>Ga0208691_1000437_pt1 | contig 15226 bp, 15 predicted proteins | sample June2015DPH_20_1_FD_184719 | JGI IMG/M metagenome (GOLD analysis project Ga0208691, IMG submission 184719) | Peatland microbial communities from SPRUCE experiment site at the Marcell Experimental Forest, Minnesota, USA - June2015DPH_20_10... | ecosystem: Environmental > Terrestrial > Soil >... | reverse complement strand
ACTGGCGCAGTTCCTGATCATCTGGGCCGAAAATCTGCCGGACGAAATCCCCTGGTACATTCGCCGCTTCACCGGCGGCTGGGGCTACCTGGGTTGGTTTATCTCCATCTTCCACTTCTGCGTGCCATTTTTCCTGTTGCTAATGCGTTTCGTCAAGAAGAATCCCCAGCGTCTGCGCGCGCTGGCCATCTGGATCATCTGCGTCCGCATGTTGGATATCTTCTGGTACGTGGCGCCCGCTTTCCGCCAAAGAGAATTCGCGGTCTATTGGACGGACGTCACCGCGTTACTCGGAATCGGAGGAATCTGGCTCGCCTACTTCATTTGGAATTTAAAGAAGCGTCCCATGCTGGTTCCGAACGACCCGCGCAATACTTATTCCGTCGCGAGGAGCGCCCACTAATATGGATCACTCCGTCCATTCCACTCCGAACGGCGCCGGCCATGAAAAGAGCGAGGTAAGCGTCCCCTTCATCGTTGTATCGCTGAGTGTTCTGCTGGTCGGAACGTTTCTCGTTGCCTTGCTGGTAGTGGGAATATTCCAATTCTTCAGCCATACCTATCAAACCCAGGAATCCGCCAAGCAAAATCAACAGCAGATTCCGCCCGAGCCGCGCATTGAAGTGGAACCCTATAAACAGCTTTTGGATGTCCACGCCCGCGAGGACCACGTCTTGAGTTCCTACGCGTGGGTAGACAAGGGCCAAGGCATCGTGAGGATCCCCATCGACCAAGCCATCGATCAACTAGCCAAAAAGGGACTCCCCACGCACGATTACCTGCAAGACATTTTAAGGAAGCAAAATGCAGCGAAGTAACACAGTATCTATATCCGCCCCTGTATCTATATCTGTACCTGCCCCCGCATCTGTTTCCGCATTTGTATCTGCACCTGCCCCTGTATCTGTATTTGTATCTGTACCTGCCCCCGTGGCGCACGCACTCTTGCGTGCCGCGTCGGCACTCATGCCGACGCTAGGGTTTTTAGCTCTGACGACCGCCCTCCCCGTCACCGCCCAACAATACGGCCTTCCCGCCATCGCGCGCGGCGTAGGCATCGACCAAAATCTAAACGCGCAACTCCCCCTCGAACTCCTCTTCAAAGACGAAACCGGCCAAACCGTCCGTCTCGGCCAATATTTCCGCCAGAAGCCGGTAGTCCTCGCGCTGGTCTATTACGAATGCCCCATGCTCTGCAATATGGTCCTGAACGGCCTCAGCAACAGCATGGAAAAGATCACGCTCAACCTGGGCGACGATTATGACGTAGTCACCGTCAGCTTCAATCCCCACGAAACCTGGCAACTCGCCGCCTCCAAAAAAGCCAACTACGTCGAAAAGTACAAAGGCAAGGGCACCGTGGAAGGCTGGCATTTCCTGACCGGCAAGGAAGACAACATCAAGAAACTGGCCGACGCCGCCGGATTCCACTATAAATACGATCCCGTCACCAAGCAGTTCGCCCACGCCAGCGCCATAATGGTGATCACGCCTGAAGGCCGCATCGCCCGCTATTTTTACGGAATCGAATACAAGCCCCGCGATTTTCGCCTGGGTCTTGTGGAAGCCTCGCAGCACAAAATCGGATCCCCCGTGGATGCCATCATGCTCTTCTGCTTCCACTATGATCCAATGACCGGTAAATATGGTCTCATCATCACGAATGTCATCCGCACCCTCGGCTCAGCCACTGTCATCGGCCTGGCTGCGCTACTGTTCGTCCTAATCCGGCGCGATCGTCATCGCCATGACGCCGTCCTCGGGAGGCCCGCTTAACCAATGCAGATACCATTTTTTCCCGAAGCAGCCTCATCCACCGCCGATAGTGTCGACTACCTCTATTACTATCTGTCCGCGGTCACGGTCATCATGACCACGGTCATCTTTGCTGCAGTCTTCATTTTTGCGGTCAAATACCGGCGCCGTTCCGACGATGAAATCCCCGAGCCCATCCACGGCTCCCTGAAACTCGAAATCGCCTGGTCCGTGATTCCGTTCCTTATCATGCTGACCTTCTTCTGGTGGGGCGCGCAGATCTATTTCGCGAATGCCAGCCCACCCGCGGATGCCATGGATGTCTACGCCGTCGGCAAGCAATGGATGTGGAAGATCCAATATCCGGAGGGCCAGCGTGAGATCAATGAGCTGCATGTTCCCATCGGCCGCCCGGTAAGAATCACACTCGCGTCCGAAGATGTCATTCACAGCTTCTTCGTCCCGGCGTTTCGCCTGAAGCATGACGTGGTCCCAGGCCGATACGACACCATGTGGTTCACCGCCACCAAGGCCGGACGCTATCACCTGTTCTGCGCCGAGTATTGTGGAACCGAGCATTCCGGCATGGTGGGCTGGGTCAACGTCATGAGCGAGCCCGATTATGAGAACTGGTTGAGCAACGGCGGCGCGGAAGGCACCATGGTGCAGCAAGGCGAGCGGCTATTCGGCCAGTATGGTTGCTCCAGTTGTCACCAGCTCGATCAGCAAGGCCGCTGCCCCAACCTGCGTGGCCTCTACGGCTCGCGTGTTCAGTTGAACGATGGAAAAACCGTATTGGCGGACGACGCCTACCTGCGCGAATCCATCTTCAATCCGAATGCCAAGATCGTGGCGGGCTACAAGTCCGATGTCATGCCAACCTACGCTCAGCAAATCAACGAGGAGCACCTGTTGCAATTGATCGTTTATATCAAGTCTCTGGCCATCACAAAAGCTCCGGGCGCGGTGGCCGCGCCGGGAACTGAGGGTAAAAAATGAGTACCGTTTTACAAGATCCACAGACCGTTGAAACGCCGAATTATTTAAACGCCGAGTACGGCTGGAAGTCCTGGCTGTTCACCAAGGACCATAAGCGCATCGCCATCCTATACATCATTTCCATCACCGTGATGTTCGTACTGGGCGGCATCTTCGCCGGCCTCATCCGCGTTGAGCTGCTCACCCCGCAAGGCGACCTGGTCAATTCCGATACCTACAACAAGTTCTTCACCATGCACGGCATCATCATGGTGTTCTTCTTCCTCATTCCGTCCATCCCCGCCACGCTCGGAAACTTTTTCGTGCCCATGATGATCGGCGCCAAGGATCTGGCCTTTCCGCGCATCAATCTGCTCAGTTGGTACATTTACATCGTCGGCGCGGCTTTTGCTCTCACCGCCATCGTGATGGGCGGCGTCGATACCGGCTGGACTTTCTACACGCCCTTCAGCAGCACATTTTCGAATACTTTCGTCATCACCGCCGCGTGCGGAGTTTTCATCGCCGGATTTTCGTCTATTCTCACCGGACTCAATTTCATCGTCACCATTCACAAAATGCGTGCCCCCGGTATGACCTGGGGCCGGCTACCGCTTTTCGTCTGGGCCAACTACGCCACATCACTGATTCAAGTGCTCGGTACTCCCGTAGTTGCCATCACACTCGCGCTCGTAGGCCTGGAACGCGCCTTCCACATCGGCATCTTCGATCCTGCCATCGGTGGCGATCCTATTCTGTTCCAGCACATGTTCTGGTTTTATTCGCACCCCGCCGTGTACATCATGATTCTGCCGGGTATGGGCGTGATGAGTGAGCTGGTCTCTTGTTTTTCCCGCAAAGCTGTCTTCGGATATTCCTTCGTAGCCGCATCCAGCATCGGGATCGCGGTGATCGGTTTCCTGGTCTGGGGCCATCACATGTTCGTCACTGGCATGTCGATGTATGCCAGCCTGTATTTCTCGCTGTTGAGTTTCCTGGTCGCCGTTCCTTCCGCCATCAAAATCTTCAACTGGACCGCCACCATGTTCCGCGGTTCCATTAGTTACGACACGCCGATGTTATATGCGTTCGGATTTATGGGCCTGTTCACCATCGGTGGCCTCACCGGCCTGTTCCTGGCAACGCTAGCTGTGGACGTTCACGTCACAGATACCTACTTCGTCGTCGCTCACTTCCACTATGTGATGGTCGGCGGCATGGTGCTGGCATACATGGGAGGGCTCCATTTCTGGTGGCCGAAGATAACCGGGCGAATGTATCCCGAAGGCTGGGCCAAATTCTCAGCGTTGTTAGTTTTCGTCGGCTTCAACCTTACGTTCTTCCCGCAATTCATCGCCGGCTACCTCGGCCAGCCGCGCCGCTATCATGCGTACGCGCCGGAATTCCAGGTGTATAACGTGTTGTCCACCGCCGGCGCCAGCGTGCTCGCCGTCGGATACATCATCCCGTTCATTTATTTCATGTGGTCGCTGAAGTTCGGCCCGCTCGCCGGAAATAATCCTTGGAAGGCCAAAGGATTGGAATGGCAAACCACCTCACCTCCGCCCACTTACAACTTCGAGACGACGCCCATCGTTACCGAAGAAGCTTATGCATATGCAGCCCATAAGGAGAATCACGGTGGCTGATACGCACGGCGCTGTAGCCGAACACAATCCGAACCTGCGCCATCATTTCGATACCATGGAGCAGCAGTTTGACTCCGCCACGCTCGGAATGTGGGTCTTCCTGCTCACCGAAATCATGTTCTTCGGCGGCATGTTCTGCGCCTACATGATTTACCGCACCATGTATCCGGGCGCGTTCGCCAGCACCAGCGAGCACATGAATCCCTTGTGGGGAGCCACCAATACCGCGGTGCTGATCGTCAGCAGTTTGACCATGGCGCTCGCAGTTCGCGCCGCCCACTTGGGAGAACAGAAGGCACTCCAGATTCTTCTGCTGTTGACCATATTTTTTGGCTTGTGCTTTCTGGGCGTCAAGGCCATCGAATATCGCGAGCACTGGGTGGATAACAAAGTCCCTCTGATCGCCGGCCACTGGGATTACAGCAACACAGATAAATATCCGAATCAGGCGCAATACGCCAAACAAGCCCAGATTCTGTTCTGCTTCTATTTCTTCATGACCGGCTTCCACGCCGTGCACATGATCGTGGGTGTTGCCCTCATGCTCACCATTTTCACGATGGCGAGAAGAGGCAAATTCAACTCCACCTATTTCACTCCAGTCGAAATCAGCGGCCTATACTGGCACTTCGTCGATATCGTCTGGATCTTCCTATTTCCGCTGCTGTATCTGATCGGGCATACGAAAGAGAGCCTCTTCTAGCCATGCACTCCATACCCTCAGTTCGAACCTACGTCCTGGTCTGGCTCACCCTGACCATCATGACCTTCGTCACCTTCTACGTATCCACCATTAACCTGGGCGAGTGGAACATCGTGGTGGCGTTGTTGATCGCGTTCTTCAAGATGATGCTGGTAATCCTAATCTTCATGAACGTGAAAGCAGAGAGCCCGCTCACCAAGCTATTCGTCGGCGCCGGCTTCTTCTGGATGGTCCTGCTGCTGGGCCAAGTCGCTATCGACTACATCTCCAGAACCTGGATGCCCGAAGGCAAGATGTGGTAGTCCCTACTTCGCCGCTTTCTTAACTTCCTGGCCTACTTTCACCACGACCGCCCTGAGCTTTGAGTCGGGATCCTGCTTGGCATCCACAATAACGTGGCTCTCCAGATCGAGCGAGGTAGCCTTCACCTCATTCTCGCCGTCGGTGAATTTGGTTTCCTTCGTCCGGCGGAAAGTCATGAGCTCGTGACTCTCATCCAAATCGATGGTGATCTCTTTCTTGCTTACATTCTTGAGCACGCCGGCGAAAGTGGCCACCACATCCTTAAAAGCGGGTGTGGCCGATGGCGGAGGGGGAATAGACCCGCCGCGTCTGTCCCGGTACTGTCCAAACAAGACCGCCGGAACCAGCAGAAGCAACAACGCCCATCTAAGCATCGATGCCCCCAGCGTACCAAAATCAGACGCGCACCCGCCTAAGCTCTCGCCTCATAAACCAAATTAAACGGCGTCTCCGTAGCCCGTCGGAATTTCTTGAACCCCGCGCCCGTAACCACCTCACGCATGCGCTGCTCCCCAGCCTGCGCGCCCAAGCACAACCCCACCTCCTGCGCCCGCGACGCTGGCGTACAAATCATGGTGGACGCCGCATAAAACACACGACCCACCGGATTCAGATTGTTCTCCAGCGCATCATGCGCGAACGGCTCCACAATCATCCACGATCCGTCCGGATTCATCATCTCCAGCACGTGCTTCGCGGCTCCTACCGGATCGCCCATGTCGTGCAGACAGTCGAAAAATGTCACGAAGTCATATTTGGCCCCGTGAAAATCCTGCGCCCTGGCCACTTCGAAGCTCGCATTCTTCACTTGAGCTTTGTCAGCGGCTCGCCGCGCGAACCCAATGGACGGCCCGTGATAATCGAATCCGACGAACCGCGAATTTGGATAAGCCTGCGCCATCAGGATGGTCGACGCGCCATGCCCGCAGCCAATATCGGCCACGCGCACCCCCTGCTTCAGCTTCGCCTCCACGCCCTCCAGCGACGGAATCCACGAACTCACCAAATTGGCCGCGTAGTTCGGCCGAAAGAATCGTTCGGTCCCAAGAAACAGCGCCGCGTCGTGTTCATCCCAACCCACGCCATCGCCCGAGCGGAACGCCTCGGCCAACTTCGGCTCATCCTTCATGATCGCGCTGACAATATGGAAGGCCCCGGGCATATACGCAGGCGAATCCTCCATCGCCAGCGCAAATGCCTGCTCCTCCGGCAGCGTGAAGCTTTTCGACGCGGCGTCATACGTCACATACCCACCCGCCGCCTGCGCCGATAGCCACTCCCGCACGTATCGTTCGTCAGTATTGGTCTTGCGCGCCAGCTCAGCGGGAGTGATCGGTCCCGCCCCAGCCATGGCCTTATACAATCCCAGTTTGTCCCCGATGAGTACCAGCGCCGCATTCATGGCCGCGCCCAATTCACCCACCATCTGTCCCATAAATTGATTGAGTTTATCTTGATCCATTCGGATCAGTATACTGCAATCGAATGTCGCCTGTGATCCGCAAACCACCCCAGCACCCTAGTCCGAAACTCCAGTGGCGCGGCGTCATACGCCGCGGTATGCCGAGCGCCAGGCACCAACCAAAGTGAAATCTTCCCCGGATTCCGCGCAGCCAGTATCTTCGAATGCCCCGGATAAATGTTGGTATCCGCCAACCCATGAATCAACAGCACCGGAGTTTCAGTGTGCTCCACCGCGATCTCCGGCGAAGCATTTCGGAAATCCAACCCATACCTCACCCGCGCATAAAGAAATCCCGACCAAACCATCGGCATCGCCAGCGCCCGCCGCAAAAACAAAGGACCCGGAATCCGCTGCGCCACGCGATCCTCGGCCACGCCCTCGAAATTCGCAAATGGACACTCCGCCACCACCGCGCTAAACCGCCGCTCCCGAGCCAGCGATTGCAACAGCACTCCCGCGCCCAGCGACTCACCCATCCCATAAACATTGCGTGGATGCTCAGTAGCAATCATCCAATCCACCCACCGGTGAACATCGTCCGCCTCCCGCACTCCATAGGTCACCAGCTCGCCGCCGCTCTCGCCATGCCCCCGGCTATCCGGCGCCAACACTGCGTAGCGATTCTCCACGAATAATCGCGCCAGCCCCATCACCCCACCGCGCGAATCAGAGATCCCATGCAACGCGATCACATAATCCCCGTTGCCGTTCTCGGGAGTAAACAGCCACGCACGCAGCACCGCGCCGTCACTCGCAGTGATCTCGACATTTCGTCGCACAGCGTGCGCAAAAGAAATCTCGGCCGTCGCTCTCTTAGGAACGCGAACGGCATTCTCGCAAAGCACCACGCCAGCCGCCAGGCACAGCGCAGCTCCAACCCCAGCGCCGCCCCCCACCAACCAACCAATCCACCGCCGCCCCGCCATCAATCCATTGTGGCGCAGGCACTCTTGCCTGCCGCGTCGGCACTCGTGCCGACGCCCGATCCCTCAGTACACCAACGGCGCCAGCGCCCAAGTATCCCGCCGGTACACCTCATATTCACCCCCAAAAGTCCGCAGCAGAATCTCTTCTTCCAATTTGGTCTTCCGCACATAAGCCACTATCAACAGCGCCACTCCAACCAGCGCGTGATACTGGCTCGAAGCGATAGCCGTTCCCAGAAACATTCCCAGCATCGCCGTATAGATGGGATGCCGCAAAATCCGGTATGGACCCGTCCGCACCAATTCATGATCCTTCGCGATCCGCACTTCCGCGCTCCAGTTGCGTCCCAAATGCCCCCGTGCCCATATTGCCAGCACAATGCAAGCTGCCTGGATGCCCGCCCCCACAGCCACCAGAAAATGAAACCGCATCGGCAGAAACCAGCCCCTCAGCCCCGGCGCCGGCCAGATAAGCAGGATCAGCGCCCCATTCAGCAACAACTGATGGAAAACCGTCGACCCTTTGGATTCGGATTTCTGCGTGGGCGCGGAGTTCCTGGACTCGATCGTCCAGTACACCGAGAAAACAATCCACAGGACAATCGCGGGCAGCACCCGGTTCCATTCCACATCGAAATCAAAACGATCGATCCCGCTCGCGAATAACTCCTCTGAATGCCACCCAAGTTGGCTCTTCACCAACCGGACAATAATAACAATCACAGCCACCAACACCAACTGCTTGACGATCTTCATATTCCCGATCTCCAGTGTATAGTGTATGTATACTACATACACTGCGCATCGTCAAGAACAATTTTGAAACCGCAACAGATACCCTCGCGTCGCATCTCTAACTGGGCCGGGGGTCGCGCAGAGTCCTTCGGAAGCCAAGAAATGCTTCAAGGAGTCTCTATGCGCGACAAGCTGTTGGTTGTTTTCTGCTCTCTCTGTTCCTTCGCGATCGCACAAACTGTTCAGCCCGACACGACCGCACAACCCTTATCCGCAAAAGAAAAGAAAAAGCGCGACCAGAAACTGCGCCACGAGCTGCAATCCCCTTACAGAATCTGGCTGAACGTCGACGTCGCCTACATCATCACTGACGAAGAGCGCCGCGCCTTCAGACAGCTCTCCAACGACGACGAACGCGAAAGCTTCATCGAGCAATTCTGGCTCCGCCGCGATCCCACTCCCGACACCCAAGAAAACGAATTCAAAGAGGAGCACTATCGCCGCATCGCCTACGCCAATGAACACTTCGCCTCTGGCATCCCCGGCTGGAAAACCGATCGCGGCCGCACCTACATCGTCTACGGACCACCGGATGAAATCGATTCCCACCCGTCTGGCGGAACCTATCAGCTCCCGCAGGATCAAGGCGGCGGCCAAAGCCAGGCGTTCCCCTTCGAAACCTGGCGCTATCGCTACATCGAACGCATCGGCACCAACGCCGTGTTCGAATTCGTCGACACAACCATGAGCGGCGAATACCACATCACCATCGACCCCACCGAGAAAAACGCACTGGCGCACACTCCCATGTCTCCGCAGCCGCCAGCCACCGGCACGCCCTCGATGCGCGACGAATTCACTCCACTCGAGCTGCTGAGCAATTGGGGACGCCCGCCAGCCATCAAATACACCGACCTCGAAGCGATGGTGTCCACCACCGTTCGCTACAACACGCTGCCCATGCTTGTCCGGACCGATTTCATTCCCGTCACGCCCGCGTCCATCTACGCCAACATCACCCTCCAGTTCAGCGCGTCAAACCCCACCGTCAACCTCTACGGACGCATCACCACCTTGTCCCGCCGCGTCGTTCAAGTGTTTGAGGATGTCGTCACCGTGGATTCAGCCTCGCAACTCTCAGCCGTCTATCAGAAGACCATTCCGCTAGCTCCCGGCCGCTATCGCCTGAGCATCGCAGCCAAGGATGTCACCGGCGGCGACACCGCCACCTACGAAGCCGCCCTCGACGTTCCCCCATTTGAGCAAGACAAACTCGCCGCCAGCTCCCTGATTCTCGCCGACCTAATCGAGCGAGTAGCCGGCGCAGGCCAATTCGTAATCGGCGACACCAAAGTCCGCCCCCGCGTAACCGCCACCTTCCGCAACGACGAAAAGCTGGGAATCTATCTCCAGCTCTACCACTTCACCAACGGCACGCTGGAATACCAAATCACGAATTCCTCCACCAACGCAGTAGTGTTGGACACTACCGAAGAAGAGCACTCAGCCTCCCAACTAACCGTCAAAAAATGGCTGCCGCTAAACAGCCTGTCACCCGGCGAATACACGCTGCGAATAACAGCAGTAGACCGAAAGCTCGGCGACGAGATCGCTCGATCCGCCACGTTCACGATCAACCCGTAGCGCACGCTCTCAGCGTGCCGCGTCGGCACTCATGCCGACGCCATTCTCTATAATTGGCAGGTGACCGATTCCGCGATCCTTCACCACATCTCCAAGCTCCCCCACGCCCGCGCGACATTCAAGCAATTAGTCCGCGAACTCGGCGCCCGCGGCACTTCGCGCGACGACGTGGATTCCGCGCTCGATCGCCTCACCGACAGTGGCGACCTGGTGGAAGTCCGCTCCGGCCACTACGTAGCCGCTCGCTTCAGCCGCGAATACGCCGTCGGCCGCCTCAACATGCATCGCGACGGTTACGGCTTTCTAATTCCGGACCGTCCCGTCGAAGGCCTGCGCGGCGATGTCTACGTCCCCCGCGAGTCCGCCCAAACCGCCATGCATGGCGACCGCGTAGTGGTCCACATCTCGCGCATCGAAAGCGATGGCCGCGCCGACGGCGAAATCGTCAAGATCCTGCGCCGCGCCCATCTCACCGTAGTCGGCGAGTTCAAGATCCGCAAGCGCGGCTCCTACGTAATCCCGCATGACGAGCGCATCAATCAGTGGATCGACATTCCCGAAGGCATGGAATTGCCTACAGCAGCGCTGAGTCGCGACCGCGTAGGCGTCAAGCCCCTCGACATAACCGATCCCGAAGATCTCGACGGCATGATCGTCAACGTCGAGATTCTCGAATTCCCCGAAGATGGCGGCCACGCCACCGGCCGCGTCATCGAAGTGCTCGGCCATCCCGACGATTTCGGCGTCGATGTCGAAATCGTGATCCGCAAGCATCACATCCCGCATCAATTTCCACCCGAGGTCCTGGAACAGGCCCAAAGTGTTACCAATACTATTCGCTCGGATGAACTAAAATCCCGCCGCGATTTCCGCGATCTCGACATCGTAACCATCGATGGTGAAACCGCGCGCGATTTCGACGACGCTGTGTGGGTAGAGCGCCTCGCGAACGGCAACTACGCGCTCCAAGTCCACATCGCCGACGTCAGCCATTACGTAACTCCCGGCTCGCCAATCGACGAGGAAGCCACACTGCGCGGCACCAGCGTCTATTTTCCCGACCGCGCCGTCCCCATGCTCCCGCTCGAGCTCTCCACTGAAATCTGCTCGCTCAAACCCGGCGTCGACCGATTGGTGCTCTCAGTCCTGCTCGAAATCGATCATCGCGGCGACATTATCGCCCAGGAATTTTGCCGAGGCGTCATTCGCAGCGTGGAACGCATGACCTACACCGACGTCCACGCGCTGCTCGAAGGCGACCCCAACCTGCGCAGTCGTTACGCCCGCCTGGTCACTCGCTTCGAACTCATGCAGGAGCTGGTCCTGCTCTTGAACAAAAAACGCGTCCAGCGCGGCGCCATCGATTTCGACATGCCCGAGCCACTGATCGAATTCGACGAATTCGGCGAAATGACCGGCGTCAAGCGCAGCCCCCGCAACATCGCCCATCGCCTGATTGAAGAGTTCATGCTCTCCGCCAACGAAGCCGTCGCCTCGCACCTCGAACAGGCCGGCATCCCCTCCATCTTTCGCATCCACGAAAAGCCCGATCCAAAACGCGTCCTGGATTTCGAAGAGATCGCGTCCCATTTTGGCTATTCTCTCGGCATCGGCGCCATGCCGGTGAAGCGCTTCAAAGTGAGAGAGCGTGGACGCGATGGCCGCCAGCGCCCCACCGAAGTTATCCTGGCCGGCGAAAACATGTCGCTCACCTCGCGCAACTATCAAAAGTTGATCTCTAAAATCGAAGGCAAACCCGAAGAGCGCATCCTCACTTACCTCATGTTGCGATCCCTCAAACAAGCCCGCTACAGCGCCGAGAATCGCGGCCACTTCGCCTTAGCCGCGTCCAGTTACACCCATTTCACTTCTCCCATTCGCCGCTACCCGGATCTAATAGTGCACCGCATCCTCAGCGCATTCCTCGACGGTCAACGCAACACTTTCGCGCCCGAGCAGCTCTCCACCATCGCCGACGAATGCTCAGAAACAGAACGCCGCGCCGCCGAAGCCGAGCGCGAACTCGTGGAATGGAAAAAAGCCAAGTTCATGCAGGACCGCGTGGGCGAAGAATTCCGCGCTCTCATCATCAGCACCACGCGTTTCGGATTCTTCGTCGAGCTCGAAAACCTGTTCGTCGAAGGCCTGGTCCCCATCGATACCCTCCCTGGCGATCGCTACCTGTTTCACGAAAACACGCGCAAGATCATCGGCCAGCGCACACGCCGCCAATTCTCCATCGGCGACAGTGTCAACGTTCTCCTCGACAAAGTGGACCCCATTGAGCACAAGCTGCAATTCTCACTCATCGAACCCGCCCGCCCCCGCAAAAAGAAGCCATCGTAGCGCACGCTTCAGCGTGCCGCGTCGGCACTCCTGCCGACGCCTGGCGTAAACAAAACTAACGTATCCTAATAACAAGTGCGAAAGCTCAGGGCAATTGTCGTTTCATTACTCGTCCTCTGGCTACTCTTCCTAGCCGCGATCTACATCACCATGCGCCAGCCGCCGGAGCGCTTCGCCACCGCCATCGCCAAACTCCCCGGCCCAGCCTTCCTACTATTCCCCTTCGAAACACTCTGGCTGCGCGCCCGCTCAGGCACCCTGAACATCGGCGACCCAGCACCCGACTTCCATCTCCGCACCCTAGACAAAACCGCAAAGGTCTCGCTCTCATCCTTCCGTGGATCGAAGCCGGTAGTGCTGATCTTCGGAAGCTATACTTGACCGCCATTTCGCCGGGAGGTTCCCGCGCTCAACAAGCTGTACCAGCAATACAAGGATCGCGTGGCATTCTACGTCATCTACATTCTGGAAGCTCACGCCAGCAACGTGTGGCAGATGGAATCAAACGTAAAGCAGGGCGTAGTATTTGCCATGCCGAAAAGCATCGGAGAGCGCGAAGCAGTGGCCGATTCCTGCGTCCGCAACCTGCATATCCAAATCCCCGCCCTACTAGACGACTTCTCCGACTCCACCGAAAAAGCCTACACCGGCTGGCCCGATCGCCTCTACGTAATCGACCGCGAAGGAAAAGTAGCAATGAAAACCAGCGCCGGCCCCTTCGGCTTCCACCCGGAAGAAGTAGAGCGAACCCTAAGAGTTTCTGGTTTCTAGTTTCTGGTTCCTAGTTCCCAACCAGAAACCAGAAACAAGAAACCAGAAACCGTTCTACCGCACCATCGCGACCGTTTCCAGAGCCTTCCCCGCTTCCCCAAACTTTTCAAAATTCTTCCGAAACCGCGCATCCAACGCCTCAGCCGCCTGATCGTACGCCGCGCCATCGCTCCACTGCCGCCGCGCATCCAAAATCTCCGGCGGCACGCCCGGACAACTCACCGGAACCCCAACCCCAAACACCGGATGAGCCTGTGTCGGAACATGATCCAGCTTTCCATCCACCGCCGCGTTCACCATCGCTCGTGTGTATTTCAAATCCATGCGATTCCCCACGCCATACGCTCCACCCACCCAGCCCGTATTTACCAGGAAGCATTTCACATCGTGATCGCGCATCTTCTCGCCCAGCATTTTGGCGTATTCGAGCGGCGCCCGCGGCAGAAACGGCGCACCGAAGCACGCGCTGAACGTCGCTTGCGGATCGCTGCCCAACCCGCGCTCCGTCCCCGCCAGCTTGGCCGTGTAGCCGCTCAAAAAGTGATACATAGCCTGCTCCGGCGTCAGCCTCGAAATCGGCGGCAGAACTCCGAAGGCGTCGGCCGTCAAAAAAATAACATGCGAGGGATGCCCGCCCACGCCCGGAATCACCGCATTGTCGATAAATTCAATCCGATACGCCGCCCGCGTGTTCTCCGTTAAAGCTTCGGAATCGAAATCCAGCAACCTCAATGTCGGATCGACAATCACGTTCTCCAGCACCGTGCCGAATCGAATGGCATTCCAGATCTGCGGCTCCCGCTCGCGCGATAGCCGGATGCACTTCGCGTAACATCCACCTTCAAAATTAAAAACGCCGTGCCCCGACCATCCATGTTCATCGTCGCCAATAAGCCGCCGCTCGGGATCGGCCGAAAGCGTCGTTTTCCCCGTGCCGGAAAGTCCAAAAAACAGCGCCACGCGTCCATCGGCGCCCACGTTCGCCGAACAATGCATCGGAAACACGCGCCGCGCCGGAAGCAAATAATTCAGGACCGTGAAAATCGACTTTTTCAACTCACCCGCATACTCGGTCCCGGCAATGATCACCGCTCGCTTCTTGAAATTGATCGCGATACAAGTCTTGGAACGCGTCCCATCTTTTTCCGGACTGGTATAGAACGTCGGAGCGAAAAACACCGTGAATTCCGGCACATGCTCCTCGGTCTTCCCTGGATCCGGCCGGATGAAAAGTTGCCGCGCAAACAGCGCATGCCACGCCCGCTGCGCCACCACTCGGATCGGAAGCGCATATTCAGGATCAGCCCCGGCAAAGCAATCCTGGACGAACAGTTCGTCGCTTTCCCATGACGCCATCAACCGCGCGTAAATCTGGTCGAAAATCTGCTCGGGCATAGGCTGATTCACGGCGCCCCACTCGACAGTGGTTTCCGTGTCAGGCTCCCGAACAATGTACTTGTCCTTCGGCGACCGCCCTGTGAACTGCCCGGTCTGAACCACGAACGCCCCACCGGAGGCCAACATGCCTTCGTGCCGCTGCAGAGCTTTCTCAACCAATTGCGCTGTTCCCAGGTTCCAGTGCGCTACTTCGAAATTACAAACCCCGTGCCGGCTCAGTCCGTACCGGCTTGGACGAACGCCCGCATTCTGCATAAGTTGGAATCCCCAATCAAACTATTCTTAATTTTATCGCTAAACTTGATACGGGAGTTCAATGTCTATTCGACCCGTCAAGCGCCTGATCAAGGCCAAACCCACGCTCGAAGGCGCCGGCGTCCACTTGCGCCGCGCGTTCGGATTCGGCAACACCACCGATTTCGATCCATTCCTTCTCCTCGACGATTTCCGCAACGACGTCCCTGCGGATTATCTCGCCGGCTTTCCCTGGCATCCTCACCGCGGCATCGAAACCATAACATATGTATTAGCCGGAACCGTCGAGCACGGCGAC
>Ga0208691_1000433_pt1 | contig 15267 bp, 15 predicted proteins | sample June2015DPH_20_1_FD_184719 | JGI IMG/M metagenome (GOLD analysis project Ga0208691, IMG submission 184719) | Peatland microbial communities from SPRUCE experiment site at the Marcell Experimental Forest, Minnesota, USA - June2015DPH_20_10... | ecosystem: Environmental > Terrestrial > Soil >... | reverse complement strand
TCCTTCTGGTGACCGGCCCGACGGGCAGCGGCAAAACGACAACGCTCTACGCAGCGCTGCGGTCGATTGCAACGCCCGACGTCAACGTCGTGACGATCGAGGACCCCATCGAAATCGTAGTCGACGCATTCAATCAAGTCTCCGTTCAACCGAAGATCGGGGTCGGGTTCGCCGAAGCGCTCCGGCATGTATTGCGGCAGGACCCAGATATCATCATGGTCGGGGAAGTTCGCGATGGCGAGACCGCCGAGATCGCGCTCCAGGCGGCATTGACGGGGCACATGGTGCTCGCCACGTTGCATACGAACGACGCGTCGAGCGCGGTGACCCGACTTCTGGAGCTCGGCGTAGACCCATTCGTTCTTTCGTCGACGTTGGTCGGCGTCATCGCCCAGCGCCTCGTACGAATGGTGTGCCCGTCGTGTCGCGTCGAGACGTTCTTGACCGCCGATCAAATGGGGCTCCTTGGCTTGAACATGGACGAGCTTCGCGCCCAGGGTCAGGAGCCCGAGCTCATGGTCGCCTTGGGTGAAGGATGCGTTTCGTGCCGTTCAACCGGGTTGTACGGACGTACCGGCCTCTTCGAAGTTCTCGAGGTCGACGACAAGATTCGCAAGCTCATCGCGGCCAAGTCGAGCTCCGCGGAGATTCTGAAGCAGGCCCGCCGCGATGGCCTTCTGACGCTGCGCGAGGCCGCCATCAAAAAGCTCGCGAAAGGAATGACGAGCTTCGAAGAAGTCCTACGCGTCACGACGGAGGCATGAATGGCGGCGTCGTTCGTGCGCGACTTGCAAGCGGCTGCGATCGCGACGACTCCGATTGTTTGCATCGTGACCCACGAGGAGCGTCGGGCGAGCACGCTCGTCGGTCACGCGTTCCGGGCGAAGCGGGTCGTCGAGTGGACCGCCACCCGAGGCTTCGATCACGACCCCGAAGCGCGCGACCCCGTCGCCGCTCTCGAACAGGCCGCGCAGTCGGGCGACCCGGACGTCGCGTGGGTCATGCTCGACTTCCATCCGTGGCTGAGAGAGCCTCGGGTGGTGCGCGCCTTGCGCGATGCGGCCGCCACGCGCCGCCCGCTGCCGTTGGTGCTCGTGATGCCGATGGCGAGCTTACCGCCGGAACTCGATCGCGATGTGCGCATCCTGACGTTACCCCTTCCGGACGTCGAGGCGCTCTCGGCGGCGTTCGACGTCGAGAACCCGCCGTCCGTCGCTTTCCGCGACGCGCTCGTTCGCGCGGCCCTCGGCTTAACACTCGACGAAGCACGCCGCGCGTTCCGCTTCGCTCGGTCGCTCGCACTGGACGACGGCGCTGACGCCTTACGCCACGTGATCGCCGAAAAGCGCGGCGCGCTCCGTAGAAGCGCGTGTCTCGAACTGGTGGATGCGGAGGTGTCGCTGGAGGACATCGGGGGGCTCGATGTCCTCAAAGGGTGGCTCCGAACGCGCGTGCTCGCGTTCGACGATGGCGCACGAGCGTTCGGCTTGGCTGAGCCCCGCGGAATGCTCGTGAGCGGAGTGCAGGGTTGCGGCAAGTCACTCGTGAGCAAAGCGACAGCCAGCGTTCTTTCGCTGCCCCTCGTGCGTCTCGACTTTGCCGAGGTGTTCGCAGCGGCCTCGCCGGAGCATGCGATCCATGAGGCGGCTCGCACGGTCGAAGCCGTAGCGCCCGTGGTGCTGTGGGTCGACGAGATCGAAAAAGGCCTCAGCGGCGTGGGTGGACAATCCGGCGACGCGGCGCAAGCACGCGTATTCGGAGCCTTTCTAACGTGGCTCCAGGAGCGGCGTGCCCCGGTGTTCGTGGCAGCCACGGCCAATGAAGTCGACCGCCTTCCGCCGGAGTTGGCGCGGCGCGGCCGATTCGACGAAGTGTTCTTCGTTGACCTGCCGTCGCCTCAGGAGAGGTCTCGAATCTTGGCCGTGCACCTCAAGCGCCGGGGACGGGATCCTGCGACCTACCCGGTCGCAGAGCTAACCCATCCGCTCGAGCATTGGTCCGGCGCCGAGATCGAGCAGATGGTCACCGGAGGACTCTTTCGGGCGTACGCAGAACACAAGCAACTCACGCACGAGCACCTGCGTGCCGCCGCACGCGAATTGGTCCCGCTCGCCACCCTTTATGAGGAAAAAATTCAAGCCCTCAGGCATTGGGGTGAGAGGCGCGCTCGACGCGCGTCCGCGGATCGGCGAACGCTCGATCTTTTCGGCGACTGACCTGCCGCACGTCAAACGCTCGATGAGAATTGCATTACGTACGCTCTATGGAGTTCGAGCGCGGGGTTGGCTGCGAGGTCGCGCGCCCGATACCCGGTGCGCACTCCGCCGACCGAGACGGTCCGCCCCCCGACCGCGAAGTCGACCCGCCAATCTTTGATCGCCAGCGTCATCGTGCCGCATCGCTGGCGGATGCGTCGATACGCGTGCGGCTGCGGACCGAGAGCAAGAGTGGACCGGATCGCGGGCCCCAGGTCGACGCCGTGAAGCCGCAGCCACTCGAGCTGGGCTTGGGCGTGTTCCGAGAACGTCACTTGCCAAGGCGCGACCGGATCGGTTGCAGCCAGCCACCCCGCATGCGCGTCGGGATGCGCATCGGCGTAGGCCACGTAGGGCTTGAGGTCGAGCACCGGCGTCCCGTCGAGGATGTCGATCCCGCGGACGTGAACCACGAGGTCAGAGACCCGCTCAACGGTCACGGCGCTGAGACCAATTGGATTGGGTCGATGGGGCGACCGGGTAGCGAAGACGCCCTGTCTCTGCTCACTTCGCGGCGGCGTCACCTTCGGTCGCCATCCCCGCCCTTGTTCGACGTTCTTGTGGAACACAAAGACAACCCATGCGCGGTGCCACTGTTCGAGCCCCTCGAGCGCGTGCTCGTAACCGTGACCGGGATACAGCTCGATGCGGCCGATCACGTCGGCCGCGACGACCGCCTGCCGCGGTGCCGCAGCCCTCTCCACGAAGGGCGAGCGCACGATCCCGATGGGGTCGAAGACGTATCGGAGCGGGCCCGGCATGTCGCACGAGCCAAGCTACTACCGCTCGCCCCGTACGCCCCGGTCCTCGACCTCGCATCGCTTCCGCACTAAGTGTTTCGGCGCCTTCATGCTCGAGCCTTCAGCTCTCCCTGTTCTCCTGGAAATCGGCGTCGAAGAGCTCCCATCCTCGTTCGTCGACGGGGCGCTCGACGCACTTCCCCGAATTGCCGCCGACGAGCTGGCCAAAGCCCGACTCACGCACGGCACCGTGCACGCCTTGGGGACGCCGCGCCGGCTGGCGGTTTTGGTTCGGTCCGTCGCAACGCGTCAGCTCGATCTCGACGAGGAGGTGATCGGGCCTCCCGAAGCCACGGCGTTCAAAGACGGTAGGCCCACGAGAGCGGCCGAAGCCTTTGCAGCGAAAATCGCAGTAGCCGTGACCGATCTCGATGTCGTCGAGAGGGCGGCCGGACCCAAGCAGCGGTCGGGCCGCTACGTCGTCGGCCGTCGCGTCCAGAAAGGTCGCCTCGCCATGGATCTGCTGGGCGCCGCCTTGGCCGCCATATGCGGATCCATCCCCTTTCGAAAATCGATGCGATGGGGGGACCTCGATACGACGTTCGGGCGCCCGGTGCAGTGGCTCGTCGCTCTCGCCGGAGACGAAGTCGTCCCCATGGTGTTTGCCGGCGCGAAGAGCGGCCGCACGTCGCGCGGGCACCGGTTCCTCGCACCCTCCCCGTTCGCCGTGGCCAACGCCGAGACCTACGTGGTGCAACTGCGCGAACGTCACGTTCTGGTCGATCGCGACGAGCGCGTCCGGACGATGATGGATCGCGTCGACGCGGCTGCTCGGGCTTTGCAGGGAGCCTACGACCCCGAACCGATGTTGGTCGGCGAGAATGCGTCGCTCGTCGAGGAGCCTCATGTCATCGCCGGCTCTTTTGACGCTGCCGTGCTCGAGCTACCGGCGGCTGTCATTCGCGCCGTGGCGCGAGGACATCAGAGATACTTCTGCGTTCAAAAGAGCCACGATGAACTCCTGCCTCATTTCCTTGCCGTCGTGAACACCGCCAATCGGCCCGATCTCATTGTCGCTGGAATGAATCGGGTCATGCGCGCCCGTCTGGCCGACGCGCGCTTTTTTTGGGAGGAGGACCAGAGGACCCCGCTCGATTCGCGCTTGGAGAAACTGGGCGGTATCGTATTTCACCATCGGCTGGGTACCGTCCGCGATAAAGTCGCTCGCATCGTTCGCCTCGGAGAGGCGCTTGCCGGTGCGCTCCACGTCAACGACGCGCGACGTCGGGCAATCCATCGCGCAGCGCGGCTTTGCAAGTGCGATCTCGTAACGCTCATGGTCGGCGAGTTTCCCGAGCTCCAAGGCGACATGGGGCGCGCCTACGCGGCGGCGCGGGGCGAGGCTCGGGACGTGGCCGACGCGATCCGTGACCATTACAAGCCCGTCGGGGCCCAAGGCGACGTCCCTCAGGACGACGTTGCCGCCACGGTCGCGCTCGCGGATCGCTTCGATACCCTCGCGGGTTGCTTTGCCGTAGGCCTCGCTCCAACCGGTGCTGCAGACCCGTTTGCGCTTCGACGCGCATGCATCGGCGCGCTGCGGATCATCATCGATCGTGGCTACTCTGCGGTTGCGTTTTCGACCGTCGTCGCACTTGCCTACGACGGCTACGGAGGCACACTTCTGGATTTGTCGCGAGAGGAGACGATCGCGAAGCTCGACGAGTTCGCCACCGAGCGGCTGCGAGGATTGCTCGGCAGCTTTACGAGCGGAAGTGTCGCCGACGCGGTGATCGCAGGAAGCGGACCCGCGGTTTTGCAAAACGTCGTCGCCGCTGCCGCGCGGGCGCGCGTGCTTCAATCCGTCGTGGACGCCAAGGAGTCGTGGCTCGACAAAGCGAAAGTGATCGCGAAGCGGCTGGGGGGCATCAGTCGCGAGGCTCGGCCGCAGCTTCATCCGCTCGCCGCGTTCGAGAGGAGTCCGAAAGGCGACGATCGGGCCATCCAGAAACTGGTTCAAGCCCTCGACGACGCGACGCAGGCCCTCACGTCGGAGAACGCCGTGCGCGAAGCCCTCATGAACATGGAACGGGTCGCCACCGAGCTCGATCGCATCTTCCTGGAAACGCTCGTGAACGATCCGCACGACCCGTTTACGCCCAAGCGTCTCGAAACTCTGGCGTTCGGCGCTCAGTCGATGCTTAGAATTGCCGATTTTTCAAGACTCGCCTGACGAAGCGAGCCCGACCGACGCGAGCCGCGGCCGAACCGAAGGGATGGGATCCTAAGCTGCGGGATTGACCTGAGACCCGGCTGGCCTCATTTTCCATGGCAGGCGGGGACCCGTTCGTGGCCCCGACCGAGGAGAACATGCTGCGGCATTTTTTGCTTGGAAAGATCCATCGCGCGACCGTAACCCGCGCGGACCTGGATTATGTGGGCTCCATCACCATCGATGCCGATCTGGTCGACGCGGCCGGGTTTCTCGCCAACGAAAAAATCGACATCTACGATGTGACGAACGGCGCCAGACTTTCGACCTACGTCATCCCCGGGCGACGCGGTTCGGGTGAGGTCGGTATCAACGGTGCCGCAGCGCATCTGGTCCAGCCGGGCGACCTCGTCATCCTCGCAAGCTATGGGTGGATGACGGAAGACGAGGCCGCCGTGCGCAAACCGCGGGTGGTTCACGTCGACCGGGAGAACCGAATGAGCGCAGTCCTCGACGAAGAGCGCACACCCGCCGCTGCGCAGTAGCGTCCCGAGGGCTGGCCGGCGGAATCTCGACTACTCGAAGCCCGAAAGCGCGTCGTCGGATGCGCGGATTGTTTCGTCGATCATGGCATCCGTATGCGCCGCGCTCACAAACGCAGCCTCGAACTGGGACGGAGGCCAGTAGACGAGATGCTCGAGCATCGCACGGTGCCAACGTGCGAAAGCCTTCGTGTCGCAGAGCGCCGCGTGCCCCCAGCAGCGGATGGGGCCGTGGGCAAAGAACAGTGTGATCATCGAGCCCACGCGCTGGACACATGCGCTGACGCCGTGAGCCCCAATCGACTGGTTCAAGCCGCTTTCCAGCCGGGCGGCGAGCGCCTCGAGGCGCTCGTACAAGTCGTCGTCCAACTGATCCAGCGTCGCCAGACCCGCGCTGATCGCAACGGGATTTCCACTCAATGTGCCAGCCTGATAGACCGGGCCCAGGGGAGCCACTCGCTCCATGACAGTGCGCTTGCCGCCGTAGACGGCGAGCGGCAAACCGCCCCCCACGATCTTGCCGAGACAGGTCATGTCCGGTCGTATTCCCGCTCGCTGCTGCATTCCGCCGCGGGCCACGCGACAACCGGTCATGACCTCATCGAAGATCGACAAGGCCCCGTGCAGCGCACATTCGCTGACGATCGCTTCGAGAAAACCGGGGGTCGGCGGCACGACGCCCATGTTGCCGACGACCGGCTCCACGACGACCGCCGCGATCTCCTTGCCACGATTCGCAAACAAGGAGCGAAGCGCTGCCACATCATTGTAAGGCAGCGTGAGCGTGTTCGCCGCGGTCGCCGCGGGAACTCCGGCCGAATCCGGAACGCCGAACGTCGCCGCCCCGCTGCCGGCCTTCACGAGGAGAAAGTCTGCGTGTCCGTGGTAGCACCCTTCGAACTTGACCACGACGTCGCGCCCCGAGTAGCCCCTCGCGACGCGAACGGCACTCATCGTCGCCTCCGTCCCGCTCGAAACGGCGCGGACCATTTCGATCGACGGATAGATGGAGCAAATACGCTCGGCAAAGCGCACCTCGAGCTCCGTCGGAGCTCCGTAGCTCGTCCCGCGCGAAGCGGCATCGGCGACCGCGGTTACCACCGCGGCATTCGCATGACCGAGAATCATCGGACCCCACGAGCCGACATAATCGATGTACCGCCGTCCATCGGCCCCATAGAGGTGCGCGCCTTCAGCGCGCGACACGAAAACCGGCGTGCCCCCGACCGCTCCAAATGCGCGCACGGGACTGTTGACGCCGCCGGGGATGACTTGGCGCGCCCGCTCGAAGAGCGCGCGCGAAATGGGGTCTACGGTGCCGGACATTCTGGAGTCCTTTGTGCCACCGTCAGGCGATCGGGTCGAGCGCTCACTTGCCGGAGCCCGTCCGAAAGGGCGGACCCGGTGCGCGCCTACCGATGGAGAACCGGCGCGTCAGGACCGTGCGAGCGCGCGTACCAAATGAGAGTGCCCCCTATCCCGAGCGCGGCAAGCGTGAGCGCGACCACAATGGCGATCGGCGCAACCATTCCGATTGGGGCGGGCGTAACCGAAAACAACGGCCGCACCGCGGGCTCGGGCGCACGGACGCCTCTGTCCTCGGGTGCCGGCCCTTGCGCCCCCCCGGGCGCGGGGCTGAAGGGACTGCGGTCCACACGTAGCGTTCGACCTCGGGCCGCCAAATCCACGCTGGCCGCTTGGGAACTGACTTCGTCAGGCACTCTTGCGGATGCAACGCGCTCCTCCATGCGAACCGTGTTGCCGAAGCCTTCGCGGCTGAAAACAGGCGCTTCCGCATGCGGAGGACGGCCCGAGTTGGAATCGGCGTGCATGGCATGCTTGAGCATGCCCCAGAACTCTCCCGCGTCCCGCGGTCGATCTCCGGGTCTCAAGGCCACAGCCTGCGCGAACACTCGCTCCACGGCGTCGCCGACCGCACTCCCGAGGCGCCGCGGAGTCGGCCGGATCGAGGGGTCGAGCGCCTTCATCGCAAACTCGCCCAGGTGTTCCCCGTCCATGACCGGTGCCCCTCGAAGCGCCTCGAGCGCGACGAGGGCGACCGCGTAAACGTCCGTCCACGGGCCGATCGCGCCGACGCGCTCATCGAATTGCTCCGGCGCCCCATACGCGGGCGCGAACATGCGGATGTTGCCGATGGTGCGTGCGCTGGGGCCCATCGCCAGCGCCGAATCCGCCATGACCTTGGCGACCCCGAAATCCAATACTTTGACCCGCACGCCAGCCTGGGTTCTCGCCAAAAAGAAGTTCCCGGGATTGAGATCCCGATGGACCACGCCTTGCGCGTGCGCGTAAGCGATCGCATCGACCGCGGAGTCCAGAAATCGCACCACTTCTTCCAATGGACGGGGGCCGAGACGGCGCTCCTGACGGTCCGCATACTCAGCCGCAAGCGATCGCCCCTCGAGCCATTCGAGCACGGTGAACGGGACAAGAGCGCTGGTCGAAGGGGCGATCGTCGTTCCGCTCGCAATGCTGCGCACGACATGCAGATTGCCCTGCGACAGCTTGTATTGCAGACGGCTCTCGTCGCGGAAGCGCCTAATGAACGACTCGACAATCGCGGAGCCGAGCGCAGGCGGCAGTTTCAGGCATTTGATGGCAATGGGCTCGCCCAGCCCAACGTGGGTACCCTTGTAAACGATGCTGAACCCTCCTTCGCCGACGCAGCGCTCGACGCGGAAATGCCCATCGAGCACTTCACCGACAAGCCCAAACGGGTCGGAGGGAGCCACGCACGAGACGATAGCAGGTGCCGTCCTCAGCCGTCGGCTACGGTCCGCCGTAAAATACGAGCCTCGCGCTCGCGATCAGGCCACTTGCATCGTACGGCCTCGTGAAGACGGCATCGTACTCGAGGCTCGGACCTATCCCCGCGTGACCACCGAGGAAGTGGCCAAGCGGCCACTCGTAAAAGACGCCCGCACCGGCATAGGATTGCGTTCCGCCCGCGTCCGGCAGCCCCGGCGTCGTCAGCTTCGCGATGCCCAGACCAAACTGGGCAAATGCCCCGACGCCTGACAGCCGAGGGGACAGGGCCATCAGAGGAAACGTCTCGACGCGAAGGCCGATGCCAAGTTGGTTGGCCTTCTGCGAGCTGTCCCTGAAGCCAGCCTGCGCAAACCAGAACCCGAAGTTGAGATAGTCCGCTAAAGCGCCCATCAGCAGGAGAGTGCCGCTCGTGCCGGGTATCCAGCCGCTCGAAGAGTAGTCGGTCGTGCCGATGTCGTTGGCGTTGTTGGGGTACCCGGCCCCATGGCCGAAGCCGGCGCCGAGCGCCAAGCCCAAGAGGATACCGCTACGGTGCTTGGGCGGCGATTCGACCCCATTCGACTCCGGTGGCTGACTGACGGCAACGGCGGTGGTCGCGGGAGCCGAAGCGGCGAGCACCAGCGGGAGCATCGTGGCCGAGACTTAGCACGGCCCATCGCGCGCCAGCAGCCGCTCTGGTACATCATTTCGCATGTCCTGGCCCCCCGCTGCCTTCAATCCGTCGCTCGTGGAATCCGACCCCGCCGTCGCCCGCTTGGTGGCGGACGAGAGCCGCCTCGAACACGAAAAGGTCCGCCTGATCGCCAGCGAAAACTATGCCTCTCGCGCCGTCATGGAGGCCACCGGCTCGGTCCTTACGAACAAGTACTCGGAGGGGTATGCCCACAAGCGCTATTACGAAGGGCAACAGGTGATCGACCAGATCGAGGAGCTGGCGATCGGACGGCTCAAGAGCCTCTTCGGTTCCACGGCCGCAGGCAAAGGCACGGCCGACGACCTGCACGTGAACGTTCAGCCGTATTCGGGAAGCCCCGCCAACCTCGCCGTTTATTTCGCGTTCTGCGCACCCGGCGACACGATTATGGGCCTATCGCTCCCGGCCGGCGGACACCTGACTCATGGCCACTCCGTGTCCATCACGGGCAAGTACTTCAAGAGTGTCCAGTACGGAGTACGAAAGGAGGACCACCTCATCGACCTGGATCAGGTTCGCGATCTCGCCCGCGAACATCGTCCCAAGATCCTTTGGTGCGGCACGACAGCGTACCCGCGACGGATCGATTTCTCGGCCTTCCGAGCCATTGCCGACGAAGTCGGAGCCCTTCTCGTGGCGGACATGGCGCACATTGCGGGGCTCGTATGCGGCGGGGTCCATCCCTCGCCCATCGGCGTGGCCGACATCGTGACGTCCACGACGCACAAGACATTTCGTGGACCGCGCGGCGGCATGATTTTCTGCAAGAAGGAGTACGGAGCGGCGATCGACAAGGCCGTGTTCCCCGGCTTGCAAGGCGGGCCACACAACCATGTGACCGCCGCGATCGCCGTCGCTGCCGACGAGGCCGCGCGACCCGATTTCAAGCTGTACGCGCAGGCCATCGTCGAAAACGCCCGCGTTCTGGCGCGCGCCCTTGCCGAGCGCGGCTTCGGTGTGAGCACCGGTGGAACAGACAATCACCTCATGCTCGTCGACGTGACGAGCAAGGGGGTGACCGGCAAGCAGTTGGCACGAGCGCTCGATCGGGCGGGAATCGTGCTCAATTACAACGCGGTCCCCTTCGACGCACGGAAGCCCTTCGATCCTTCGGGCGTTCGCATCGGCACGCCCTCGGTCACCTCACGCGGTATGGGCACAGACGTCATGCTCCGTATCGCGGACTGGATCGATCGCGTAACGCAACGACCCTCGGACGAGATCAGCCTTGTGCGGATCGCCGATGAGGTCAAAGACGTCTGCGCGAGGCACCCGGCCCCAGGCCTTCGCCTGAGCTGAGTGGACGACTCCGCCCGCGCCGACCGGCGCGGATGTTGCGGACTAGCGCTCGGAGGCCCGTGCCGGCCGTGTGTACTTCCCACGTTCGGCCGGATGTTCGTTTTCGTATGCGTGCAGACTCTCGCGACTGATTTCGACCTCGACCTCGCCCTCTGCAACGATGCGCGACTGACAGCCCAGCCGAGAAGTTGCGCGAACGTCGAACGCCTTGTCGAGAATGTCCGCCTCTTCGTCCTCTTGCTCGCTGAGGAGCGCTCCGCCCAGCGTCACGTACAGGTGGCACGTCGAGCAGGCGCAAACGCCACCGCACGCGCTGCCCTCCGGGAAACGCGCGTTCGTCGCGGCCTCGAGAAGGGTCGTACCCAGCGGCACTTCGACCTCGCCGAACCCCTTGAAGCGAACTGTCGTCATATCCCGTGTCCGCTCCTCAGCGGGCGTGCGCCAGCTCGACGCCCTTGGCATGCTCGACCGCCCGCTCGACCGCGTCGACGCGCTTGCCCTCGATGGCTCGCGCGATGGCGCGATTCATTCGCCGACCGGCGAACGCCTTGGTGGCATCGTCGAGCGTCTCGACGCACGAGCGGATGCGCGCCGGGTCGTCGCCGTACGCCGCACTCTCGAGCGCGGCCCACGTGCTCTCGATTCGAGCTCGTTCCCCGGGCTGGAGAAGGTCGGCGTCTAGGTCGATCGCTTTGCGTGCGGCCGCGAGGATTCGCCGAGCTTCGACGCGATTCTCCGCGAGCCGCCGGTTGACGAGATCCTCCTCGCCGCGATCGAGCGCCTCGAGCAGCATGCGCTCGACGGTGGCATCGTCCAGTCCGTAGCTCGGCCTGACGGCGACCGTCTGCTCGACTCCGGTCGTCAGCTCCTTTGCATGCACGCTCAGCAGCCCGTCGGCATCGACCTCGAAGGTGACCTCGAGACGCGCGATCCCTGCTGGCATCGGAGGGATACCTTTGAGCGTGAAGCGCGCGAGGCTCCGGTCGTCGGCGGCAAGCTCACGCTCGCCTTGTACGACATGGATTTCAAAGCCAGTTTGGTTGTCCTCCTGCGTCGTGTACGTCGCGCGCCCCGCGCAGGGAATCGTCGAGTTTCGCGGCAGCACTCGATCGACGACGCCACCACCGACCTCGATGCCGAGCGACAACGCAATGACGTCGAGGAGCACCACGTCCTCGCGTTGCCCCACCCCGGCCAGCAAGTCCGCCTGAACCGCTGCTCCGAGGGTCCGGATCGATGTCGGCCATCGGCTCTCTCTTGAACAGCTCTGCGACATAGCGGCGCACGGCAGGCACGCGAGTCGCACCGCCGACGAGAATCACACCGTCCAAGTCCTGCGGCTTGAGCCCCGCATCCCTCAAAACACGCAAGCACGCAACGCCCGTGCGCTCGAGTAGAGGGCGAATCAGTTGGTCGAACCGCGCACGGGTGAGTGTAAGGCGACGCTGGCCCGGCACCTCCGCATCGACCGTCTCCTGAACGGTCAGCGCGTGCTTGACCTTGCGAGCCTCATCGAGCACGAGTCGCACGAGTTGGGGAGTCTGCTGGATTCCCTCGAAACCGAGTGCCCCGAGCAATTCATGCGCGACGGCCCGATCCATGTCGTCGCCGCCGAGCTGACTGTCGCCGCCCGTGGCCCGCACCTGAAAGATCCCCTCGTCGAGGACGAGCACCGTGACATCGAACGTCCCCCCCCCCAAGTCGTACACGGCGAACGTGCCATTGTGCTTTCTCTCGAGCCCGTACGCGAGTGCCGCGGCCGTAGGCTCGTTGAGAAGGCGCAGCACGTCCAGACCGGCGAGACGTGCAGCGTCTCGCGTGGCTTGCCGCTGGGCGTCATCGAAATACGCCGGAACGGTGATCACGGCGGGACCGACGTTCCGTAGAGCGTCGACCGCAACCTCCTTGAGTGCACGCAAGATCTCTGCGCTCACCTCGACGGGAGTGACGATTCTCCCTCCGGTCATCTGAAAGCGAACCGTGTTGGCCCCGCCGGCCGATGGAGGAGCAAACGCGTACGGACCGAGACGTCGCGTCTCGGGGTCGTCGGCGCCGCGACCCATGAACCGCTTCACGCTCGCGATCGTGTCGCGCGGATGCTCCGACGCCAGCCGTACGGCACGGCGCCCGACGACTACCTCGCCATTCGGCAAATACGCGACGACACTGGGTACGATCGTCTCGAGGTCGCAATCGGCAATCGCAACGGGACGTTCGTTAGCGACGTAAGCGACGAGAGAGTTGGTGGTGCCCAGATCGATGCCGATGGGCCGCGGGTTCGCTTTCGGATCGAATATTTCAAACAGAGCCATTCACGCCGCCAGTTCGTCTTCGACCGCAACAACGTCGTCGAGCAAGCGCCGATAGAACCTGAGCTCCCCCACCTTGCCCAGGAGCGAGCCACGCTCGCCGCGCGCGAAGCCGCCCGACAGGTCACTCTGCACCGCCCCGATTCGGGCCTGGATGGCCTCGGCTAGCCTCTGGACAGCGCTCAGATCGCGCGCGCTCTTCGCCTCGGCGAGAGCCTCGCGCCTCTCGAGCATCTCCATCAGAAACGCCGGATCGGCTTTGGGGCCGTCCTCGTCTCGGACGGAAACACCGCTCAGCCCGATCAGCGCCTCTGCCCTCAGCAGCGGATCCCGCACAATCCGCCATGCTTCGTTGACTTCCACCGCTTTCGCCAACGCCTGGCGCTTCTCGGTCGCACTCGTGCCCACGAAGCGGTCGGGGTGGAGGGCACGCGACAGCTCACGGTGCCTTGTCTGAGCGACGGCCAGATCGACGTCGAACGTTTGGGCGAGGCCCAGCGCCACAAAGGGATTCATCACACCGAGAACGAGCTTCCGCAGCCGCAGCCGCTCTTTTCGTTGGGATTGGCGAACTTGAATCCTTGGCGCATCAGAGTCTGTTCCCATTCGAGCACGGTACCGTTGAGATAGATGAGGCTCTTTGGATCCACGACCACGCGAACTCGTGTTCCGTCCATCGCCACGTAGTCAAGGACGCGATCTCGTCCATGGGGCACGCCGTCGTGAAACTCAATCACGTAAGTGAACCCCGAACAGCCTCCGCCTCGAATGCCGAGGCGCAAGCTCGCCTCGGGCGTGCCTCGCTTCCTCATTTGCCTGGCGATCGCTTCGACGGCCCCGCTCGAGACCGTAATGCTCGGCTCTTTCGCCTGGGTTTGTTGGAGCGTCGTGTCCATGGCTGCGCCGTCAGGGCTTTTCGTCGGACGTTGCGAGTGAGGCCGCCTTGCGATCCGAACGCTTCTTACGATAGTCGGCGATCGCCGTCTTGATCGCATCTTCGGCAAGCACCGAGCAATGGATCTTGACCGGCGGCAGGTTGAGCTCATCCACGATCTGCGAATTTTTTATCGACTCGGCCTCGTCGATCGTCTTGCCCTTGATCCATTCGGTGGCGAGCGAGGAGCTCGCGATCGCGGACCCGCAACCGAACGTCTTGAACTTGGCGTCTTCGATGACGCCTTGTTCGTTGACTCGGATTTGCAGCCGCATCACGTCGCCGCATGCAGGAGCGCCGACCAGACCGGTACCGACCATCGGATCGCTCTTGTCGAGCGTTCCCACGTTCTTCGGGTTCTCGTAGTGCTCGATGACTTTGTTGCTGTACGCCATGGTTCGGTCCTTATCGTTTTAAAAAAATGGATTGGCATCGTCGTCATTGTCGCCAACTCAACGGGGCACGTCGGCCATGCATGTCAATGCGCGACCCACTCCACACTCTTCAAGTCGATTCCTTCGTTGTGCATCTCCCAAAGCGGCGACAGATCCCGAAGTCGAAGCACCTTATCGATGACCAGATCGGCCACGTAGTCGACCTCCTCCTCGGTGTTGAAGCGCCCAAGCCCGAATCGAATGCTCGAGTGCGCGAGCTCATCTCCGACGCCGAGCGCGCGCAGGACGTAGCTGGGTTCGAGACTTGCCGACGTGCACGCCGACCCCGAGCTCACGGCGACATCCTTAATCGCCATCATAAGACCTTCGCCCTCGACGAAGTTGAAGCTCAGGTTCAGGTTGCCCGGAAGACCGTGCTCGGTCGACCCGTTGATGTACACCTCGTCGAGACCGGCCATGATGCGCGTGCGCAGACGGTCCCGCAGTGCGCGCAGCCGCGCCGCCTCGGCCTGACCTTCGTGCGTCATGATCTCACAAGCCTTGCCAAAGCCCGCGATGAGGGGGACGGCAAGCGTCCCCGAACGCATCCCTCGCTCGTGGCCGCCGCCGTCCATCTGAGCGACCAGCCGCACGCGCGGCCGGCTACGCCGGACATACAGGGCGCCGACTCCTTTGGGGCCATAAATCTTGTGGGCCGTCAAGGATGCCAGGTCCACGTTCATTGTCTGGACGTCGAAGTCGACTTTGCCAATCCCCTGCACGGCATCGCTGTGGAGCAGCACTCCCCGTTCGCGGGTGATTTTGCCGATGGCGTCCAAAGGCTGCACGGTACCGATCTCGTTGTTCGCGAGCATCACGCTCGCGAGAATCGTCTTGTCGGTAATCGCCTTCTTGACGTCGTCGGGGTCCACTCGTCCATCTTTTCCGACGCCCAAATAGGTAACATCGAAGCCCTGCTTCTCGAGACGCTTGCACGTGTCGAGAACGGCCTTGTGCTCGGTCACGGTCGTGATGATGTGATTGCCCTTGTCCTTGTAGAACTCGGCAACGCCCTTGATGGCGAGGTTGTCGCTCTCGGTCGCGCCGCTTGTGAATAC
>Ga0208691_1000429_pt1 | contig 15372 bp, 15 predicted proteins | sample June2015DPH_20_1_FD_184719 | JGI IMG/M metagenome (GOLD analysis project Ga0208691, IMG submission 184719) | Peatland microbial communities from SPRUCE experiment site at the Marcell Experimental Forest, Minnesota, USA - June2015DPH_20_10... | ecosystem: Environmental > Terrestrial > Soil >... | reverse complement strand
ATCGGACGCGCTCTTGTCGGCGATCGGCTTCTTCTTCGCCTTCATGATGTTGGGCAGGCTGGCGTAACGCGGCTCGTTCAGCCGCAGGTCGGTGGTGACGATCGCCGGCCCCTTCAGTTTCACGGTCTGCAGGCCGCCGTCGACTTCGCGCGTCACCTTGAAATCGGAACCATCGACCTCGAGCTTGGAGGCAAAGGTCGCCTGCGACCATCCGAGCAGAGCGGCCAGCATCTGGCCGGTCTGATTTGAATCGTCGTCAATCGCCTGCTTGCCGAGAATCACCAGGCCGGGCTTTTCCTCATCGGCAATGGCCTTGAGAATCTTCGCCACCGCCAGCGGTTCGACATTGCCGTCCGCCTTGACCAGGATGCCGCGGTCGGCGCCCATGGCCAATCCCGTGCGGATGGTTTCAGCCGCCTGCGCCGGACCGATCGAGACCACCACGACCTCGGTTGCCTTGCCGGCCTCTTTCAGGCGCAGGGCCTCCTCGACGGCGATTTCGTCGAACGGATTCATCGACATCTTGACGTTGGACAGTTCGACGCCCGATCCGTCGCTCTTGACGCGGACCTTGACGTTGTAATCGACCACCCGCTTTACCGGCACCAGAACCTTCATCGACCCTCTTTCGCTTGAATTTCAGGTTTGTTCAGCTTGGGCGCGGAACCTAAAGCCCCCGCCAACCCCGGTCAACGCGCGAAGGCCAAAAATCGCCCCGACAGGCGCGGTCAGCGGTTCTGGCCGGGGACCCACAAGACGTCCCCGGCGCCGTTATTGTTGACGGCGCGGCTGGCGACGAACAGGAAATCCGACAACCGGTTGATATACTGGATCGCCGCATCGCTGACCGGCTCGTTGGGCTGGGCCGCGAGTTCCACCATCATCCGTTCCGCCCTGCGGCATATGGTGCGGGCCAGATGCAGATACGCCGCGGCCGGCGTGCCGCCGGGCAGTATAAACGAGGTCAAGGGCGCCAGCGGCCCATTCAGGCCGTCGATGTCGCGTTCGAGACGTTCGACCTGGCTCGACAGCATCCGCAACCGTTCCGCCTTGCCCTCGCGCTGGGGTACCGCAAGATCGGCGCCGAGATCGAACAGATCGTTCTGGATCAGGCCCAGCATCGCATCGAGCGCGCGCGCCTCCGCCAGATGCAGCCGCACGATGCCGATGGCGGCGTTGGTCTCATCGACGGTTCCATAGGCGCCGATGCGCAGGTCGTATTTCGGGCGGCGTTCGCCGCTGCCGAGCGCCGTGGTGCCGTCATCGCCGGTCCGCGTGTAGATACGATTGAGGACGACCATATCCGGCTCCTTCGGCTTCAGCGGCCCATCGCCCAGACCGCGAGCATGGTGATGACGATCGCGACGAATTGCAGCAATACCCGCAACCGCATCAGTTTCTGCGAGCGATTCGGCGATCCGCCCCGCATCATATTGATAAGGCCAAGCAGCAGCACCAATGCTACGGCACCGACTGCGACGGGAAGAAGGATCATACTCAGGAATGAGGCCATTGGCGCTACATAACACCGCCCCGGGCGCTCCGCCATCGCCGCATCGAACCGGCCCCCATGCAACGATCTGGCTTTTAACTCAATAATATCAGAAGGTAGGCTAGCGCCCTGTTTTCGGGATTTGTTAATCCGATAAAACCCCTCTGCCGCAGGTCAGGACGAATCGTGAGGCGATTACGCTACATCTTTCATGTCAGCCTCGATGCGTTCTACACGTTCCTGGCCGATGACGGCTGGGCGATCGCCAGCCATATCGCGCTGTCGACATTGATGGCGCTGTTTCCGTTTCTGATCGTGCTGACGTCGCTGGCCGGATTTTTCGGCTCAAAGGAGCTCGCCGATCAGGCCGCGGGATTGTTGCTGCAGGTCTGGCCGAAGCAGGTCGCCGATGCGCTGTCCGGCCAGATCCACGACGTCATGACGACCACCCGCGGCGACATCCTGACCATCGGCGCGGTGCTCGCGGTGTATTTCGCCTCCAACGGCGTCGAGGCCCTGCGCGTCGCGCTCAACCGCGCCTATTCGGTGATCGAGCCGCGGCGCTGGTACTGGCTGCGGCTGGAATCGATCGGCTACACGCTGATCGCCGCCGTCACCTCGCTGGTGATGGCGTTCCTGATCGTGCTCGGCCCCCTGATCATCGAGGCGGTACGGCGGCACATTCCACTTGTCGTGGAATCCAACGAGCAATTTCTCAATGTTTCGCGCTACGGCATCACCATTGCGGCCCTGATCGTCGCCCTGTTTATTCTGCACGCATGGCTTCCGGCCGGCCGCCGCGGCTTCCTGCAGATCCTGCCGGGCATCATCTTCACCCTGGTGGCGTCGCTGGTATCGGGCATCGTGTTCGGACAATATCTCGCGCGCTTCGCCAACAATTACGTGACCATGTATGCCGGCCTGGCGTCGGTCATCATCGCGCTGGTGTTTCTGTATTTCATCGCCGCTATCTTCGTGTATGGCGGCGAACTGAACGCGGCGATCATCAAGTCGCAGCTGCCGCACGGCGTGTCGCTTCAAGCAGCGCAGTCGCTAAAGCCCTCGGAGACACGGGCTTGACCAGAAACGCATCCGCGCCGGCCGCGCGCGAGGCCGCCTCGTCGTCGCCGCGGCCCGACACCCCGATGATGGCGATGCGGCCGAGCGGCGGGCCCAGTTCGCGAATGCGCCGGATCGCCTCGATGCCGTTGATACCCGGCAACACCATGTCCATCAGCACCGCATCGAAGCCGCCTTGCGCGATCCGTTCGGTGGCGGCCTCGCCGCGCCCGATAAATTCCGCCTGATGACCAAGCTCGGTCAGAACCGCATTGAGCACGACACGGCCGAACGGATTGTCCTCGACGCTGAGGATGCGCAACGCCTGTACGGGGTCGGGTGAAGCATCGGTATTCAAGCCTGAGTGCGGGGCTTTCGATGCCTTGGCGCGGGTCAACGACACCGTCAATGTGAAGGTGGTGCCGCCTCCGCGCCGCTGCGCCACCAGGATGTCGCCCCCCATCGCCCGCGCCAGCGCCTTCACCGACGACAATCCGAGGCCGGCACCACCGAAGCGCGAGGCGATGCCGACATTGGCCTGCGAAAACGGCCGGAACAGGCGTTTGACCTCGTGCAGCGTGAGCCCGATCCCGCTGTCCGAAATCGCAAAGGCGACGCCGATCCTGCCCCTGGTGTCGCGCATCGATTTGACCGACAGCGCGACGCCACCGCGCTCGGTGAATTTGATCGCATTGTCGATCAGGTTTTCCAGTGCAGCGCGCAGGCGAACCGGGTCGCCGATCACGAACGCTGGAAGTTTTTCGGAAATCTCGACGTCGGACTGCAAGCCCTTGGCCGTCGCCCGGCCGGCCAGCGAATCCCCCGCGTTACGGGCCAGCGTGCGCAAATCGAAGAAATCCTGCCGCGCGCCAAATCCGGAATGGCCGCTGCTGGCGGCATCGACAAACAAGGTCGCCAGGCTGGCGAGGTGTTCGGCGCCGGCCTTGATGGTGTCGACCCAGCGCCGCTCGCGCTCGTCGAGGCCGGACGTCGCCAGGAGATCGCTGATCGCCAGAATGCCGGTCAGCGGCGTGCGGACCTCGTGCGCGAATGCGGCCAGCGCCGTCTCGACGATGCCGGGGGCGGGCGTCCTGACGGCGCGTTTGCGCGCCTTGCCGACGGCAAGATTTGCAGCGCGTTTTTTCGGCGTCCGCTTGGGGCGCCGTGAGCGCGATTTCGACGCCATGATTCCCCCGACCCGGCCGCCGCCAGCATGCCATGGCGGGCTGGCGGGAGTCACGCCGAAGCGCGTTTTCCACTTGCCGTTGGTGTGCGGCAAACCCCGAAAAACTACGGTAAACCGACCAAACGGCGGATTTCAGCCGGCGTTGTCCCCCCGGCGCGCAATTCGCGCAGACCGGTGGCCGCGGTCGATTTCGACAGCTTCCGTCCCGCACCGTCTAGGATGAGACCGTGATGCCGGTAGGCCGGCTGTGGCAGGCCAAGCAGCTGCTGCAGCAGGCGATGCAGGCTGGTCGACCAGAACAGATCCTGGCCCCGCACCACCTCGGTGACGCCCTGCAAGGCGTCGTCGATGGCCACCGAGAGGTGATAGCTGGTCGGCGTCTCCTTGCGCGCCAGGATGACGTCGCCCCACGCCTGCGGCCGTGCCGCAACCGTGCCGGTCTCGCCATCAGGACCTTCGCCGCGCTCGGTCCAGCCGAGGTTGCCCGCACGCGCGCACGCGGCCGCCATATCGAGCCGCAGGGCGTAAGGGACATCCGATTCCAGCAGCCCCGCGCGCTCATCGGGTGAAAGCAACCGCGCCGAGCCGGGATAATGCGGCGCCCCGTCGGGGTCGCGCGGCCAGCGGCCGTGCGCCTCCCGCTGCGCCACCAATCCCGCGATCTCCGCACGGCTCTCGAAGCTCGGATAGACCAGCCCTTGGGCCGATAGGTCTTCGAGCGCGGCACGATAATCGGCGAGGTGTTCGGATTGCCGCCGCACGGGATGCTCCCAGCCGATGCCGAGCCAGGCCAAATCCTCGTACATCGCGGTCTCGAATTCCGGCTTGCAGCGCGCAGCGTCGATATCCTCGATGCGCAGCAGGAAACGTCCGCCGGCCTGACCCGCCAGGTCGAAATTCAGCAACGCCGAATAAGCGTGGCCGAGATGCAGATAGCCGTTCGGGCTCGGCGCAAAACGGAACACAGGCGGCGGCATTGATCTCTCAAGAATTCCCAAGACTGTCATTGCCGGACTTGATCCGGCAATCCATCCTTCGTGAGAGTCTGTTACGATAGGAGATGGATGCGCGGGTCAAGCCCGCGCATGACGAACTTTGAGATGATATTGCTGCAATGACCGTCCACCTCAACACCCAGGCCGACCTCGAAGGCGCCGTCCACGCGCTGGTGCAGCAGGACCCGCGGCTGCTGCCGATTTTGCAGCTGGCGGGCATGCCGGCGCTGCGGCGGCGCGACCCCGGCTATGCGGGTTTGGCCGCGATCGTCTGCGGCCAGCAATTGTCCACCGCCAGCGCCGCGGCGATCTGGGCTCGCCTCATCGCCGCATTCGATCCGTTTCATCACGAGACGCTGCGCCGCGCCCGCGCTGAGCGTCTCGGCCGGCTCGGACTGTCGGCGGCGAAGATCAAGACCCTGAAGAGTCTGGCGCGCGAAATTGCCGCGGAGCGCCTTGATCTTGAGGCACTGGCGAACGAAGACGCCGACACCGCGCACGACGCGCTGACGGGCATTCATGGCATCGGCCCATGGACCGCCGATGTCTATCTGCTGTTCTGTCTGGGCCATGGCGACGCCTGGCCCGCGGGCGATCTCGCCGTGCAGGAAGCGGTCAAGATCGGGCTCGGACTTCGGACGCGACCGACCGCGAAGGAGATGGCGCCACTGGCGGAGCCCTGGCGCCCGCTGCGCGGTGCCGCGGCGCATTTGTGGTGGACCTATTACCGGGTGCTGAAAAAGCGCGAGGGCGTAATTGGCGAAACAGAAAACCCGCCGCAAAAAGCGAACGCTGTTTTAAACAAGATATCTGTTGCAAAACGGTCATCGGCAAAAGCAAAGATCACGGCAGCGAAAAGGCCGGGATCGAAAAAATGAAATCCACCGACTTCATCGTTGCCCGCGACGACCTGCAGCAATGCAAAATTGTCGAGACTCAATTGCCCGATGCCGCCGCGCTGCCCGACGAGGCGCTGCTGGTCAAAGTCGATCGCTTCGCGTTCACCGCCAACAATATCACCTATGCCGTTCTCGGCGATCAGTTGAAATACTGGCAGCTGTTTCCAGCACCCGACCATTTCGGCAACATTCCGGTGTGGGGATTTGGCGACGTGATCGCGTCGCGTCATCCCGGCATCACCGTAGGGGAACGGCTGTTCGGCTATTTTCCGATGGCAACGCATCTGGTGATCGAGGCCGCCGACGTCAGCAAGCGCGGCCTGCGCGACGCCGCGGCGCATCGCCAAGGCGTGGCGCCGGTCTACAACGCCTATGCGCGCGTCAGTGGCGATGCTGCCTTCGCCGGCCGCCAGGGCGATTATCAGGCGCTGCTGCGGCCGCTGTTCATGCTGTCGTTTCTGGTCGATGACTTCTTGAGCGAGAACGAATTTTACGGCGCGCGCAGCGTCATGCTCTCCAGCGCGTCCAGCAAGACCGCGTTCGGCCTCGCGCATCTTTTGCATCTACGCAAGAATATCCACGTGACCGGACTGACGTCGGCGGGCAATACCGATTTCGTCCAGTCGCTCGGCTGCTACGACGAGGTGGTGACCTATGACCGCGTGACATCGCTGCCATCGGATTCACCCGTCGCCTACGTGGACATGGCCGGCAACAGCGATTTGCGCGCGACGCTGCACCGGCATTTCGGCGACCAGATGAAATATTCCGGACGCATCGGGCTGACCCATCGCAGTTCATCGCCGGACGAGCCGGAATTGCCGGGCGCAAAACCGGTCTGGTTTTTTGCCCCAGACCAGATCCGCAAGCGTGCCAAAGAATGGGGCCCCGGCGGTATCGACATGCGGTTTGGCGCGGCATGGTCGGGCTTCGCGCCGATGCTGGATCGGTGTCTCGAGGTCATCGAGGGCCGCGGAGGCGCGGCGGTGAAGCAAAGCTATCTCGATACGCTCAACGGCCGCGTGCCGCCTCATCAGGGCCATATCCTGTCGCTGGCGGACTGAGAAGACAGCACGGCGCGCGCTTCGCATGCAGCAATCGATTCCGCTCGCCAATTACAAGTCTCGCATCAACTCTTTGGCGTATCGTATCGTTGCTCGATATGGAACGACTTCGCTGTGATCAGCCATGCACTATCGATGCAATGGTACGAGAGGTAGTCGATATAGAGAAGCGTATCGATCCTGACACGGACCTTGACGATGGCCTGGCCGGGCGACGCAAAATCTACCAGCAACAGCTCCTGTTGCCGTGGAGCGTTTTTGGATTTCGGCGACTGACCGGCAGCGAGCGCGCTCTTGAATTCCTGCGCGGACAATAGCCGTAAGCTCCCGTCTCGCAACCCATGCAACTGGGCGCTCGGCGCAAATACGCGGCCAAAGCGTGACACGTCATTGTCAAACATGAGGTCGAAGTAACGTCCAACAGCGTCAAGCAACGAATGGTAGGCTGCGTGGTGGCACATCACGAACTCGCTTGGCTTCGAGGACTGAGCCATTATCGTTGCATGCGACCCGCAAGCATGTCCTTGCTAAAGACACCAATATTTGTCAGCAATACGCAATCTTATGCCTTTTGTGATGCAAGAAATTACTCAGTATGCCAAAACTCGATCTCGATGGGGTGGACCGCCGGATTATTGCCGAGTTGCAGGCCGATGGGCGTTTGAGCAACGTCGAACTTGCGGACAAGATCGGATTGTCCCCTTCGCCGTGTCTGCGTCGCGTCAGGCGTCTCGAACGGGATGGGTACATTGAAGGCTATCGGGCAGCCTTGCGGCGCGACCGCATCGGGCTCGGCTTCTCGGTCTTTCTCGGCGTTAAGATCGACGGGCATACCAATGAACGTGCGCTGCAGTTCGAGAAATCCGTGGTCGCGATGCCGGAGATTGTTGCATGCCACCTCGTCTCCGGTGAGGCAGATTATTTTCTCGAAGTCGTCGTACCGGATCTTGCCGACTATCAGCGCTTTCTGGTCGACAAACTCCTCAATATGCCAATTGTGCGCGAGGTACGCAGCAACATCGCAATTCAGACACTCAAGGCGGGGGCGCCGTTGCCGCTCAAACACCTTGAAAAAGAGCAGGCCCACAAGCGTTCGCAGATGACCCGGCACGGACGGACGGAACAAGGCGGACGGGGACGGCGAAGATAGTCGCGCAGCCATCTACGCCAGCGGCCCTTTCTGTCCGATCCCAAAACGTATAGGTTTTCGGATCAGGGAAACGCCGCAAAGACGGCCGGTGCAGAGAAACGCGCATGCTCGATAAAACCGATGATGTTGCGATGTCAGCCGAAATCTGGCTGGCGCAATTCGAAAGCGCGCTCGCAGGGCCCGACCCCGGCCTGCTGAAGACGCTGTTTCATCCCGACAGTCATTGGCGCGATGTGCTGGCGCTGAGCTGGAACATCCAGACCCTCAACGGCGCGGAACCAATCCTGAATGCTTTGAAAGCCCGCGCCGTCGGCACGGCCCCCAGTGATTTCAGGATCGACCCCGAACGCGCCGCACCGCGACGCGTGACCCGCGCCGGCACCGAGGCGATTGAGGCGATCTTCAAGTTCCAGACCCGGCAAGGCCGCGGCAGCGGAATTCTGCGACTGATCGCGGACGCCGGCGACGGCGGCAAACTCAAAGCCTGGACGCTGCTGACCGCGCTCGACGAACTCAGGGGTTTTGAGGAACAACTCGGCTCGGCGCGGCCCCGCGGCCAGTCTTATTCGCGCGATTTTCGCGGTCCCAACTGGCTCGATCTGCGCCAAGCCTCAACCGCCTATGCCGACCGCGATCCGGTCGTGCTGGTGGTCGGCGGCGGACAGGCCGGGCTTTCGATCGCGGCACGGTGCAGGCAATTGCAGGTCGATACGCTGATTGTCGATCGCGAGGCGCGGATCGGCGACAATTGGCGCCAACGCTATCATGCGCTGACACTGCATAATCAAGTGCAGGTCAATCACCTGCCCTATATGCCGTTCCCCCCGAACTGGCCGGTCTATATCCCCAAGGACAAGCTCGCCAACTGGTTCGAGGCCTATGTCGACGCCATGGAGCTGAACTACTGGACCGGCACCGAGTTCGAGCGCGGCGCTTACGACGAAGCCGAAGGACGCTGGTCGGTGGTGCTGCGCCGCGCCGACGGCAGCACGCGCACGATGCATCCCCGCCATGTCGTGATGGCAACCGGCGTCAGCGGCATTCCCAATGTGCCGGATATCCCGACACTGAAGGATTTCGCCGGCACGGTGCTGCATTCCAGCCAATACAGCGACGGTGAAGAATGGAAAGATAAAACCGCCGTCGTGATCGGCACCGGCAACAGCGGCCACGACATCGCGCAGGACCTCCATTCAAGCGGCGCAAGGGTGACGCTGGTGCAGCGCAGCCCGACCTTGATCACCAATATCGAACCCTCGGCGCAACTGGCCTATGCGGCGTATAATGAGGGAACCCTTGATGACAACGACCTGATCGCGACCTCGATGCCGCTCGAGCTGGCGAAAAGAAGCCATGTGATGCTGACCGAGCAGTCGAAAAAATTCGATCAGGAATTGCTCGACGGCCTCGCGCGCGTCGGCTTCAAACTCGATTACGGCGAAGGCAACACCGGCTGGCAATTCAAATACCTGACCCGCGGCGGCGGTTATTATTTCAACGTCGGCTGCTCCGATCTGGTGGTGCGCGGCGAAATCAAATTGGCGCAATTTGCGGATATTGAATCGTTTGCCATGGAGGGCGTGCGGATGAAAAGCGGCGCGACGCTGGCGACTGATCTGATCGTGCTGGCGACCGGCTACAAGCCGCAGGAGCATCTGGTGCGCAGGCTGTTCGGCGAGGCGGTCACGGCACGGGTCGGCCCGATCTGGGGATTCGGCGAGGGACAGGAACTGCGCAACATGTATACCCGCACCGGCCAGCCCGGCCTCTGGTTCATCGCCGGGAGTCTCGCGCAATGCCGCATCAATTCGAAATATCTGGCGTTGCAGATCAAGGCGGTGGAGGAAGGCCTGCTGCCCCGGAGCGTGCGCGATCCCCTTCAACGTTCCTCATGATCCAGGATCTCCCGGACGATGAAGGATTCGGCGTGGCGCCAGGCCTGATCATTGTCGCCTCGGAAGGTAACGAGACGATTGAAAACGACGTTTCGCGTTTTCACATCGACAATGTCGAATTTTGCCCATTGCACGAGCGTGCTGAGCTTGTGAAGACTGCCGATCAGCAGATAGGCAGCGTCGGCCGCTTGCGCCTTGCCGAGCAACTGATCGGCATCGATGTCGCCAACCGAACAGGCGTTTGGCGGACAATCGAGGGCGACGTTTCGCACCTTTCCGCTCGCCGCCAAATCGGCGCGCATTGAGGCTTCGAATTCGCGCAAGCGCCGGAAATGGTCGGCGCTCTGATCGATGACCTCACCCGAGGTGTCGATATACTGGATCTCCGCGATCGCGAGGGCGGGTGCCTCGCCTTGCGCCTGGCTTTGCCGAACGGTGCTGGCGGAAAAAAGCGCGGCGGCAATCAAAGCGAGGCCGGCTGATCGTCGTTTTGTCGACTTATCCATGGGATGGCTTTCCTGTTGGTGATCTGCCTCGGCCCTAGTTGGGCGGTTCCAGAAGACGGCGCTGAATCAGCCAGCGCGCCCCACGACTCCAGGCCGAGTTGGCGCCCGCGCGCAGGTCGGTCTGCTCGACATCGACGAGCGCCCCGGATTGAGCGTCGCGAATTTTATAGGTCACCGCGTAGTCTGTTCGGCTGATGCGCGTGACGATCCCGAGCATGGACTGGTCCGCGTCAAGAGCAGCGGCGATCCTGGCTTCGCAACCCTCGCAATTATGCAGTTTACCTGTTTTGGCGGCTTCGTCGCGCGCCGCGCCGACGTCGACCAATTGATAGCGTCCCGATTCCGCGATCAGCCGCCGCGCCTCTTCCGTCGAAAGCCGCAATTGCTCGCGGTCGACATCGTCGGGGGGAGTGTACGCCGCAGCGGCGCTGAAATCCTCCAATTCAAACGGAAACACCGCGAGTTTGATTGGACGCGGTGCGGCGGGTTCGGCCGCCGTGGCGACGGCGAACCCCGCAGCAACCATGACCGGAGTGAGGATGAAAGCCATCCGGCGCATCGATGAACCTTTCGAGTTGCCACATCGCGGCCATATCGCCCGATCCGCTGCCTTGGCGAAATGGAGACTTTCCCTGAATTGACCGGGTGAAATGCCCGATCTTGCCTCGCCCCTCTTTCTTCCCGGCGAAATTTGCTTCTAAATGCGGGGGAAAGGGAGAGAGCTTGCAACAGGCCCCTCATTCCGTGGCGGGCCACGCGCGCGCCATCGATCTGAAGCTGCGGCTGGCGCTACGCGTCGCGGCGCTCGCGGCGATTTGCTTCCTCGCTGTCGCGGCCTATGCCTTGGTTGACAGCGACCGCGCCACCAGAGACAGGGCGGGCCGCATCGCCGCGATCGTCGCCAAGGATATCTCACTGCAGCAAGCGCAGGCGCAATGGTATTCCTTGTCCCCCAGCCTAACTCCGGATTTGCAACGGGTCGCGGCGCCTTTGATGGAGCCGGGCCTCTGCATCGCCTATCGGGACAAGGCGGGAGATTTTCGACAGGGTATCTGTAGCGGAGCGCTCGCCGACGAAATTGCCGCGCCCGAAAGTTTCGCGGCACTCTATCGCGCCTTCTTCCATCCCGGCGAACCGATCTCGATGCCGCTGCTTGTTGAGGGCAGGACCCAGGGTGTGGCGATCGCGACCGTCGACCCCGCCACACAGATAGGCCAGAGCTGGCGCGAGGCGAGCCGCCTTCTCTCCATCATGGCTTTCGCCTTGGCCGGGCTTTGCCTCGCGGTCTATGCCGCGCTCGCGCGGGCCCTGCGGCCGACGCACGTCATTCACGCCGGGCTAAGGCAGCTCGCGGCGAACAATCTCTCCACGCGGCTGCCCAGTTTCGACCTTGCGGAGCTCTCGGCGATTTCCGACGTCTTCAACACGCTCGCGCAAAAACTGGAAGCCACCCTTGCCGAACGCAACAATTTGACGAGAAAGCTCATCGCCGTGCAGGACGAGGAGCGGCGCCACCTTGCTCGCGAATTGCATGACGAATTCGGCCAGTCGCTCACCGCCATCGCGGCGCAGGCCGCCGCCGCTGCCCATACGGCGGAGCGCGAATGTCCACCGCTGGTCGAGGAATGCCGGGGCATCTCGCGCACGACCGCGGGCATGATGGAAACGCTGCGCGGCGCGCTGGTGCGCCTGCGCCCGCCCGACATCGAGGAACTCGGCCTGACCCTCAGCCTCGAAAGCCTGGTTGCGAGCTGGAACGGCGTCGAGAAGGGGCGCACCCGATTCGAAATTGCCATCATTGGCAGGGTCGACGATTTGCCGCCAAGCGTCTGCGCCAGTCTTTATCGCATCGCGCAGGAGGCGATCACCAATGCAGCGAAGCACGCCCAGGCCCGGCACGTGCAATTACGTCTCGAGGCAGGACATGCCGATATCGTCTTGAGCGTCGAGGACGATGGCGAGGCGACGGGCGGCGGTCTGCCGGCAAAACCCGGCATGGGACTTCTCGGCATGCAGGAGCGGGTCGTTTCCCTCGGCGGAACGCTGCGTTTCGAGCGGCGCGCGGCGGGCGGCGCCCGGCTTGTCGCGACCATTCCCGATATGGGGTCGGAACCTTGAGCACGCCCGATGCCAGGAGCTTCACGCGGGTGATGCTGGCGGACGACCATGCCATCGTGCGCGAGGGTTATCGCTCGCTGCTGCAGAAGCAGGATCGCCTTCGGGTCGTCGCCGAAGCCGGCGACGGGGCCGAGGCCTATCGTGTCTACAAGGAGGTCAAGCCCGACCTCGTCATCATGGACCTGTCGATGCCGGGGATTGGCGGGGTCGAGGCGATCCGCCGCATCCGGCAGTGGGATAACTCCGCGCGTATCCTGGTATTCACCATGCACCAGAGCGCCGCTTATGCGGTCCAGGCGATCAAGGCGGGCGCACGCGGCTTTGTGACCAAAAGCAACCCGCCGGAGACGTTGCTGCGCGCGATCGCCGACGTCATGGCCGGGCGCATCGCGCTCAGCCCCGATATCGACCACGAACTCGCCATCAACCGGCTCGCCGACGAGCCTTCCGCCGTCGACGCGTTGAGCCCGCGGGAATTCGAAATCCTGCGCATGTTGCTGGCGGAGAAATCCGTCGATGACATCGCCGAGACGCTGCATGTCAGCGTCAAGACTGTGGCCAATACGCGCTATCTCATTCGCGCCAAACTCGGCGTGGCGTCCGACATCGAGCTTGTCCGCCTTGCGCTTCGCCAGCGGATCATCGCAGCGGAGGAAATCGAGGGCTAGCTAGCAGGAAATGCCCTGGCGCACCCTTCATTCCGCCCTGACGTTGGACGCCTTGATGATCGGCCACCACCGTTCCATCTCGGCTTTCTGAAAGGCCCGCAACGCCTCCGGCGATTGCTGGTCGCGCGGCGATATTTGAATGCCGAGTTGCTCGAAACGCTTTTGCACCGATGGATCGGCAAGGATCCGCACCATGGTGGCATTCAACTTCGCGATGATATCGCCGGGCGTATCCTTCGGCACCCAAAGCCCATACCAGAGCGAAGCAAAGAAACCGGGCAGCCCCGCCTCATCCGCCGTCGGAATTTCCGGCGACGAAGGCAGCCGCGTCCGGCCGGTGACGGCATAAGGCCTGATGCTGCCGGTGGATATCAGCGCTCTGAAATTCGACGCCGGCTCGATCATGAGATCGATTTGTCCGGCCAGAAGATCCTGCATGGCCGGCGCGTTGCCGCGATAGGGCACGAATTGAAACCTGGTCGCGGTCTCCTTTTGAAACGAGATGCCGGCGAGATGACCCGCCGCGCCGACGCCGGCAATGCCCACCGACGTCTTGTCGGGATTGGCCTTGAGATAGGCGATCAGCCCCTTCAGATCGTCCGCCGGCAGGCTCTTGCGGCCAGCAATCAACAACGGCTCGCTGCCGATCTGGATCACCGGCTCCAGATCCTTCAACAGATCGAACGGAAGGACATAAAGGCCACCGGTCAGCATATGCGTGGTCGAAGTGCCGATACTCAGCGTGTAGCCATCGGCCGGCGAACGAACGGCGCGGCCGACGCCGATGCTGCCGGCGGCGCCCGCGACATTCTCGATGATGACGGATTGACCGAGGATGCCCCGCATCTGCTCGGCCAGGGTGCGAGCCAGCGTGTCGGTGGCGCCTCCGGCGGGGAACGGCACGATCATGGTCAGCGGACGCGCAGGATAGTCCTGTGCCATCGCGCCGCCGATCCATCCCAGACCAAACAGGATCGCGGCCATTGCCGTCGGCAATCTACCCATGGGCCTCCTCCGAAATCGGCGCATGCAGCACCGATCAGTTATCGCCGATCACCTCGCGCCGCTGCCGTTCGGATTCCTCCGCGTAGCGTCGCATCGCGTGGGCTTCAGTCAGAATTCCAATCGGCCGGTGTTCGCCGCCGGCTTCGACCACGGCCAGCGATTCGGCTTCCGCGGCATCAAAAATGGCGATCGCTTCCTGGATGTTCATGGCGGGATGCAACACGATGCCCCGGTGATGAAGGATACCATGAAGGCCCTTGGTCATCTCGATATCAGACGTGTGTGCGTGCGCATCCGCCACCAGCACCAGCCCGACGTAGTGGCCGGCGGCGTCGACTGCGACCACCCGGTTCTTCGATCCCAGCGGAAACTTGGCTCGGAATTCTTCGATCGGCATCTCGGCATTCACGGTGGCCACGTCCGGCCGCATCAGCCGCCGCACCGTGAGATCGCGGATCCAGCCGATATCGGCGGCGCTACGGATGGTCTCGCCGCGCAAATGCAATCGCCAGGTCGCGAACGAGTAGCCGAACCATTCGCGGGTGATCTGGGTCGAGATGATGACCGCGACCAGCACGATCGTGGTCAGCCAGAGATCGCCGGTCGACTCCAGCGCGATGAACGTCATCGTCAGCGGGCCGCCGATCACGGACGCCGACAGCGCGCTCATGCCGACAACCGCATAGACGTTGGGATCGAGATTGAGGCCCGGCCAGATCACATCGAAGCCGGCGGCGAACAGGCGGCCACCGAGCGCGCCGAGAAAAAGCGTGGCGAAAAACAATCCACCACGAAAACCGCTGCCCAGCGAAATCACCGACGCGATCGCTTTCAGGACGAACACTGTCGCCATGGCCGCGAGCGGCATTGAAACAAGTCCGGCAAAGTGCAACGCACCATGCCCCGACGACATCACTTGCGGCGTCTGCAAGGCGAGCAGGCCCACCGCGAGACCGCCCAGCGCCGGGCGCAGCGGCGACCAGATCCCGGTCTTCGACAGCAGCGCCTCGCAGAACGCGACGCCGCGCATGATTCCGATGCCAAACAGCGCCGCCAGAATCCCGAGCACCGCGGCGATGGCCAGGTCGCGCCCGAGCACATCGCCGACCGGCCCGACGCCGACGCCGAGTGTCAGCACCGTAAACGCATGGGCGACGAAATAGCCCGCCACCGCGGCGACGCCGACCGGCGTCAGACTGGAGGGCGTGTATCCTCCGATCACCAGTTCAAAGGCGTAGAAGGCGCCGGCCAGCGGCGCCCCGAACGCGCCCGCGATCGCGGCGGCTGCGCCGCAGCCGACCATCAGACGCTGATCGGCACGGCGCAGATGAAACG
>Ga0208691_1000427_pt1 | contig 15407 bp, 12 predicted proteins | sample June2015DPH_20_1_FD_184719 | JGI IMG/M metagenome (GOLD analysis project Ga0208691, IMG submission 184719) | Peatland microbial communities from SPRUCE experiment site at the Marcell Experimental Forest, Minnesota, USA - June2015DPH_20_10... | ecosystem: Environmental > Terrestrial > Soil >... | reverse complement strand
GAGTTAACCTCCCCGTTTTGCTGGCCGCAACGGCGTTGCTCGCTTGGCCGCAAGCAAGCGGTCTGGTGAAGGTTGTCTCCAAGCCGATTTCGGAAACCATTGACTTGCCTGGCGAGGTGCTACCTTTCCTGAGGGTTTCGCTGCACGCGAAGATACCGAGTTACGTGGAGCGTGTGTTGGTGGATCGCGGCAGTATCGTCAAGGAAGGACAAGTGTTGGTGGAATTGAGAGCGCCAGAGTTGGCAGCGCAGATTGCCGAGGCGGAATCGAAGGCGCTGGCCGCAGAGTCCGACCGGCTGCAGGCGGAAGCCCAGCTCGCGGCGGCCAAGAGTACGTCTGACCGGCTGAAGGACGCGGATAAGACGGCGGGCGCGGTATCCGCGAATGAATTGCTGCAGGCAGAAAAGCACGTGGAGGCAGCGCAAGCGCTGGTACGCGCCCGACAGCAATCCAGCAGCGCGGCCCAAGCGGCCCTTCAAGCGCACAAGGATCTGGCGGCATACCTGAAAATCACTGCGCCCTTCGCGGGCGTGGTGACGGATCGGCTGGTGCATCCGGGAGCGCTGGTGGGCATGGGCGCTGATGCGATGCTGTTGGTGCTGCAGCAGGTGTCGCATCTCCGATTAGTGGTCCCAGTTCCCGAGGAATACGTAGGCGGCGTCATGCGAGAGGCCACGGTGACTTTTCGCGTGCCAGCGTATCCGGAGAGAGCTTACTCGGGAACTGTAGCTCGAATCTCGCATGAGCTGGATCAAAAGACGCGCACGATGGCGGTTGAACTCGATGTATGGAACCGCGATGAATCGCTCGCGCCTGGAATGTATCCAGCGGTGAAGTGGCCGGTGCGGCGTGCTCACCCGGGGCTGTTCGTTCCGCCGAGCAGCGTAGTTACAACTACCGAGCGTACCTTCGTAGTTCGGAACAGGAATGGCCGGGCTGAATGGGTGGACGTAAAAAAGGGCGTGACTGAGGGCGATCTGGTTGAAGTGATGGGGAATCTGGCGGAGGGCGATATGGTGGTTCGGCGGGCGACGGATGAAACTCGGGCGGGGACCGTTCTGAGATAAGCTGGTAGTTCGCTTCAAGGAGACTTACGTGAAGACGCTCGCGTTACGGGTTCTCGCCATGGGAATTGCAACCATCCTGCTCAGCGCCGCCTATTCGAGGATACACACACCGGCCGTTATGGCCGAGACGGCCAGAGCTTTTCTCGCCTCGCTTGATCCGGAACAGCGGGCCCGAGCCACGTTCCAGTTTCAGGATGAAGAACGGTTTGACTGGCATTACATCCCGAAGGAACGCAAGGGGCTGCCGCTGAAAGACATGAACTCGGCGCAAAAACATTTGGCGCAGGCCTTGTTGAGCGCGGGGTTGAGCCAGCGCGGCTATATCAAGGCCGTCAGCATCATGAGCCTGGACGAGATTCTGCGGGTTCTTGAAAACGGCACCGGTCCGGTGCGCGACCCTGACCGTTACTTCTTCAGCATCTTTGGAGAGCCCTCGGAAACCGGGATTTGGGGCTATCGCGTGGAAGGGCACCACGTCAGCCAGAACTTCACGATCGTGAACGGAAAAGTGCTGGTGGCGCCGAGCTTCTTTGGGGCCAATCCGGCTGAGGTGCGGGAGGGTCCACGGAAGGGCTTGCGTGTTCTCGCACGCGAGGAGGATCTGGGCCGTGCGTTCATACAGTCGCTGACTCCGGATCAGAAGAAGACTGCGGTTGTAAGCGCGGACGCTCCGGGAGAAATCCTCACCGGTCCCATGCGGAAGGCCGCTCTCAAGGGCCAGCCCAGCGGAATCGCGTCATCTAAGCTGGACTCAAAGCAGCGGGAGCTGCTGCAAAATCTGTTGGATGAGTATTGCAACAACGTGCCGGAAGAAGTGGCGCAATTGCGCGAAGAGCTAATCAAGAAGGCCGCCGGGAATTTGTTCTTTGCGTGGGCGGGCGGCGAGCAAGTGGGGCAACCGCACTACTATCGCATCCAATCGCCGGCATTTCTCATCGAGTACGACGACACGCAGAATAACGCCAACCACATTCACACGGTGTGGCGCGACATCGACGGCGATTTTGGTCTGGATCTGCTCAAAGAGCATTATCAAACCAGCCACCGGTAGCCGCGTGCTTCCCAGCCGCCGCGCATTTTTGGTTTCGATGGCCGGGGCGGCCGGTTGCATTACCGCCGCGGAGGGTCAGAATCTCCCGAGCGAGGTGAAGCGCTACCCGGACTCCGCCACTGAATTCGAGGTCTATCGCCTGACCGATCCAACGCACCAAAGCTGGCTGCCTGCTTCTTACGAGCGAGCCGTTTCGCGGCGAGATAGTTTCCTGATTTATTCGAGCGATCGCGCGGGGTCCGTGCAGGCCTATCGCATGGACCTGAAGAGCGGGCAATCGCGAACGCTCACGCGCGCGAACAATTTGGTGCGAGAGTCGCTCACGCTGGCGCCGGATGAGCGCAGCATCTATTATCTCGACGGACGCTCCGTGTTTATGGCGAATCTCGGCAACGCGCGTACGCGCGAAGTCCACCGGATCGAGGATGGTTTCGAGCTGGGACGCGGATTCAGCGTTTCCGAAGACGCGCTGTATGCTCTGCTGGTGGAGCAAAAACCTGGAACCAGCCGGCTGCGATTGATCACGCTGCGTTCAGGGGGCGCTCAAACAATCGTGGAATCGCCCGAGCCGATTTCCGATCCTCTGCCTCGCCCACGCCGCGCCGGCGTGTTGTATCACCGTGGAAACGAGCTATGGCTGGTGAATTTCGACGGCGGGCAAAACCGGAAGCTGCGAATAGCCGCGGGAGGATTGGGGCCGGCGGTGTGGTCCGAGGATGGGCGAACGGCTTTGTATTTGAATTTCCCAGCCGATCCAAAGCAGCTCAATAACCTGCGCGAATCGACGCCCGATACGAATGAGGATAAGCTGATCGCTGCCACCAGCCAGTTCATCAGCTTCGGCGGGAATGCGGATTCGAGCGTACTGGTGGGTGCTAGCGGCAGCAAGGCGTCGCCGTATGTGCTGCTGCTGGTGCGGTCGGCGAAACGAGAGCTCACGCTGTGCGAGCACCGGGCCAGTGACCCAAACATAGTGAAACCCATTTTTTCACCCAACAGCCAGCGTGTGTTTTTTCAAAGTGATAAGGATGGGAAGCTGGCCATCTATTCGATGTTTGTGGATAAGTTGGTGGCGGAGACAGAAGTAGAAGATAAGTAACTTGGCCGCGAATGAACGCGAATGAACGCAAATAAAATAGGTCTTATTCGCGTTTATGTGCGTTCATTCGCGGCTGATTAGTTCCGGTGTTTGTGCTGCAAACGGATTACGCATCACTGCCTGCAACAGCGCCCGCGTATCGTCGGTGCGCGGCTCGCGGAACATCTGGTCCGTGGCGCCGCACTCGACGATTTGGCCCCGCTGCAGGATTGCGATTCTTGAACATAGCGAGGCCACTGAGAGCAGGTCATGCGAAATAAACAGCATGGCCATGTTTAGTTGGCGATTCAAGCGGCGGAATAGTTCCAGGATTTCCGATTGCGTGATGGCATCCAGGGCGCTGGTGGGTTCGTCGGCAATCAGCAAGCGCGGCTTGTGGAGAATCGCCATGGCGATAAGGACGCGCTGGGCTTGGCCCACGCTGAGCTGGCGCGGATAGCGGTCCAGGAAACCCGGTTCGGCGGGTAGGTTTACCAGGCTGAACAAGCCGAGCGCTTCCTCCTTCCATCGTTTCGCGTCGCCGGGATTGTGTGCGCGCCAGGCTTCCGCGAGCTGGGTTCCAATTTTGAGGACGGGGTTCAAAGATGACAGCGGGCTTTGTAGTACCAACGCCATTTCGTGCCCGCGAATCTTACGCATTTCCTTTTCCTTCAGCTTGACTAGGTCACGCCCGTCAAACAGGATCTCCCCACCCACCTTGCCGCCTTTATGATCCAGCAGCCTCAGCAGGGCGAGCGCGATAGTGCTTTTTCCCGACCCGCTCTCGCCTACCAAGCCGAGAATCTCTCCTTCGGCAATTTCAAATTCGACGTCGCGCAGGATGCCAGGCTTGTTCGGATAGTCTACTGTCAGGCGGGCTGTGAGCAGGTTCTTCATCTCTGGCTGACGTATTTTGCTCCTATCGACAGGCGCTCGATGTTCCAGTAGATCTGTGGCCGAAGAAGTGCGGGCGTGACGTTCTTCAGAGTCGTCGAAACCGCCGACAATGCGTTCGGATTCACCAGAAATAGCACCGGGGCCTTCTCCGCCAGAATCTGCTGCACTTTGTCGAAGTACGCTTTGCGCTGTTTCATGTCCGGCGACGCCGCTTGCGCCTGCATCAGCTTGTCGATTTCAGCCTCCCATTGGGTTTCAGGCGCTTTCTGATTCGGATTCCATTGATGCTGGGCGCCCGAACTAAGCCAGATGTTCATCTGATCGCTCGGATCGAGATCCACGTTGGTGATGGCCATCAGAACTGACTCGTAGTTGAAACTGCGGCTAATGCGTTCTATCAGGGAAGGGAAGTCCAGCACCACGATATTGAGTTGAATACCGAGCTTGGCGAGATCTTGCTGGATGAGAGCGAGAGTGCGCTCATGCAGCTTATTTCCGGCATTCGTGATCATCGAGAATTCCACTTTGTGACCGTCGCGGTCGAATAAGGCGTCGCCCGAGCGATGAAACCCGTCACGCTGCAGCCGCGCCTCGGCCGCGCTCACCGAGTAAGCAGGCGGCTTCAAAGTGGCATTCATCCAGAAACGGTTGGAGACGGAAACGGGTCCCGCGGCCGGTTTGGCATGGCCTCGATAAACCACGCGGCAGATATCCTCGCGATTGATGGCGTCCGAGATGGCGCGGCGGAATTCGTCCGATCGGAACCAGCGGCGTTTGTACTCCGGGAGCGGCGCGGAGGAAACTTGGTTGAAGAACACCAGTTCCCAATCGAGCGATGGCCCGGCATCCACCACGGTGCGTGGCATTTCGCCCGTCAAGCGGTCGTACATTTCCGGATCCAGCTTGTTCACGATGTCGAGTTCCCCACGCCGGAAGCGCAGCAGCTCGAGCTCACGGTTTTGTTGAATATCCAGGCGCAGAGTATCGAGATAGGGAAGTTGCTTGCCGTTCGAATCGTGCTTCCAATAGTTTGGATTGCGGCGCAACAGCAGGTAGGTCCCGGGTTTGTATTCGGCCACCGTGAATGGGCCCAGAACGGCGGATTCTTTGTGCGGGGATCGCGCCGACAGGATGCCCACCTGATCGAAGCGCGCAGCCAAGCTGGCTACCGGAGCAGGGAAGCGCGCCATCACCGAAGACGGGCCGGTACATTTCGATTCCGTTGGGCCGCTTGCGGAACGGAAAGCGTCCGCTTGGGGTGAGTGAACTGCCGGGTCCATTAACTGGCGAATCGTGGACGCCACGTCTTCGCAGGCGAATGGCGTTCCGTCGGAGAACAGGACGTTCGGGCGCAGGTCGAAATCGATGCGCCGGCCGTTCTCGGAGACTTTCCATTTGGTGGCTAGCTCGCCTTCCAGTTCCTGTGTGTAGCGATTCAAGCGGATCAGTACGCCAGCGGTGAGGTAAAAGACGGTCTCGGAATTTTCGTCTTCCACCAGCAACGGGTTGAAGGTTTTCGGATCGGCGCGCAGGCAGAAGCGTAGTTGGTTGGTAGATTGGGCGGTGAGCGTGAGCGCGAAGAGGAGCACGGTTGAAATGATCAATGCTCGTGACGCTCCCTTCCGGTCGCGGCTCAGAATGTCGCGGCTCAGAATGTCGCGGCTCGGAACGATGGCTGGTGCGTTACCGAGCCGCGACCGGAAGGGAGCGTCCGATGAGGATCTCAACATGGGACCTGGTCCTCCGTCCGAAGCACGACCTGGAGGCAGCCCACCACCACTACCAGCAACGCCACGGGCGCCAGCATCCAAGGGTTTTGGAGCACGGCGGTGTAATTCTCGAGCTCGCGCAGCAGCACGCCCCAGGAGGGGAGCGGCTCCGAGACTCCCAGGCCAAGCAAGCCGAGATTCGCCTCGCTCAGGATGAATACCGGGACTGAAATCCAGAACTGAGCCAGAAGAATGGGCCGCAGATTGGGCATCAAATGACGCCAGAAGAGTCGGAAGCCGGAGATGCCACTGGCGCGGGCTTGCACCAAGTAATCCGCGTTTGTCAGCGTTCGTGTCCCTGCGCGGATGATTCGCGCGGGGCTGGCCCAGCCGAGGCAGCCGAGCAGCAGGAAAGTGATGGCCACCGACGTAATGGGCGAAGTGTTCAGCGGTAGCAGCGCACGCGCGGCCAATAAAAGGAAGAGCCACGGCAGCGACAGAAAAAGGTCTATTCCAGATGTCACGTAGCGCTCCCATCTTCCGCCCAGATAACCAGCCAACCCACCGATCAAGGCTGCCAACAATGTGGAGAGCAACGCCGCCGCGGGCGCCAGCAGGAGGGAAACGCGAGTGCCGTAGAGCAGACGGGCAAAGCGATCGCGCCCCAGGTCATCGGTGCCAAGCAGAAAGCGAGCCGAAGGTGGAGCGCTGATGGAATCGCGAAACTGCTCGGAGTAAGAGGAAGGCGCGATGAATCCAGCGAAGAGCGATGCGAGCGCGACGAGCGCAAGGACGAGCAGGGCGATCTGCTGCGCAATGCGGCCTGGTTCTATGCGGCCCCGTCTGATTCGGAAGAGAACCTTCATGCGGCCTCCGGCGAGGCGTCCGGCCTCCAAGCCGCCAGCGCCAGGTCGGCCAGACTGTTCGCCACCAAGGTCATCAATGCAACCAGAACCGTGATATTAACCAGCAAAGGCAGATCGCGATCGAGCGCTGCTTTCCACGCCAGTTGCCCAACGCCTGGAGTGTCGGAAATCACTTCGATGGGTATCGACGCCCCGAATGCCAGGCTGACTGAAATCCCGACAAGCGCAGCCAATTGCGGGACCGCGGGCGCGAAGACGTGAGCGAGCCACACGCGGCTATTGCTCAACCCCTTGGCCTGCGCCGCCAGGACATGCGGCGATTGATAGGTGGCCACCAGCAGATTCTTGGCGTACCGATACACATGCGGGAAAACTACCAGAGCGATAGCCCAGCGTCCCGGAACATTCATCCATAGGAAGAGGAGTGCGATGACCGCTGCGGGTAGCGCCAGGCATGCGCCAGCCAGAAACGCCGGCGCGATATTCGACCCCGGAACACGCCAACACGCGGTCACCAGCGCGAGCGTGAGCCCAATGGAAACGCCACCCAATACGCCATAGGCGAGCGACCCGAGCGTCAGCGGCAGCCGTTCCTTCAACAGCTCGAACACCGGCCGATTGAGCGACCGCGAAAATCCCAGATCGCCATGCACCAGGCCCGAAAGATAACGCAGGTAGAACATTGCGATGTTGCTGTCCGCTGCGCGCTCGGCTCGGATGGCTTGGCGCGATTCCTGGCCCAGGCGATTGTCCAATTCCCGCTCGTCCACGCCAAATCCGGGGCCCATTCGCACCAGCGTTGCGCCCAGCAATCCGCCGAGTAGTGCTGTTAGAAGGATCCGGCGTAGCTGACGAAGGACAGTGGTCAGCATGGGTTCCTACCAGGTGCCGGTAGGCTCAAACTCAAATCCACGTGGCCCCACCAGGCTCATCTTTTCCTTCTGCTTCGCGGCATACATGCGGCGGTCCGCTTCGCTGAGCAATTGGTCGGCATCATTTCCGTCTTCCGGGAACAGGGAATGTCCGACGCTCAAGCCCAGCGTCTCGGTACCGCACACTTCACGGCCGGCCTCCGCCGTGATGGCCCTGAGACGCTGCACTTTCTGTTGCACTTGATCCAGCCGCAAACCTGGCAGCACCAGGACAAACTCGTCGCCGCCCATGCGCGCCACATAGTCGTACTCGCGGCAGCTCTCCTTCAATTTCAGCGCCACTTTGTGGAGTACCTTGTTGCCTTCCAAATGCCCGAATTTGTCGTTCACCTGCTTGAAGCCGTTCATATCGCAGACCAGGACCACAAGCGGTGAATTGAGGCGGCGGCAGCGCGCCAGCTCTCCATCCAGATGCAGGAACAGGGAACGGGCGTTGGGAAGGCCGGTCATGTAATCAGTGGACGCGGAACTCTCAGCCTGCTGATACTTGAGCGCATTTTCGATGGAAAGCGCAACCTTCGGAACAATCGCCAGAAGGATCCGCAGATGGTCCTTGGTGAAGGCATCGCGCTCAGTGTGATAGAGCGTCAACACGCTCACCGTTCCGTTCATGCCGATCAGCGGTACCGAGAGCGCGCTGCGCATGGTGGTGAACTTGGATTCATCGTTGAGATACCCAGGTTCGACAGACGGGTTGCCGTTGATGATGGGCTTTTTGTTGTCTGCTACCCAGCCGGACAGGCCCTGGCCGAGTGGGATTTCAAGCGCTGAAAACAGGCGGAAGTTCTCGCCATTGACGTACTCGGCGCGCAGTTTGTCGTCGCGCAGAACATAGATCGCCAGCGAATCGTATGGGATCATGCGCTTCAGCCGGATCGCCAGCAGCGAAAGTGTTTCATTGAGGCTGAGCGAATTTCCAAGGTCCTGCGCGAGTTCGAAGAGGTTCTGCACCTCCTGGCGCGCAGCCGCAATGGAGTTCAGGAAGTCCTTGGGCTTTTCAGATGCCTGAGTCGGAAGACCTTTGGTCTTCTCAAAACCAGCAGCCGGCTCGAGGCCGCGTTCAATCTTGAGGTCGGTGGAGAGCTTGGCTTTTTCTACCTGCAGGGACTGCGCCATCTGTTCCAGCTCGATATAACGGCGGTGCAGAACCGTAACTACTTTGGGATCGAAACTGATACCGGATTCCGATACCACCTTCTGCATAGCCTCGTCCAAAGGCAACGCCCGGCGATACTGCCGGTCCGACGCCAGCGCGTCCAGGCAATCCACGGCCGCCAAAATACGCGCGCCGATGGGAATATCTTCGCCCTTCAGACCGTCCGGATATCCGGCGCCGTTCCATTTTTCGTGATGGTAGCGGACGATGGGGGTCACCGGGTAGGGGAACCGCACGCGTTCCAGAATCTCGGCGCCCACCACCGGATGAATCTTCATCTTTTCGAATTCTTCGCGCGTCAGCTTGCCGGGCTTGGAAATGATGTGCTCGGGGACGGCTAGTTTCCCGATATCGTGCAATAGCGCGGCCGCGCGCAAGGCTTCCAATTGTCCATCGTCCAGGCCCAGGTCTTTGCCTACTTCAATGGCGTACACTTGCACCCGCTGCAGATGGTCATGCGTGGTGTGATCCTTGGCCTCGATGGCCAGGGCCAGCGCTTCGATGGTTCTCAGATGCAGAGAGGCCATCTCTTCGGCGTGCTTTTTGTCGTCTTCCACGCGGCCCAGATAAAGATAATACGAACGGTAGATCAGATAGACCACTGGAACGGCCAGCAGCGCGGTGGGCCAGCCGAGATAGCGATTGATGGCGCTGGCAGCGCCTGCGATTCCCGCGCCCAGCAAATAGTAGGGGAACGACCAGAAGTAGCTCTCTCTCCAGACTTGCCGTAGCGATTTTGCCTCGGTGAGCGCGATCGCCGCCGCTACCGGAAATGTGTTCATCACAAAGAACACGGTGGCCGTTACCATCAGTGTGAGTGCGGCATCCAGGTGACTCTTGTGCAAGAGGTTCGAATGATAGACCGTACTCGCGGTGGCAATTGCAATCGCGATGCTGCCCAGGTTGAACAGCACCTGGTAAGGTTTCGGGCGCTCGCGGTGATGCCAGACGCACTGGATCAACGTCGCGCTGATTCCCATGCAGAGTGCTTCGGGAAGGCTCAGCTCCACCACGCCAAACAGAACGAAGATGAAGGTTACCGAAAGGGTTCCGGTGATGGCCGGCAGCGCGACTTTCAGCCGCGATGCCATAATGGCCAGCGACATGTAGCAGACAAAGCGCAGAAGGTCCTGCGATTCCCAGTGGATAAGTTCACTGAGAGTCAGACACGCACCGATCACGATTACAGCGTAGACGTATATCCTTGCGGCAATCGACATTCTGTTCCTTGTCGCCACGAGCACGAACCACCCGTGGATGCAGATTCGCTGCCAACAGTCCGAACCTGGTATCTGCATGATTCATCGGCCAGAGTTGAGATGAGCGATAGCCGGTATTCGACAAAATGTCGAGCGGAGGCGGGCGCCGCTGGGACAATGTGTCCCAAAGTCCTAGATTCTACGCACTATAGTGGATCGGGAATTTGCTTAGTGGTACTGAACCTTTAGTACTATAGTGGCTGGCTTACAAACAGCCGAAAAGCAGACATAGTGGTTACAGGCTCCCAACAGACGTCGTTCCTTGGAATGCCGGCCATCGTGACCAGCCCGGTGATGCGGAATTTGCTCGAGCTGGTGGAACGTATCGCGCAGAGCAATGCTGCCGTGCTCATCACGGGCGAAAGTGGCTCAGGCAAAGAACTTGTCGCGCGTGCGGTGCATCATTATTCGCTGCGCAATGCCAAACCCTGGGTAGATGTAAGCTGTGCCGCGCTGCCCGAGAATTTGGTGGAAAGTGAGCTGTTCGGTTACGAGAAAGGCGCCTTCAGCGGAGCGGACTCGCCTAAGCCTGGTCTGTTCGAGTTGGCCAATCACGGGACGCTCTTCTTGGACGAAATCGGCGAACTGGAACCTCGCATGCAAGTAAAACTGCTGCGAGTGCTGGACGGCGTCGCGTACTACCGCCTGGGTGGCGTCCGTAAAGTGACGGTGGATGTGCGGGTCGTGGCTGCGACGAATCAGAATCTGGAACAAATGGTAAGAACGGGCGATTTTCGGGGCGATCTTTATCATCGGCTGGGCCAGATCTGCCTGCACGTGCCGCCGCTGCGTGAAAGGCCGGATGATATTGTGCCGCTGGCGGAGCATTTCCTCAAGCAGTCGAACCCGCGCTCGCTGTTCTCCTCCAGTGCGCTGGCGGAATTGCAGCGCTACCCGTGGCCGGGTAACATCCGGGAGCTTCGCAATGCCGTCACGAAGGCCGCCGTACTGACTCGCGATCTTGAAATCCGCGGCGAGGATTTGATGCTGGGGCAGCCCGGGCCGGGCAGCATGGTGGGTCTGGCGCAGGCGGTGTCGAATCCCGCGAACCTGGATGGGATGGAGAAAACCACCATTCTCAAGGTGCTGGCTCAAACCAACGGCCACCAGCAGAAAGCGGCTGAGTTGCTGGGCATCTCGCGCCGGACGCTCAGCCGGAAGCTGAAATTATACGGAAGGGAGGCAGTGCGGCAGACCTGTGCGTCCTGAACGGGAGGCTTCGCAAAAATCCGTTATGACTGCTGCTGATCGCCGTTCCGAGCATCGTCATCCGGCCGACGGCCACCTGAAATTCTCGTTCAACGATCCCTCGCGTCAGGAAGTTACCGGTCGATTGCTGGATGTCAGCAACAGCGGCTTCCGCGCGGCGCATTCGTATGCAGCGCTGCCGACCGGACAGGTTGTGGATTTTCAACACGTCGTTGCCGTGGGCCAGGCGCGGGTGATGTGGAATCGAATCGCGGATGATCGAGTCGAAAGCGGTTTCCTGATCATCAAATAGCGAATATCTCATCATCAGAATGATAATGAGATATTCGCGTTCTTCGGTTATCCCGTTGTTCGGTTATTCGGTTCTCGAGTTGCAGCGGCCTCGCGTTCCCAGCGACACTGTCGCAGAAGCGAATACCCGCCAACGAATCGCTCCGACGCCAGGAGAGGCTGTGGTATTCGAACTGTCGAAGCCTAACCCATCCTCGGTTTCCTGACGACATTGCGAGGCGCCGAACCGAACAACTGAATAACCGAATAACTCTGTTGTTCGGTTCTCAAGTTGGGCCGGTCTGTTGTTTGCAACGACACTGCGGGGCACAGAACCGATTAACCGAACAACCGAACAACTGAGCAACAGTGTCATGCGCGGTGCAAAACCTTGGCTCGGTCGTACAGGGTCCGACGAGTTGCTCCGGTTCGCCCGCTCCGGTCGGGTTCATCCGGCAATATTGATTAGCAGCCACAGGTGCAAAGGAGTGAACTTGTTCCCGCAGCCGCTCGTAGACCTGAGGCGCCAGGAAAGTACAAGATCCCGGCGCACCGAACCTAGCATTGCGCGAAGCATCGCAGATTTCGACGAGGCGATCGGTCTGATAGCCAGGCAGGGGCCGCAGAAGCACCGAATTCACGACGGAAACATCGTCGTATTGGCGCCAATCCCGAGCGCCAGTGTGACTACAGCGGCCACCGTGAATGCTGGACTACGCCGCAGCCCGCGGCCAGCAACGATCAGGTCAGAGATCATGAGATTGCACGGCTCATTGTTGCAATTTTGCGGCCAGCCGCCTCCCCCCAGCTACTTTGCGTATCGTCAAAATTAATTCAAATCCAACCGCGTGCGAAATAGTATCCAATCTTGACCGTCTCCGCGCACAATCCCAAAAACAAAGGCCATCGATTGGTCCACGATCCGGCACGTTTCGCGCCATCGGGGATCGGACGCGGCTCTATTTCGATGCCAGCCTTGCGGAAAACACGCGCTGCACGAAACATGTGGAAATCGCTGGTCAGCAGCACCTTGCGGCCGGCTAGCTGGTCCAAGATCACTTTCGATTTGAACGCATTTTCGCGCGTGCTGTGCGACTCCGTTTCCACGCGTATCGTGGACACGGGAATCCCTTGCGACATCATGAACTCAGCCATCCGTTCCGCCGCTGGAACTTCTCCGTTTAGGGATCCAGCGCTGATAACCAGTTCGCGGAACCCTCCCTCGCGCCACGCGCGGACCGCGTACACGCTACGCCAATAGGAAGACCAGCCGATCGCGTCCTTTTCGGAATCCGCTCCCAGCACGATCAGAACATCGCCTTTCGGATCGTTCCATGGGCCTGCCAGCCAGCTAACCCACCAAGCGTCAAGCGGTGTCACCGTTACCAATACGAACAGGAATCCGATACCGGCCAGCACGCGAACTATCCAACGAATAGCCTCTCGCATTTTCAGTCCATCAGAAGATGCAAGACCACGCTGCGCTTGTGCAGCCGTTCGCGATGCTCAAACAAGTACACGCCCTGCCAGGTCCCGAGCGCGAGACTGCCTTGATGGATGGGAATCGCGAGCTGCGTTGCGGTGAGTGCGGAGCGGATGTGGGAGGTCATATCGTCGGGACCCTCAGCGGTGTGCCGGTAGAGCCGCGTATCTTCCGGAACCAGCCGTGTAAAGAAATCGCTGAGATCGGCAACCACGTCCGGATCCGCGTTTTCCTGAATCACCAGCGATGCCGAAGTGTGCCGGCAAAAGACCGTGAGCAGGCCGGTCTGGGGATGTTGAGCGCTCACCCAGGAGACGATTTCACGCGTGAAATCGTACAAGCCCTTGCCACGCGTTGAGATTTGAAGCTGGTGCGTGAGCTGCTTCACTCGACGGTCACGCTCTTGGCCAGATTGCGTGGTTGATCCACGTCGCAGCCGCGGCGAACGGCGATGTGATAAGCGAGCAACTGCAGCGGAACGATCTCGAGAATGGGCAGAAGCAGTTCTACCGTGGGAGGGATGGCGATTAAGAAGTCGGCCATCTTGCCCACTTCCACCTCGTCGCCCTCGCACACTACCGCGATCACGATGCCGCTACGCGCTTTCACCTCCTGAATATTGGAGATGGTCTTTTCGTAACGGAGGCGGCTCTCATCGCTGTGCGGATCGCGCGTGGCCAAAACTACCACTGGCAGATTTTCGTCAATCAGCGCATTCGGACCATGCTTCATCTCGCCGGCCGGATAGCCTTCAGCATGGATATAGGAAATTTCCTTCAGCTTGAGCGCGCCTTCGAGCGCGATGGGGAAATGGATGCCGCGTCCGAGAAACAAAAAGTCGTTCGCGCGGTGGAGCTGCTTCACCAGCGGGTCATATATGGCGTCCTGGCTGAGAACGTGCTCCAGTTTTCCGGGAATCCGCACCAATTCTTCCACCAGCGCGAGCGATTCCTCCGGCTTCAAGACGCCGCGCAGCTGGCCTAAATACATCGCCAAAATGAACAGCGCAGTGATCTGCGACATGAACGATTTCGTGGCGGCCACTCCAATTTCAGGGCCGGCATGCGTCAGCAGCGTTCCGGACGCCTCGCGGGTGATCATGGATCCCACCACGTTCGAGATGGCCAGCGTTTTCGAACCCTTGCCGGCGGCCTCCCGTTGCGCAGCCAAGGTGTCCGCTGTTTCTCCCGATTGCGAAATCAGGATGGTGAGAACCTTGTTTGAGACAATAGGATCGCGGTATCGAAACTCGCTTCCATAATCTACTTCCACTGGGATCCGGGCCAGCTTTTCAAGCATGAACTTTCCAGCCAGCGCCGCGTGCCAACTGGTGCCGCAGGCTACGATCTTGATGGACTCGAATTCGCGGAAATCCTTGGGGCTGATGTCCATTTCGTCCAGGAAAATCCGGCCCGTTTCCTGGCCCACGCGCCCCAGAATGGTGTCGCGGACGGCGCGCGGCTGCTCAAAGATTTCTTTGAGCATGAAATGTTTGTAGCCGCCCTTCTCGGCCATGATGGGGTCCCAGAGAATATGGGTAATGGCGCGTTTGACGGCGCGGCCGTTGAAATCCGTGAGGTGGACGCCCTCGGGAGTGAGGATCGCCAAATCGCCATCCGCCAGAAAAAACATATCGCGCGTGTGGCTGAGTATGGCCGGTACGTCGGAAGCCACGAAGTATTCTCCATCGCCGAGGCCAACCACCACCGGCGGCCCGGAGCGCGCGGCTACAATCTTGTTGGGGTCCGAACTCGCGATCACTCCGAGCGCGAAGACGCCCGAGAGTTCCTTCACGGCTTTGCGAACCGCTTCTTCCAGATTGCCCTCGTAATGTTTCTCCACCAGGTGCGCGATCACTTCGGTGTCCGTTTCAGTGACGAACTTGTGGCCTTCGAGTTGCAGTTGGTGCTTGAGCTGAAGATAATTCTCCACGATGCCGTTGTGGACCACCACGATGTCGCCCTTGCAATCGCGATGCGGATGCGCGTTTTCTTCGGTGGGACGCCCATGCGTGGCCCAACGGGTATGGCCAATCCCATAAGGGCCGTCAATGGGGTTGACGCGGATGGCGTCTTCCAGATTCCGCAGCTTGCCGGATGCCCGGCGAATGGCCAGTTGGTTATCTCCGTTGAGGACGGCGATTCCCGCTGAATCGTACCCGCGATATTCCAGCCGGCGAAGACCGTCCAGAATAATAGGGACCGCTTTACGATTGCCGATGTAGCCGACGATTCCGCACATAATTCAGAATAACCGACTTCGAGAGAACAACCGACTTCGACAATAACCGACTTCGACAATAACCGAGATGGAATGAGAAGGCCGGTCCCCGGCGGGATGCGGTAAGCTCCCAATGGATACGCACTCGAGGTGCAAAAAGGAGAACCGGCCATGAAGAAGAATAACACTTGTCTGAAGAGTCCGAAGCGG
>Ga0208691_1000425_pt1 | contig 15434 bp, 16 predicted proteins | sample June2015DPH_20_1_FD_184719 | JGI IMG/M metagenome (GOLD analysis project Ga0208691, IMG submission 184719) | Peatland microbial communities from SPRUCE experiment site at the Marcell Experimental Forest, Minnesota, USA - June2015DPH_20_10... | ecosystem: Environmental > Terrestrial > Soil >... | reverse complement strand
TCTGCTCAGGAGACCTGCGACCGCCTTGGTTCTCGATAGACAAAATGAAAGTACCTCGCCGGTTCCTTTGCGACGTCCCGCAAGATTGGTCAACTCTGAGGCGGCCTCAGCTAGGAGAGGAAGCTTGGAGTAGACAATTTCGGAAGTGTGACTGTGGATGCTGTGTCCTGTGTCATGAAGAAGAGCCGCTAGGCGCAGTTCTTGCCTCGCCCTAGCTAGGAAACGTGAGGGGTTTTCCTTGTCGAAAGTCGAAGCTATATCCGAAAGGTCGGTGGATCTCTGCAGCAACGCATCGAATGCTCGTGATGCGATCGTAGTTACCCCTAGGGAGTGTTCGAATCGGCTGTGTCTAGCGGATGGATATACGTAGTAGGCCAGGCCTGTCTGGTGGATCCCACGAAGCCTCTGAAGAAGGGGGCTATCTATAAGCGCGAGTTCTAACCACGAAAACCGGTTCGTTCCCCACAGATTGTCGTGGATAACTTTAAACGACTTGAGCGGCAAGACCGGATGGACAGGTTGGCTACCGAAGAACTCTGGATAAGTCCGCGCAAGGTACTCATCAAGACGTTCGACTAAGGAAGTGAGAGTCGGATAATCCTTGAGCATCAAAGCTCTACTGCGATGTTGCGAACTGCGTCTTCACTCGCTCCATCGCGTAATCCAAGAATTTTGACAAATCCCCCTCCGGTTTCTGTGAAGACCAAATCTGTCCCAGCTTCGGATTCAGACTCATTTCGTCGTAGCTTGGGTTCGAAGCCGCCACGCATCCGGTGAAATGGAGAGCGTGGATGTACTCCGAGAGCTCCTGAGAGCGCGGGTAGAGTGCGTCCCAATCGAATCGGAGACCTGCGAAAAACGCCGGCTTGCCAGGAACGTCCTCTTGTTTCAGTCTGTAGAATAGGGTGTGCCAGGGTTCTTCGTCTTTGAAGGGCATCGGCAGCCTCGCATCGTGAATGCGAACCGTTAACTGCTTCACGAACTCTCCCAAAGAAATGTCTTCGTTGGTCATTGGGATTCTCCTTTGGGGCCCACTCACGCTTCCGTTAGCCTCAAAGACCCCTCCCTTGTAAGCGCCTCGAGGCTTCGAGCAAGCAGACGTTCCGCAGCTTCTGCAGGATTCTTGCCGTACAAACCCGTCAATACTAATCTCTCGAGAAGCATTTGAACAGGCCGCGTGGTCGAAATTGTGATCTGGACCGTTTCGATTGTGTTCGGGGCCTTCGGCATAATTATGGCATAATTATGGCATAATTATATCCAGAAGGAAATCCAAATTCTCCCCCGATAATCTTACGCGTCATCAAGGGCGAATAAAAGACGAATATTGTAGACCGGTAGAAACAAACGGACGCGTCCCTTTTCTGCCGGAGGTGGGCGGCAGCTTACGTCAGGTTCCTCGCCTGCTCTTTGCGCGTGTTCGGAATGACAATGGGCGGAGATGGGTCCTGGGACAGGTCGTCGGACTGGAGTGTCACTGGTCGGGCAGGGATGCTTCGACTGCGGTTTCGCTTCGCTCAATCCTCGCTCTGCATGACAGGGAGTGGAGGGCGTCGGCTTCTGAGGAAATCTTGTCAATAGGTAGAAGTTACGCGATTGGGGTTAAGTTGCGGAAAGGATTGGGCAAATAAAGTTGGGGGTTGTGTCCTCTTTGCCCCTTCCGATTTGCCATTCTGGATATATAGGGTAAAACTTCTAGAAAAGAGGGCGCAGGAGCGGGAACAAAAGCAGATTCCTCCGCTGCGCCGTCGCTGGCGCTCCGGCTCCGGTCGGAATGACAAGAGGTTTTTGAGGCGCGGCCTACAGGTCGCGCCTTTTGCTTTGGGCGTGGGCGGCATTGGCGGCGGGGACGAAAGCAGGTTCCCTTCGGCAAGCTCAGGGCAGGCTCTCACCCGCGCTTCGCGCGCGTTCGGAATGACAAGGGTTGGTGGCGCTGCTTACTGGCTGCTCCCCGGCTCGGTCGGAATGACAAAAATGTGGGGGTGAAAACTTTGAGAGGTCGGCGGTTGGAGGAGTGGGAGAAGTTTTCTACGGTTAAGAAGCGTGGGGAGTGGGCGGAGTTGCAGTTTATGGCGGCGGCTGCGCAGCGGCGGTTTATGGTTTGCAAGCCTTATGGAGACTCGGGGGCTTACGATGTTGGGGTGGATCATGGGCTCAACTACATTCGGGTGCAGGTGAAGTCGAGCACTTCGCAGCGCGGGCGGGGGTACTGGTGCGACTTTACTCGTTTCGAGCACTACAACGACTACACGCTGGAGGAGGTCGATCTGTTTGCGGCGTATGTGATCCCGGAGAATGTGTGGTATCTGATTCCGGCTGCGCAACTGGTGCGCGATCGCAAGAGAGGGGCGATGCTGTGTCCGGTGGTGCAGCCGGTGAAGAAGAATACTTTTCGGTATGAGGGTTACAAGGATGCGTGGTGGTTGCTGACTAAGAGTCGGCGGGGGTTGGGTATGTGTGGGAGGGGGCGTATGTGATTCCCTGGCGTCCTAGTGACTATAGGGATGCGGTCCTTCGGCAAGCTCAGGATTTCGGCGCGCGGCTCGCACGCCGCGCAATCGCCTCAACTTCGACTGCGGTTTCGGCTCGTTCAATCCTCGCTCTGCATGACAGATTAGCTTGCTGCCTTTGCCTTCTCCACTTCCTGCAGCAAATCTTCGGCCTGCCAGTCTGCGTCGTGATACCACTTGAAAATCTTTCCGTTGGGCGAAATCACTGCGGTGCTGAGCGAGTGCGTGATCAGGCCGCCTTCTTCTTTGTAGGTCAGAGCGAAGTAGTCGGCGAATTCGGGTAGCTCGGATTGCGGGACGGCGGTGAACTCCCAGCGCTGGAATACAGCGGGGTCTTTCTTGCCGACGCAGTCGAAGCCGTAGGCACGAAGGACTTTGGGCGTGTCGTGGGAGGGGTCGAAGCTGATGCTTAGCAGGTGGGTTTTGCCGTAGCGGGCGGGGTCGGAGCGGAGTTGGCGATCGATCTCGGCGAACTCGTGGCTTACGCGCGGACAGAAGTCGGGGAACGGACAGCGCGTGTAGATGAGCGTTAGCAGCACGGTTTCGCCGCGGTATTGATGGAGGGAAATAGTTTTGCCGCTCTGGTTGATTAGGTGGAAGTCGGGGACATCGTCTCCCGGCTGCGGAAAGTGGACGCTGGCTTGCGGCTTATCGGCGGGGGCTTGCGAGTGGCCAGTGACTTTGACGTTCTCCAGCCAGTACTCTCCTTTGTCGAGTACTACTTCGGCGGCGATGCTGTCGCCGGGCTGGAGTTGATCGATCTGGTTGGGCGGCTTGAAGGAGTAGGGCATGACCATCGCGTCCATGAAGCCAGCGATGGGTTCGTTGTCGATGTTGGCGGTGCCGGCGTTTTTGTCGACGGTCATTACTTTGCCTTTTAGGGCGTAGCGCTTGGCGCCCTGGGTGCTGTTTTCGGCCTGCTGGGATTTTTGGCGGTTGCAGGCTGGGAGGATCAGTAGCGTGCAGAGGATGATGAGAGCGATTTGAAGATTTCTGGGCATGATTATTTTTCCACTACAAGATCATTTCAACACACAGGGCACAGAGGAACACAGGGTAATGGTGAGTATAGGGATGCTTCGACTCCACTCAGCATGACAGTTTGCTCGGTTCATCTTTTTTTCAGAGTGGCACCTTTAATAGTGAAAGCGGTAGCGAAACTCTCCGTAAATTTGCCGGGGATCGTTCCAGTGGAATCCTCCGAAGGTTAGGCTGTTGTCGAGTTGCACGCGGCGGTTGGCTACGTTGAGCGCGGTTACGGAAATCGTGTATTTCTCCGCGAAGGTTTTTCCGAGGGCGAGATCGACGCTTGTGTGTTGGGGCAGATAGTCGCCGGGATATTGCACGCCGGGAAGGCCATTGGTGAATCCCGAGCCGTAGTAGATGTTGGTTGAGGCGTAGGTGTGCCACGGCAGGTTCGTGTTGAAGCCGACATTCAATGTGTTTCGCTGATCGTGATCAACCGGCGACAAGCCCGGAGGAATGTCGAGCCCGCAGGCGGGCGTGACAGGGCTGGGGCAGATCAGGCCTCCGGTGATTGGTGAAGTTGCCTGCGCGATTTGGTTGGCGTAGGCGAGGTGGAATTGTCCGTGATGCCAGACTTGGGGGGAACGAAGCGTGAGTTCCCAACCTTGAATCATGGCGTAGCTCCAAGTGATGGGCCAGAAGAGGTTGGATTCGCCGATGTTGTTGTGGTCGAGCCAATTTTCGGCGCGGGTCTCGTAGTTGTCGGCGCTCAAGGTCCAGCCTTGGATTGGAATCGTTACGCCGAACTGCCACTCGATGTCGCGCTCGCCGTGTAAGGGAGAAAATGCGAAGCCCTGGCCGCTTGCCAAGGTCTGCAATTGGCTGGTCGCGGTGGAAAGCGGAGGTGCCTGATAGAAATATCCATAGAAGCCGCGGAAAACCCAGTTCAGGCGGGGAATTCGGAGTGCAACGCCGAGACGAGGGTCGGTTGCGTGCTCCGAAACCGACGGCAGTGATGATGACTGGGGAGGGGAGGAATTGAACTGGGTTTCTCGCAGGCCGGCAATGAAAGTCAGCCACGGAGTGACTTTGAATTTGTCGTTGACGAAGAACGCGGCCACCCCGCCATTGACGCCGATCGACGACGGGGAGACGTTGGGCGTGCCGTCCGTATATTCATTGAAGAAGTAGTTGTACTGGTGCTGGAAGAATCCGTAGGTGCCAGCTTGCAGATCGTTTTTCCAGAATGTCGCATTGAATGCGATTTGCGCGCCCGCGTAGTTGGCGTTTTGATTCACGGTCGAGATCACCGGAAAATCGTTCGCTCCGCCTCTATAATCGGCGCCATTGTAGTGGTAGAACGGGGAAACCGTCAGCAACTCGTTGGGATTGAACGTATGCACCCATGAGAACGTCGCGTAACCGTCAGGCTCACTCTCGGCGTCGTGCAAGCCGAAGCTGGGATAGTTGGCATTTGTGATCGAATTAGGATCGGGGTCGATGGGAATCTGGTAATAATCCCGGCGCAACGAACCGACGATACGAAGCTGATTCTTGGGATCGGGATTGAAGATGAGGGAAGTGAATCCACCATAGCCGTTATCGGCATCGTTAACCACCTGCGGAATTGGGGTTTGCAGACCATAGTTGCTGCGATTTCCGTTGAGGCTGGCATAGTAGGCGAAGCGCTGGGTATGTCCACCGCAACTGATCTGGTCGTTGGTTTGATAAAAATTTCCGGCGGCGATTACCAGATCGCACTCCCGGTCGCGTTCGAAACCCGTGCGCGGTGCGATGTTAAATACTCCGTAGGTGCGGTCTCCATAGTCGGCGTCGTAGCTGCCCCGTTGGACTTCCAGGTAATCAATATCCTTCGGGTCGATCTGCGGTCCGAGGTTAGTGGCGATATTCGTGTTGGGTATAGGGACGCCGTCGATCAGCCACTCGACCTGATGGCCCCCGCGCATGTGCAGCATGTCGTGGGTTACATATGCGGCCGGCACGTAATCCGTGATCATCTGCATGCCGTTGCTTCGGTCCGCTCCCGGAGTTAGCTGAATATCTTCCCGGTCGATCATCGTGGTCGGAGTCACACTCTGGGTTGTCACCTCTTCCGGCGTTTCCAAGACGGAGACGCTTTCCTTGACACCGGAAACAGCCAGCCTGAAATGGAGCACCGGGCTGGTGTCGGACTGAACCACGGCGCTTTGTTCGATCTGCTGGAATCCGCGCGATGTCACGGTGACGGTGTAGTCGCCGATGGGAACCGAAGTGAATCCGAACTCTCCGTTGTCATTGGAATCCTGGGACTGCGTCCAATCCGAGGTTTGGGCCTTCAGCGTAACGTGTGCGCCCTGCATGGGACGGTGCTGAGGATCGTGGATGATGCCTCGAACCGCGCCGAAGATTGTGGCAAATGCGGCCATGCAGAGAAATGTGCAGAGAAAGAAGGTGGCAGCGGTCAGACTGGTGGCTTGTTTCATAAATTGTCTCCGTAAGAACGTGCCGCGCTGCAGGCATCGAACGCTGTAAAGCGCGTCGATGGAATTGCGCACGCGGATTATCGATTGAGCGGCTTAAGCGCCGCCGGGCTGGAGACAGCTTTACGACGCAGGGGGAGCGCGGGAGGATTGGAATCCGGCAGCGTTCCCAACCGGAATGTTCGGTTCGGGTCCACTTAGGCGCAAACTGACAGTCGCGAGGCAGAAAAGTGCAGCCTTAGGTTGGGCGTGCGCCCATTGGCCGGTGGTGACTGCGCGGCAGCAATCCCCTTTGCAGCAAGAAGCGTCGCGAATGACCGGTTGACCAGTGTCCGAGTCCGATGATTCCTGACAGTGGTGTATGCCTTTTCGCAGGCAACAGGCATGTGGGGCTGCTGTAGCCGCGAAAACAATTGGGCCGAGATTGCCCACGAGTGCAAACAGCAGCAACACTCTGGCAATCATGCGATGCATGTCGAACCCCAAACCACGATTGTGGAAGCTTACCAACTCGGAGATGCCGAAAGCAACCGAGCTCGCGGGCGCCATTGCTTTTGAACTACCTCTATGGGATTACGTTTTTGCAGGAGAAAATGGATTGGAAATCGGCCATTGCCTCAGAATGACGCGGCGGATTAGGCTTTGCCGCGGATTTTGGCCCACCACCAGCGCACTCCGACGAACAAGAAACGCCAGTCGCTGAAAAACTCTGGCGGTTTGCCTTCGAATGCGTGACCAATGAATTGAAAGACCCATCCGACGATGAATAGAGCGAGCGCATAAGGCCACAAGCGATGAATGAAGATGCTGGAAATAACGACGGCCACCGAAAGAATAATGAGCGGAATGCCCAACGTGTGGCACGCCCGGTTTACGGGATGCTGATGGCTGGAGGCGTATTGCGCGATCCACTGCGAACTGGTGCGTCCGCCAAGCATGCGGGGATGATACAACGCATTGGCCGCGGAAAGATAGCTAACGCTCGGGTTTCGGGAGGTCTGCCGGCGAGGCAGGATCGGCAGCCTGCAATTTGCAGGTTCGCGAAATGCGATGCCGGTTGCGCGCGAACCAGCGATAAGAGAAGTTAAGTATCCACTTGAAGCCGGGCAGGCTGAACACACCGTAGAACGGCCAAGCCCACCAGATTCGCTGGGCGACCTGCAGATAGACATCGGCTCCCGAGACGACCGTGTCTTCTTTACTCAACAGACGTATGTCGTGCAACAGATCGTTTTCGGTGAGCTTCAGCCGTTCGACGACCCACGGTTCTTGCAAGCCGGCGATGTTGATATTCCGCTTGGCGAGCGTTGGTTGCCAGAACTGAACCCAACGCGAGCAGAATCCACATTGGTTGTCATAGAGGACCCATTCGCCGGAATGTCGGTCTCCTAACTCTCGGCTGGCCATGTTTCAGATCCTTCTGCCACGATAGACGATAACCGGCGAACCTTCGGCTAGAAAAGCTGAAGCCGGTTTCTCGGCTAGTTCTGCTGCGAATGCAGGGCCGTAGATTTCCTCGACGTTGCCTTCAAATGCCGCGTTGTGCGAGGTCCAAACCCTCCACTTCGGATGTTCTACCTGATACTCCGCACAACCGCCATCGAGTTGCGACGCGTAGCCCCAATAGTGTTCGGCGATGAATTCCTCTTGTGAGCCTGGAGCCGGCAGCGTTGGCGCGCCTTCTACAGGGGCGCGAATTCGATTCCATTTGTGGTTCGATTTCCAGGAATATTCAGCCGCCACAGGTGTGCCGCTTGCGCGATCAATGCGATGGGACATGGGGAGGGCCAGATAATTTTCGTTATAGAAAGTGCGGGCGACCTTGGCGATGGCCCAGCGTGGGACGATCTCGCGAATGAAGACCACGCCCCTCTTGATTTCATCTCCATCTTTGCGACGGACATAGAATCGCAGATTGACTTCCTCGAAGTTGCGATGGAACGGAACAGGAATGCCGAAAACTCTTGTGTTCAGAAATCGAAAACCCACCAGGCTGAGGAATACGCGATCCTGCCAACGATCCAGCTCCGTTCCCGCGGGCACGAGGGGGTGCAAAAGGCTGGCGTCGACTTGGTAGTTGAGCAAGACGAGTTCGCGCCACTCGGCCGTCAGGAAAACTCCGTTCACACAGTCAGGATATCGGGGCCGGGTTCCGAACCACAATCCAAACGTGAGTTGAGGCTTCCGCTGCCCGCGTGGTAGCATCCTAGGTTTTGGCGGGTGATGTTGGGCTGGCCTGTCTACTGCACTAATTTTCTTCTGGGCCTTGTCTGTCTCCACGCCTGCGAAGGAGCCTCAAGTGAAAATTTATTCCGGAGAAAACATTCGTAATGTTGCGATTGTAGGCCACGGCCATGCCGGCAAAACCACGCTGGTGTCGGCCATGCTGTACACGTCGGGGGCAACGCCGCGCCTGGGGCGGGTTGACGACGGATCTGCTACCACTGATTACGACGAAGAAGAAATCGCCCGCAAGATGTCGATTGCTATGTCACCGGCTTATGTGGAGTGGGGCAAAACCAAAATCAACTTTCTTGATACGCCTGGATTTAACATGTTCGTCCATGAGGCAAAGATGGTGCTGCCCGTGGTGGACGCGGCCATCGTGGTGGTTGACGGCGTGGCGGGAGTGGAAGTGGTAACGCAGCGCGTGTGGAACGACTGCGAAGAATATAAAACTCCACGGCTGATTGTGGTGGACCGGATGGATCGCGACCGCGCCAATGCGGAGCGGGTTTTGGAGTCGCTGATTGGCGCGTTTGGGCGGAACGTGATCCCGATCGAGTTGCCGATTGGCAGCGAGAAAAATTTGAGCGGCGTTGTCGACCTGGTGCGCATGAAGGCTTACACCTACGAACTCGGAGGGAACGGCAAGGGCAAGGAGACGGAGATCCCGGCCAACATGCGGGCGCAGGTGCAGGAGTCGCACGAGCAACTGGTCGAACTGGTGGCCGAGGGCGACGACAAACTGATGGAGAAGTATTTTGAAGCTGGCACGCTCGGCGAAGAAGATTTGATTCCCGCGCTGCACAATGCCATTCGCGAGGACAAGATTTTTCCTGTCATCTTCTCTTCCGGGCTGGGCAACATTGGCGCGGATCGGGTGATGGATTTTATTGTCGACTACACGCCCGCGCCTTCGGAGCACGAGTGGATTCAGGGCGAGGCGGCGGCTTCGGGCAATGGGGATGCGCCGAAGCGGCATGAGACGGACGCGGAGCCGGTGTCTTTATATGTTTTCAAGACTGTTTCGGACGCGTTTGCGGGGAGAATTTCTTATTTCAAAGTTTTTTCTGGAGTGCTGAAGAATGAGGCTTCGGTGCAGAATTTTTCGCGCGGGTCGACGGAAAAGCTGTCGCATATTTCGATCATGCAGGGAAAGACGGCGGTTCCAGTGACCGAGCTACATGCCGGTGACATTGGTGCGGTTGCGAAGCTGAAAGACACTTTGACTGGCGATACTTTGGGCGATAAGGCGGCGCCGATTCAATATCCACGGGTGAAGCTCCCGGAGCCGGCGATTACGTTTGCCATCGAGCCGAAGAGCCGGGCTGATGAAGACAAGCTGGGGCCGGGCATCCACAAGCTGATGGAAGAAGATGCCATGCTGCGCTTCTTCCGGGATGCGCAGACGCAGGAGTTCTTGATCGCGGGAACCGGGCAGCAGCATATTGAAGTTACGGTTTCGAAACTGAAGAAGCGTTATCACACGGAAGTAATTCTGAAAGCGCCGAAGGTTCCCTACCGGGAGACGATCCGGGGCAAAGCTGATGTTCAGGGGCGGCACAAGAAGCAGACGGGCGGACACGGGCAGTATGGCGATTGCAAAATCAAAATGGAGCCGATGCCGCGCGGCGGACAGTTTGAATTCGTCAACGATATTTTTGGCGGGGCGATTCCGAAGAACTATATCCCCGCCATCGAAAAGGGAATCAAAGACGCTGCCGGGCGCGGATATCTGGCTGGTTTTCCTGTGGTCGACTTTCGCGTGATTCTGTATGACGGGTCGTACCACGATGTGGATTCGAACGACATGTCTTTTCAGATGGCGGGCCGCATCGCGTTCAGGAAGGCGATGGAGCAAGCGAAGCCTACGATTCTGGAGCCGGTGATGCACGTCGAAATCACCGTGCCGGACGATTTTGCCGGGTCGATCATGGGCGACCTGAACAGCCGCCGCGGCCGCATCCAGGGCATGGACAACAAGGGCGGCAACACCGTCGTTAAAGCGGAAGTGCCTATGGCGGAGATGCTGACTTACGGCGTGGATTTGACTTCGATGACGCAGGGGCGCGGGTCGTTCAACATGGAGATGCATCACTACGACACGGTGCCGGGGGCGTTGCAGGAAAAGATTATTGAGAAGGCTCGGGCGGAGCGGGGTGAGGTTAAGGAAGAGGAAGAGTAAGGCAGACGCGGGCACCGTGCCCTTCCAACGGATAAACGACCCAGTCTAACGATGTATGGTTTTTGGGTATAGTTGCTAGATGTTAGGTTGAGCACATGGCGATTCGGCGTCGCCCGGTTGCGGAACGGTCTTGGCAGCTTTCCATCTCTCATTGTCAACCTGCGAGAGTAGCAATTCCGCTTTACGGGGATCTTGGTTTAGGCTCTTTAGCTCTTCTACTGTTTGCCGCAGCAGATCCTCGGTATCGTGGGTGGTTAGGTCGGCGTTGAATCCGATTTTTCTTGACCTCAACATATAACCCAACTCTGTAAGGACTTGCTGCAATGCCGCTACTCGCTCTGAACCTTTCGATTTCTGAGCGGCGGTGAAGAAGTAGTTCGCGAGCAGGTGTTCAACCCATGCCGTTCTCTCCGCGCAATAGCCACTGTTGCGAAAGTAGCATTGATTTGCATCCCCGATGTAAGCCTCCGCTGGGATCTTGTCTGCGTTGTATAGATAGCTTCTAAAAGCTGTCAGCATCTGGCCGTAGTCCTCCAGCCCAAGGTAAGCTTCCCCGGCGAAGTATAGCGCATGGCCGTTGGCCGGATCGAAGTTGCGCAGAATCGAGCTATTGCGTTCGACTCTACGGTAATCGCGCTGGTGCAGCATCTCACGCAGAGGACAAGCTGCAGCGCGGCAAAGCTGGCCGCCAACATCCGGGCCGACGCGTCTGAGCAGTGACTGAGAGAATGTAGCGTCGTCGCGCGCCTCCTCGCGTTGGTCCTCTTCATATTTCGTGGCATACCATGTTCCAACCCCAATCAGAGCCGCAACACCAACTAATATGAGCCATTTGCTCCGCGTTTCTGGACTTAGAAGACCCGGTATAGGTCCGACCAGAGCGACCAACGCTGTGCCAAAGCTTGCTAGCCATGGTCGAAGCCATTCGACATGCCAAAGCCAAACACAGATACCGATCATCAGCAATGAAACTATGGCTGCGCCGGACAGAAAGCCAAGCCAATGACGGAATACTTTGCCCTCACCGTGGCGTCGCTCTTTTGTCGTCATTTGGTTGACCTCGCATGTAATTCTTCATTTTTCTGACGGCCACATTCTGGGAGCCGCTAAGCGAGCTGTCAAGCCAAGAGTTCTGGCTATCTTTTCGCCGAAAACTATTGCCGGAAGGAAATGGAATACTTGAGCGACGGGCAGGACAACCGGAAGCCGATTGGGCAGATCACTTATGAGATTCTCGTCTCCTGCGTCTTAGTCAGCTTCTCCTAGCGCTCGTCAAAGCATTCCAGGATTCGTCAGTCTGTTCCCTTTGAATAAAGAAGGACATCGGTGCTGGCGAAGTCCGTGCCCTTGGCCAGCAAGCGCTCACCCGTCGATTTCGCCAGCGCGTAGGAGAAGCAGTCGCCAAAATTCAGGCCTGCTGGATGTCGACCTTTGCCGTACTTGCGCCAGGCGGAGCGGGCAATTTCCGACTGTTCGGCGTCGAAGGGGACTACTTGCAGTCCGGCGCGCACGGCGAAAAGGTCGAACTCGCGGCCGGCGGCTTCTCCTTGCCGGCCTTCGATCACGATTCCGGCTTCGAGCATGGTTGCCGCGGAGACTAGCCGGCTTCCGTCGGCAATAATGGCTTCCAGAAATTTCTGCCGCTCGGGCTCGCGGAATACAATTGCCGCCAAGGCTGAGGTGTCGATAACCATAGCGATTAGCGTGGGAGTCCGTGCTCGTCGTAGCCGAGGATCTCGTCCGGCGTGCGGGAATCGAGGACCGGTAATCGATCTACCCGGTGCAGGATTTCTTCAAGCTGACTCAGCAGGTTGCGGCTGCGCTGCTCGCGATTCAGGCGCTCGAGGCGCTCTTCCAGCGCGGTTTGAATTGCGCCGGTCAAAGACTCGCCGGTCTTGGCGGCGATCTCGCGAACTAGACGCTCGGTTTCTAAGCTCTTGATGCTAAGTGGCATACAGGTCGTATTATAGCATTATTGACTATTATATAGAATGGTGTTCCCAATGGTGGCGGGTGTGCTTGCTCTCTTCAGGGGATGAAAACCGTAAACACAGAGGTACACAGGGTAGCGCTCGGTGGTCGGAACAAGATGAATGCTAGAACTAAATTCTGGAAGCCATTCTGGAAGTGGGGTGCCGTCCTAGTGTTGCTTGGGTTTTCGGGCTGGCTGCTACGTCCAAGACCGGCCCCACAGCCAGTCAAAGTAGAACTGCTACCCTTTTCCGATTCACCGCCGGCGTGGGATGGATCTTATCCTTACTTGGTGATTTCCCGGGTTGGTTCGACGCCGCCGAAGTTTAGCGCTGCGTTTTCGCTGTTGAAGCCGACCCTGCATCACGATTTGCCGGTCGACGAATTCGTGGTCGACCTACATACGGGCAGGTTCATTCTGCGGCAGACGGATCTTTTTATTGCCGACGTGATGCCGCTGTCCCTGACGCGGACTTACATCGCGTGGGACTATCACAGCCGGGCGTTCGGAGTGGGCGCGAACCATCCTTATGACATTTGTCCCACAGGAACGCGACGGCCCTACACCTACATGGACTTGAACCTGGAAGATTTTTATCAGGTGCACATGCCGCGCATCTCGAAGGGAACGGGTTACGCGGATGCGGTGTTTCGGCATAGCGAGACTTCGTCGGAGTTCTACGGCGCGCAGGTCGCGTGGAACGGAAACGGTTGGACCATGACGTTCCGCGACGGGCGCAAGATTTATTTTCCCGAGGCGTATAACGCGAAAACTTATGCGCAAGGCGCGGCGACCGAGATGGACGACGCGGTCGGACATCGCATTCAACTGAAGCGCAGCCCGGTGCGCAACCTTGAAGAACTGATTTCTCCCGGCGGGCACAAAATCGCGTTTCAGTACGACTCCAGCGACCGCATTGTGAAAGCGGAAGACGATGTGGGCAACGTCAGAAGATATTCCTACGATGAACACGGGCATGTGGAGAGTGTTTCTGACGGGACGCGGGTTTTTTATCGATTTGAATATGCCCCTCTGATGAACGGCAGGGGCTATGACCCGTACCTGCTCATGCGCATTCTTGATGGAAGCTGGAACGTGCTCGTGCAAATGAGATATCAGTGGGGACGAGTGATAGAGCAGAAATTGGCAGACGGACAGACGTTTCATTTCGAATATGTTTTGAATGGAGCCGACGTGCTGCGATGCACGGTCACGCTGCCGACTGGTGAGAAGAGGATGTTTTCGTTTCGGGATGGGAGGTTGGTTAATCAGAAGTGAAGGGCATCAGGAGGTCTTCATGCCCTGCGCCTTTGCCAGCTTCGCCTGGCGCTCGTCGAACGTCCAGAATTCTTCGGCGTTTAGTTCCCGAGCGCAGGCTACATGCAGGGTGTCGAGGGTGCGCATGCCAATCCTACAGGCGTGGCGGCGGGCAAGGTCTGCACAGAGCTCGAAGGCATGTTCAGGAAATGCAGTTTCGCGCCAAAGTCCAGAGGTTCGGTCTGAAGCGAACTGCGCGTTCAACTGCTCGGCGGCTTCGACGCTCAATACTCCTCGAAACCGATGCTGTCCAATGGCATGTGTCCACTCGGCTAGATGAAAGGGAGTGAAGATCAGTTGTGAGCCACCTCGCGCGCGGCTGCGTGCCTCAGCCGAATGAACATCCGTCATATACAGGGACACAATGAAACTCGCGAGCCTTGTTCTGTTGATCGAGGTCCGGTTGGTTGGGACTCTACTGCGTTGACCGGCCTCGGCGAATCGGCTGACTTTGTTGCTTGTGCGAGCATGGGCGTCGCCATGCAGCGAACAACACGATCACCTTCGGCCATCGAACCATTTCGTTACACCATTCAAGCTGCAAGAGTCGCAGCTCCAACGAGGCCTGACAATGCTCTTCCTGCGGGAAACGGAGTCTTAAAAAGGCCATGCCAAATCAGCGTGGCCTTTCGCGAGGTGAACAAGGCTAGAACTGGTCGAAAGAACGCTCTGCATTCGGGCTGTTGTTGTTGCCCAACTCCTTGGTGGTAAAACCGAAATTTTGAAGCGTGGCTGTGCCGCCGAAGTTGGTGTACAAGGCCCAGCCGTACACGCCATCCTGTATTTCCTGTGCGGTGGACGGTCTCAATTTGGTTACATAGTATTCGGAGCAGCCGCATGCACCCTCGTAACCCCCTTGCTGGTCGTGGGTGTTATCGGCAAAGGTCGCGACCGTCCCGGTCACGGTCAGGCTCGAGGTCGCCGGAATATTTGTCTCGATGCCGGCCATCGTGCCGTTCAAGCCAGGTTCATTGAAGCAGGTCTGAGATCCGGACGCCGCCGGGTAATGAGTTCCGGTGACGATGGTGTTTTTTTCAACGGTGAGTTGTATGTAGTCACAGTACTGGGTTTGTTGATCGTGGCTGAGAAATCCCAGCTTGACGGTCGTCTGCCCAAAGGCAGCGCAGCTGAGAGCCAGCGGGGCGATGATGCTTAAACTTGTCAATCTCATGGGTTCCTACCTCCGCAGGAATAAGATCACTCGGCGTGTCAGCAGATGTCATGCCCATGTAAAAATTTGGTCTATGGACCGCGCCGCGCGTCAGGGATTGGAGGGCGCAGCCAGCGCGACAGCCGCTTCCGACGTCAGGAACAGGAACGTAAACGTTTCCTGCAAATAAAGCCGAACGTCTGTATCCGTGTGGCTCAAGTACCCGATGGACGCGTCCTGGCCGATGTGAAGATCAAAATCACCGCCGCGGGTAGTGACCACGAACGCGCCGTCAATGGCCGGCGCCCAGATGATTTTGCCTTCGACCAGGCGCTTGACGTGTTCGAGGACTGGATAGCCGTAATCGCTGGTTTCGGCGAGTTCGGTATAAGCGTCCGCGCTGAGCAGAATGGAGTACGGCCCGTTGACGCCCACAAGGCGCAACTGGCTTAAGGCCTGGGCAAAGGCCTCCGGATACTTGCGCACGTCGGCAGGCAGAGGTTTCTGCGGATTGCTTGTACCCTGGCGAACGCCGACGATCCCGGCAGCGGCGTAACCTTCGAAAATGGCTCGGTCTTCGGCGAAGGCCAGCTTGCGCGCCGCGTCTTTTGCGGGTTGCCAATCGGAGTCG
>Ga0208691_1000424_pt1 | contig 15439 bp, 16 predicted proteins | sample June2015DPH_20_1_FD_184719 | JGI IMG/M metagenome (GOLD analysis project Ga0208691, IMG submission 184719) | Peatland microbial communities from SPRUCE experiment site at the Marcell Experimental Forest, Minnesota, USA - June2015DPH_20_10... | ecosystem: Environmental > Terrestrial > Soil >... | reverse complement strand
CGCGCGACGCACTCTGCCAAAACGGCTCGCTCCGGCTCCCGGTGGAGCAAGCTGTACTCGTTTTGGAGACTGACGAACCGCGCAGCGCTCGGAGGGCGCCCGCCCTCCGCCGATCGGATCTGCTCCACCGTGAAGTTCGAACACCCAATCTCGCGCACCTTTCCCGCAGCGACCAGATCGTTCAGCGCTCCCAGCGTTTCGGCGATCGGAACGCCGGGGTCCGGACGGTGCAATTGATACAGATCGACCCAATCCGTTCCCAGGCGCCGCAAGCTGTCTTCCAGCGCACGTCGCACGTATTCGGGCCTTGCGCCCTGCCGGGAGTCATCGACTTTCGAGCCGAACTTCGTCGCCACGACGACGGATTTGCGGCGCTCGCCGAGGGCCCGCCCGAGATACTCCTCGCTACGCGTCTCGCCGTAGCGATCGGCCGTGTCGAAGAACGTAATTCCGACATCGATCGCGGCGTCGACCACTCGCGCCGTGCGCGCCGGGTCGAGTCGCACGCCGAAGTTGTTGCACCCCAGCCCGACCACCGACACGGCCAGCGAACCAATTTTTCGCGTTTCCAACGTCGTTCTCCTTCGTGACGCACTCCGGACGAATGGGGCGACGGAACGCCCTTCCCACGTGTCCAGGCTAACGATGCAGGCCGGATGGGTAGGGCGTCGGCGCCGTTTCCGGCGTGGCGACGGCGCGCCCGGCCGTTACGCTGTCGCTCGCCGTGTGTCGGTCCAGCAGAGCCAAGACGGCGAGGAGCGCCAACGGACATAGGTAATCTCCGCCGCGCTCGACCCACTCCCACGTGTCCCTGAGACGACCCGAAATCGGGTAAAGAAGCTCGCTCGCGATCTTCCATGTGCCGATTCCCAACAGGAGAAATCGCGACGGCCAGAAGCAGACCGCGAGGGCCACCGCCATTTCGATCCCGCCGAGCCAGTGCAAGAACACCCGGCCGGCAGGAACCCCGATCGACTGCCAGTGGTCGATGAGGACTCTCTTTTCCTGAATCCGTGCGAACCCCCCGTGACCGAGCAACAGAAGCGCAATGGACACCCGAAGAACCCATGCCACCCGGCCAACCGCCGCGGGCCGCAGGGGTCGGGCCTCGATCCGCTGGAACCAACGAACGCTTGGTTGGCTCGCCGCCACGAGAAGGGCGAGGGGGGGTCCATAGTTGCCGGCGCGCTCGAAAAACTCCCACCACCCCAGGCCAGCCCATGGCCGCAAGAGCGCTGTGAATAGAGTCCACAGAACCATGTATCCGAGGAGCGCTCGGCAAGGAAACACCAGTACCGCCGCACCCAGCGTGATATCCACTGCCCCGACGAAGGGCATGGTCTTCCAAGCCACCGACGGGGAGATACCCAACGCGCCATAAAGAGGCAGCCATCCCGCCTTGGTGAGGACCCCCCACGCACCGTGACCGATGAAGCACATGGCGCACGCGACTTGCAGCAGCCCGTGGAGCATCGCCTCCGGACGCGAGGGGACGCCCTCCAGACGCCTACTCGCCGCGGGTCGCCATGACTGCGTGAGAGGGTGAGCGACAGCCATGGCAGTCGGAATCGGGCTTGACTGGAGGCGGCCTGGCCATCACCGCCGCGGCCCAGTGTCCTTCCCATAGAGCCCGTACAGATCCGGTCGCGCCAAGAGCGTTCGCTCCAGGTTGAACAGGGAGGCTGGAGAGTCCGGGGCTCTCAGGCCTTGCGCCGCGGGATCGCGCGACCGCAGGATCGCGTCCGCGACCTCCAGACCGAGAAGCTGCCCCTGCAAGTTGTCGTATCCGTAGTGCACGCCGAGATAGAGCCGGCTTGCGCCGGTCTCGAGCTGGATCTGCGTAAACGTGGAAACCGACCGCGTGGTGACGTTGCCCGTGCCGTCGTTGGTCCCGACGAGCCAAGCCAGCGACCCCAGCGTGACAGGGCTCCCATCCGCGTGGACTTTGTCGCCGAAATAGGCCCGGAGAATCTCGGCCGCCGCGGCCGCCGTCGCGCTATGTCCCGATGTGTTCGACGGATGCGAGGGTGTCGCCGCCAAGGGATGAAAGACGACGTAGTCGTTGGTCACGCTTCCGTCGCTGTTGGCGTTCGTCGATGTGATCGGTCGCCAGAACTTCTGCTCGTATTTCGAAGTCCAGGCGCCGATCCGGGCGTCCGCCACGGCCGTGTCGAGCAACGCGAACAGCGTCGCGTTTTGGTCAATCGTCAGTCCCCGGGCGCTCGACGCGATCTGAGCGGCTTGGTTCAGGAGGATTTCGACGTCCTGCTTGTAAAATAGGGCTTGCGCGGTCTCGTCGGCCGTACGAGTGCTCGAAGTGTCCTTGCCGATCTGGCTCACATAGCTCAGCTCTGCGTCGTACTCCCGGCTGCCCACTACGGGCGCCAAAGGGAGCAGGCGCGAGAGGAGAGTCACCTCCTGCGTCGTGAGGCCAAAGGGAGACACGTCCCGCCAGTTCAGGTCGATGCCGGGCTTGCCTTGAATCACGGTGCCGGTCGAGTCGAAACCAGTCGGCGCGCCCGTCGTGGGATTCACGAAGGGTGCACCGGCGTTGCTCTGACGCCACAGCCCGATGCCGGGGTTCGTGGTGGGCGTAAGCTGCGATCCGTACACGGTCGTGGGCGCGGCCCCGTCGATGATCCGCGCGGCGATGGCCGCTGCGGCCGCCGCCTGGCCGGCCGCGATGCCTCCGTCCGAGCTGGAGACGCCCAGCGCCGTCAGATAGCTGGTGAGCTGGGAGTCCACCCAGGTCCGGACCAGGGTCCATCCTGCAGCGGCCGCCGTATTCGTCGCCGGATTCGGCAATTCGCCCTGAATCGCGTCGTGCGCGGCCTGGGCCGCCGCAGCGGCGACCGACCCCGAGTTCGTCGCACTGTAGTAGTAGCTGCCGCTATTGAAGTGATCGATCGAATTGACGGCGTCGAACACCGCTCGCGCCTCGATCGCTTCGACCTCGGAGCTCACGTTCGTGTCCAGCGTCACTGCCGCGCTGACCGCGGATCCATCGAATCCCTTGGTCGCTTCCACCGTAAACTCGTTCCAATCCGTGACGGCGTCCGCACGCGCTGGCGAGACGAAAAACAAGCCCGCCGCGATGCCGGCCGCAGCCAATATCCCGATGGGGACCAGTTCGAACCCAGACGTTTTGCGCATAGTGCCCTCCAGTTGGGAATCGCGACGAGGCCCGAGGTCGCTCAGGGAAATGGGCCTGCCGCAGCAGTCACGCGAGGGCCCTCGGTCCACGGGCAGCAGTGTCGTCCTTGTAACAAGACTTGTCAACTGAATAGAAGACAGTGGTGAAGTGCGCCGGTCCAGCACGACGGCAGGATTCGCGCCGAGCGTTTCCCCTCCTGAACAGGGACGCGCTTACCCTTTTTTGCGCGGGCCGTTTTTCGTGGTTCGTCGTACCGGTCTTTTCCGACCTATTGCGGGCCCCAGATCGCGTCGATCACGACCATCGCACCCACGGTCAGCGCCGCGGCCAGGAGGCTAAAGAGGATCGCCCAGCGCACGGAGGCGACGGTTGGGAAGGCGCCGTGCCCCGCCGAGCGATCCGCCTCCGGCGTGCGCCGAGCCACTGCCGCAGCGCCGTCGGCCCTTACCAAGGGACCCTCCTGGCGATGCCCGCGCGAACGAGGGTCGCGTCGAGCGAGTACCGGCCCGGGCCGGCAAGAAACTTGGCAGGCGCTTCGAGCTTGGTCCATCCATGGGAGAGGGCCAACACACCGCCGAACCATAGGCGCAGGGCCAGAAGACCCGCGTTGACGCCTCCCATGCGGCTCAATAGGAGCCGATCGAGCCGCGAAGCCACGTCGGCCGGCGCAGGGCCGCTGTCGGTTAAGGGGCTCTGATGAGACACGAGTCCTCTATAGCAGACCTAAAACGAGTCGCAAGAGACCGGAGCCGTCGGCACTCACGCGCTCCCATTTGCTCTTCGGAGAGGCTGGTGGCTTCCGCTTGACCTGTTCGCTTTGAAAGACATAATGGGCGGATGTTTGAGGGTCGCGCGCCTGGAGGCACGAGGGAAGCCGTTAGCAACCGCAACCGCACGCGCACTTCGCCGAAACGGGTCTCCCCCCTTCTCGATGCGATACGGCAGGCGCTCGACGCACTGACGAAGCTGCCCGAATCGCCGCGGGCGCAGCAGCTGCGCGACCAATGCCTCGCCTACGAGCATATCGCAGAGCAATGGACTCGCGAACCGCCTACGCCCGAAGACCGCGAAGCCTTGATGAAGCGGGTCTTGTCGCTGAACGCCATGGTCGACCGAGTCCACCGGAGCGGCCTTTCGCCGAAACTTCGCGGCGGGGACGCCATCGGAGGTCGACCGGAGGAGTGCGCTGAGGGAGGCTCGCGGCCGAACAGCCCGACCGAGTGGGGCTGCGGAGGTCGCCTGACGTCTTTCTAGGGGCTATTCCGAGCGCGACCCACTCGACTTCGCTCTCGGCAATGCGCGCGAATCCTCTTCGGAGACGGTGACGTCGGCGCGCCGTTCATCCGAAGACGCCGAATCGGCTGCCGGAGGCATAACGCTTCAGTCCGCGCCCGAAGAACCATGCGCCGAGCGCCAAGTAGGTGGCCGCGCCCAGCGCGAGCAGCAACCCATCGCTTAGGGTGGCGGCGCGTACCACGCGCAAAGGAAGAAAGCCGATCAATCCCGCCGGCAGCAGCGTGAAGAGCAACAGCCTCAGCATGCCGCCGAAGAGCGGCTCAGGGTAGAGCGAAAAGGTGATGGTTAGATCCCAGAGCTGACGAGAGAGGGTCTCGGTCCCCGGCAGCCAGAACGCGAGACTGAAGAACGCCACGCCGCAGCCCAGGAAGACCAAGGCCGCTGCCAGCACGGCCAGGGCGACCAGCGGCAAGGTGGCGAGGCGAACCTGTCCCGACAGCGCCAGGAATCCGATACCGGACGCGAGGTCGCCCAAGCCCGACGGCTGCGACCGCATGCCGAGCGCGTACAGCAGCACCGGTTGCGGCTGCGCCAGCAAGGTATCGAGCGCGCCTTCGTCGATGAAGCGGCTCAGGTGCCGCACGCCGCCCGCCAGCACCTGCACCAAGCCGAAGCTGGCCGCCGTGATGCCGAACAACGCCTCCATGTCGCCGAGGCGAAAGCCCCGCAGCGTTGGCACGCGCGCGAATAGCACCCACCAGAAGACGAAGAAGGTGACGTTGTTCAGGACCATGAACAACGCCTGGAGCCAGAAGCTGCCACGCAGAGCGAGGGCGGAGCGGAGGTTGGTCGCCAGGAGGGCGCGACAAAAGCGCAAGCTGCCGAAGGGGGAGGACATGATTTCTATTCTTTCCTTCGCTTTCTTCTTCATCCCCCGCCCACAGACAGCGAGCGGGTGGCGCGGCGAAGGAGCAACGACAAGACCCACAGCGCGCAGAGCAGCCAGAGACCGATCCGCAACCCGAGCCAGAGGGCATCCCTCGGCGCCGGTCCCGCGCCCAGCATGACCGCCGCCGGACCTTCCAGCATCGATGGGAAGGGTGTGCAGGCCGCCAAGCGCCGAAGCCAAGTCGGGTAGAGCTGCAGCGGCAGCATCAACCCGCCCAGCACGAAAAGCAGCTTCTGCGAGACCCAGTAGACCGGCGCCACCTCCGATAGCCAGAACGACAGCAGGCCGATCGTCACGTAGAGCGCCACGACCAGCACCATCGCGGCCAGACCGAGCGGCACGGCGCGGACCAGCGCCGCCGCGGGCGGCAACTGCTTCGTGAAGGCGTACGCGCAGGCGAACGACGTCACGGCCAGCACCGGCGCGCGGATCACCAACATCCCCGCGCTCTGCGCGAAGAGCGCCCCCACGTAGGATACCGGGCGAGCTACCCGGTAAACGATGTCGCCGCGCCGCACCTCTTCCTGGATCTCGGTGTGGAGCTGCGGCGCGCTGAGCAGGATCCATTCGGTGGTCGCCAGGTACCAGACCATCCGGCGTGGGTCGGCGACGATCGGCATGCCGGCCTCCGCGACCGCGCGCCAGAGCGCGGAGAACACCCCGAGGATCGCGGCGAAGAATGCCATTCGGCCGAGCAGCTCGCCGCGTTCCGAGACCGCCGTGCGTGCGCCGATGCGCCCGAACGCCAGGTACTTCGCCCACGCTCCCCGCTTCATCAGCGAGTCCCTCCGGGAGCGCCCGCGTAGAGGGCGCGGATGACGTCATCGAGCGGCGGATCCTCAACCGCGAGATCGCGCAGCGCACCCTGCCGCTGGGCGGCGTCCACCAGCGCGCCCACCGAGCCCACCGCGACGTCGAGCTCGAGCTCGACACGGTAGGGGCTCTGGGCGATGCAGCGAACGCCAGGCAGGGCAAGCGAGAGCGTCTCGCGCTCGCTCCAAATCGTGATGCGCTTGGTCCGAACGTAGCTTCTGCGCAGCGCGGAGACCGCACCGTCCCAGAGCAGCCGCCCGCCATGGATCACCAGCACACGGTCGCAGACCTCCTCGATGTCGCCGGTGTCGTGCGAGGTCAGGAGCAGCGTGGCGCCGTCTTCTTGCGACTGTTGCTTGAGCAGCGCACGCACCAGGGCCTTGGCCGAGACGTCGAGCCCGATGCTCGGCTCGTCCAGGAAGAGGATCTCCGGTTGGTGAAGCAGGCTGGCGATGATTTCGGCGCGCATGCGCTCTCCCAGCGAGAGCTGCCGCACCGGTTTGTCGATCAGCGGGCCGAAATCGAACGCCTCGACCAGGAAGGACAAGCGCTGGCGGTGACGCGACGGCTCTACCTCATAGACCGCGGCCAGGAGATTGAAGGTGTCGCGGGCCGGCAGGTGGTACCAGAGCTGCGAACGCTGTCCGAACACAGTGCCCAACCGGAACGAAAGCTGGCGCCGCTGCCGCCAGGGCACGAAACCCACCACCTGGGCGTGACCGGTGTCGGGGCGCAGGATCCCCGACAGGATCTTGAGCGTGGTCGACTTGCCCGCGCCGTTGGCCCCCACGAACGCAACCCGCTCGCCGGCGCCGATGGCGAACGAAACATCGGTGATTGCCGGCACGGTCTCCGTCCGGGGCCGTACGAGATCGCCGACGTGGCCGAATAGGCCGCTTCGGGCACGCCGCACGCGGAACGTCTTGGTCAGTCCTGAAAGCTCGACGGCAGGGGCGGTGTGCATGGCGGTTCCTGGGCGCCGGCGATCCCTTACGGGATCCCCGGCCAGCGAAGCCGCCCCAACAGTCCCTCCAGAAACGCGAAACGCCCTTCCGGAGATTCCGAAAGGGCGCGATTGTTACGAAACTATCGACCCTTTCGGCTAGGCGATGACCTCCGCCCAGCACATGCCACAGGCATCAAGCTGGTGGGACGGAACGTAGAGCGTCGCCGAAAATGCCATCTTAGCCCACTGACCATGGCAGACCCGACACTCGTTCGTCAAGCGCGAGATGGACTTGGGAATCATTCGCGTGCTGGGCGGCCTACAGCCCAGCGAGCGGCGCAGCGCGCGCACGGTGGGCCGACCGCTCATCGAACCGAAACGGCGCTGAGCCGCACGTGGCCGTCGCTGCGCGTAACCTCCATTGCGAAGTCGAACGCGTCGACCCGCGTGGCATAGACAATGTCGTCAGGGTGGCAGTGCTCGGGTCCCAGGCTGAGTGTAAAGCGAGCCTCGTCGGACTCGGATACGCGTCGCGCAACATCGGCAGCGTCGAGCGCAAGCCCGAGGCGGGCGCATTCAATGAACTCCGCCACGACAATGTCGTCGCTTCCGGAGGTCTCGGGACCGTCAAGAACGCGTCCAGTGATGACGTATGCAGGCGTGCCGAGAGCACTTGCGTTCACCGCTCGCGCGGTTGCTGAAGCGCAGACGAGACTCGCGCACCAGATACGGTCAGCATCGTGCGCAGCCAGGACGCCAGGGGTTCCGGCTCCCGTGCGCTGGACCAACGTACGTCCCGCAAGGTCTGCGCGCGACACTTCCACGGGCGAGTTCGAAAAGTCGAAGCCCGGCATACGACGCCCGCCCTCCCCATGACCCATTGCGAGGCATCCGGGATGGGACTCTTTGAATGCGAGCGCGTCCGGCACGGATTCCACGAGAAATATTTGCCGCGCCCCCGCAGCAAACGCATACGCGGCCGTCGTGAAAGCACGGATTACATCGATTGCGACGACGGCGCCGCCGACACCATCGAGCTCCCGCCGCGTAAGAAAGCGAGCTCGCATGCAAATGAGACGGGCGTCGGTGGGGTGCTGCCGGAGGTTCACGCGGAGCGATCCTGAGACGGTGCGAGCTCCGGGTAGTGTCAGACCGGCCCGACTCGTGAACGCATCCGCCTCGAGCAAGGGGGCCACATCGACGGTGGGAAGGTTCGCCACGGTGCGAATAGGTCTAGCATCGTCCACGGCGTCTGCCGCCAAAGGTCTCGCCATGTACTGCCGGCGAGAGGTCTACGGGCTTCGCGCGTGGGTTTGTGCTGGGCGGGCAGTGGGGGCATCGTCATTGCCGAAATCGTGGGCGAGCTTCATCGAGGTCCGCCGCACGCTGGCAGCTTCGCGGTGCCACGCGCCCGCCGCGGCGGCGCCTTGTGTTCGAGGGTAGCGAGGAAGCTGTCGGCCGCGTCCTGGACGCGGTCTCGGTCGCCGGTCGCGAGCAAGTCGAGCAGCAGCCCACGGATCGTCGCGATCACGAGTGTGGCCGAGCGCGTCGCCATCGCGGGGTCGATGTCCGGTCCTTGCGCGTCGCATAGGGCACCCATCCAGTCGGCCACGACCCGCTCTAGGAATACGGCGAACTGCTGCGGTGCCTGAAGAGCGCGTCCGTACACCGCGAAGAACAGTCTGAACTCCGCCCCCCGTTGCGGGTCAGAGGTCAGCGTCCAGGCCGCGCGCGCCGCCGTCGCCAGGTCGGGCCGCTCGCCGAGCCTGTCTCGAAAGGCCACGGAAATGCGCTCCCGCAAGCGCCCGAGGATGGCCTCGAGCATTTGCTCCTTGGTGCCGAAGCGATGCACCAACGTCGTGGTCGAAACGCCGAGGGCCGCAGCGACGGGCCGCCACGACACCTCGGAGAACCCCTGCTCGACCGTGTAATCGACCGCGGCGTCGAGCAGCTCTGCCCGCCGCTGATGGTCGATGGGGCGCCCCGCCATCGTTGCGTGCTTGTCTCGGCTTGACATTTATTAGAACGATCGTACAAGTAACGGCATCGGATGGCAAGGGTCACCGCCGCGGATCGACCCGGCAGGCGCCCATACCCATCCTGGAGGTTCGTCATGCGCGTTTTCGTCACTGGAGCGTCGGGCTGGATCGGCCGCGGGCTCGTCCCTCAGCTGATCGAAGCCGGCCACAAAGTCACGGGGCTCGCCCGTTCTGATGCCGCGGCCAGAGCCCTGCGCGCCGCAGGGGCCGAGGTCCGCTCGGGATCGCTCGACGACCTCGACACCCTGCGCGACGCCGCTGCGGCGTCCGACGGCGTCATCCACCTCGCGTTCAAACACGACATCGCCTTCGCCGGCCGCTTCGCTGAAGCCACCGACGCCGATCGCGCGGCGATCCGTACCTTCGGTGAGGCCCTCGCCGGCACCGAAAAGCCGTTCGTCATCGCCTCGGGTATCCTCGCCGTGCTCGGGCTCGCGCCTGGAGTCGTCGCCACCGAACGCGACGGGCTGGCCGCAGACGCCCTGGATCGCGAGGTCCCGATCAGCGGGGCCAACGGGCGGATGGCCAACGCTCACTACACTCGCGCGCTCGCCGGCCGCGGGGTCCGTTCTTCAATCGTGCGGCTCCCACCGTCCACTCACGGCAACGGCGACAACGGGTTCATCCCAACCGCAATCCGCCTCGCGCGCGAGAAAGGCGCCGCGGCCTACGTCGGCGACGGCACCAACCGCTGGCCGGCGGTCCATCGTGACGACGCCGCGCGCCTCTTCCGTCTCGCGCTTGAGAAGGCACCGGCCGGGTCGGTGCTGCACGCGGTGGGCGACACGGGCGTTCCGATCCGCGAGGTCGCCGAAGTCTTCGCTTCACATCTCAAGGTTCGCGCCCTCTCCGTCACCGCCGAGCGGATCGGAGAATACCTCGGCTTTCTCGGCCGCTTCTGGGGATTCGACGGCCCCGCCTCGTCACAGATCACTCGCGATTCGCTCGGATGGCAGCCAACTCGTCCGGGATTGATCGCCGACCTCAAGGAGGGCCACTACTTCGCGTGAGCGCCTCACAGCGCTTGCCGATCGGCGGAGCGATGGTCGGTCCAAAGCGCATCGGCCGATACTCCACTATACGAGACATCGCCGACGGCCCCGGACCGTGACCGCTCGGCCGCCCGTCCGGGTTCGCCGGTGGCGGCGCGCGCGGCGGAATGGAGCTCGTATCGCGGCGGCGAGTCCTGTATCATGGACACGTTCTCCACGCCATCGTCCTCCGCGCATGGGGAGGGAAACCCGAGGAAACCCATCGTGACCCAGACTCGACGACGTCTCGCCCTCAACGCGTTCTTCATGCGGTTCGGACACCACCCCGCGGCGTGGCGGCATCCTTCGGCGATCGGCAACGGGCGACCGGACGTCGGATACTGGGTGCGCCTGGCGCAGATCGCGGAGGCGGCCAAATTCGATACGTACTTCATCGCTGATTTCATTGGGCGCTCGGCCGACAAGCTCGAACAACTGAGCTCGAACGGTCTTGCCTTTCAGTTCGAGCCGCTCACGTTGCTTTCCGCGATCGCCCTGCAGACCCGGCACATCGGCCTCGTTGCGACAATCAACACCAACTTCAGCGAACCCTACAACGTCGCGCGTGTCCTCTCGTCGCTGGACCACATCAGCAACGGCCGGGCGGGCTGGAACGTCGTGTCGTCGCTCTCGCCGGCCACGGCAAAGAATTTCGGAATGGCGGATCCTCGCGACCACGAGGAGCGCTACGAACGCGCGGCGGAGTTCGTGGACGTCGTCCGAGCGCTCTGGGACAGCTGGGATGACGACGCATTCGACCGACCGGACCGAACGAGTGGTCTTTTTTTCGAGTCCCAGCGTGCCCATGCGGTGCACCACGACGGACCGCACTTCTCGGTCCACGGGCTGCTCGACGTCGCCCGGCCCATCCAGGGCTATCCGGTCATCGTGCAGGCCGGCAACTCGGACACCGGGCGGGAGTTCGCGGCGCGGTACGCCGAAATGATCTACGCGTCGGCGCAGTCGCTCGACGTCGCGCGCGCGTACTACGCCGACGTGAAGGGCCGAATGGCTCGGTACGGTCGTGAGCCCGACGACCTCCGAGTGACGCCGGGCCTGTCGGTGGTCGTTGCGCCGACCGAACAGGAGGCACGCGACCGGTTCGGGGAATTGCAAGGCATGGTCGACTTTCGGCACGGTGTGAACCTGATGGGCGTCGACGTCTCGGACTACCCACTGGACGGACCGCTGCCGGATCTGGCCGCTGGCGAGAACGGAAAGGGGCGCTGGAAGCAGCTCGTCGATCTGGCGCGCAAGGAGGATCTGACGATTCGCGATCTCGTCCTTCGGTTCAGCGTGTCCAAGGGACACATCCAGGTCGTCGGCTCACCCAAGCAAGTCGCCGACACGATCGAAGAGTGGTTCATCACCGGAGGTGCCGACGGGTTCAACGTCGTGCCTCCGCTCCTGCCGGGGGGCTTCGAAGATTTCGCCCGGTGGGTGGTCCCCGAACTGCAGCGCCGGGGATTGTTTCGAACCGAATACGAAGAGGGCACGTTCCGGGATCGGCTCGGGCTCAAGCGCCCCGGCAATCCGCGCACGCGCGGTGCGGCGTCCGCAACGCGCGACGAGCGATCGATCACGCGTGAAAACGACCCGCCGCGGCCCGCCCCCTAAGACATCGCCATCCCGCGACGAGGGAGACGGGCTCAACGATTGCCGAGCCCAGCCCGCCTGCATCGACACAAGCTCCGACGCCGTCAGGGACGGACCTCGCCGGCTAGCGCAATCTTGACGGTGAGCTCGAGACCGCTGCCGATGGGCACGAGCTGGCTCGATGCCTGCGAATGATTTCGGGCTCGCTCGACATATTCCAGAATGGCCGGATCGGGTGGCGCCGGACGAGAAATGTTGTCTGCGACGATGAGTCCACCGATCTTCAGTTTGGGGAACACGAGATCGAAATACGTTGGATAGTCGCTCTTCCAGGCGTCGACCAGAACGAAGTCGAACGGACCGTCGAGCTCACCGATAAGCGTGCGCGCGTCTCCCTCCAGGACCTGCACCGTCTTGTCCACCTCGGCTTGCGCGATTCGCCGCCGTAGGACGTCGACCTTTGACGGAACTTGCTCGATTGTAATGAGGTGCCCGCCGTTCTGCTCGATGGCCTCCGCTTGCCAGATCGTCGAGTAGCCCATCGAGCCGCCGATCTCGAGCGCGCATCGGGCGCCGGAAGCGCGCAGGAGCGTGTTGAGAAATTGCCCCGACTCCGGGCCTACCGCGAGCATGAGCGCGTCGCGATCTCTGTGGCCGTTCGGACCGCGGGGGGCGGCGACTTGCGCCTGTCGCTGTTGTTCGAGCTCGTCGAGCGTCTGTCGGATGGCCTTTCGCATCGGGTTTCTCGATTCTTGGGGGCTACGATTGCCGGTTGATTCCGCGCGCAGCGACTGGGGCCGCTTCGTGTCTACCATACGGGACTCTCGGCGAATAGGTCGTGCCCCAAGCGCATCGGCCGACGAAGACCCGCAAGCCACCGCGGTCCGCTTTGTGAAGCGCAAGAAGCGCAAGAACGAGTCGGTCTCGCGGGAGCACTGAACCGCGCCCAGGCTGCCCGCGGGATTGCTCTATCTTCAAGTCTGCGATGGACGTAGAAATCATGCGACCATCGGCGACCTTAGCTCTCCGGGCAGGACGGGATCGGCGCTCGCGTTGCCAAAGGCTGATCGTCTTGTATAGTGACGACATGCCGATCGCCGAGCCTTCCCTCGAGCGGAGGCGGGCAGCTTTCGCGTCGCGGGGCCGCGCGGCGGCTTGCATCGCAGCACTCTTCCTCGCGTTCGCCTGCACGCCGCGGACCGGATCGGCCGAGCGGGCGGAAACGGGGGTCAACGGCGTACCAAGGGACGCCGTTCGCATCGGCTACAGCCGCCTGGGTATCAGCCTGCCGCTCTTCTGCGCCCAGGAGCTCGGGCTCTTCCAGAAGAACGGCGTCGACCCGCAACTCGAGGCGTATGAAAACGGCCAGACCGTCGGCCAGGCGCTCGTGGAAGGCAAGGTCGACGTGGGCGGCTACCTGGCGACGGCGATCAGCTTCAACGGCGTGCTCCGAACCGGGCGCACGATGTACTTCGTCACGGCGCAGATCGAAGACCAGAAGCACCGTATCAGTTACCTGCTCCGCCGCAGGACCCTGGAAGGGCGCACGCCGGAGATCCGATCCATCGCCGACCTGAAAGGCAAGCGAGTTGGCATCTTCCCAACCCTCGCCTACAAGGCAACTCTCGAGGCGCTGCTGCAGGCCAGCGGGGTGAGTCCCGGGACGGTGACGATCCAGCAGACCGACCCGTCGCTCCAGCCGCAGTTGCTCGCGAGCGGCGGGGTCGACGCCCTCTTCACCATCGACCCCGCTGGCACGGCAACACTCGCGAACGGCGCTGGAGAGCTCGTCAGCGACGAAGTGGAGTCGCCGCGGCTCTACGGGGAGCCGTTCATCTTCGCCTCCGCCCTGATTGCCAAGAACTGGGCGGACGCACACGCGGACCTCACCAAACGGATCGTGCGCAGCATCGACGAGGCGTCGGCCTACATCAACGTCCACCCCAAGGAAGCCAAGCAGTTCCTGAAGAAGTACCTGGCCTCCGTCTATCATTCGCAGATCGATCTCTATCCGGATCCTCTCTACCTACTTTCGGCCGATTCACGTGACGACTTGTACGCACGGGTCGCGAAGAAGTATCTGGACATCGGCATCATCCCGCGGTCCATCGAGCTCGAGGGCGCCGTGTACCATGGGGACCGGGTCTTGGCCGCACGATAGGACAGGGCCCGGGGAGCGAAGTTGCAAGCACTCAGCGACATCCACGGCGCCCATGCCCTCGCGGCCGAGAGCGCTGCTCCGAACGCGCCCAAACAAGCCGTGGAGGGTCTGTCTGCACGGTCGATCGGTTTCGCCTACGCCACGAACGACGCGACGTTCGAGGTGTTCCGCGACGTCTCGGTGGAGATCCCGCGCGGGAGCGCGCTTGGACTCTTTGGACCGAACGGTACGGGCAAGACCACGCTCATGCGCTCTCTCGCGCGCTTGCAGGCGGTCTCCGGCGAAGTCGTCGCTCCCGGTAAGGACGGCGATCGAACGCGTGCCACGCTCGGATACGTTCCGCAGAGTTACGCGCGCTCGTTCTACCCGTGGGCGAGTCTCGAGAGCAACATCCTGATGAACCTGCCCGACCCGCTCCGAAACGCGAAGCGAAACCGGCAGGCCATCCGCGACGCGCACGACGCACTGGGGCTCGACCTGGACCTCGCACGGCGGCCCAGCCAGTGCAGCGGAGGAATGCTGCAGCAAGCAGCGTTGATCCGCGCTCTGGCGCGTCGGCCCGACGTGCTCATCGCAGACGAGCCATTCAGCGCACTCGATTTCGACGTCGCGGCGCGCGTCCGAGACGGCTTCCGTCGTGCCGTGAAGGAGCTCCGAATCTGCTCGGTGCTCGTGTTGCACGACCTCCAGGATATGCTCGAGGTCTGCGATCGCGTGCTGGCCATTCCGGGCCGCCCCTATACGACCAACCCCGAGCTTCGGAAGTACGTGCTGGCCCCCGTCTTCGAGAACCGCAGGCGCGCGGGGGCCGGCACATCCGGTGCGCGGAACAGGGACGACCTGGCGGACTCGCCCTTCTTGTCGGCCCTACGCAAGGCCTTGGGAGCAGGTGAGCCGTGAGCCTCTGGGTCCGGCGCGCCCCGGTTCTCGTGAGCATCCCTCTGCTGGTCTTGCTTTGGGCGCTGGCTGCCGATCAAGGTTGGGTCGGCAAATCACTGCTCGCCGGGCCACAGGAAGTGGTGGGCGTCTTCGGGCGAGCCTTGCATCCCTCCACGAACGCGGAGGCCATCTTCGAGCACGCTTTGCACAGCCTGGGCCGCGCCCTGGTCGGCTGGAGCATCTCGCTGGCGGGCGGCGGCGCTCTCGGTCTGCTGCTCGGCTTCAGCCCGCTCATCTATCGCGCAACGGAGCCGCTCTTCGAGTTTGCGCGCGCGATTCCTCCCATCATGGGGTTCCCCTTGTTCCTCGTGGCGTTCAACTTCGGCGCGCCCGCCTATATATGGACGATCGCGGCCGGCTGCCTGCCCATCATGGTGCTCGCCGTAGCAAGGGGGATTCACGGCCTCGACCGCACGCGTCGCGAGCTCTTGGCCGCCCACGATGTATCGCCTGTCATCCGTGCGCTCGCCTCCGCCGTGGAGATTATGCCTTCGACGTTCTTCGGCGCCCGCCTCACGTTCTCGATCAGCCTCATCATCGGGATCGTCACCGAGATGGTCTTCAGCCCGCGGTCG
>Ga0208691_1000422_pt1 | contig 15482 bp, 16 predicted proteins | sample June2015DPH_20_1_FD_184719 | JGI IMG/M metagenome (GOLD analysis project Ga0208691, IMG submission 184719) | Peatland microbial communities from SPRUCE experiment site at the Marcell Experimental Forest, Minnesota, USA - June2015DPH_20_10... | ecosystem: Environmental > Terrestrial > Soil >... | reverse complement strand
ACCGGGAGGAGGAGCGGAATCGCATTCGATCACTTTGGCGCGCTCTTCGTCGTAGGGAGTCTTGTCGTTGGTCAGGGCGATGTCGAGAACACGGTCTTTGGCGTACTCGATTTCCTTGCCTGAAGGGAGCAGCAGCCACGCCCGGAAATCGCGGATGCGGCCGGCCTTGGTGTTATATTCCCGCAAGGCCACGGGAGCGCGCGGGCTGGCTCTGAGGATTCGAGTGGCGCTACGCTCCGTCATTACGCGCTTGCCATCGGGGTCAACCGCCAGACGTTCTTCCTGGAGTATGGACACTTTGGTTACTTTGGCCGGGTAATCCGATTTCACGGGCTGCGCGGCCGCTTCGCGCACCCAAGCAGGAATGTCCTTCGCCGAACCACCCGCGAAAACAGTCCCGACAATCAGGGCATTCGCGAGCAAAAGCTGCAGCGCGGTTTTCATTGCGCTACCCCCGCCGCGGGACCTTGCTTGAGCGAAATGGTGACATCGTCGCGACGATGGACTTCATCGAAGACCTTTTTCAATTGTGGATAGACATTCACCGGGTACTCCAGATTCCCTCCCTTTCCGAATACCAGTTCACGGAAGCAGACCAACTCATGACCGTCTTTCACGGTCATCTTTAGCTGATAGCCGCCGGGAGCACCAAAAGTGATCGGACCTGGATTGCCGGCATTGTCGAGCGAGAAACCGCTCGGAAGCGTGATAGAAATATTGTCCTGTTCCAACCAGGCGTAATGGAAGTCCACTGGATGGCGGCGTTCGGCGGCTGCAAACAAGGGCGGCACGCCACGCTCGAAGAATAGGGGCTGCAGCAAAATCCGTTTGCCGGTGCGCGGTGCGTAGCCCGGCAATTTGATATGGCAGTGAAGCTTCAACGGCCGCTCGGGATCATCCGCGCCTTCGATTTTGAGATCGGAAATCCCGGCGTCCGGGAACACCGTTGTGTATTGCTGTTTTAGCAGCTCGAGCCGGCGCGCTTCCTCCTCGCCGTCGATTTCTATCCGGTGGTCCATCGCCATGTGGCCGGAATAAACTTGATCGACATCCCCCTCCAGCGTTCCGTCCTCGGAGAGCGCGAACTTTCCCGACCGCACCGCCGTGGATGCTTCGGGAGGAGAGAGCGGCGATTCGATGAAGACCGGTTTTTTGGAGTCGCTCAGCAAAACCTGCATGCCTTCTTCGCGCCAGGTGACCATACTCGACGGAAGCAGATGGGCGCTGACATCGTGCAAGCTCCACTTCCCGCCAAGCTGGACGGCCATATCCACATTGGGGAGAAAGTAACGGTCCGCCAGGCTGGGGGTAAAGATGATGTCCTCGCGATCGGCAACAAGCGCGGGGCGGACTTCCAGGCCGACGCAGGACGCCATGGATGCGAACAGAGTGTTCATCTCGTTGGCGGTGCCGATGCCGCTTTTCAAAACTTCCGGTGAAGTTCGCAAGCGGTTATCGGGCATCTGTTTCAGAATCTTGGCCCGTTCAGCTTCGGTGACCTGAGCGCTGAACAATCCGCGCACATTCTTGCGGACGTACCTAGTGAGCGCAGTGATTTTTTGATCGTCGGTGGTGGCGCCGGCCACTGAGGCGGCGGCAGCCTGCCGGATTTCATCGTTCGGCTTCAAAGCCGCCTTCAAAAACTCGTTATACATATCCTTTCCGGCGTTGTTCCAGTATTTTTCAGGTTCCGGAAACTTGCCGTTTTCGCGGTACATCAATAACAGCCAGGGCCGAACGTTGGGCTCACCCGGCATCATGGGCTCCTCATGAAAAGCGGGAACGTTTTCCAGAGTTGTGGACACAAAACCGTCATCCTCCGGCTTCAATGCGGAGGGTTGGCAGTGGAATGGTGTGGAGAACATCTGGTAACCACCGTACCGTTCCGGTAAGGGATGAACGAAGTAGGTGACCTTTTGGACCGGATATTCCCGCTGAAACTGGAGGCGCGTGTACCTGATGGACGGGTCGGTGCGCAGTTCTTTCCAGCGATATTCAACGATAGCTCCGGGCTCGACGCCCGGCATAGCGAACGATTTTACCCGGTAGTGTTTGCGACCGGCGCGAACCACATCGCGCTCAAACACACTGTCCTTTTTCAGTTCGATTTCGGTTCCGTCGGCCTTGATGGTGCGGCCATTCAGCGAGACAATTGCGATTTTGTCGCTGGTGGGCAGGTCGATGGTGGACGCCGCCTCCTTACCTTTCTCGTCGAAGATCTTTAGACGTACGTAGTGGTACAGAACTCTTTGTAAATCCTGCCCTAAGAATTCGTCGCGAACGTGCACTCGCCAGAAAATCGCTTCGACGCCGGCGTCTTTTTCCACTACCGGAGCCTTCATATTGCGTTCAGCATCCGTTATTGGTAGCCAGACAATGTCGATGGGTTTTTGAACTTGACTAAACGAGTAGGGAGCGGTGGAAAGGAAAAACAGGATAAGCGCGAGCTTGCGCATAGTAAGTCCTCCGAGATAGCTCAGTAATTCCTGGAAGCGGCCGATTTCCTAATTATTTTAGGGAAGATTTATGCTATCACAACCGGGCGTCGGCAAGAGTGCCGACGCGGCAGGCAAGAGTGCCTGCGCCACATCGAAGCTTAGAAAGCGACTTTGGGGACGGCGCGGGCGCCGGGTTCGGTCTTGAAATAGGCGTCGTTACGCTGGAAGCCGAACATGCTGGCGGCGATGCTCTTGGGAAACAGTTCGATATCGGTGTTGTAGCGTTGTACGGTTTCGTTGTATTTGCGGCGCTCGACGGCTATGCGATTTTCTGTGCCGGCAAGCTCGTCCTGCAGGCGAAGGAAGTTTTCGTTGGATTTTAGCTGCGGATAGTTTTCCACTACCACCAAAAGCCGGCTCAGTGCGCCATCCAATTGGGAGTTGGCCTGGATCTTTTCCTGCGGATTGCGCGCGCCGCCCAGAGCCGCGCGAGCATCGGTGACTTCTTTGATAACGACTTGCTCTTGCTTGGCGAAGCCCTTCACGGTTTCCACCAGATGGGAATCAGGTCGGAGCGGCGCTGCAGCGCAACGTCCACTTGCGACCAGGCCGCGGTCACCGATTCGCGCTCGGTTACCAGACTATTCTTTTCGCCCATGAGCCAGCCGAAGACCCCCAAGACAATCAAGACCACAACCGCTATTACCGCTAGCGCTATCTTCATTTCTCCCTCATTTCTCGAGACGATCAACGTGCGCCACTACCGTCTCAATCTGTTTCAAGTAATTCGCGAACAACGATTCCACATCTACATCGCCGGGCTTTTTCTTACGCTCGCGCAGGTCGAGCAACGTATCGAAGGGCGAAGCGTCCACATGCAGCGCCGCCAGATTCCTCGCGATCTCGCGCTTTTGCCAGCCTGTAGCGATTCCCGTCAGCAGCAGGGCGTGGCGCGAGAGCACCAGAAAATTCGAAGCTGAATCCATCATCAAGCGCAACAGCGCCTGCTTGTCGCCGAGAACGCCAGCCGCTTTTTGGCGCAGACGCAGCAGCTTTGCGCGCAGCTCATGTTCCACTTGCGCGCGATAGAACGTCTTGTCAATTTCGAGCTTCTCGATGACATCGGCGCCGAACAGAACGCGCCGGCGTTCCTGCATGTCGTGGAATTCGATAGGAAAACAATCTGTTGACGTTCGAACTTCTTCTTCACTCAGCAGTAGCGGGCTGGGATTGCCATCCTGCCACCATTTGAAGATGGGTTCTGAGGCCGCGAGCTCGGCGGGAGTGATGCGCGTGAGTACGCACAGGACGTTGAGGTCAGAAAATTCTCCGTGGTGATCGCCCGAAGCAGCGGACCCGTAAAGAATTACGGAGACCAGGCGCTCCTGGTGGGCCTTGCGCAGCCGATCGACTAGGTTTTGCAGCTTCTGTTCCATATGTTACCAGTCACTCGAGGCGCCGCCTCCGCCTGAGTCGCCTCCTCCGAATCCGCCGAATCCTCCGCCACCACCGCCTCCGCCACCAAATCCTCCGCCGCCGCCCCAGCCGCCGCCGCGTCCGCCGCCCCCCAATAGGTTACCGAGTATCATACCTATCAAGAATCCTCCCCCACCACCTCCGCCGCGCCGGCTCAGGAGCGACAACAGAACTATCACAACGATGGCGATGAAGATAAACGGAATGTGAAAGCCGCTGGAAGGCGCGGGCCGGCGTGTGCGCAGGGAGGTGTCGAGCGAAACGCCTTTGGCCGCCGCGATTCGAGATCCCATTTCTTCCGCTGCGGAAAAGAGCGCTTGTCCATATGCGCCCTGACGCAGGAGCGGGCGGGCTTGCCTCAGGACGCCGCCCTCGAAACCATCCGGGAGAATCGGCTCCAGTCCATATCCCACTTCGACGCGGTCCTTGTGATCCTTGATGGCGATGAGAAGCAGAATGCCTTCGTCCTTGCCCTTCTTGCCGATGCCCCATTTGCGGTAGAGTGCGTTGGCGACATCTTCCACGGGCTGGCCGTCGAGCGAATCGATGGTGACGATGGCCATCTGGACGCCGGTGACTTGTTCCACGCGGCCGCAGTAGGCTTCCAGTTGCGCGTGCGATTGCGGGGTGAGGACGTGAGAGAAGTCGCTGACGTAACCCTCGGGCTTCAGCGAGTTGAGGTCGAGTGCTAGGAGGGGGATCGTTAAAAATAGGGGGACAAGCCAGAGGCTTGTCCTACGGGGGCGCATCAGCAGGCCAGGTCCTCGCGCCGTACTTTGAAATCGCCTAGATTGCCGAGCATGGCTAGCGTGATGTTCTTGGGATCGAAGAACTCTTGGGCGATCTGTTGGACTTGTTCCGCCGTGACGTCTTCAATGCTCCGGATCATTTCATCCAAGGTGAAAAAGCGCTTGAAGTACATTTCCTGCCGGGCTAAGTTGCCCATGCGGCTGGAAGTGGACTCCAGGCCCAGCATGAATGAACCTTTCAGGTGATCCTTGGCGCGGCGCAACTCTTCGGCAGGGACTAGATTTTCTTTTAGCTCGCGGAATTCGGCGACAATCAACTCGATTACCTTGGCTGCCGATTCCGTCGAAGTTCCGGCATAGATCGCCATGCATCCGGTGTCGCGGTACATGGCGAGCTCCGAATAAACGGCGTAGGCCAAGCCCAGCTTCTCGCGAATGTTCTGGAACAAGCGCGAGCTCATTCCGCCGCCCAAAACCGTGTTCAGGGCGTAGCAAGCGAAGCGCAGATGGTGCGGAAAAGGATAAGCCGGCACGCCCATGTACATATGGGTTTGTTCCAGCGAGGCTTTGTTGCGGAATACTAAGCGGGCGTGGGGGACCGGCGCTGGGTCCGGCGAAAGCGAGCCATGCACGCGCAAGTCTTCGAAGTGCTGGCGTGCGAGATCCACCAGGCGCTCATGATTTAGATTTCCCGCCGCTGTGATCAGAATGTTCTTCGGCGAGTAATAACGGCGATAGTAGTGATGGATCATCTCGCGGTCGAACTTCTTCACCGTATCCTTGGTGCCTAAGATTGGCTTCCCGATGGGGTGGTCCTTATAGAAGTTGCTCGAGAAAATTTCGTGCAGCAGATATTCGGGATTATCCACCTCCATTTTCAGCTCTTCGAGGATGACACCTTTTTCCTTTTCAATATCCTCGTCGCGGAACAGCGGATTCAGGACCATGTCGGCCAGTACATCGAAAGCTAGCGGCAGGTGCTCGTCCAGTACCTTGGTGTTGTAGCTCACCATTTCCTTGGCGGTGAAAGCGTCCAGGCCGCCGCCGATGGAATCCACGGAACGTGCGATATCCTCGGCCGAGCGCTTGGAGGTGCCCTTGAAAACCATATGCTCGATGAAATGCGAAATTCCGTTTTGATCGGGAGTTTCGGCGCGTGAGCCGGTGCCGATCCAGACGCCCAATGATACCGATCGGACATGCGCCATGTGCTCGGTGATCACCCGAACACCGTTCGGCAGCGTAGTAGTTTCGATATCGCGGACTTTGTCGGATGCGGGTTCAGTTACCAGTTGCACTAACTCTATTTTATCGCGGTTCCCGAAGTAACGGTGATATACTGGAAAAGTGGCGCAAACTATTGTAGGGCTTGAAGTTGCGGACCTGCAACAGGTTTTGGAAGGCCAACCGGCCTTTCGCGCGCGCCAGATCTACGAAGCGGTGTACCGGGAGCGGGTTTCGGACCTGGTCGAGATCACGACGCTGCCCGTATCCCTAAGAAACGAATTGGCTTCTAGGTTCCCACTGGGCCTTCCCCGGGTCGCTGCGGAGTATAAATCCTTGGATGGGACGCGCCGCTACCTATTGAAGCTCGACGATCAGAAGACCATCGAGACGGTGTTGATGCCGGAGGAGGGTCGCGACACAATTTGCATCTCAAGCCAGGTGGGGTGTCCGGTAAATTGCCAATTCTGCCTCACCGCGCTGATGGGACTGGAGCGCAACCTGACGGCGGGAGAAATTGTCGGGCAGGTGCTGTGGGTGATGCAAACGCGTCAGCTCTCGACCGGAAGCGACCGGCTGAACATCGTGATGATGGGGATGGGTGAGCCGCTGCTGAACTTACCGAATGTGATCAAAGCCACGCGGCTGCTGACGGATCCGCAGGGGATTGGATTGTCGCCGCGGCGGATCACGCTATCCACAGCCGGGATTGTTCCGAAGATTGTGGAGCTGGGGCGCGAGCCGATCCGGCCGAAGCTCGCGATCTCGCTGAATGCGTCCACTGAAGAACAGCGCCGTGAGCTGATGCCGATCACGCGCAAGTATTCGCTGAAGGATTTGCTGGCGGCGTGCAAGGCATATCCGCTGCGGAAATGGGAAAAGCTGACGTTCGAATATGTGTTGCTGAAGGGTGTGAACGATACGGATGCGGACGCCCGGCGGGTGGTGAAACTGCTGGCGCATCTGAACGCGAAAGTGAATCTGATCGCGCTGAATCCGGGGCCGGGGATTGCGTTTGAGACTCCGGATGCTTCCAGGGTGGATGCGTTTCAATCAATTGTGCGCCGTTCGATGCCGTGTTTTTTGCGGAAGCCGCGGGGTCGGGATATTTTTGCGGCTTGTGGACAGTTGAAGAGAGTGGGGAGCTAATGCGCCGGGCGTCGCCATCAGTGGCGACGCGGCACGCACGAGTGCGTGCGCTACGGGTTCGGAGCTATGTCTGCGTTCGTTAGGCCCAGGGCCCACTTGATGGCTTCGAGGTACATGGTCTGGACGTCTTTGCGATCCCAGCTTTCTTCACGATGGCCGAGCGTGGAATAGTAGACGCGGCCCTTACCGTACATTTTCGCCCAGGATACGGGGTAATTCTTGTCCGCGCGGCGTTCATCGGAGACGCGCGGGTTGGATAGGTCGAGCTTGCTCGGGTCCATGCGGATAATCACGTGGGTTACATCCGGATTGAAATTCTTGACCTGATAGATTTCATCTTTGAACGTAAAAGTTGATGGGAAGAGCTGCATGCCGGGGAATTTCGGATCTACCACAACCATCGGCGCGTCAAAGACTCCCCACGGGTGCTGGTTGAAGTAACCGCCGATCATTTCGCCGTACTCGGGCCACTTATAGAACGTGTCGATGGCGCTGTGGACGCCGATGAATCCTTTGCCGTCGTCGTGGACGAAGGAAAGCAGATCCTTTTTCTGCTGATCGTCCATGTCCAGTTCGCCGGTGGTGTAGAAAATCACTGCATCGAAATAGTTCAGGTTTTTGGCGTTGCCGGCTTCGATCTTTTGCTTGGTCAGAAGTTGGGTGTCGGTGCGGATGTAGGTGTCGTAGACGCCGGATTCCTGGCCCAGGCGTTCGATGGTAGCGAGGGCGTGGGAAACGGAGTCATGCTGGAAACCTTTTACTTCGCCGATCGCGAGAACCTTTTTCTTCTTGGGCTGGGCGGTCAGGGTGAGGGCGAAGGCTAGCAGCACTGCTAATGAGAGACGGTACATGGGAATAGGATACAGGAGCGGGCGGCGGGCTGCAGAAGGCAGAAAGCAGAAGGCAGAAAGCAGAAGGCAGCAAACATCCCCGACACCCAATCGCTGCCTTCTGCTGTCTGCTTACTGCCTTCTTCCGCCTACATTCGCTGCATTCTGCGGAGCGTGTAGGCTTCCGGGTGCACGCTCGCGTCCTTCAGCTTTTTCCAGTCGTCGTTGACGTGGATCAGTTTTCCGCTGATGTGGTTGGATTGTTCGGAAGCCAGGAACAGGGCTAGCTGAATTTGTTTTTCGGGGGCGACGCCGCCGGTGCGGCGGATTTCGAGAGCGTCTTCGGTCTCTTTCCAGCCGGCTTTATCGCCGGCGCGCAGAATTTCATCTGTCATGTGCGTGTATGTGGCGCCGGGGGCCATGCAGTTGATCTGGACATTGTGGTCGCGCACCTCCTCGGCTATGGTTTCTGCCAACCGCACTACGGCTGCTTTGGATGCCGCATAGGCGGAGAAATTGGGCCGGGCGTTGGCCGCGCCTCCTCCGCTGAGGACGATAATTTTGCCGGAGCGTTGCTCGATCATGTGAGGCAGAACTGCTTTGATGGCGTTCATCACGCCCAGAAGATTGATGTGAACTATTTCGGCCCAGGCTCTGGGAGTCTGTTCCAGGAATGGTCCGATGGGACCCTGGACGGCTGCCGCGCAGACCAGAACGTGGACTCCTCCGTAATCGCGGCGCATGCGATCCACGGCGGCGCTGAGCTGTTCGAAATCCGTGACATCGGTGCGAATCCGGAGAGCGTTGCCGCCGGCATGTTCAATTTCGAGGTGCGCCAGATCCAGTTCGCCTTTGCTGCGTGCCAGCAGTCCCACCTTGGCTCCGGCGGCCGCGAATCCAAGGGCCAGCCGTTTGCCGATACCACGGCCGGCACCCGTGACTAGCACAGCGGCGTTTTTCAGAGAATGCACATGCCTTCCAATTAACGGTAGTACATAAAGGCTGGGACTGGGGGCTCGGGGCTGGGGAGCAGTCCGTTTCTCGTTTCTCGTTTCTCGTTGGGTGCGGAAAGTGGAGCTAGAGGCGGGGCTTCTTTTGGGCGTACATTGCTTCGTCGGCGCGGTGGAAGATTTGTTCGGCGGTCTCGCTGGGCATGCGCTCCACGACGCCTACGGAGACGCCGATGGTGACATTGACTTGCTTAGCTTCGAGCACCACCTTGTAAACGCCGCTGAGAAGGGTTGCGATTTCTTCGGCGCGGACGTCGGCAATTGCGAGCGGACATTCGAGAATGGCGACAAATTCATCGCCGCCCCAGCGGCACACGAAGTCGCGTGGACGGACGTGGGTGCTTAGGCGATTTCCCAGTTGCTTGAGAATCTCGTCTCCGCACAGGTGTCCGTGATCGTAGTTGACCCGCTGAAATGTATTGAGGTCGAACAACAGGACGCAGAATTCGCGGCTCGCGGCGACGCGTGCTTCGAGTTGACGATTGAATTCCCGGCGGTTGGCGATGCCGGTCAAGGGATCGACGGAAGCGAGAAATTCCACTTCGCGCAGTTTGTCCTGGAACTCCGCAAGTTTTGCCTGCAGATGTGCGTTGGCAGCGCGGCCGTCCTGTTCCATGGATTCCACGAATCCACGCAGCTCCACGGCTTGCCCGGCGGCCAGCGCGCGGTCGCCCGATCGCGCCACCTGTTCCATTTGTTCCACGAACCGGGCCAGCCGTCCGATATATTTTTCATTGCGGACCGCGACGGCGCTCTCGTTCTGTGCCAGCAAGGCCAGAGCCTTGGCCACATCCTCAGCCAGGACATTGTTGTACTGGCGCGCTTTTTCCGAAAAGTCGATTAGCTCGGAGTGCAGCGCGTTGCGGCTTTCTTCGAGCGTCTGAACGCTGGCGTGATAAGCCACGCGGCTTCGCAAGCGAACCAATTGATCGTGACAGGAGGCGCCGATTTCGCCGCATAGGCTGGCTACGGTTTCAGCGATATCCAGAATCGATGCCAGGTAACAATCCAGCGCGGCGTCGGATTCGAGTTGGGGTTGTTCCGGCGAACTCATCGGCGAAAATCCGTTAGGGCTTGGAGGCGGGTTTGGGAGCTTCCGGAGGAGGAGCTTTGCGGTCGAAGCCGTCCTGATAGGCCTCCACGCCGCGTGAGGGAACCGCGATCTTGATTACTTTGCGGTTGTCATCCACCCAAAAATCCAGGCTGAGGGGCTGGCCATCGGGAGGGGTTCCAGTGACGGTGAGGTGGTTCAGCTCGGCGGTCTTGCCGGCGAACTCCACGGTCTCGCGGCCCTTGAAAACCACCGTGCCGGGAACTTCGGCTTGGCCGAGGATGTAGATGGGCATCTGCTGCGGATCCTGATTTTTCATTTCCGCGCGCATGGCGAGCAGGCTCCAGGGGTAGAGCGGGAAATTCGCGCTCACCACTAGCGCGTTCGGCGATACGGCGTCCTCCTTGCTTTGCGGACCTTGTCCGGAGTCCATCTGGTTCCTGGCTTTGCCATCCGCAAACGTTGTTGTGACGTTCATCTGCACCTGGCCGAGCTTGCCTTTGGCCACGGCATCCAGCGGCTGGAATTTTTCGTCGGTGTCGATTTTGAATTGCTCGATGTCGATTTTGATGGGTCCGATGGCGGCGTTGGCGGAGCCGTTCACTTCGATCTTGCCGTGCGATTTCTGGACTGTGTAGGTCTCGGTGGCGATGGGTTTGCCGGTCATATAGAGAGTCAACTTGCCGCCGTTGGAGGGCCCAGCGCTCGATGACGATGTTGCGGCAGCGGGCGCGGATTGCGAAGCGACGGCCGGTTTCTTCTGCAGGGCCTTGATGTCGTCCGGCATATCGAACCGGTCTTTCGGCATGTCGACATTGAATTCCACGCTCTGGACCGTGATTTGAAACTCCTGGCCGGCGAATTTGTTGCTGATCTTGTGCGCGGACAGTATGTCGCCTTCCTTCCGGTAGTCGTCCGCGAACACCTCGGCTGAGATGTCGCCCATTTGCGTGGCTCGAGTGGTAGCGGTTTTGATCAACAAGCCGGATTTCTTGTCGTAGAAGTGCGTAGTGGGATTGCCTTGGGGGGGAGTCAGCACCACTTTGTAGCATTCGTGGTCCTGCACAGTTTCGACACCGGTGGTCTCGGCCTTGGTGTACAGTTTGCGCCACTGGATAGCTGAGTTGAAGGTTGCGTCACGGAGAGCGTCCGATTTCTCGATGCCTTGTTTGATTCTAGGACCTTGCATCGCGGAATTTTCCCAGGCCACATCGCCGGAGGTTCCGGAGTCGAACTTTCCAACGCCTTCGATGTCGATGGTGACGCGGATCTGGTCCGGCTCAGCCTGGTAGACCGTCATGGTCCCCTTCAAGCCACGGCCGGTGAATTCCAGGTTGCCGTGCATAACTTCGTTGTGGTGCTTTTCGAAGGCGGCTTTACCGCCCACCACTTCGACAAATCTATCCAGGATGGTTTCGGCTTTGGGCAGCTCGTCGGCGGCTGCGAAAAAGGGCGCGGCGGTGAAAAGAAGAGCGAGCGCAAACTTGTGCATGGCGATTCCTTGGCTGAACCTTAAGTTTGGCACAGACGGGAAGTTTGGCACAGACGGGCTGGCTGGCACCGGCAGCGCATGGCGCTGCCCCACACTATTTGTCGGTGCTGCAGGTTTCGCCGACCCACTTGGCGGTGAAGGACGAATTGATGTCCATGTTTCCGCTGTCGCCGGTGAGGGTCATCTTGACAGTGCCTTTGACGTGTTCGGAGTCCAGGGCCTCGAAACGCAGGGTTCCGCTCGATTTTCTGTTGTTCCGGTTGCATTCCACATGGATCTCCTGCATGCTGCTGGTGGAAGTGACCAGCGTATTGGTGCAGGCTTTGTCGTTGTTTCCGAATGTTAGCGGTTGATCCAGCTTTTCCTTTTTCACGCAGCTCTTATGAAGGATGGTGCGGCCGCTGAGAGACTTGGTCTGCTCTTCGAGCCGGGCGCGCTGCTCGGGCGTCATTCTGGCCAGCGCCTCCACGGGAATTGGCGGACCGCCGTTCATAGCCACGTTCAGGCTGGCCTCCCATTCGCCGGTCTTGACGTCCAGCGGGTGAAACGTTTCGGCCGCCCAGCCAAAGGTGCAGCAAGCTGCCAGAGCACCTACCAGGCACCCCAGACCAAGTGCAATTTTTGTTATCAAACGAACCTCCGTATGTTTATTATGGACGAACGGAGTCGCGAGACGGTGCAAGTGAATCCCATGAGCGGACATACGGAAATACCTTACTCCGCCGAAATCGAACAAATCACGGCCGGGTGAGCTGGCAGGTGAGTTGCTGGATGCCAGGGCGCAGGAGTGTCGAGAGATCCAACGGGAGGCAAATATGCCAAGAGTGGAACGCATTCGCGATTTTTTGTCGGGCCCGCTGACGCCGGCCTACATCGACCAAAAGGGCGGCGAAGGGTGGAAACCAGTGGTGGTGATCTGGGAGCGGCAAGTGGAGGGCGGAAAACCTGAACCGGCCAATATCACAGAGCAGGTGCCCTACGGCCTGAAGATTTCCGAGGATTGCCTGCAACTGGAGCAGGACATCCAGGAGAAGGAGGCGCTGGTGGTGATGCTGGAAATGATCATCCAGGAGAAGCCGCTGACCGAGATTTCCGCGTCCTTGAACCAGCGCGGGTTTCGAACCCGGTACAACAACATGTGGACTCCCGGGGCGGTTTTTGACATGTTGCCGCGGCTGATTGAAGTGGGTCCACGGGTGTTCACGAGCGAAGAGTGGGTGGCGCGGAGAGGAAGATTGATGAACGCCGTTTGACGGCTGCGCGGTTCTTCGGTTCTTCTGTTCTTCAGTTCCTCGGTTCGTCGGCTAGACGCGGTCTCGCCTGCTGCGCGAACTGAAGAGCCGATGAACTGACCACATCATCCCGTGCCTGGATGAAACCTGTCGCGACTGGGCTGTTCTTCGGAGTGCGCCATCACAAAGGGAACGAAGTTCCAAGTCCTGGCAGACCTCAGCGACGGGACGTGGGCCGGTTGAAAACCAGACTCGGACCAGTAGAGCCGAAGAAACTGAATGCAATCCTTAAAGCTGGAAGGCAAAATCAGCTATACGCAACGAGCTATTTCACTGGCGCCGTCCAGATGGAGTGGCTTGGTTACACCATGTGGACCGCGCCGGCGGGAGTTCCTTCGGCGCCGGAATACAAGGATCTGCCGCCAAGCCGTTGAACTGCCTGCTTCCCGGTAGGAGCGGCTTGACGAGGTCTCCTGATCGGGCAGTGCGTCTTATCACTCACCTTTCGGGTGAGGTTCATCACCCCGAACAACTGTTTCCGCTCTTTTATTGAGAATCGTTGCCGTTTCGCACGCGCTTAAGACGGGCACGCGCGTGCACGATTTTTCGCGACCGATCGGGTCGTGCCGTCAATCTTCTGCGGCGGACAGTCGCACGGAAGAACGAATTCACTGCCTCGATTACTGCAGGTAGACGCACTGCGTCTACCAAGTCCCGCCAGACGACCTACCTTCGACGGGAGGCTCGTTGGCGTTGCGGCCGCTATTTGTTTATCACTGCCGCAAATCAACCCTTACGGGAAGGGACGCGGATCAAATGGCGATCAACCGGGGAACCGGCAAACGGGATTTCGATCAGTTGGAACGCAGGAGAATCAAGGCGGCCAAATTGCTCGATCAAGGACTCAGCCAGGCGGAAGTAGCGCGCCGGCTAAAGGTGAGCCGAGAGAGCGTGCGGCGCTGGGCGAATCGGATCGAAGCCGGAAGCCCGGCGCTTGGGTTGAGCAAGGCTGGGCGAGCTGGCCGAAAGCCGAAGCTTGGACCGGCTGAGCTAACGAAACTGAAGGCAATTCTGCGAGCTGGCCCTCGAAAGTCCGGCTTTCCGACGGGTGAGTGGAGCCTGAGGCGCGTCGCAAGCGTGATTCGCAAAGAGTTTGCGGTGAAATATCACACACGGCACGTGTCCTGGATCTTGCGCAATCGATTGGGTTTGTCCCTGGATGCGCTCTAGGCGGCCTTCCACGAGCTTCGATTTGCCTTGCTATAGTTGTCACCCTATTATATGATCGATGAGTATCACCAAGCCGCAGAGTTCTTCCTTTGGAGAGCGATTTGCGGGCGCCGTCCACGCGAAGCGGCTTGGTGGAGTGCTACTGGCGCGTAGGTGTTGCTGGCGCGCAGGGATGGATGATCATATCCCGGTCCTTGGCTCGGCTCCCACCCAGGAGGTACGCTGCATGAGTGAAGTTCCTCAAGACAGCGCCAGACCGAGTCGGCAACTCTGCTATCGCGCCAACGATGCTGTGGAGGTTGCTTATGACGCCGGTGCTCCAATTCGTATCTCGGGCCGGGTTCGGGAAATCTCAGACAAAGTAGTGTCTGTAGAGCTCCGCTCGGCCGTTGGGAGAGGCATTAGCATCCGAATCACGTTTCAGGCGAAGCTAGTTATCTTCGGCGAGGTCCGTCTGTGCACGCGCTCAGACGATCACTTCCGAGCGGAGATAGTGGTTCAGGATATGATCCGTTCTTCGAGCTCGTCCGACCAACATCTCGAGGACGGCGAGCTTTCCCAGTATCTGGCGGGTGAGGGACTTGCGGTCCCCGAAGTCATCGCGCTGCACGACCACCTGGCGAAATGCGAAGAATGCTCGGCTCGCCTCGATCGGTTAGCGCCAGGCCGGTGATCCCTTCCGCATTAGCCTCACAACGTCGTTTGCTCCGCCTGCGTGGTAGCGGCTTGGCGTGGTTCCCAGTTCACGGCGAAACATCGAAATGAAGGCGCTGGGGCTGTCGTAGCCGGCTTCCAGCGCAACGTTGGTTACCGGCTCGCCTGCCGCGAGCAATCGCAGTGCATGCAGCAGGCGCAGCCGCTGCCTCCATTTTGCAAATCCCATGTTGGTTTCCGAGCGGAACAGACGCTCGATGGTCCGTGGGCTCGCGCCGGCGTGCTTCGAAATTTGTTCCAGCGATCCTGGCTCGGCCGGATTTGCTTTGAGGAGTTCAGCAACTTTTGCGGCGCGGGCATCGCGGGGCATGGGTAGTTGCAATGGCGCTGCCGGCAGCGCCTCAATCTGGTCCAGGATTACGGCGATCAGGCGCGCTTCGGACGGAATGCTGCGCTGAAGCGTCTGGCGATTGACGGCATCCAAAATCAACTCGCGTAGCAGCGGCGGGACGTTCACCGAGCAGCAGACTTTGAGCAGACTCTTTGAAATGCCCGGCAGCAGATAGAGCGTCCGCATGGATACGGCGCCGGACATTTCGACGCTGTGTTCGACATTGGCTGGGATCCAGACGGCGCGATGCGGAGGCACCACCCAGGAGCCATTGGCAGTGTGGATGGTCATCACTCCTTCGGAGGCATAGAGCAGTTGATGCCAATCATGAGAATGCGGAGGAATGACATGGCCGGGCGAGTAAGTGGCGGCGAGGGTGCGGATGACAATATCGACCGTTTGACGTGTACGCGACACTACCTGGCAGTTTAGCGCAAGACCGCCAGCAGGTTTGGCGGCTACCATGTCAAGAGATGGCCAATAACGTTCGACATTTTTCGATCAACGCCGACGATATCGCGCGGGCGCGGCAGTTTTACGAGAAGGTTTTCGGATG
>Ga0208691_1000417_pt1 | contig 15506 bp, 14 predicted proteins | sample June2015DPH_20_1_FD_184719 | JGI IMG/M metagenome (GOLD analysis project Ga0208691, IMG submission 184719) | Peatland microbial communities from SPRUCE experiment site at the Marcell Experimental Forest, Minnesota, USA - June2015DPH_20_10... | ecosystem: Environmental > Terrestrial > Soil >... | reverse complement strand
CCGTAGAGAAGCGATAATCCGTAGGCGAAAACACCGGACGAAAATGCGCCCAGCAACAAATATTTCAGCGCCGCTTCGTTCGAGCGCCGGTCGCGGCGCAGGAATCCTACCAGAACATACGTCGAAATGGCCATCAGCTCCAGGCCAATAAAGATAAGCACGATATCGAACCCGGCGGCCATGCACATCATGCCGACCACCGAGAGCAGCATCAGTGCGTAATACTCGCCGTGGTTCTCATGCTCCGTCTTCATGTAGCGAACTGACATGAGGATGGCGATAGCCGTGCCCGCGAGGAAGAGATAGAAGAAATAAATGGCGCCGCGATCCACCAGCATCGTGCGCATCAAACCAAGCGCGCCCATGGAAACTGAGCGGTTTGCCTGCTCCCAAGCCTGTATTCTATACACCCCGCCTGCGGCGAAGAGCACGCCGATGAATGCAGTAACGGCGTTCACCCACTTCGTTTCCGGCGGGATCATCAGATCGATCAGCAGGATGCCGAGCGCGAACAGCGTGAGCAAGGTAATGGGGAGCGCCAGCAGATAATCGGTCGCCGAAAATTGGCTGAATGCTCCCACTAGTTCTTCCCTTTCGTCGGCTCGGGAAGATTGCGCACCTCTGCAGCGATTGCTATCCCCGGTTGACTTGAGGGAAGCGCTGCGTTGACCGCTCCTCCAGCCTGCGGATTGTGCACGTTCTGCACAAGCTGGTTCACCGGTTGCTCCAGAATCTGGAAGAACGGCTTCGGATAAAGTCCGATCCAGAAAGCCATGACAAGCAGCGGCACAAACGTGAGCACTTCGCGCGGCGTAAGGTCGTGCAGTTTTTCGTTCTTCGGGTTCGTCACCGTCCCGAAGAAAACCCGCTGATAAAGCCACAATAGATATGCGGCCGCCAACACAACCCCGGGAACAGCCCACGCGCCCCAGCGCCAGTTTTCCATGAATGTTCCCTGCAGAATCGTGAATTCCCCGACGAAACCATTGAGCAGTGGAAGTCCCATGGAGGAAAGAAACATGATCATGGTGATCGTCGCGTAAACCGGCATCACATTCGAAATGCCGCCATACTCCGCGATTTCACGCGTGTGCCGCCGCTCATAGAGAATGCCGACAATCAAGAACAGCGCGCCGGTTGAGATGCCGTGATTGATCTGCTGCAGAACCGACCCGCTAAGCCCCGCAGAATTCAAAGCAAAGATGCCGAGCGTGCAGAAGCCCAGATGGCTGACCGAAGAGTACGCCACCAGCTTCTTCATGTCTTTCTGCATCAGTGAAACCAGTGCGCCGTAGATGATCGCAATGAGCGAGAGCGTGATCATCCAGCCACGAACTTTGGTGTGCGTTAGAACGTCGGGAAAGAACGGCAGTGAGAAGCGGATGAAGCCGTAAGTTCCCATCTTTAGCAGAACGCCTGCCAGAATCACCGATCCAGCCGTTGGCGCTTCCACGTGAGCATCGGGCAGCCAGGTGTGAAACGGGAACATCGGAACTTTAATGGCGAACGCGAAAAAGAACGCAAAAAACAAAAGCGTCGCTATGGTTGGGCCGTACGCGGGGTCGGAATAGACTTTCGGCGCCGTCTCATAGAGAGCTGTCAGGCTGAACGTGTAGACGCCGGTCACACCGTGATGATGGAAGTACAGAAACAAAATTCCCAGCAACATCAACACCGATCCGGCGAGGGTGTACAGGAAGAACTTGATTGCAGCGTAGAGCTTGCGTGGACCACCCCAAATCCCGATCAGCAGGTACATCGGCACCAGCATCGCTTCCCAGAAAACGAAGAACAGGAAAAAGTCCAGCGACATGAAGACGCCGAGCATGCCGGTCTGCAGGATCAGGAACCATATGTAATATTCCTTGACGCGGTTCTCGATCGCGGTCCATGAAGACAGAATCGAAATCCAGCCCAGCAGCGTGGTCAGCATGATGAGCAGAAAGGAAATACCGTCGATGCCGATCACGTAGCCCGCGCCAATCGAAGGAATCCAATTATTCGACGAGCCTTCGATGAACTTGAAGCCAGGCTCGAGCCGCTGCGCCCAAAACCACGACACCAACGGCAGCGAAATCAGAAAACCGCCCAGCGCAAAAATGTTGGCGATCCAGCGGATAGCGTCCTTGTTCTCCTTGGGAACAAACAGGAGGACAAGGGCGCCCACGAGCGGCGTGAAGAGAATGATGGACAGAATATGGTTGTACATTGTCTTAAGCCAGAGCTGTGAGCGATGAGCTGTGAGCGTGCAAAGCTTGCTCGAAGCTCATCGCTCAGCGCTCACAGCTCAGTGATACACGTAATAAAAAACAAACCCGACCAGCCCGGCAGTCATCACCAGCGCATACCACTGCACCAGGCCCCACTCGAAAAGACGAGCGGGATACGACAACATGCGGGCCAAGATTGCCGGACCATTGACGCCGATCCCATCGATGATCCACTTATCCCACCAACTCGAAACTGTCGCCGTGAGTCGCGTGATCCATCCGGCGCCGTTAACCAAACCATCCACCACATGCGTGTCGAACCAGGAAGACGCTTCGCCCAGCCCGAGCACGCCGAGGCGAACGCCACCTATCTTCCGGCGACCAGTGAATAGGCAGTCGTAACCTTCGTCCACGTAATACTTGTGCAGCAGCATGTTGTAAACCGGAGGAACCGCAGCGATCGGTTCCTTGTAACCTTTGTCCGCATGCCGATAGCTTCTCCATGCCGCGGCCCATCCCAGACCCGCCGCACCAAGAGAAAGCGCCATCAGCAGCCACTCCGAGCTGGTGTTGTGCTCTTCCTGAACCCCCGCTAGCAACTGCCCAGTTCGTCCCTCGATTTGAAGCACGCGGGCCTCGGGCTGGAAAACCGGCTCAAGGAAAGCCGTAAATCGATCGGAGCCACCCAGACTATGCGGCCATCCCAGCCATCCGGCAACGATGGCGCAGAGCGCGAGCACGACCAGCGGAGCCGTCATCGATATCGGAGACTCGTGAATGTGATGTTCGGCCTCGTGGCTCATGCGCGGGCGTCCGTGGAATGTCAGGTACATCAGCCGGAACATGTAGAACGCCGTCATCAATGCCGTGGCGTACCCGATATACCAAAGAATCCGGTAAGCGCCGCCCTCGCGCGACCACGTTTCCCAGAGAATTGCGTCTTTCGAAAAGAATCCGGCAAACGGGAAAATACCTGCAATGGCCAGCGTGGCGATAAACATGGTGCGATGCGTAGTAGGAATACGATGGCCAAGATCGCCCATATTGCGCATGTCCTGCTCGCCGCTCATCGCGTGAATCACAGAACCAGCGCCGAGGAATAACAGCGCCTTAAAAAATGCGTGCGTGAATACGTGGAAAACACCAGCCGCAAATGCTCCCACCCCAAGCGCAAGGAACATGTACCCCAGTTGCGAAACGGTCGAATACGCCAACACCCGCTTGATGTCATTTTGCACCAGGCCGATGGAAGCCGCGAAGATCGCCGTAAGCGCACCAACAATCGCCACCGTCTTCATCGATGTGGGCGCGAGAACGAATAAAGCATTCGAGCGCGCGACCATGTACACGCCTGCCGTGACCATTGTCGCAGCGTGGATGAGCGCCGAAACCGGCGTCGGGCCTTCCATCGCGTCCGGCAGCCAAACGTAAAGCGGAAGCTGCGCCGACTTGCCGCAAGCTCCGACAAACAGCAGCAAAGTCGCGGCCGTGATGATCGGATCACCCACGGCGAAGTGTCCACTGCGGGCAGCAGCGGTAACGTCAACAAATCGCAACGATCCCATGTACCAGGCGATGAAAAACATTCCAAGAATGAATCCGGCATCGCCGATCCGATTCACGATAAAAGCCTTCGCCGCCGCGTCGCTCGCCGACTTGCGATGAAAGTAGAATCCGATCAGCAAGTACGAGCACAGGCCCACACCCTCCCAGCCAACAAACAGCAGTACGTAATTGTTGGCAAGGATTAGCGTCAGCATGGAAAACATGAAGAGGTTGAGATACCCAAAAAAGCGGTAGTAACCGCCCTCGTGCGCCATGTATCCGGTCGAATAAATATGGATCAGCATCCCTACGCCGGTGACAAAGAGCAGCCAAATGCTGGAGAGAGGATCGAGCAGGAAACCGGCATCGGCTTGGAACGGCGCCTGCGTGCCGTCGTGAGTCGTGTAGGTCAGGTGCCCGGTATCGGTACCGAGCCAGGTGTAAAGAATCGTCTGATAGGGCTGGTGGTAGTGTTCGCTTGTAGACGACCAGGCCGAGTACTGCCAGACCGCTCCGCAAGCCATCGCGAAAGCCAATACGATCATGCCAACACAAACAGCGCTGACTGTCCGCTTCTCAAGCTTACGGCCAAAGAAGAACATGATGGCCGCGCCGAAGGCCGGCAGCAGCGGAATCAGCCAGATGTGGGATAGGAATAGCATGTCGTTCACGCCATTGGGTACAGCGCTGTCATTCTGAGCGTAGCGAAGAACCTATGCACCCTCTCGCCGCCGGCAAAGTACATAGGTCCTTCGCTGCGCTCAGGATGACAACGTTAGTGCTTACCACTTCAACAAATTCACTTCATCAATATTGATCGTCTCTTTATTACGGAAGAAGGCGATCAGAATTCCGAGTCCGACCGCGGCTTCCGCAGCTGCATCGGTAATGATGAAAATCGCGAATACTTGTCCGTGCAACCCTCCCCACATGCGGGAGAACGCGACCAGGTTCAGGTTCACGGCATTAAGAATCAACTCAATCGACATCAGGACAATCACAACATTGCGCCGCGTGAGCACGCCGATCACGCCAAGCAGAAACAGCGCCGCACCGAGAACTAAGTAGTGCAACGTCGTGATGTGCAGCATCGATTCCATTTCAAATTTTCTTCTTCGCCATTACCACCGCGCCAATGATCGCAACCAACAACAACAAAGAGGCGATCTCGAAAGCAAACATGTATTGGCCATACAACATCGTGGCTATCTTTTGCGTGTTGTCGTTCTCCACGACAGGCAACGCATGCTCAGGGAAAATGCTGGTTCCCTTCGTATAGACCGCAATAAAAAGTCCACCCAGCGCCGTCGCTGCGATGATTCCTGCAACCCACTGGCTATTGAACTGCCGCTCTCGCATCGATCGGTCAATGCTCACCAGCATGATGACAAACAGAAACAGCACCATAATTCCGCCAGCGTAGAGAATGATCTGCACGCCAGCCACGAACGGAGCATAGAGCATCAGATAAATCGAGGCCTGCGCCAACAGCGTAACGATCAACGCCAGCGCCGAATGCACCGGATTCTTCCGCGTGATCACCAGAATGCCGCCGATCAGCATGATCCCGGAGAGCAGATAAAAGAAAAATGGTGTGGCTACGGGTGCCATAAATTTTGCTGCAGCAACGCTACGCCTGCCGTAAGGATCAACACACCCAATCCCATCGGCAACAGAACTTTCCATCCCATCCGCATGAGTTGGTCAAAGCGATATCGCGGGAACGTGCCACGATACCAGATATAGAGGTACATGAACGCGGCAACTTTTGCCGAAAACCAGAAAATATCCTGCACCCGCATTCTGACAGCAGGAACGAGGAGAACCAAGCCGATTAATCCGAGGACGACGCCAAATCCGGCAAGGCCGATGGTCTGTATACGAAAAAGAGGATGCTTCGGCATCCGCACCACATTAAAGAAGGTTATCGCTGCAAGAAAAAGGAATGCCGCGGCGGGAAAAAAAGAAAACATGAAATCCCAGGTAGACCCGCTCAACGCGTTTGGAAATGGCCGTAACCATCCCCCCAGCCAGAGCGTGACCGCGATGGAAGAGACGGCGATCATGGCGGAATATTCCGCCAGGAAAAATAAAGACCAGCGAAAACCGCTGTATTCAGTGTGGAAACCCGCGGTCAATTCCGATTCGGCTTCGGCTAAATCGAAGGGTGCGCGATTCGTCTCGGCAACCATGGCGACCGCGAAGATGAAAAACCCAATCAACCCAAGCGGAAAAAATTTGAAGATAAACCAGACGCCCTGCGACTGCTGCGCCTGAACAATTCCAATCATGCTCAGCGTGCCCGTCCCAGTCGCATTGAGGCTCGTCATCAGGACTACCGACACAACCGCCAGACCCATAGCAACTTCATAGGAAACCATTTGCGCGCTCGAGCGCAGTGCGCCGATCAGTGGATAGTGCGAGTTCGAAGCCCATCCCGCCATCACGATGCCCAGCACGCTCAGCGAAGACACACCGAGCATGAAGAGGATTCCAATATTCATGTCGGTGATGGCGTGCGTGGGACCAAATGGAACGACCACGAAGACAGTGAAAGCAGCTAGCACTACAACGAAAGGCGCAACCCAGAAAATAACCCCGTCCGCCTCGGCTGGCATGATGTCCTCTTTAAGCAACAGCTTCAAAGCGTCGGCGATTGGCTGCAGCAATCCGTGCGGTCCCACGCGCATGGGACCAAGCCGCACTTGCATGTGCGCCAGAATTTTCCGCTCCAGCCAGTTCATCGCGATAACGGCCACCGAGAGTCCGCCAAACACCAACATGATGTAGACGAGCACCCAGAACATGTTGCCCGCTGCGCCGGGCGTCTGATCGCTGCTCAGGTAAGACTGGATGTACAGGATGATCCGCCCCATCAGCGGTCTACCTCGCCGAGAACGATGTCGAGCGTGCCGATCACGGCAATCACGTCGGCTACAAGCTGGCCGCGGCACATTAAATCGAGCGCCTGCAAATTCACAAACGATGGCGGACGCACGCGCAAGCGATATGGCTGCGTCGATCCATCGCTGACGATGAAGTATCCCAACTCGCCCTTGGGCGCCTCGATCGAATGATAGACCTCGCCGGCCGGCGGCTTCATCACCTTCGGAACTTTAGCCATGATCGGCCCTTCCGGAATCGCATCAATCGCCTGTTCGATGATCCTCACCGACTGCCGCATCTCCGCCATCCGCACGAGATACCGGTCGTAAGTGTCTCCGTGCTGCCCGGTTGGAATTTCGAAATCGAAATTCTTGTAATTGGCATAGGGAAGGGCTTTCCGTATGTCCCACTTAACGCCGCTGGCGCGCAGCACCGGCCCCGTAACCCCGAGCGCGATGCAATCTTCTGCGGAAATCTTTCCGACGTTTTTGGTTCGCTCCACCCAGATGCGGTTCGTCGTCAGCAATTCCTCGTATTCGTCGATCTTCGGTCGAAAGAAATTCAGGAAGTTTTCTACGTCCGCCTCGAAACCGTTGTAGGTTTCGTACTGCAGGCCACCGATGCGGAAGGCATGCGTAGTTAGCCGCGCTCCGCAATACTTCTCGTAAATTTTGAGAATTTCTTCACGATCGCGGAAGGTGTAGAACAGTGGGGTGATCGCGCCGATATCGAGAGCATGCGTTCCCAGCCAAAGCTGATGGCTGGCAATGCGATTCAGTTCGGTCAGAATCACGCGCACATACTGCGCACGCGGCGGAGCTTCGACATTGAGTAACTTTTCTACGGTCTCGCAATACCCAAGCCCATTGGAGACGGCGGCCACGTAGTCCATACGATCGACGTAGGGATTGAACATCGTATAAGTGCGGTTCTCGCCAATCTTCTCGACGCCGCGATGCAGATATCCAATCACGCACTCGAGGCCGAGGACCTTTTCGCCGTCCAGTCGAAGAATCACGCGCAGCACACCGTGCGTGGCCGGATGCTGCGGACCCATATTGATAACAAGTTCGTTCGCATCAAGAAACGGCTTCTCGGGGGTTTCGAGATCGAGATGCGTGAGCGTGTTCTGGTCGGCCATCGTTTCTACTGCCCGCTTTCAATGCCCAGGTTAATCTGCACCCACTCGTTGTCCTGTTGCAGAATGCTGTAGTCCTTGCGCAGGGGATAACCTTTCCATCCATCGGGCAGCAGAATGCGCTTCAAATCAGGATGTCCATCAAACCTAATGCCGAACATGTCGTAAACCTCGCGCTCCAGCCAGTTGGCGCCCGGCCAGATGGGAACCGAACTCGACAGAGCTTCGCCATCTACAATTTGCGTCGTCACGCGAATGCGCTCGTTGCGTGGGAACGAATAAAGCACCCACACAACGTCGAACTGCTTTTCGCGTTTGGGATAATGCACGGCGGTGATATCCACACAGTAATCAAACTGCTCTTCATTGCGCAGGATTTGCAGAATGTCGGGGATTAAAGAGCGATCCACCACCATATAGTTCTGACCCGAGTAAGTTAGGGACTCGATGCCCGATCCGTATGTTCGTTTGAGCTTCGCAATCATCGGCGAATCCCACGGAGTCGGCGTCGGGACAGGCGCTTTAGGAGGCCCGGGCTTTGCGGCAGGAGTGGCAGGCGCTGCTGCAGCGGGTTTCGGGGGAGTTGGCGATGCTGGGGGAGAACCGGGATTTTCCGAAGGGGACTTTGGGTTAGCTTGAACGGAACCAGAGGGCGTCGCTGTAATCCCGCCGGGAATTGCGGTTTGATCCGCCGTTGGCTTCGGCTCACTGGCCGACGGCGGCGATGAGGGCGATTTGGTTTCGTCCAGCATAAACGCGAACGCACAGACCCACCGCGTTCAGGACTACGGGAAGAACGTTAATTTTTATCAGCTTGGGCAGCGTGTGTCAACGAAACTGCGAAAGAATAATCGGACACTCTCCCATTTTCGAGTAACACGGGACGCAATTCTACACACGCGATTGGGCCTGATATCCCTCTATCAAATCGCGAATACGTTGCGCATCTTTCTTTCGATGACCATGGCTCGTGATCGGATCGGTGCCGCCGGTAGATTCGATGACAATCTCGGACCAAAGCACACCGGTAGAAATATGCACTGACGCTACTTTCGACATTGGGATGGTCTCTTCATTACTGCCGAACAACCGCGACTTAGTTCGGCTCACACGCTGAGGACTGACCACAAGTTTCGTTGGGAAGAGAAAGTTGCCGGTCGTCCAGCGGCTCGCGGTGAAGGTTTCAGTTTGCCCGTCGGGAGTGGGTGGCGTTACACCCATTCCAGCGCCCCTTTTTGCCAGATCCAGATGTAGCCCACGATAAGGATCGCAAGGAAGATCAGAATTTCGACCAAGCCGAAAAGCCCAAGCGCCTTAAACTTCACCGCCCAGGGAAACAGAAAAATCGTCTCCACGTCGAACACCACGAACAGAATCGCAATGATGTAATAGCGAACCGTGTAACGGCCGCGCGCGTTATCGATTGGATCGATACCGCATTCGTAGGGCATCAGCTTCGTCTTGCCCGGGTTATCCGGGCGTACCAATTTTGCCAGCAGGAGCGTAAGAGGAAGCAGGACAAGAATCACTGCGATGAAAATGAAGATCGGTACGTAATTTTGCGGCATCGTGAGCCTCGCCTCAATCGCGGAACGCACCATCTTACCGCTGACAAGGTGCCACTTCAAGAAGAGACGCTTAGGTCAGAGAGATTTATCCGGTAAAACAAATACCTTGCGGGCAAGTTCGGAATCGAGCGTTTCCTTCCGATAATACCCGTCAAGAATTCCGCCTTTCCACCTGAGCAGGTCTGGATTGTGCTGCGCGAACTCATCCCAGGTCGTGCTTTGGGAACGTTCCATACGTTCGCGAATGAGGAATAAAAATGCCCAGGTGACGGTTTCGTGATAAAGCTGCGTTTTGCCGCGCGCAATGGCGTATCGCTTCAGAGCTGCAGAGAATCGACCAATGGCCTCCAAGGCGGGATACTGGCACACATACGCGAACGCCAGACGAACGTGATCGGCGTGATGAAAAGGCGCCGAGCGATCGGTATCTGCCTCGAAGTCGTGAATCAACGCCTCGTTCCTTACTTGCTCTGTAATGATCAATTTTGTTTCCCGGACGCCACGACCAATGCTGCCGCCGTGTAAATTGCCAAATTTCCCACGTTGTACATGCCATGCAGGAAATGAATGACGATAGCCAGAACAAAGATAACCATCAGAAACCATGCGCCGCGAATCGCCGTCTTCGGATAAAGCATCAGCACACAACCCGCGATCTCGCCGAAACCAAGCCCGAACCGGACCTCGTTTGGCATGTGTGTACTCGCAAAAGTATGAGCCGCGCTGGGCAAGACGAATAAGACCGCCTCGACCAGAATTACCAAGCCAAGAGTCCACTGCAGGCCCGTGATAGCAGACTTTGTGGATTGGGTTGTCATTGATCTCCTCCTATTTTTCGCCAGCCCGCCTGCGCCCCGGGCGCGCCTTGATTTCCTTCAAGCGATGACTGGCGCTGGAATCGAGATCGAAATCGTAAAAGCGTTTCAGCTCCTGGATGCGATCGAGAGAAGCTTGGCTGAAAGGCGTTTTTCCATCGAAAGCATGGAGCACAATCCCCTCCAATAGATCGCCCAGCGTCATATCGTGATATTCCGCAAACGCTTTTAGAATCTTGAGCAGGCGCTTCTCCATGCGCACACCCGTCTGAATGCGCTCCACCAGCAACTTGGATTCCTCGGTCATTTGTACCAATGTACCAGATTACATAGATATGTCAAATGAAGAGAGGGACCGCCTCCGGAAGACGGCGCAGCCGATTGTTTATAATCGCCTTTCAGCATTTTTCTCGATTACACGCAGGCACAAATCATCTCCTGCTGATAAAGGACTCTCTTGGCACTTGACGATGACATTTACCAACTGCGCCGCCAGAAGCTGCAACAAATCGAGGCACTCGGCCAACCTGCATACCGCAGCAAATACGAATTCACGTACATCATTCCGCAAATCCTGGCGGAATATTCCGAGAAGACTGCCGAGCAATTAGAAAACTCCCGAGTGAATGTTCGCGTGGCAGGGCGCATCATGGCCATCCGCCTGATGGGCAAGGCTGGGTTCAGCCATCTGCAGCAAGGCGGCCAGCGATTACAGATTTACGTAAAGAAAGACGCCGTGGGCGATGTCGCTTTCAACTTATACAAGTTGCTCGACGTTGGCGACCACATTGGCGTCAGCGGCTATCTATTCCGCACACGTACCGGCGAACTCACCATTCATGTGGAAGAACTAACCTTTTTGAGCAAGGATCTGCTGCCGCTCCCCGCGGGCAAGGTGGTCGAATCCGACGATCCCGCTGCCAGCGCCAAGAAATGGAACGAACTGGCGGACGTGGAGTTGCGCTACCGGCAACGCTATGTTGATCTGGTGGTGAATCCCGAGGTCCGCGAAGTTTTCCTCAAGCGTAGCAAACTGGTGCAGTCGCTGCGGCGCACCATGGAATCCCATGGCTTCATCGAAGTCGAAACACCAATGATGCAACCCATCGCCGGCGGCGCGGTAGCTCGGCCTTTCGTGACGCATCACAACGCGCTCGACATGGACCTATTCCTACGCATCGCGCCCGAGCTTTATTTGAAGCGGCTGATCGTCGGCGGACTCGATCGCGTCTATGAAATTAATCGAAATTTCCGCAACGAAGGCCTTGGCTGGCGCTGGAATCCTGAATTCACCATGCTGGAGTACTACCAGGCCTATGCCGATTTCCGCGACATGATCGATCTCACACAAGAATTGATTACACAGGCCGCGAAAGATGTGAACGGCAGCACCCTTGCGAAGTGGGGCGATCAGGATATCGACTGGGCCAACTGGAAGCGCATGACCATGCGTGAGGCGATCATTCATTATTGGCCTGATGCGGCGGGATCAAAACCTGGGATGAGTGATTTCGCCTCCCACGATGGAGTAAAAAAGCTGATCGAACGCTTCAACCGGGCGCACGCGCATGTCGCCTACGATCCCAGCGAGCCCACTGGTAAAACGATTGCAAGTTTGTTCGAGGTCGTGGCCGAGGAACATCTGACGCAGCCAACCATCATCTATGAGTTCCCGACCGCGGTTTCTCCTCTTTCAAAGCAGAAGCCGGATGAGCCCGAATGGACCGAGCGTTTTGAAATCTACGCTGGAGAAATGGAAATCGCCAATGGCTTCAGCGAACTGAATGATCCGGAAGATCAACGGCGCAGGTTCGAAGCACAACTTAAAGAACGCGAGCGCGGCGACGAAGAAGCTCACCAGATGGATGAAGACTACATCCGCGCCCTGTCGTATGGCATGCCGCCGACCGGCGGCGTGGGCGTAGGTGTGGACCGGCTCTGCATGTTGCTTACCGATTCACACACCATCCGCGACGTGATCCTGTTTCCATTGTTGCGCCCCGAAAAAAGCTCGACGACTGAAGGCCCAGAAAACTGAAAAAAGCTGGAAACCTCCAGCCTCGGGTGGGACTCTAATTTAATTGGAACCCCCGGATGCACTAGAAATAGGGCATCGAAGTTTCTATACTCTGCCCATGTATTTGGGCTCAGTAGTGGCGGCGCTGCCGTAATGTCAGCAAGAGGACATTGGGTCGGCAGCGCTTTGCCTTTGAGTTCAGAATCTACTTCCCGTTCTTGGTGGTTCTCTGCGGCTCGTAAGGTGGTTTGTCGGCACTGAAGTTAGCACTTAGATAATCGATCAGCGCATCGCGATCCGCGGGCTCGACCACCGCACCCCATTTTGTCATCTTGTCGACCTCTTTTGTCCACGCGGCCTTGCTCAGGCGCTGTTGCAGGATGATGCGCGCCTCATGGCATTCGAGACAAGTGGTTGTGGCCTTCGCCTGCATCGAGCCAGGAGGAAGGTCGGCATTGACGTTCGCCCCCGTCGCATTCTGACCCGCTGCGAACAACGAGAAGCCCACTAGTGTTAGCAGGACGACTGCGCGAGGAACAGCACGCTCCCAAATAAACCGCTGCTGCTTTCTTGCCGCTTCATGCAACATGAATTTTCACCTCATCAATGGCGTTATAAAGATAGCCGCTCGGGTTCCAGACCGCCTCCATCGGTTGCGTGCGTCCCAAGCTATCAGTTGCGCGCGATTGAATCGAATAATCGCCGGCCTTCCCGGGCTTCCAGTCATAGCTCCACAACCGCCACGCATAATGGGATTGGTCGTGTCCCAGCTTCGCAACATTCCAGGTCGCGCCACCGTCGGCTGAAATCTCAACTTTCACAACATCTGCTTCGCCGGCCCATGCCGCACCGTGCACCACCACCCTGCCCTTCACAGTTGCACCGTCACTCGGCCCGGCAATCACAGATTTCACACTAAGCGCAGTGACCGGGTGCGTATCTTCGGGTTTCACTGCATCACCCGGTTTCACGGGCTGGTTCGGTAGCCGATAACCTGGGCTCATGAAATTCCCAACGAACTCCGCATCCAGCACTTTGATCTCGGCAAGCCACTTGCATGAGGCCGCGCCAATCCACCCTGGAACTAGCGCGCGCGCCGGGGAGCCATGATGTTTGGTCAACGGCGAGCCGTTCATGTGCGTGGCGACGAGCGTGTCGGCGTCCAACGCCTTCTCGATTGGAATGCTGCGAATAAATGGAGGAACCTTGCCGGGGACTTCATCACTGCCGCGAAACATCACGTGCTTGCCGGTTGGTTTTATTCCAGCGCGCTGTAAAACATCTCGCAGTCGTGGTCCGGAGAAGCGTGCCGTTCCTACCGCACCTTTACCCCATTGAATGCCGGGAACCTGCGGCCGGTATAAACTGCGTCCGTTGCCTGCGCACTCAAGCGTGTTGACCACCGAGTGCGTCTCCAATTTGGATAACTCAGCGAGGCTGAGCGTTAGTGATTTCTCGACCTCTCCACCCACCGATAGACGCCACGCAGCGGCATCGAACGCTCTGGGTTCGTGCATGTGGTTGCGTACAAAAAAGTGCGGCACTGGAGTAAGCCAGCTGCCGAAGTATTGGATCGGACTTTCAAGATCGACGAAACGGAAGGAGCGGAGAATCATCCCATCTTCGCCCGGAAAAGCAACCGTTTGTCCTTGAGGAAACGCCCACGTCAACAACGAAGGCATCGTACCGGCGACCAGTGCCGCGCTGGAAGCCTGTTTCAAGAAATCGCGTCTCGAGTTCATATTTAGAGTCTATAACCGAGGGAGTTTGAAACGATTGTAACTAGCACCGCCGACCCGGAAAAGGAGAGTGGCCAAAACCGGGCCGGCGGCTTTTCCGAAGGGAAGGCGCCCTTCGAAAAGTTGGGTATAGAAACTTACGAAATGGCAACAGTGGTCCCGCGCCCCGCTCTGGCGCGGGACCATCTGCAACTATGGCAAGTAATAACGGAACGAGGTGTAGACCATCCCGTCCAGCCCTTCCGGCGAGACTCCCGGACCTTTAGTTCCTGCGGGACCGACGCCGGACCAGGTCTGGCGCGTCACGTAGGAATACTGCGTGCCGAACTGGAATTTGCCGCGAGGACCGTTGTAGAAGCGGTACCAGAAGCCAACCGTTCCCTCGATGAGAGCTCGCGTATCCGAAGTGCATTTGGAGAGCGAACCCGGGTTGAAGCCGGCGGTGATGCCGAGGGAAGGCGGAGCCTCGGTGTAGCAGCCGGTGTTGGAAAAGTGCGGCGAACCATATCCGACGTACTCATTGGTAGCAGCATCGAAGTCGGTTGTACGTCCGTCGAATTCCGCCCCGACATAGCTGTACACGTCCAGTTTCTTGCCATGCCATTCAAGCGTAGCTAAACCCTGGCCGTTCTTGATTGGATTGGGGGTTCCGTCGGCCTTGATCGCCAAATCGGAAAGCTGGCCAGCACCGTAACGGCCCACACCGCGACCGCCAAAGGCGTGCAGACCAAATACGATGTGCTTGTTATCGAAATTCCAGCGAGCATTCGCGCCAAAACCTTGTCCATTCCGCGACACGTTGGTGGCTCCGTTAGCGCTCGGGCCCGTCACTGCCGGGTCGTTCGGGCACGGCCCAGTCGTTCCCAGGACAAAGTTCTCGCACGGGAACACGCGATCCCGGAAGCGATCCCACAGCCCGAATACCTCGTAATGTCCGAAGCCGGGATCGAACGCGATTTTAGCGACCAAATCCGGCGACGGGTTGAAGGCGTACGTGGCGGCGGCGGTACACGTGGTGTAGTAAGTTGGGCTAGTTGCGCCCGTGGCGGTGTAGTCGCCGGTCGAGCAGCCGGTAATCGCGTCGTTGTAGCTGTTCGTCGCGCCGATCGAGCCCAGCAGGAAGTTATCGATGTTGTTGTGAGTCGTCAGCGTAGCCTGCGGATTTTCCAGAGCTACAGCAACGGCAACTTTGTGATTGAAATCCTTCGCCGCGCGGATTCCGTACTGGCGAGCAAAGCTGAAGCCGACGTTGTATCCAGGGTCGATGGTCGCCGGCCTTGCGTCATTGGTTCTGCCTAAATCGTCGCTGGGTGCGATGCCAGCTTTGTTTTCCGTGACCAGACTCCACATCTGACCGCCAATGAAACTCCAGCCGTCATCGAACTTGGCTTGGCCCCACGCCTGGCGTAGACGCATGCTATAGCTGTTGGTCTGAGTCGCGGAGGAGGTATCAGCCGAGGACAGGAAGTCAGCCGAGAGATACCCGGAAAACTCGACATTCTTCAGACGGCCATCGATATAGACGGTAGGCCGAGACTGGCGGGCTGATCCAAAGAATTCCGAAAGGTTACTCTGCGACGCGCCCGGC
>Ga0208691_1000412_pt1 | contig 15604 bp, 18 predicted proteins | sample June2015DPH_20_1_FD_184719 | JGI IMG/M metagenome (GOLD analysis project Ga0208691, IMG submission 184719) | Peatland microbial communities from SPRUCE experiment site at the Marcell Experimental Forest, Minnesota, USA - June2015DPH_20_10... | ecosystem: Environmental > Terrestrial > Soil >... | reverse complement strand
CATCTTTGCGAATTGCTAATTGCTAATTGCTTGCTACTTCTTTAACTCGCTTTTCTTAACTGGCTGGCTTCGCCCATCTGGTATTCCTCGGAATACCAAGGGAGCGTTTGTGGCCCTTCCGGCATCGTTACAGAGTGGAAGCTCTGGGTCGCTTCCTCAGCCGTATCGAAAATCTCAAACAGACGATCGACGCGCATCAATTCCATAATTGCCGCCGAAGCAGGCGAAACCGCGGCGAGCTTCACGTCGCCATCGCGCTTCATCGCCTGTTCAATGCACTGCAGCAACACTTCGATGCCCGCGCTATCCACGTGCTTCAGCTCCGAGCAATCGAGAACAATTCGCGGACGATCGGCCTCCAGAAGCGGCTCAAGCTCGAAAAGAAACGCCTGGCCTTCTTTGTGGTTCAGCGTTTGCGGAACTTCCATGACGATTACAGGATTGCTTGCACTCATGCTTCACCCCTGAATAAGATTTGCCCCAAGCTGCCATGTTTCGGCCGCCGCGGTTCGTTCCGGTTGCGGAGCAGGCGCAGGCTGGCGCTCCTGCCTCGGACTGAACGCGGCCTCCTTAGGCAGCGCGCCATTGAATCGCATCACGCTGGGATCGGAGATCTCGAGCAGCACGTCATGCTTCAAGCTCAACAATCGATTGCCGCTGGCTAAGGCGTGGCGCAGATCGAGCCAGATCCCCAGCCGCGTGTTGGCCAGGATCGAACTGTCTTCGATCACGGTGCCGTAGTCGACGTAGCAGTCTTTCTCGATGCTGCTGCATCGCGTCACAAGAGTGTCTTCGCATACCCTGGACCTGCAACCGATATACGCTGGCGCTACGATCCGCGCGCGGCGGTCGACTTCTGCGTCCTCAGCCACCCAAATGCCCGGCCTCACCTCTTCACCCGAGGGCCGGATCGAGCAAATCCCGCGGAACGCGTCCAAAGTAAGCGCCCGCAGATCCCGTGGATGCGACAAACGCCGCACATATCCCGCGATGAAATAGGCCGCGCCCTCCTGATTCGAATTGGTCACGGGCTTTTCGAGGTCGAAGTACGGAACGTTCTCGCAATCGACCACCCACATACCCAGAGGTCCCTCGTCGTCGAAAGCACGCGTGGCGCTCCGCTTCGCCTCGCGGTGAAAGTAGAAGAAATCAAGAAGGTCAGTCTCCGCGTACGTATTGCCGGAAACCACAAAGGAGCTACCAATTCCCTCCTGAGCCTGCTTCTTCAACGTTGCGTTGATCGCGATTGAAACATCGCTCACGAACTCGACCTTCACATTACTGTACTTGCCCGCAAGCGAAGGAAAGGCGTTAGAGACTGCAGACGGGACCAAAACGTCAACCACGTCAACTGCCGCCCCCCGAAGATTTTCAATCGTGCGTTCGATCACGGAACGTCCAAGGACGTCCACGCAGGCCAGCGATTGCGCGAAACGGACCTCCTGCCCGCCCGCTTGCGCAGCGTCCCAACCGGCTTCCTGCTCGTTTCCCAGCGCTAAAATTGCTCCTAGACCCACAGCCTCTGTCCTTTCCTGCCCCAAAACTCCGATTTTTGCGAAAGTCTTTTTTCTATCCGCTTACGCCACGGGCGATAGTTCTGCCCGCTCGGTATTCAGGTCGGAAGGTAGTAATTCCGTCATATTGTGATTCGCATTTCGCCGCAGAACTCTGCGCTTGGGGAACAGCAGGTCGCGCATCTTCATCTTGGCTTTGTGAAGTTGCGACTTCGAGTTGCCCACCGAGCAATCGAGCATTTTGGCGATCTCGTGATGCTGGTATCCCTCTACTTCGTGGAGGGCGAAGATCTGGCGGCACCCTTCAGGGAGCTCCTGCATGGCGCGCCGTAGTGCAATACGGTCGATCGCGCCGCTAAGACGCAGATCCGCTCTTCCCACATCGCGCTTCAGCGAAGGAGATTCCGCCGATACCGGCTCATCCAGCGAAACCAGCGGAGGAGCTTTGCGGCGGCGAAGCTTCATCAAAACCGTGTTCACCGCGACACGATACAACCAAGTCGAAAAAGCTGAGTCGCCGCGGAAAGAGCCGACACAGCGAAACACTTGCAGGAATGCCTCCTGCGTTAAGTCTTCCGCTTCGGCAACATCCTTGGTCATTAGGAGGCAAACGGAGTACACGCGCTTCTTGTGGGTTTGGAAGAGCGCGGCAAAGGCCTGCTCGTCGCCGCGCTGCGCGCGTTGAACCAGGCTGCGTTCGGTTTCGACCGGATTGCTTTCTTTCACGGCCGGAATCATGTCGGTTGCTGTCGCGGAAATTGCGCAAGTCGCCACTGTCGTCTCCTTAGATCAGAACTAAAGTGCTGGTCTGGTTTGCTCTCGAAGAGTTCGTGAGCTCTCAGCGTCCAAAAAGAGAGTAGCGGCACTACAGGTCGCGTCCCATCAGGATGCTCCTGTAATTGACTGCAAGACTTGCTGTACCGTAGGTTTGCTCCAAATGCTGAGATGATTTTTCCCATTGGGCAACGAAACTTTTTGCAGTTCAGCGTGTTGTGCACCTCGTGAAATACTTCCGCCATTAAAAACACTTGCGCGGGCCAGGGATTGTCGTCACCCCTTGGCCCGCGCATTCTTCTAATGAGAAGCGTGAATATCTGTTCGATTGATTAAAAGAGCCGGAAACCCACTTCCACACTGATTTGCACGTTCACCGGATGCCCATCCTTCATCGCAGGCTGGAACTTCCACTGCTTTACTGCGGCGATCGCCTTGGCATCGAGTCCCATGCCTAAGCCGCGTACTACGCGAATGTCGCGGGGATTTCCCTGGTCGTCGACAATCAGCCAAAGAACGCATGTTCCCTGCGTCTTCGCGTTGCGAGCTTCCTCGGTATATTCGGGATCCGGAGTTGTAATAGGTTGCGGCGCGGAGATTCCTCCGCCCACTTTGAACACTCCTCCACCGATACCGCCTCCGCTGCCGGCGCCTACACCTGGCCCATGACCTACGCCTACGCCGCCGCCCGATCCAGAACCAATGCCACCGCCCGATCCAGTACCGTTGGAAGGAGGAGCAGATGGCATGGCTGCTGCGGTCGGAGCACCCAAGTTGGGCATGTGATTGTCAGCCAGGTGAACTTGCGGAGGAACCACAACGGTGGGCTCGACCGCCAGCTTGGGCCGCATGTTGTGAATCACGATCTGCGGCGGCGTGATTTGCTGCATCGCAGTCTTTGGAAGCCGGCCTTTGGTTGGCGCCACAATATCGTGATCGCCGCCACCACCGCCGCCGCTGACAATTTTTTTCGCAACGGGGAGGGCGTAAGAATCGGGGGAAGGCGCAACCAGCGTTACGACCTGACGTTGCTCGACCTTCTGAACAACTTTGTGACCGAACACTGCGCCACCTAAAATTAAGGCAAGTAGAACTACGTGGACCACTACCGATCCTACAAGGCCGTTGGAACGATAATTATTAAATTGTCCCCAGATTGCTTCGGGAGCCTGAACCCTCTGCACGCGTGCGGTCACTGGCACAGGCCTCACACGGCCCGCATACAAATGCTCGAGCACTGCAGACGAGGAGGACGCTGGGTATAGTCCTTGAGGGGGAGACGAGAACTTTGATTCGGCATAGCGCTCCTAGAAAACTCCTACTGCAACAAACGCAGGCTTTATTTCTATTTCAGGATTTATAACTGGAGTGATGAGAGAACGCTCTCCCACCACTCCCTTGCTCGTTACATGCAAATCGGCTTACAGCCGCCCGGCCAGGAGCAGCACGAGCAAAACTACGACCACCAATCCCAGCCCACCGCTTGGGTAGTAGCCCCACGACCGGCTGTACGGCCAGGTCGGCAGAGCCCCCAGCAGCAACAGCACCAGGATGATCAGCAAAATTGTCGACATGAAATCCCTCCGATCAGTTTTTGGTTTCCTGCTTACGAGCTAGAGTTGCTCACGACAAGAATCAATTGCGAGAGCCGCGTTAGCGGCTCGCCGCCTCTGTTCCTTCTTGAGTTGTCTTCAGCTCGCCATGTTCCTTTGCCTGGCCCGAGTACTTCCGGATCGCTTCCAAAAATGGCCCGGTTGCCCCCTTCGCGTGGACCTTCCCGGCCAGAATTTCTGAGAACGGTACAAAGCGTCCATAAAGGAGTCGGGTTTCGTCTTTATCCTGCGTGACGGAAGAACCGTTCAGATCGATTCCTGCGAAAAGGCCTCGCGCTCGCGAGTAAGTCAGAACTTCGGCCTTCATTTTCCAGTCGGTATCGGCAGCTGCATCGCGCCCAACCGGACCCGCGGCCGCTGAGGCATCAGCGCCGAGCTTAAACTTGCTGGACAACAGATGCTGCATTCCGTCTTCATTGGTTACGATCATGACGATGTCGACAGCCTGTCCGCCAAGCTGTAATCCCCAACTGCCACCGGTGATGGTGATAGGCGCGGGAGCGCTCCAAACGCCACTTTCCGTGCGGCAAGTGGCAACGCCCTTACCGTGGCTCCCACCGAAACCGACCGCAATCTTTACCATCGAAGGAATCACGGCGACGCACTTGGCATCGCGCATTACCTTGTCCGGGATAGCCTTGTCCGGAGTCGCCATGATCTCGTTCAAAACTTTCGCGGAGGCATCGAGTCGTTTATCGATGTCCGACTGATCCTTGTCATCTGCTGACCAGGCCAAACTGGAAAAAATCAACAAACCGGCGCCGAGCACTAGGAGACATCTCGGCAATGTGCACCCGATTTTCGTCATATGCAGACCTCTTCTGTGCTCGAAGCGAGCAGCTGTTTTTAATTTCCTACGTGTTCGAAGGTAACTTCCTCGCCATCGCCAATCCATCCGGTTCAAGCTGTAAAGTGGGCGGAAGGCGTCCCGGTCTGCTTAGGGAATGAGGGCAGCACTCTAGGGACGATTAGGGGTGGATAAGGGGGCGGCTAAGGTGTTTTCCGTAATCAGAATGGGTCGGTTCGAACGAGGGTGGGCATTCCGGACGCATCGGTCGCATTTTTTGGGAAGTGCGCCTCTCTAAGCTGCGAAGGAAGGCTCCCAAAAATTCTATCGGGCAGTCTCTCAGCTCGCCGCTTTGGCCTTCTTCACTTCTTCGATTAGCGGCGGGACGATGTCAAAAAGATTTCCGACCACGGCGAAATCCGCAATCTCGAAGATCGGCGCCTCCGAATCCTTGTTGACGGCGATGATCGTGCGCGATCCCTTCATGCCGACGATGTGCTGGATTGCGCCGCTTATTCCGAGCGCCAGGTAAAGCTTCGGGGCAACGGTTTGTCCGGAAGAGCCGATCTGCCGATCCATGGGAAGCCAGCCGGAATCGCAAATGGGACGCGAAGCCGCGAGGTCGGCGCCCAGCGCGTCGGCAAGCTGTTTCGCGATTTCGATATTTTTCTGTTCTTTAATACCACGGCCGACTGCGACGATGATCTCGGCCTGCGTCAGGTCAACCGTTTGCTTTGCTTCCTTGAAAATTTCCTGCGGCTTGTTGCGGATGACTCCATCCGCAATCTCAACGCTAACCGTTTCCACGGGAGCGGCGCTCGCGCCGGCTTCGGCTTTATCTCCGCGAAACGCTCCGTTCTGAAAAGTCGCGAACCACGGGCCGTCGCTGCCGAAGCTAACGTCGGCCGCGAGTTTTCCTTGAAACATCTGCCGAGTAAAGAGCAGCTTTCCGTTTTCGTACCTGAAGCCGATGCAGTCGCTGATGACGGCGCGCCCCATCGCAGTCGCGAGCTTGGGGACGAAGTCCCGCACCTGATAGGTGTGCGGCATGAGCACCAGCCTTGGCGACTTCGCAGCCATGAGTTGTTTCAGAGCCGCAGAGAACGCATCGGGAGTGTAGGGCTCGAGCTTCGCCGACTCTACCGCGTACATCTTCGCCACTTTTTTTCCCGCAACTTCCGCGGCGATTGCCGATGAGTTGGCCCCGGCCACAGCGGCTTCGAGCGCCCAGCCTGTGGCAGCAGCGATAGCCTGCCCCGCCGTGATCGTTTCCCAGGAGACCCGGTTCAGTTTGCCTTCGCGTTGTTCCACTACGACTAGGATGGTGTCGGGCATAATGTCAGCTTCTGGCTTGATCTCCTTGCCTGCTTGTAAGTCGTGCAGGCCAAAGCCGGCGGGACGCCGGCGCTACAGCACTCTTAATTCGTTGCGCAATTTGTCGACGATCTTTTTTGCGATCTCTCCCGGCGCGCCTTCGATGTGTTCCGTCTTCTTGGTTTTCTGCGGAACATAGAGCCGCTCGATCTTCTGCAGATTTTCGCCGATCGCCGATTGCACTTCCGCCAGCGCTACTTTGCGCAGCGGTTTATTCTTCGCCTGCTTGATTCCGATCAGCGTGGCATAGCGCAGCTTGTTGATGCCGGACTGAATCGTGAGCACTGCGGGCAGCGGCATGTCGACGAATTGAAAATATCCGGCTTCCAGCTCGCGCTTCACGCGTATGCCGCCATCATTCTTTTCAATCTGCATGATGATCGTGGCATGCGGCCAACCCAGCAATTCGGCGAGGATTACGCCGGTCTGCGCGTAGCCGTAATCGTCCGACTGCAATCCGGTGAAGATCAGATCAAACTGTTCACCTTTAATTGCGGCTGCGAATGCCTTCGCGGTGTTGAACGCGTCGAGACCGACAAAAGCGCTGTCTTCTAGATGTATAGCGCGGTCGGCGCCCTTGGCCAGAGCCTCACGCAAAACCTGCTGCGCGCGCGGAGGCCCGGAAGTGATCACTACCACTTCGCCCGTATGCTTCTCTTTCTGCCGCAGCGCCTCTTCCAGCGCATAGGCGTCCGGCTCGTTCACCTCGTAGGAAACGTCTTCGCGGATCCACGTGCCGTTTTCATTCAGCTTGAGCGGCGCATCCTTCTGCGGCACCTGCTTCATGCAAACTAAAATCTTCACCAGTAGCTCCTTACTCGCGCGTTGGCTGTCAAAGCCAAACCGGTAAGTATAAATCACCCGAGCGGCCGGCGGTGGGTGAAGGAAGGACGGGGCGGACTGTTGAAGTGGCCTAACCAACCAAGGCCGGATGAAGTGCAGGCATTGCTGTATTGGGGTTAGACGTGCGCTTAAACTGTTTACTTAGAGCAAGCCCTTGCCTCTGGTAGAAGGAGTTAAGCGATGACTCGCCGTAGGCCTTTTCTGGGGGGGCGGACATGGGGAAATAGTGAAGCCTCCCAACGACATGATTGTCCTCTATCGCAATGGGCACTTCGTAGGCGCGAACTTCAAGGACAGCTTTTGTTCCAAGAATGTCACCCTTCCTGATTCCGTAGCCGAAACCGGGATCAAAAAATCCCGCGTAATGAACTCTAAACTCCCCCATGCTCGGGTCATGAGCGATCATTTCCGCAGCATACTCTAGTGGTACGCTGACAAGCTGCTTTGATGCCAAAAGATAAAAGTCTCCCTGTGCGAGGGTGATGTATCCGTGGCGTGGCCGGATTGGTTCCCAGTAGTCTTCAGGTTCGTAATAATTGATTCTGTCGAGTTCAATCACTCTTCGGTCTTCCCCTTTCGCCCGATATGCAACAACATCTCCCCCAAGATCAACTGTCAACTCAACACCGTCCGCGATCCCGGACATGCTAGGCGTCCCGTGCTCATCGTAGACGAGATTGTATTTCGCAGCGAGTCTTTGCAGGTCACCATTGCGTATCGGATCGGTGATTTTCGGAGAAGTGCCACGGACAAAGCGTAACTGATTGAGCCTCATACCGTACCGAACACGCACGGGAAACGTTCTCGATGATACCTCAACAAAGAGTGTGCCCTTGTAGCCTCTCGGCACACGATCAAATTGATCCCCATGTTCCGTTATCAGGCGAGTAAAAATATCGAGGCGCCCAGTCGTGCTTTTTGGATTGGCGATCCCTTGAACGTCGCTCGGCAAACTCAGCCGCTCAATAAGCGGGATTATGTAAACGATCCCTGGTTCCAATGGTGCCGGTATATCGGACGTGAGATCTACCGTCCCCTCCCGAAATTCTTGCACCCTAGTCATAAACGTGGCGGCGCTGCCACGGAGAAAGCTCGCGCGAACGCGATATGCTTCTTTGCCCAAGCGCAAGTCAATGCTGGCCGGCTGGATTTGGGAATCTGGGACTAATGGGTTAGCGCTTATCTGTCCAGTGGCGACCATGCGCTTGATGTCCTGCCACGGCAAAATGCCATCGCCTCCACTCTTCCCGACCATCTCAGGGAACAAAGCCGGATTATTACTATTTTTCATTAATTTTTATGAATCCTGTGTGGCGTTGTAGACCGCAACGCAATCAAGGCTACAAAACACACCATTTCCGTACACTTGGCGTTTACCCGAGGATATTGTCGTCCCACAGTTCGGGCAAATATTCTTGGCTGCCAAGTCCCGGAGAGCGTCCTTTTCCGATTCGTCCATTTGTCGACTTCTTGCATTCTTCTAATGTTTTTGGCAGCGGTTTGCCGGTATAGAAGATGTATCCTGATCGCTTTAGGATGGCTTCTAGTGTGCCGATGGCGCGCTCGAACCCGACTGAAACCTCCACGTACACGGGTACGACGAAGACACTAGGCATTATGGGCGACTCCTGTGTTGGTGTGTCGTGATGAAAGATCCACTGAGCGGATGCAAAACAAGTAACACTTTATTCACATGAACCTTCTCCGTCAACGCTTCATTTATTGTGCATTCTGCCCAATAATCAACAAATATTTCCACAGGGAATTCTGTTTGGCAACAATGCGCCACTACTTGGCTACGCCGTCGAGTCAGATCGTGCTGAAAGACGAGTCTTTATGAGCGGTGCAGCCGGCGAGGCGAGGGTCCAGGGTTCCGTTTGCTAGACTGTAGCAACCGTTCTGAGGAGGTTTCAAAGTATGCCTCGTTCACTCCCTGCTCTTGTTGTCGCTCTGCTCCTTACCATAACCGCCTCTGCTCAGGAAACTTGGACCCTCGATCCGCCGCACTCTTCCGCGCAGTTTTCCGTGCGCCACTTGGGAGTCTCGACCGTCCGCGGAGCCTTCACCAAAGTAAGCGGCACGGTAAAGTACGACGCGAATAATCTTGCCAAATCGTCGATTCAGACCACTATTGATGCCGCATCGGTGGACACGCGCGTCGATATGCGTGATAACGATTTGCGCAGTGCTAATTTTCTTGATGTGCAAAAGTATCCGGCCATCACTTTTGCCTCGAAGAAGATCGAGGCCGCAGGGGCCGGTAAGCTCAAGGCGACCGGCGATCTTACGATTCACGGCGTCACCAAAGAAGTGGTTCTCGATGTGGACGGACCTTCGGAAGCGATGAAAGATCCGTGGGGCAACATGCGCATGGGCGCCTCTGCCACAACGAAGATTAACCGCAATGATTTCGGCGTTTCTGGCCGTCCCGGAATGGTCGGCGACGAAATCACCATTACGCTCGACATTGAAATGATCCATCCCCTGCCCAAATAGCAAATAGCAGGCGTTTCCAGGGGCCTAACATTGCGCCCTCAAAATGCAGTAAAATAGATTCATCCTATATGTCAGAACGCACCTTTACGCTCGACGAAGCTCTGAATCTTCTGCCCGTACTCGAATCGCTGCTCCGCACCGCCATCAGCAGCAAAAAGATTATGGAAGAAGTTGAAGGCGAGATGCAGGAACTGGGCCATCGCATCTTCTTGAATGGCGGCACGCGTGTCGATGTGGTAGCCGTGGCGCAGCGCAAGGCTGAGCGCGGCAAAGCCGAGCAGCGGGCAAAAGATGCGCTCGCTGAGATCGATTCCATCGGCGTTCAGGTGAAAGATATCGACACTGGCTTGCTCGATTTTCCCTGCGAAGTGAACGGCGAGGTCGTTTTACTTTGCTGGAAGATGGGCGAAAAATCGATCACTCATTGGCACGGCGTGAGCGAAGGATTCGCTGGCCGCAAGCTGATCGACGAGCGTATCGCGCGCACCAAACGCGCGAATTAGCCTTAATTCTCGCGCCAAATCTTCCAACCTTCTGACCCTCAAGGGCTTCGTCGTCTCTCAACCATACCATTGGTGCGCCAACGAAGGGCGCGCCAACCAACCTTTTGGCCGCCACAAGGCTCAAACCTCCGATGTTTGTAAAGAAATATTTTCGCTGCCACATTTCTTGCAACAAACAAGATGAGTTAAATTCTCGCAGCCTCGTATCACTGGCCTGAACAGCGGCCCACCGGCTGGAAGGAAGAACAATGAAACTCCCCCGTACAACTCCTCTGATCGCCTTCGGGCTTCTGCTGCTGGCGATTCCAGCAATTCTCGTTTCCCCATCCGCAGCTCAAATCGGAATCGGCATTTCTGTGCGCATCGGGCCGCCCGCGCTTCCGGTGTATGAACAACCAGTCTGTCCCGGAGCTGGCTTCTTGTGGACTCCCGGCTATTGGGCCTGGGACGATGGGGATGGCTACTACTGGGTTCCCGGAACGTGGGTGGAAGCGCCAGAGCCGGGCCTGCTTTGGACGCCCGGTTACTGGGGATGGAATGACGGCGTCTACGCCTGGAACGGCGGTTATTGGGGCCCGACCGTAGGTTTCTACGGCGGCATCAATTACGGCTTCGGATTTTACGGCACCGGCTTCGGCGGCGGTGAGTGGCGCGGCGGAACATTCTTCTACAACTCCGCCGTCATGAATGTGAGCACCACCAATATCACCAATGTTTACGTGAACAAAACCGTCATCGTGAACAACACCTCGCACGTAGCCTTCAACGGTGGACAAGGGGGGGTTCAGGTTCGTCCCACAGCCGAGCAGGAAGCTTACATGCACCAGACGCACACCCCTCCGGTCGCGGCGCAGGTACAGCACGAACACGCGGCCAGCCAGAATCGTGCTCTGTTCGCGTCCACCAATCACGGGCGTCCGGCGGTAGCGGCAACTTCCAGACCAGGCGAGTTCAGCGGACGCGGCGTAGTTGCGGCACGCGCTGCTGGTGGAACCTATCACGCTCCAGCCATGTCTCCGAAGGCGGCGCGTGCTTCCGGCCGAGCGGTAGGTGGGAATCGTGGGACCGAAAATCGGCCTGCGGAAAATCATGCGGCACCGGCGGCAAGGGAAGAAAATCGTCCGGCAACAAACAGCCGCGCCAGCGAAGCTCATCCGGCAGGTCCCCACAATAACGTAGCCCATCCGGCTCCAACCCATCCGAGTGAAGCGCGACCGAGCCAGAGCCGCGCGGCGACAAAGTCCGGACCGAAACCCGCGCCGAAAACAACGACTCGCGCCAACGCGACGAGGGAAAACGCAGCGAAGCCCACTTCGAAGGCGAGCCGTCCTGCGCCCAAGCCGGCGGCGGAGCCAAAGCATGAAGCCGCGCCAAGACCGAGTGAACCGAGAGCCAGCACGCGCAAAGAAAGCGCTCCGAAGGCGAGCGCAAAACCTGCTCCAGCGCCGAAGCCAGCCAAAGAGCCGAAGCCGGCGAAAGCCGCGGCTCCGAAACCTGCGAAGACTTCAACCCCAAAGCCGGCAAAAGCCGCGGAACCGAAGCGCGAAAGCTCGCCGAAGCCGAGTCCGTCCCGGGCTGAGTCGAAACCCGCGCCAGCACCCAAGCCCGCTGCCGCGCCGAAGCATGAAAGCGCTCCCAAGCCGAGTGAGCCGAAGGCCAGCAGCAAACCTGCTCCTGCGCCCAAGCCGGCACCGGCAAAGCCAGCTCCCGCCAAGGAAGAGCATAAGGGTTAACTTCGCGACACGAAAATGCGCAAGGCCAGTACCGCAATCCGGTACTGGCCATTTTTCCGTGCAAGTATCTCGACTGCCCGGCGTTCTTATCGCAGAACGGCATTGGCCGCGCTGGTTCCGCGCCTGCACGAAAGTACCCGTAAGGGCTTGACTTGAAATCTTCTCTGCTACAATTTTTTACAACTGGATTCACGCTGAAATCGTATCGTAGAGAGTGATGGGAACAGCTCCGATGCGAGCGGGCGCACCCGAGGAGTCGTGATAACTATGTCATCTTCCAAGAATAAACTCCGCATTGCGGGATCGTTCGCCGCGCTTCTGATCCTAGGTCTCGCCGTTGGATGCAAGGGCTTTTTTGTGAATCCGACGGTCTCGACCATCACGATCGATCCCCCAGATCCCAGCGTGAGCGTGGGGTTCACCACATCGCTCACCGCCGCCGGAACCGACAGCAACGGCAATTCTCTTACGCTTACCGGCGGCACAAGTTGTACCGGCACTACGGTGTGTTGGTCCAGTTCCGATACCAGCGTAGCTACCATCAGCACGGGTGGCGCCTTAAAAGGGATCTCGGCGGGAACGGCAACCATTACCGCAGCCTCGGGAACCGCTAGCGCAACCACCACCGCGACTGTCACCTTAAGCAACGTCACCAGTATCATTCTCAATTCTGAGGGCGGCGGCGCAGCGACCTCCTTCAGCTTGGGCGAGGGCGATATAGCATCCGGTACTCAGTGTTTGACTGCCATTGCAACCGCGGGAGGGCAATCGATCGACGTCACCACAAGCGTGACCTGGCAGACGGACAGCACTACCCTTATTACCCTGGAGCAACAGACAACACCGATGTGCGTGACGGCTGGGTCGACTACTGGCACCGCGACTATCTATGCAACCTATGTGAGCGGTGGCAACACAATCACTTCAAACGTGATCCAAGTGTCAGTAACGCAGTAAGACGGACTAGACTAGCCGGGGGCCCCAGTTCTCGCTTCTTTTGCGAGAGGTGGGTATGGGCAAGCGCCCCTCGCGGATATAATGATGTCGATGAGGCGGAGAGCCGCATGACGACATACCCGGAGTGATCCTCTCGAACCGAGTATCCTGGGACTCTACTCGTCCACCAATTTTCCGGAGGCGCGCGCCGAATGGCAAAAATGAAAGACCCGCCTCTTTTTCTTTTGGGTGCGTTGGCGATTTTTCTGCTCCCTGCAGTCTCCTGCTCCTGTCCGTCGACGCCGTCGGTAAGTTCGCTCTCGCCGAGCAGTGCCACCGCTGGAGGGGCTGGTTTTGTCCTGACCGTGAACGGCGATAGTTTCAACAGCAACTCTGTCGTGGTATGGAATGGCACGTCTATAACGACGTCCTTTGTCAGTGGTCACCAACTCGCCGCCTCAATTCCGGGGACGGACATCGCAACGCCGGACACAGCGGTGGTTTTCGTATACAACCCTGCGAGCGGGAACCAAACTGTTGCTACGGGCACAGTCGAGGCGACGGACAACAACGGGTGTGGGGCCGCTGGCTCAAATTCGGAGTCGTTCACGATTAGGCCGTAAGGCGGGCGGAATTGAGAACTCCCCCCACAATCGCAGCAAAGTGCTATATACCATAGTTGATGCTGGTACCTACTATGGTAGAATCCAGTTGCATGGAATCGGCACGCAAAATCACGGTAGAAGTTCCAGCGGCGCTCCTTGAGAAAGCTCAGCGTGCGAGTGGTAGAGGCATCACACAGACAGTTCGTAATGGCTTGGAACTCCTTGCTGCCTCTCAGGCGTATGAGCGCATGCGGCAGTTTCGTGGCAAGATTCGCTTCAGCCGCACCGCAGCTGCGTTGAAAGATGATCGTTAGCCCTCTCAACTGTGATCGCTGCCGATACCAGTACGTGGGTCGCGTTTCTGCAGGGTGAGCAAGCCAAGGACACCCAATTGCTCGACCAGGCTTTGGCTGATCGCCAGGTGCTGATGGTCCCGCCGGTCCTTACAGAACTCCTCAGCTATCCGGATGTACCGCTTGGGTTTGAACAGACACTTCTGGAAATTCCTTTGGTTCAGACTGAACCTGGTTTCTGGCAGAGAGCCGGAGCACTACGCGCAAAGGTTTTGTCCAAAGGCCGGCGGGCGAGACTGGGAGACGCCCTGATTGCACAATCCTGCGTTGATCACGGCATTTCGCTGATCACTCGCGATAAGGATTTCCGCGCTTTTGCAGAAGCGGCAAATCTTGATCTTGTTCTCTGAGCGTACGGCATTCCGCTCAGTGACAGAAGTTCCTTTTGCCCACGCCCACTCGTAAGTTGTCATTCTGCATTCCCTCCGTATGATCGAAGTGGCGGTACTGGTGTCCCCCCCCGCACGGCAGCGCCACAACCAAGAAAACGAAAGACCAAACACCCTATGTCAGAGATCCGCTGCATCGGCATCGGCACCGGAGGCGGCGATGCCCCCGGCCTCAACGCCGTCATACGCGCCGCCACCAAGGCCGCCATCCTGAAATATGGATGGAAGGTCATCGGCATTCCCGATGGCTTCGACGGCCTCATCTATCCCGAAAAATCCTTCGAGCTCACGCTCGACAAAGTCAGCGGCATCATGCCGCGCGGCGGGACGATTCTCGGCACCACGAACCGCGGAGATCCTTTCCACTACCGTGGCGTCGAGGACGGCAAGGAGGTCTCGCGCGACATTTCGCACCAAGTCATCGCGAACGCAGCCAAGCTGGGCATCGACGCCATCATCACCATTGGCGGCGATGGCTCGCAAAAGATCGGCTACGAACTTTTTCGCAAGGGAATGAAAATAGTCGGCGTGCCGAAGACGATCGACAACGATCTATCGGCTACACAGGTCACGTTCGGATTCGACACCGCGCTGCATACAGTAAGCGATGCGCTCGACAAGATTCACACCACCGCCGCTTCGCACCATCGCGTGATGGTGGTGGAGGTGATGGGCCGGGACTGCGGCTGGATCGCGCTGCACGCCGGACTTGCCGGAGGCGCTCACGTCATTCTGATTCCTGAGATTCCGTTCACAATTGAGCACGTCTGCAAGCACATTGCCGAGCGCGATAGGGTGGGCAAGGACTTCACCATCATCGTAGTGGCGGAAGGCGTGAAGCTCCCGCACGAGTTCAAGGAGAACCGCCGCGCCAGCACCGTCGGGAACCTGATCGGCAACGCCATCGCCCGCGGCACGAATAAAGATGTGCGCGTCAGCGTGCTGGGTCACATTCAACGCGGCGGCACCCCTTCGCCTTTCGACCGCATCCTGGCAACCCGCTTCGGGGTCGCAGCAGTTGAACTCATCGCGGCTGGAGGTTTTGGCATGATGGTCGCTCTGCTCGGCGATTCCATCGTCTCCGTGGACATTGCTCACGCCATTGGGCACCTGAAATCAGTGGATCCGATAGGAGAAGTGGTCCGCACCGCGCGCGCGGTAGGCATTGGATTTGGAGACTAATTTCGTGTTACCTTCGTGACTTCCCCCAAAAACCTAGCTCGCGTTTTAATAGCGTTTTACGGAAGTCGTCCTTAATGCATGAATTCGAACTATGCGTAGTGGTGCAACTGTGCCTCGCCTTTGGAGTGGCCGGACTCTTCTGGCCGGAAAAGCTGAAGCCAATCTTTGAAGTTTTGATGTTTCCCTGGGCGGCGAGTTACCGGAGCATTCGCGCCAATTCGGTGGCCGCAATCGGGTTATCGGTATTGCTGTTTGCCCGCTTGTTGCTGGCAGCAGGTTAGCGTGGATCTCGCGGCCTCTCTTGATTGACAGTTCCTGTCGTCTCCTATTGAATGAATCATGTGATGCCGACCTGATTCGGAAGAGCGAATCGTGGATTCGGTCACGCAATAGAATTTCTCATAGGAGCTAAACATGTCCGCACCCAGCCGCCGGCCTGAGATTCGCCGGCGCCGCGCCCGTCAGCAGAAAATCACAACCCTCCGCAAACGCCTTGCCTCAG
>Ga0208691_1000403_pt1 | contig 15823 bp, 15 predicted proteins | sample June2015DPH_20_1_FD_184719 | JGI IMG/M metagenome (GOLD analysis project Ga0208691, IMG submission 184719) | Peatland microbial communities from SPRUCE experiment site at the Marcell Experimental Forest, Minnesota, USA - June2015DPH_20_10... | ecosystem: Environmental > Terrestrial > Soil >... | reverse complement strand
GTAACGGCAACCTCCCATCCCTGCTGAGCGAGACCGAGCGCGATGCCCCGTCCGATGCCGCGTCCACCGCCGGTGACCAGTGCAACCATGGCGTTCAGTATACGAAAGTCATTAAGCCACGGATGCGCACGGATGGACACAGATAGAACGAACCCGGTTTTATCCGTGTGTATCCGTGTCCATCCGTGGCTAAATATTACAATCGGTTAGATTCCAAATGACACTGTCTTCAGATATCCTCACGCGCTTTGCGTATGAACTCTTGATCGCGATCAACGTTCCGCACCCGAAAGCCGATCTTGTGGCGAGATCGCTGGTGGCCGCGAATCTGCGCGGCGTCGATTCCCATGGGCTGCAGTTGCTGCCGTTCTACATTGAGCTGATCCTGATGGGGAACATCGACATCAACACCGACGGGCGCGTGGTTTCGGAAAACGGCGGGTCGCTGGTATACGATGCGCAAAACGGAATCGGCCAATGGATTTCCGAGATCTGTTGTGACCATGCCATTCGCTTAGGCCGGGCGCACGGAGTGTCGCTGGTGGTGTCGCGGGAATCGAATCATTTTGGCGCGGCGGCGTTTTGGGCGCAGCGCATGTCGGCGGCCGGGATGATCGGTATGGTGATGTGCAATGCATCACCGTTGGTCGCGCCCTGGCAGGGGAAAGACCAGCGATTCGGCACCAATCCTATTTGTGTTTCCGTGCCGGGACCGGACTCCTGGCTGCTCGACATGGCCACCACAACAGTCGCGCTAGGCAAGATTTTGAACGCACAGTTCCACGGCCGCGCGACCATTCCAGAGGGTTGGGCGATGGATTCCGAGGGCGTCCCCACCACCGACACGCAAACCGCGCTTGGGGGGCTACTGATGCCACTCGGTGGCTACAAAGGCAGCGGCCTGGCGATGATGGCTGAGATTCTTTGCGCCGTGTTGAGCGGCGGGGCAATGTCGACGGAGCTCGGCGGGATACGGATTCAGGGCCAGCCGATGCGGACCAGCCAAATGTTTCTGGCCATCGATGTCGCGCGCTTCATGCCGCTGGATGAATTTTCGCGGAGCATGCAATCCTTGGTGGAGATGGTGAAATCGTCGCGAACGGCGAAGGGATTTGAGGAAGTGCTGGTGGCCGGCGAGCCGGAATGGCGCATGGAAGAACAGCGCCGTCGCGATGGAATCCCGGTGTCGGATGGCGCGTGGCAGAATCTGGTGCAGGCCGCGGAGAAGTTAGGCGTGGCAGTGCCGGTTAGAATGTAGAGATGCCGGAAGAAAAGCCAGCCGCCAGTTTTGAGAGCGGGCTCGCGGAGCTGGAACAAATTGTCAAGGAAATGGAGAGCGGCGATCTGCCCCTGGAGCGCGCGCTGGAGCTGTATGAGAAGGGGATGCGCCTGAGTGAAAGCTGCCGCAAGCAATTGGAAGCCGCCGAGACGCGGATCGAGATGCTGGTGAGGAAGGGCGACAAAGTAGTGCCCGAACCGTTCCGGCCCGACAAAGCATGACGCTCGCGGAATATGTTGCGCACCAGCAGCACAGAATCGATGACACGCTCGAACGCTGGGTCCCGCCCGAATCCACGCCGCCCGAATCCATTCACAAGGCGATGCGCTATAGCCTGTTCGCGGGCGGTAAACGCATTCGTCCCATCCTGTGCCTTGCGGCGGCGGAGGCTATCTCGGATTCGCCGGTGGGAATTGAGTCGGCAGCCTGCACGTTGGAACTCATCCACACTTATTCGTTGATCCACGATGATCTGCCCGCGCTCGATAACGACGATTTGCGCCGCGGTATGCCCACCTGCCACAAAGTGTTTGGCGAAGCGATGGCCATCCTGGCGGGCGACGCTTTGTTGACGCTGGCGTTCCAGGTGCTGGCGCAAATGCAGTGTGAGCCTGGACGGAAGACTCGGTTGATAGAGGAGCTGGCGGTGGCGGCTGGAACCGTAAATGGCATGATCGGTGGCCAGGTGAACGACCTGGAAGGGGAGCGCAAACATCCAACTGCGGCGCTGTTGGAAGCGATTCACAGCGCCAAAACTGGTGCATTGCTGCGGGCAAGTGTGAAGATGGGCGGCATTTATGCCGGGGCTGACATCGAGCAGGTGAACGCCTTGTCGAGCTACGGCGCGCATGTGGGGCTGGCTTTTCAAATTGTAGATGACGTGTTGGATGTCGAGCAGCCGTCGGAAGCGCTGGGCAAGACCGCCGGCAAAGATGCGCAGCAGCAGAAGATCACGTTCCCGGCGGTGTATGGATTGGAACGGTCGCGCGAGATGGCGGAGGAGGAGCGCATCGCGGCGCACCTGGCTCTGCGTCCTTTGGATGAGCGGGCCGAGCGCTTGCGTGAGTTGGCGGATTTTATTGTTCACCGAAAAACTTGATGGCCGCGAATGAACGCGAATAAACGCAAATGAAGGCGCGGTTGCGGTTGGATATTCTTTTGGTGGAGCGCGGATTGGTTGAATCAAGAGAGAAGGCGCGGGCGCTGATATTGGCCGGGCAGGTTTTGGTGGACGGGCAGAAATTAGATAAAGCTGGGCATGCCGTTTCGCCGGAAGCGCGCGTTGAATTGCTTGAGTCGCCGCGCTTTGTTGGTCGCGGAGGGCTGAAGCTGGAAGCCGCGCTGGATCATTTTCGCATCCAAGTGGCTGGCAAGGTGTGCCTCGATGTCGGATCGTCTACCGGCGGATTTACGGACTGTCTGTTGCAGCGCGGGGCTGCGCGCGTTTATGCCATCGACGTGGGGACGGGACAGTTGGATTGGAAATTGCGTAACGATCCGCGAGTAGTGGTCGAGGAGCAGGTGAATGCGCGTTATCTGACGCGTGCTGAGGTTCCCGAGCCGGTCGCACTCGCCGTTTGCGATGTCAGCTTCATCTCAATCACAATGATTCTACCGGCGCTGCCGGATCTTCTTGCGGAAAACGGGGAAATGGTTATTCTGGTAAAACCTCAATTTGAATTGGAACGGGAGCAGGTGGGTAAAGGGGGGATCATTCGCGATCCCCGGCTGCATCAACAGGCCTGCCATCGCGTGGAAACAGTGGTCCAGCGGCTGGGCTTTCAAACTGATATCATTCCGTCTCCAGTGCTAGGAGCAGAAGGGAATCAGGAGTTCCTCTTATATGCCCGACATTAGAGTGGTCGGCATTATGGCCAAGCCGGGAATCCCGCACGCTTCGGCCATCGTGTCGGAGCTGGTGGAATGGTTGCACGCGCGCGGTGTTGAATCGCGCCTGGACCCGGAGACGGCGCTCTACTTGGGCCATCCGAACGCGCTACCTCGAGAGAAAGTGGCGGAAGGCGCGCAGTTGGTGATCGTGCTGGGCGGCGATGGAACATTGCTGGCGGCGGCGCGCGCGGTGGCCGGCCGCGTGATTCCGCTTTTCCCGGTGAATCTGGGCGGCTTGGGGTTCCTCACCGCCATTACTCTGGATCAACTTTATCCGGAGCTGGAGCGCGCGTTTCGTGGCGAGCAGCGCGTGGTGCCGCGGAAAATGCTGCACGGGGAGCTGGTGCGCGACGGGCAGACTATCAAGTCCTACGAAGCGCTCAATGACATCGTCATCGCGAAGACCCAGATCGCCCGCATGATCGACCTGGAAACCCAGGTGGATCAGCAGTACATCAGCACGTTCAAGGCAGACGGATTGATAATCGCGACGCCCACGGGTTCCACGGCGTATTCACTCTCCTCCGGTGGGCCGATTGTTTATCCGTTGGTGGCGGCAATTTGCATTACGCCGGTTTGTCCGCACATGCTGACCAATCGCCCCGTGCTGGTTCCAGATAACATGGTGATCCAGGTTGTTTGCCAGGCTGAAGATGGGCAGGCGTTCCTCACCGTGGATGGACAAGTGGGCGAGCCTTTGCTGCGTGAAGACCGCATCATCTGCCGCAGCTCGGAACACAGCGTGCACCTGATTCGTCCGCCGAAGATGTTCTTCTTCGATGTGCTGCGCCAGAAGTTGAAGTGGGGCGAGCGGTGAAGCGGCTGTCGCTGACAGCCTGGATCTTCATCGCAATGGTGCTGGGTGTCGCGTTCGGCCTGCTGCGCCCGGACGTAGCGAAAGCGGACTGGGTGGCCGCGCTGGCCAATGTCTTCCTGCGGCTGATCGCATCCATCGTGGCGCCGCTGATCTTCGGCATGTTGGTGGCGGGCATCGCGAGTACCGGCAGCGTGAAGGCTATGGGCCGCATCGGCGTGAAAGCCATTATCTATTTTGAAGTGCTCACCACTATCGCACTGTTTCTGGGATTGGCTGTGGTGAATCTTGCGCGACCTGGCGAAGGAATGAATCTTGAATCTACCTCCCGCGAACTCGCTTTGCCACAGGTGAATCCAACTCTTTCCAGCACGCTGGAGCATACTTTTCCGGCCAGCGTGATCGATGCCATGGCGCGAGGCGACGTGTTGCAGATTGTCGTGTTTGCGTTTCTGTTCGGAGCCGCGTGTGCAACAGTCGGAGTGAAAGCCGCGCCGGTAGTTGAGTTCTGCAAGTCGCTATCTGAGGTGATGTTCCAGTACACGAAGTACGTTATGTATCTTGCGCCGCTGGGTGTGGGAGCAGCCATGGCGCATACCATCGGCGCGAACGGCACCGGGGTTCTGCTGGCGCTCGGTAAGCTGGTGCTGTCTCTGTATGCTGCGCTGATTGCCTTCATCGTTGTGGCGTTAGGCGCGGTGCTGTGGATCGCTCGGATTCCGTTGCGTCCGTTCGTTCGCGCGGTCCGCGAGCCATTCGTGATCGCGTTTTCCACCGCCAGCGGCCAGGCAGCGCTGGCTCCGGCTATCGAGAACCTAGAGCTGATGGGCGTTCCCAAGCACATCGTATCGTTTGTGCTACCGACTGGCTACAGTTTCAACTTGGACGGATCGACGTTGTATCTTTCGATGGCATCTATGTTCGTGGCGCAGGCCGCTGGAATCCACATGCCGCTCGGTCAACAGTTGCTCATGATGTTAACGCTGATGCTCACGAGTAAGGGCGTGGCGGGAGTGCCGCGGGCGGCGCTGGTAATCCTGGCTGGAACGATTCACACCTTCGGATTGCCGAGCGCCGGTATCGCCGTGCTTTTCGGCGCGGACGCATTGATGGACATGGGGCGCACAGCGGTGAATGTACTGGGCAACTGCATGGCGACGGCCGTGGTGGCGCGCTGGGAAGGCGTAGAATTCGCGCCTACCTCAATCCTGCCGCAGCGCTAACAACGGATCGATCCGCGCGGCGCGGCGGGCTGGAACATAACAAGCCAGCAGGCTGATGGCGGCCAATAGCAGCGGCACCGCAACGTACACCTGAGGATCGCGCGCGCTGACCCCTACCAGCAGACTGCCCAACAATTGTGACGCTAGCAGCGATAGCGCCAAGCCGATAGCCGCGCCGATCCCTGTTAGCAGCATGCCTTGCCGCAAGACCAGGCGCGCGATGGAACCAGGGTCCGCGCCGATGGCCATTCGAATGCCGATCTCGCGCGTGCGCCGGCTCACTGAATAAGCGATTACGCCGTAAAGCCCGGTGATCGCGAGCAGCAATCCGAACAGGCCAATTGCCGTGACCACTTGCGTGATCAGACGGTTTCCGAAAAGCGCGCCTTCCCGGAAAAAGTGCTGCATGGTCTGGACGTCCTGCACCGGCGTGGCTGCGTCCAACTTGCGGATCTCAGCCAGAACCGGCCCGGCCAACGTAGCGGGATCGACGGCAGTTTCCACATGCAATGTCATCAGCGATTCGTATTGCTGCGAGAACGGCAAATAAATAAACGGCAGCCCGTGCTCCGACAAATCCCGGTACTTGATGTTCTTCGCAATACCCACCACCTGAAGCGTCTGTTTGCCCATCTGAATCCGCCCGCCGATCGGGCTTCGTTTCGGCCAATAGGTTTGCGCCATGGCCTCATTGACGATGGCCACCGGAACTGACGACTGCGTGTCGCTCGGTTGGAATTGTCGTCCGGCCACGATTGGAATATGCATCACGTTGAAGTAATGCTCGTCCACCGAGTCAACCAGCATGGAGAGGCTCTGCTGCCCCTTCGCCATCTCAAATCCTTCGATCACGACATTCTTACTCGACGACGTTACTCCCAACGGGATGTGCTCGCCGAGCGCTACGGAACGGACGCCGGGAAGGCCGCCTACGCGCTCCTCAAGCTGGCGGTAAAAGGCCCGTCCCTTCGATTCCTGGTAGCCCACCAAGGATGGGTCAAGCGTCAACAGCAACACGTGATCAGTGCGAAAACCTGCTGTGAATGAAGTTGCGTTGGCGAAATCTTTGACCAGGAGCCCGGCGATGAGCAACAGCAGCATGGATACTGCAACTTGCGCGACCACCAGGATGTTGCGCACCTGAAAGCGCCGCCGCTTGCCGGATAGCGCGGCATCGCCTGCTTTCAGCGTCCCGCTTAAATCGGTCCGCAGCGTATGCAGGGCCGGCGCGATCCCGAAGACTACCCCGCTGAGCACTGACGCCCCCGCGCAGAACGCAAGGACGCGCAGATCCAGATGCGCCACCAACCACAGAGGCAGCGCGGTAGGCAGCCGGATGCTAGAGAAAAAGTTGATCCCGAGCAACGCCAAGCCCAGGCCAGCCGCGCCACCGGCCAGCGACAACAATAGGCTTTCGGTAAGCAATTGTCGCAGCAGACGCGCGCGGCTGGCGCCGATGGCCAGGCGAATGGCGATTTCACGCGATCGTGCGCGGGCGCGCGACAACAGCAGGCTGGCCACGTTGGCGCAGGCAATCAACAGAACCAGACCGGCGATGGCCAGGAAGATAGCCGTCTCGAGCGCGTCATCCGGATCTACACGCATGCGCGCTTGCAGCTCGGGCATCACTAGCACTCCGCGTCCCCGATTTGTATCCGGATAGGCCCGCTCCAGATTCCGCGCGATCGTTTGCAACTCGGCTTGCGCCTCGGACGCGGTCCGTCCCGGCTGAAGCCGAGCATAGACGGACAGGTTGAGGCGCTCGCGGTGGCCCAATAGATCTTTCTCATCCGGTGCGAATCGCGGCGTTACGCCCTCAGGCACGTACATGGATTCGTGGACATACCGGTCAATGCCGGGAAAGCTCGCCGGCGCCACGCCGATGATGGTAAAGTCCACCTTACTAAGCTTCACCGAGCGGCCGATGACGGATGGGTCGCGTCCAAACTGCGAGTCCCAGGTGGAATCACTGATGACGACCACTGGCTCGCGATCTTCGTCCGCGCGAAATCCCCGGCCCAATGCAGGCCGGATGCCCAGGACGTCGAAAAAATTCGGCGTGACCGCCAAGCCGAGCATGAGTTTCGCGGGAGCATCGGGGTTCGGGTTAAATCCGATCGCAATGTTCTTGTAGCCCACTAACCCTGAGAAAGACTTCGCGTGATCGCGAAAATCGATGTAATCCGGATACGAAATCCGCGCATAGCGTTCAGCTTGTGAGGTGCTGACTACTCGGACCACGTCGGCGGGATGTTCTACCGGGAGCGGCCGCAGAAGCATGGCATCCGCCAGGCTGAACGTCGAGGTGTTGGCGCCGATACCGATGGCGAGCGAGAGAATGGCGACCGCGCTGAAGCCGGGATTGGCGGCCAGCATCCGGATGCCGTAGCGAATGTCGTTCCAGAGGGTGCGCATATCTTTTTACTACGACGCACCCGCCGGACGGAATGTTCAAATTTTCTGAAGACTGCTAAGCGTGAGCCGGCTGAGGCACGCCCGCCTTCAGATACCACGGCTTCGCGGTTTTGGTAGCGGCGTTGACGGCTTCGATATTCTTCACACCCTCGGTGGAGAGCCAATCTTCCAGCGCCTTGACGCCTTGTTTGGCGTAAATCGGCATCCCATCCTTCCAAGTGGCTCGTCCGCACAGCACACCAGAGTAGTCAGTACCGGCTTCGGCGGCCATGTTCAGTTCCTCGACGAATTGGGCGTTGCCCACGCCGGCGCTCAAATAAATGAAGGGCTTCTTGGCGGTATCCGCGGCGCGCCGAAAATAGTCCAGCGCTTCCTGGCGTGTGTAGGCTTTCTGCCCCTTATAGACGCTGCTGCCTTCCACGAAGTTCGCGTTAATCGGGACTTCAACCTTCAGGACGTCCACGCGATATTGGGGCTTCGAGAACTCTTCCATGCTCTTAGTCACGCTCACCGGTTTCTGCTTGGCGAACTCCAGGCCCTTTTCGTCGCCGCCCTTGGGATCGTACCCGACGAATTCCAGGAAAAAGGGGATTTGTTGAGTTTCACACTCGGCGCCGACGCGTTCAATGAAAGCATGCTTGATGTCGTTCAATGGCGCTTCTTCGAACGGCGAATAGTAGATAAGAATTTTGACAGCATCCGCGCCCCAATCGGCGATCCGCTTTGCGGAAACGTGGGGCAGAAGGTCCGGCAAACGGCCGGGTTTGGTATTGTCGTAGCCGGTTTCTTCGTAGGCCAACAGCAGGCCGGCATTTTTTGAACGCGCCTTAGCGGCCGGGAGCCCAAATTCGGGATCCAGCAGGATCGCGCTGGCGTGCGGCGTAAGCACCTTGGAGACTGCAATCTTGAATTCCGACATCATCTCCGGAGTTACTTTATCGGTGGGGATGCCTTTGCCAGCGGCGATGGCCTTCTGCAGGCTGCCCCGCTGGTCCATCGCGGCAGCGGCGATGATTCCGTTCTTGTTCGATAGCGCCGTCATGTGACGCAGTTTGCCTTCGGATATGCTCATAGATCTCCTATCACTTAGATTGTCGCGCAGAATGGGGTGGTGGGAAAAATCGGCAGTGTCTCGCACATTTCAGACGCACCACGCTGTTCAGGGTGTTACCCTAAAAACGTGCGGGTAGCAATTGCGTGCTGCGTCGCGTTTGCTCTCCTGGGCGTGGCCTCAGGACTGGCACTCGTCAATTGCCCGTTTCTCGTTTCATCCGGCCATCCATCTTGCTGCCATAACAAATACGCGCCCAAGAAATGCCCGCTATCAAATAGCTTCGAAACGTGTCCGTATGTTCCCCTGGATAGCAAGGTTGAACACGCGGATGCTAGTTTCGATATGCCGCCTCTGGCCCTGGGTTTGAACGTACCGCTTCTTTCACCTCTCCGCTCGGCGAGTGAGCCAGTTGATTGGACTCGGTCGCTCACCGATCTACACATCCGAATCAGAGTTCTCCTGATCTGAGAAGTTCCGGACTTCCCGGGAACTAGGCGACGTGTGTCGTCTAACTAAACCACGTTAGTTAACTTTCAGAAGGAGATTTTGCTATGAAGAGACTTCATTCGGCCCTATTGGGCCTCGTTTTGATGCTGGCTATGACATCCAGCATCTTCCCGCAAACTAAGACGTGCTGTGGCGGAACGGCCTGTTGCAATGGCGGGGCGTGCTGTCGCAACCATCACAATAAGAAGTAACTAAAACCGATCCCCCAGATAGCAAATGCCGTCTGGGGGATCAACCAAGATTTAGCGGCTACTGCTTCGTAGAGGCCGTAACCGTTCTCGGGCCGTCGTCCAGTCCTTCGATGACGATCTTGCCCGGCGGGCGGGCCGCTGCAGGCTGCTGCGCTGCCATTTGCCGCGCGGCTGTCAGTAGCGTGGCAAACTGCTTGCCCATGTCATCCGTCATGAAGCCGCCGAAACGCGCGAGCGCCACATCGCGGCTAAGGACCAGAGCGCAGTGCACGGACGTTCCCTCCACGGCCGCCTGCATCTCGCGAGGCGCATTCTTCAGCATGGGCCCCAGCATCTTTTCAGCGATCTCCGCACTGGGTGTATCCATAGTGAGATCCATGCGGAACTGGTTGTTCAGATTCACGCCGAACTTGATGGCTGTTATCGGCGTGTTGCTTCTCATCCCCCGGCCCAACGCGGCCAAGGCCGAGGGTTTGCCCCAAGCCCAAAAGTGATACATCCCGGAAAGCTGCCGGGCCTCTTTGAGCGGCGTCGTTGCCGAAAGTGGAAAACTGAGACGATGCCGGACGAACTTCAGCGCAAAGGGAGAGCCCATCGCGATGGTGTCGACCGACACGCGCATCGACTGCAGACCGCCAACCTGAGCTCCTTCCGGGAAATCATCCAGGCGTCCCATCATGACGGCGAGAATTTCTTTGCCGTGAACCGAAATCACCGCCTGCGTAAGATCCCCTAGCTTCGCGAGCAGTTTATCCTGCTCCTCGGGGGTGGCGCCCAGCTTTCCAGTCCATTGGCGGATGAGCGTGCGCGCCAATTCAGACTCCACCATGCTGGCCATGTTGAGACCAATCAGCAGATCCGCGTTCGGTTCCACCAATCTCCAATCCCACTCTCCAAGCCGGATGTCGGATGGGCTGCCCTTGGTGCGCCGCGCACGCGGCAACATCTCTTGCGTTGGCCCGGGGCTGGGTGCAACAACGGTCTGAGGCGCCGACGTTGTCGCTCTCGCGGTTGGAACTTTGGCCTTAGGTTTGGTGGAATTCTTATCGCGGCACATCGCGTCGTCCGGGTTCTTCCCGCACCAAGAATTCGCCATTACCGCCTTCATGGATTCGTCCATGCTGATGGGCTTGCCATCTTTGCATGTAGGCGCGTGTGGATTATCGCGACAATAGTCCTCATACGAGTTGTAGACCGGGATCTGCGCGAGCATGACGGCTGCGGAAAGGACGGCTCCGCACAGGACTTTCGTGGCAAGATTCATACGCACCTCTTCAAAAACTCCATCGGTTGCAGCGCGAGCCGCGAACATAGGTATTAAAGCTGGGGAGACCTTAGTATCCGTCGTATACAATTTATGGATGCGCAACGCCGCCTTGATCCTCGCCGTACTGCTGACGCAGGCTTCGGCCCAGACCAGCCCGCCTGCTCCGAAATATCCCGCCTATCCGAGCGAGACCCCCGCCGACTTCAAGCCGGTCACCGATAGTTTCGACTACACCAAGCGCGACGTGATGATCCCGATGCGCGACGGCGAGAAGCTACATACCGTGATCCTTTTGCCGAAAGGTGCAAAAGGCGCGCCGATCCTGCTGACGCGCACTCCCTACAATGCAACCGCGCTCACCAGCCATGCGCAGAGCTCTCACCTGGGCCCGATGCTGCAAGGCTATGACAACGCCACGGACGTGATTATCGAAGGCGGCTATATCCGCGTGGTGCAGGATGTCCGCGGCAAGCACGGCTCCGAAGGCGACTACATCATGAACCGGCCGCTGCACGGGCCGCACAACCCGACGCCGGTGGACCACTCCACCGATACGTATGACACCATCGATTGGCTGGTGAAAAACGTCCCGGAAAGTAATGGCAAGGTCGGTATCCTCGGCATCTCCTACGACGGTTTTCTTCCGCTGATGGCTCTCGTCAATCCGCATCCGGCTCTCAAAGTTTCGGTGCCGATGAACCCGATGGTGGATGGTTGGATGGGTGATGACTGGTTCCATAACGGCGCATTTCGGGAAACCATGATGTCCTACATCTACGAACAGGAAGCGACGCGCACCTCGGAAGAGAAGTGGTGGAACAGCCACTACGACGATTACGATGTGTTTCTCGAAGCCGGATCCGCGGGCGAACTCGGACGCCGCCGCGGGCTGGAACAAGTTGGCTTCTGGGTGAAGCTATTGGAGCATCCCGGCTACGACGCTTTCTGGCGCGATCAGGCGATGGATCGGGTGCTGGCGTCGCAGCCGTTGAAAATTCCGGTGATGCTGGTCGCGAGCCTTTGGGACCAAGAGGACATTTACGGCGCCGTCGCTGTCTACAAAGCGATCAAGCCGAAAGACGACCATAATGACAAGGTTTTTCTGGTCCTGGGCCCTTGGTTTCACGGTCAGGAAATCGGAGATGGCAGTTCGCTGGGCGCTCTGAAATTCCCGAGCGATACGGCGCTTCATTTTCGACGCGAGATTCTGCGCCCGTTTCTGGATCGGTATCTCAAAGATGCCGCGCCGCAAGCGGAAATACCGCCGGTGTCCGCGTTTGAGACCGGAACAAATGTATGGCGGCGCCTGCCCGCGTGGCCGGTCGGCTGCGCAACGGGTTGCATCTCCCAAGCGACGCCACTCTATCTGGCAGCGGGTCAAAAGCTGAGCTTTGACGCTCCGAAATCCGGGAACGAAGCATTCGATGAATATGTCTCGGACCCCGCTAAGCCGGTGCCTTATCGGGCGCGGCCCATTGATCGAAGCTCCTGGAGCCGGTGGCTGGTGGACGATCAGCGCGAAGAATCCGGTCGTACGGATGTAGTGACATTCGTATCCGACGTTTTGACCGCGCCGGTAAAGATCAGCGGCCAGCCCATCGCAAACTTGATCGCGTCCACCAGTGGCACGGATTCCGATTGGGTGATCAAACTGATCGACGTCTATCCTGATGAAGTGGCCAGCCAGCCCGCCATGGGCGGATATCAGCTCATGATTTCGGCGGATATTTTTCGAGGACGATACCGCGAGAGCTTGGAAACGCCCAAACCCATCGCGGCCGGCCAGCCGCTGCTTTATCGCGTCACGCTACCCACTGCGAATCACGTTTTTCTCGCAGGACATCGGATGATGGTGCAGGTTCAATCCAGCTGGTTTCCTCTTTACGATCGGAATCCGCAGACGTTCGTGCAAAATATTTTTCTGGCTAAGCCAGGGGATTACAAAAAGGCGACTCAGCGGATTTATCACGCGCCGGGTCAGGCGAGCTTTATTGAGCTGCCTCTGGTGTCGACGCCTTGAGGATCTACGCCACTACCTGCACAAACTTTGATTCGATAATGCGCTGATCTGACGTCATCAGACGAAGCCGGTGAACGCGCGCAGTGGCGACGATCGCTCGATCGGCGGGGTCCCGGAGCCCGGCACCCAGTGAGGCAACTTCCGAGGCGATCTCATAACTCAGCGGAAATATACGGAACAGCGGATTCGCCTGGAGCTCTTCGAAGAATTCGTCCGCGCGTGGCCTGAGCTTTCCTTGACTCGTCAGCATTGCGATTTCGAGAAGGCTCATCGCGCTCAATCCTACTGGCTCCGTGCGGCGTACCGCCTGCTCCATCAATCGCAGCTGCTCTCGCGAGAGTCTGCTCGCCTCCATTAGCCATCGAACTGCCACGTGAGTGTCGACCAGGAAACGGGGCAGCAAGTCTCCCTCCTATTCCTCGCGCAGGACTTCCCACAAATCCGACATATCGGTATTCACGATGTCACCCACGATGCGTCCCCTCTTCGCCAAACTGTTCTTTGAGGACTTCCACGCGGTCTTTTTTAGGGGGCCCAAGACTGCCACCGGAACGCCTCGCCTGGTTATCGTAATTGGCTCGGCCCTTTGCTCGATCTCATCGAGAAGTGCGAGGCACTTGGCTTTGAACTCGGTGGCACTCACGACGCGCGTTTTCATGACCTGCAACCATCATAACAGTCATGTGGTCATCTGACCATGTGGTTTTAGATCAAGAGCAACAGTCGTTGGAATCTCAACTGGTCAATCGCCTTGCCGAGGACTTTCGACAGATCGGAGGACGTGAGTCCCGGGGAACGTGATGTGATCTTGTGCAGTCCAAATTACTAGCGCCGGGTCCGGGGCCGAGTAATTCACGTCTGCTATTAGCGGATAAACAGCCGGATTTCTTCCTAGCTCACAGGACCCGAGGGGGCCGCCTGGGATTCGCTCGGCGTCGACGGCAAGCTGATCGAAGATCTTCTTTTCTGGCCGAATCTTGATCTCGTCCAGATACATAGTGATCTGACCATTTGTCCACGACAATTCGATGCGAACCCCCCGCGCCCGCCGGATTGGAATTTTCCAGCCTCACAACGGTAAAAATGGCATGGGACTCCCCGCTTTCGAGGCGGCCCACTTCCTTGGACCAAGTTACACGCGTTTCGGGTTGATGAGCGAGCGTGGCCAGAGCATTCCCTGCGGGCGGAAAACTCACTTGAGCCGAAGCAATACCCGCAAGACGCAGAATCGAGGAAGCTCGGAATTCCATAAGCGCTCCTTTACGGGAATCATACTACCTTGACAGCTTCCCGCGCTCACATCCGGAGCGGTAAGATAGGCAGTCATGAAGCGCACTTTGTTTGTGTTCACGCTAACCGCTCTTGCCGCCCTAGCGCAGCCGCCTCCGCCGATCGTCTCGCCAGAGGTCCACGCTGACAAAACCGTTACTTTCCGCTTTCGCGATCCGAATGCGAAGGAAGTGTTTCTTACGCGCGAAGGCGCAGCGAAGCTTCCGATGCAGAAGGATGAACAGGGCGTCTGGAGCGTTACTACCGACCCGCTCGAGCCCGATTTCTATGGCTATGCGTTCGTCGCGGATGGCGTTGGCCTGGTGGATCCTGCGAATTCGCTGATGAAGCCAAATCTTTTGAACAACGAAAGTGAAGTGCATGTTCCGGGGCCAAATTCGCTGACGTGGGAGACCAACGACGTACCGCACGGCGAAGTGCATCATCACTTCTACCATTCGGCTGTAGTGGGCGACGATCGCGATTATTTCGTCTACACGCCGCCCGGCTACGATCCGAGCGCGAAGAAGATGTACCCGGTGTTGTATCTGCTGCACGGCTTCAGTGACGACGCGAGTGGCTGGACGGCGGTTGGCCGGGCCAATGTGATCCTGGACAATCTGATCGCGCAAGGGAAAGCGAAGCCGATGCTCATCGTGATGACGCTTGGTTATGGGGCGCCGGAGATTGTCTCGCGTACTGGAATGCGTACTCCCGGCTTGCGCGAACGCAACATGAATCGCTTCCGTGACGCTCTCTTCACAGAAGTGATTCCACAAGTGGAGAAGGAATACCGCGCGACGAAGGACCGCGGTGCGCGCGCCATCGCCGGCCTTTCGATGGGCGGCGCCGAATCGCTGTATGTTGGCCTCAATGCGCTGGACCGTTTCGGCTGGGTCGGCGCATTCAGCGCCGGCGGCCTATCCGACGATCTGGCTGCCACTTTCCCGGCGCTCGATTCCAAAGCGAATTCAGAGCTGCACCTGCTGTGGATCGCCTGCGGTACGGACGATCGCCTGATCGCCGCCAATCGCAAGTTCCGCGAATGGCTGAAGTCGAAAGACATTCGGGTTACCGAGATTGAAACACCGGGCGCTCACGCGTGGATGGTCTGGCGGCGAAACCTCTCGGTGTTCGCACCTCTCTTGTTTCAGGAAGGCTCGCCGAGGTCGACGAACTGAGGGTCTTAGGCCGTCATGTTCAGGGGGCGATTCGACGACATCGTTTTTGTTGGCCGCGCGTTGCGCAGGAGCCCGGGCTTCGCGATTGTAACAGTCCTGATTCTCTCGGGCGCACTCGGCGGGACAACGCTGGTATTCAGCGCGGTGGACGCAATTCTGGTTCGCCGTCTCCCAGTCTCCCGTTCAGGCGAAATCGCTCGCCTCGTATCCATCCAACATAATCGGCCACCTATCAGTGACGAAAATCCCTTTGGTGTCTACGATGCGTGGCGTTCACGATCGAGAAGTTTCGCGGCTTCCTTCGCTCAGTCGGATCTCGATGTCTCCTTTAAGCAGGGCTCATTCTCGGAGCGGGTCCGAGCCGAAATCGTCACCGGCGACTATTTTTCCATTCTCGACACTCCTCCGGCGCTGGGCCGGCTGTTAACCAGGCAAGACGAGTGGGGCACACAAACTGAAATGCCGGCGGTTCTCAGCTACGACTTCTGGAGTAAACGATTCGGCCGCGATCCCCATGTTCTTGGCCGTGTGGTGCGCCTGGATGATCAACCTTTTACCGTTGTTGGCGTCACAGGAAACGGATTCAGCGGAATTTCAATCGATAGTGGCCCCGACTTGCGAGTCCCATTCATCGCTGGAAAGTTTTTAAGCAAAGCAACGGAAGAGGGACCGGCACTGAAGGATCCGCGGCGGTGTTGCTTGTGGGAGATTGC
>Ga0208691_1000398_pt1 | contig 15878 bp, 8 predicted proteins | sample June2015DPH_20_1_FD_184719 | JGI IMG/M metagenome (GOLD analysis project Ga0208691, IMG submission 184719) | Peatland microbial communities from SPRUCE experiment site at the Marcell Experimental Forest, Minnesota, USA - June2015DPH_20_10... | ecosystem: Environmental > Terrestrial > Soil >... | reverse complement strand
CGAGTCGTCCGCTGACGGGCAATGGAACGCCGTAGTCGCCCGCGATTCCACTTACGACGGAAAATTCGTCTTTGCGGTTTCCTCGACCGGAGTCTATTGCCGGCCGTCGTGTGCGGCGCGGCGACCGCGGCGCGAGAATGTCACCTTTTACGCGCGGCCGGAACAAGCGGAGAAGGCCGGTTTTCGTGCCTGCCTGCGTTGCCGGCCGAGATCGTTCAGCGGTCATCCACAATCTGATTTCGCCAAGGAAATCTGCCGCTACATCGAACAGCATCTTGACGAGCCGCTAACGCTCGATCGGCTGGGCAAGGCGTTCCGGCAGAGCCCGTTTCATCTGCAACGCAACTTCAAGGCCGCGCTCGGAATTACTCCGCGCGAATATGCCGACTCCTGCCGCCTTCGCTTGCTCAAACGCAACCTGCAGGCGGGAAACAACGTGACGCGCGCCATGTATGACGCGGGATACGGCTCCAGCAGCCGGCTGTACGAGAAGACCGCGTCGCAACTCGGCATGACGCCTGACAAGTATCGCCGCGGTTCGGTTGCCGCTGTTATCCGCTACGCCTGCGCCGATTCGCCTCTGGGGCGCATGCTGATCGCGGCCACTGATCGTGGCGTCTGTTCTATCCAGTTTGCGCGGACGGATGGTGAGTTGATCGAAGGCCTGAAACACGAGTTCCCGTTTGCCGTTCGTAAGCTTGATGAAGGAGGTCTGCAGTCCTGGGTTGAGGCCCTGCTTTCCAGGATGACCGGCCGCGAGTTGAATGCGGCTCTGCCTCTCGATATTCGTGCTACCGCATTTCAGCGCCGCGTGTGGACTTATCTGCAGTCGATTCCATTCGGCGAAAAGCGCTCTTACGGCGATGTAGCGAAGGCCATCGGCCAACCCAGCGCCAGCCGCGCTGTGGCTCGAGCTTGCGCCACGAACCCGGTGGCAGTGGCGATTCCGTGCCATCGCGTGGTGCGCGAAGATGGCAACATCAGCGGCTACCGCTGGGGCGTGGAGCGAAAGAAAACGCTGCTGGAAATGGAGTCGGCACGAAGCTAGTGGCCGACTGTATCTCGCTGCGGCCTGCGCGCTACCATAATCCAGTTCAAGAAGGCGAGCGCGATCGTCCCTGCCAGGATCAGCGATTGTCCGAAGTCCACGCGCGTGACCAGTACTAAACACAGAACGATCCCGAGAACGGCGAAAAGATTTCCCGCCGGCAGCCGAAACATCGCGCCCTCCGGCTGCTTGCGTCGCAAGATTGGGAGAGCGGCGCAGCCAACTCCGTAGTAGAGCAGTCGTGCGACCGCTGACAACGTCACATTCCACTTAAATTCTCCGATCAGCGCGAACACCCAGACCAGAGCCGCAAAAGCGAGGATCGAAACATAGGGCGTGTGGAAGCGGCGATGGACCGACGCAAATACCTTGGGGAAGTCTCCCTGCTCCGCTAGGGCGAAGGGCACGCGGGGCATGGCGAGGATTTTGGCGCTCAAGTAGCCATAAAACGAGATCAGCGCGCCGATGGCCACCAATGCCGCGCCCAGCGGGCCAACTGCGAACCGTGCCACATCGGCCAGCGGACGAGAGCTATGCAGAACGTCGGGAACGACTCCAACAACCACCCATTGAATAAGCGCGTAGATCGCGGTGCAGAGGAGCAACGCGATGAAAAGAGCGAAAGGTGCGTCGCGTCGCGGATTCTTGGCTTCGCTCATCGGCGCCAGCGCAGTCTCAAACCCGCCATAGGCGAAAACCAGGAGCAAAACGGCTTTCATCCACTGCCCGATGGGGGAAGATGTCGGAGGAGTTGCAATCGACCAGCTATGCTTCGCGAGCACTAACAGGCCGAGAACGATCACCCCAAACAACGGAACCAGCTTGGCAGCGGTGAATAGATTGCTCACCTGTGCTCCTCCGCGTACGCCTCGAATATTGATGACGGCGAGAAAGCCTACGAGCAAGGTGAGAATCACTGCGCGCGGCAGGGCATCCTTCGCATGAGGAAAGAATTCGCCGAGATAGATCACGAAGAGATTCGCATTAGCGGCGGGCGCGGCCACCTGACCCAGCCAGAGCATCCACGCCGTCTGAATTCCCATAAACCGGCCGAAAGCAACGCGAGCATACAAGTAAGGGCCGCCAGCCTGCTGAAAGCGCGAAGCGACCTCGGCGAAGCAGCCCATAATCACAGCCATTCCGCCGCCGGCTGCCACGACCGCCCAAATGCTCGACCTGCCAATCAAGCCCGCTACGGTGGAAGGCAGCCCGAAAACTCCGCTGCCGATGATTGAATTCACGACCAAAGCGACCAGGCTCCAGCGGCCAATGGCGCGGACAAGACCGGCATGCGATGCGACGGAGGAGGAGGATGCCATGCGGTTTTGTATCATAAAAAGGCTCATGCGAGCTGGCTGAGCAACAGCCTTCCCCCGAAACGTGCACGTTCGGCTTGGTGACTTTGGAGCAGATGGTAATGGCACTGTTGAGGCAGTAAAAATCAGGGATCTGCGAGGAGAGTATCGTGACCGTGTCCGGATGGTTTGTGCGCCGCACGCGTGCGAAAAGCCGCGCCAACACTGGCATTTCGCGTGTTTGCAATACTCATCATCAATTGTTAGACGAAAGTAATTGCAGAATTACCAAAGCGCATGATCGTGGGATATCTATCCGCTCGCGGTTGCCGATGAGATGGTCAAACAACAAGATTCCCGACGAAACATGGCCACGGCAATCGACTCTCAAATGGACGACCTGCACAAGCGGATGGTACGCGTAACCGAAGACCTGCGCGTAATTCAACGCGAGCTGAACTGCGCAGCCATGCAAGCACCAAGCGATCCGGAATTGATGGAAGCGATGAGTACCCTGCCGGAGACGGAGGCCATCCAGGTCCTGTGCAAGTCGCTCGACCAGATGCGGCACTTCCTCTGGTTCTACTCGCAAGTGATGAGCAGCGATCCTGAACTCGGCGATAAGCTCCGACAAAGTCAAGCAAAGATCGACGAAAAGAGCAGGACGGGCGCATCTTTCCTCGATCAGCTCACCCGGGCAGACGAAGCTTTGCTGTTGCGCTATATGGCCGAGGCAAAAGAGCGTAAGCCGAATTAACTCTCACCGATTCTGTCAGCAAAACTTGCATCGCTTAGCAAACTTGGCCGCGGACGATCGTCTTCAATACTTCGCCCTCGGGATTTAGCACCACGAGATTCGCTTCCGCACCTGCAATGAGTTCTCCGTGCGCGGCGAGGCCCGCGGTGCGCGCAGGATTCAAGCTTGCCGCCCGCACGGCATTCTGCAGGCTCCAGCCGGCGAACCCGGAGACGTTGCGTACAGCGCGATCCATCGTCAAAACGCTGCCGGCAAGCCTGCCATTACTTTCGCATCGGCCATTCTTCACTTCGACTTGTATGGGCCCGAGCTGATAGGTGCCGTCGGGCATGCCGGTTGCCGAAATCGCATCGGTGATCAGCACTGAGCGGTCAGCGCCCTTCGCCTGCAGGAAAAGTTTCACCACTTCCGGAGCCACATGAATTCCATCCGCGATAATGTCGGCGCTCAATTGTTCGTTGGTGAGCGTCTCGCCGATGATGCCAGGTTCGCGATGATCGAACGGGCGCATGGCATTGAATGTGTGTGTCGCATGGCGCGCTCCCGCCTGCACCGCAGCGCGCGAGGTTTTCATGTCGGCATCGGAGTGACCGATGCTGACGCATACTTTGCGCCGCGCTGCTTCCGCAATCACCTCAAGCGCTCCCGGCAGTTCGGGGGCAATCGTCATCATGCGAATATGGCCGCCCGCGGCCTGCCACAAACGATCAAAGACTCCCAACGTAGGATTAATCAGGTTCTCCAAAGGATGCACGCCGGGACGCTTGTGACTGAGAAACGGTCCCTCCAGGTGAATGCCCAGCGGCCGAGCGTGGGCTGCATCTTGCGTTTGGGATTCGATTGCATCGGCAATTCGTTCCAGCGCGGAGCAAGTCTGGTCTAAAGACGCCGCCACCGTCGTCGGGAAGTAACCCGTGACACCACGGGTCGCGAGAAACTTGTTGAGCGTCGAGAGTTCGGCAGTCGAGGCACGCATGACGTCGATTCCCGCCCCGCCATGGATGTGAATGTCGAGGAAACCGGGGGCCAGAACGCTCGCGGGAAATTCGTGAGTAAAATCAATCAGCCTCGCGCAACTTGGAATCTCCTGCCGCTCTCGCGAAGAGACGGCAGAAATGATGCCGTCCTCCAGAAAAATCAGGGGATTCAAGATCTCCTGAAGAGGCGTAAACAGCCGATGGGCATGAAGTACGATCATTTCGCGAGTCGCGCCGGCGACCTCAAATCGGAAAGGTTCAAAGACAGGCGCGAAACCAGTGTAGCGCGGAACAAATTCTCAGCGTCAATCCTCGTGAATTATTGTCCGAGTAATAATGGGGTCATAGAAGCCAGTTGGCCGTCGAGTCCAAGCGGTAAGAGAGACTGGCTTCCGAGAACCGGTGCTATAATTTTACTTGCCTCTAAGAAGCAAGCCGTGAGCGCGACTGCTTAGGTTGCGCCTGCAGCGCCGTCGGGGAGTGGCTCAGCCTGGTAGAGCACCTGGTTCGGGACCAGGGGGTCGGAGGTTCAAATCCTCTCTCCCCGACCATTCTTTTCAAATACTTAAACTGCATTTCTGGTTTTCCATCTGCCTCGATGGTTCGAGATCCTACTCCGGTTCCGGGAGGGGTCTTTCTTCGAAGACGATCCGCCAGTCTAGCAACTCGTCCACCATTAATTGCCCTGCCTCGGCAACGGCGGCACTGAGTTCGGCGGACGAGATTGCGCGATCAGGTTTGTTGCTGGTGTTAAGTCTGGCCAGTATCTGTTCGAGCCGCTGATGCATCACTTTGGAGCGCTTCTTGACACGCTCGAATTCGGCTTGGCTGCGGATCCCCGCCAGAGATGCGCCTACGGCGGGAAAGACCGTTGCCACGCCCGCCAATCCGGCCAGAATGCCAGCAGCCAGCCAATCCGCGGGAGACAAAGCCGGTAATGGCAATAAGGCCAGCCAGTTCGCGATCTTGTCGTGACCAAATAGGAGCGCGGCGAGAGCCGCCAGGATGGCAAACCGGAACAACCACTTCGTCCATTTGGTGAACCGTTTATCCATTGCCTCAAGGCGTTCTGCGTTCGCTTTGTGGTAGTTGACCTGTCCGCCGATTCCGTTTTCGCTGCAGATAAATGAGCACAACGACTTGAGATAGGCAGCGTCGAACTTGGCGCGGATCAGTCCCGTGTCCCGGCGCACCGCTCGATAGAGCCAGTGCATCCAGGTGGTTCTGGGGTCGCCGGCGGCCATATGAGTCGGAATGTTGGGGGAAGAGAGCTCTCCCGGACCGATGGGTATTAGAAAAAACAGTTGTCTGACGTACTCGGCAAGCAATCGGTAGTCGATCCAGCGTTGGTGCCAATCCCACTTTCTGCCGAAGTAGTAGAGAAAAGCGACCGACAGCAGCAACACAATTTCGATGATGGTGAACGCCCGGCTCAAGGTTTCATGGCTCTCGCAGGCAAAGTGGAGAAATGCAAACAATACGGCGAAGGCGCTTAGAAGGTAATTGACCACAAAAGCCGAGCGGTAAAGGTTGCCGTAGTATCCGGCGAGTCCATCGGCCCATCCATAGTGCTCGAACAAGTGTCTGGCGTGCATCCGCTCCACAGTTTCCTCGGCAAAAAGCGCCGAGTTTTGCAGGATCGGCTGCCACTGCTGTCGTCCGGAGAGGCTGAACTCTTCAATGGAAAACGTAGGCCGAGTCCATTTGCGCTCTGCACAAAACTTTCTAAATGGCAGCCAGACACACCCCCAGTTTTTTGCAGGCTGAGTTTCGGAGAAGTATCCCTCGGCCGAGGTCGGCACTTCCTCTTCGGTTTTCGGGTTGTCGGGGGGCCGTAGCAGAGCCTCGGTTCCGATGACCAGGGAAGCCGAACCCACGGCCCAAGGGCTCCACTTGCTGTCTGAAGTTCGAATATAAACGTCGTGCGGCGGCTGCGAGTTAATCCAAACGGTGGGGAGATTGCGTTGCCTGGCCTCAATGACGATTTGAGAAGTGCCGCCTTTTTTATTGCGTATCTCTCCATTCCAGACGGCGATCAGAACATTCGACTGGCTCAGGATTATTCGTCCCGCCGCGAGATAGGAATCGGCTTCTCGTTCGCGCGTGCCATCGAGCTCGAGGACCGCGGTAGTGTGCTCGTGATTGAGCAGGTTGTTGAACTCGAGGACAGAACCTTCCGAGGCAAAATCTTTGGCGTATTCGATCCGATCGAATGGCAACGGACACTGCAGCTCGAATCCAACGGCCAGCGCCTGGTGCGCGACGTGACGATCCGCGCCTTCCGCTAATGCGGAAATTACCCGAAGAACAGGATTGCGAGGATTGGTGTAGTAATACTCGATTCCAGCTAGATTGGTAGCAAACTCTTTTATGAACTCGAGCACCTCGCGAATTCTCTCGCGCAGCGTATCCAGATGGGCTTCGGTGAGGTCTTTCGGACGATGCCCGGTGACGCCAACATTCAATGCCAGCTTGGGAAGCGGCGGACCCTCGGCAGTGCTCATTTTGTTCCTTCACTACCTTCGCGTACGACTTGAGTACGGCTTTCGCAGCCACCACTTCAGTGACGCAGAAACAGGAGAAGGTTATTTTGCGTTGGCCGCGGAGAGACATTTATTTAGTTCCGCGTTGTCGATGCCAAGATCATGAGCAATACCAACCATCTCTGGGCGCACATGACCGAGTTTACAAAGTTGTTGAAAATCATCGGTGATGTCAACCGTCAGGGTATGGTCGCCGCGAGGATAATCCTTGATCTTGAGATACAAGTCTCTCGCCTCGCGTGTATTGCCGGTCAAAAGCAGCGCATGCGCCAGGTTCACATTAATCCAGGTCTCGGAAGGATCCTCGGCTAGGCCATTCTTCGCATCTTCGAGAGCCTCCGCAAAGCGGCCCCCCTCAATTTCCGCCCAGGACAACCCACCCTCGGCGCCTGCCAAGTCCTTTTGGACGTCGTCGTAAGCTTGCTTTTGTTTGAGCGCGGTAAGAAGGGCCACCTGCTTCTTGCGATCCTCGATTCCCTTCTGCCAGTCTTTTCTGTCGTCCTCCAGGCGGGCAGCGCCGTTGTACGCCCTTTCCAAGTCTCGGTCTCGCTGAATGCCCTGCGGCTCTTGCGTAAGCAGATCTATGTACTGATCGGAAAGTTGGTGGGCGTCATCGTGATGCTTGTTCGAAAGGAGCGAGGTTACAGCATCCCGGTAGAGAATGCCCTCTGTAGAGCGGTCCTTCATCTCCTCAGCTATGGCAATGCCTGTTCGAGTGTCGGCTACACCCTTGTCGACCTGGCCGGCGTAGATTTCGTCCCAGGAGAGATCACGGTAAGCGATCGCCAGGTCCTTGCGCGCCCCTTCGTATGCATCCGGCTTGAAGGCGGCCAAGACCGCTACCTCGTGAGCCCGGTAGTCGACCGCCTGCGGCCATTGTTTTCTCGATTCCTCTATTTCGGCGGCGCGGGCATAAGCAGTTTTTAGCTTTCTGTCGCGCGGGAGATCCTGAGACTCTTTGCGGAGCACCTCGATGTATTGATCGGCAATCTGGTGAGCCTTATCGTAGCTCTTGTTGGCGATGAGCGAGCTTAGGGCATCGGTGTAGAGAAGGCTCACAGTGGTGGGATCTTTTCCTTGTTCAGCTGACTCGATACCTTTTTGAGTGTCGGCCAAACCTTGTTCCACCTGTCCGGCATAGGTTTCGGCCCGGGCCAGATCACGATAGGCGATTGCCAAATCCTTCAGCGCGCCTTCGTACGCATCCGGCTTGAGGGCGGCCAAGACCGCTAGCCCATGAGCCCGATAGTCGACGGTCTGCGGCCACTGTTGTCTGGCTTCCTCGACCGCCGCAGCCCGACCATACGCACCTGCCAGATCGCGATCACGCTGGACATCTGGCGGTTCTTTTTCCAGCGCCGCAATGTACTGTTCGGAAAGCTGGTGAGCTTGGTCGTACCGCTTGTTTGTAGTGAGAGCTTTGATGGCGTCCGCGTATACATCCACCAAAGAACGGCTTTTGGCTGCCGCCGCTACAGAGACGCCCGTTTGAGTGTCCGCTAAACCTTTCTCGACTTGTCCGCCGTAAATCTCGGCCCACGCCAGATCGCGGTAGGCGAGCGCCAAATTACTTTGCAAGCCTTCGTATGCGTCCGGTTTCAGTGTTGTCAGCGCGGACAGCGAATGAGCCCGGTATTCGATGGCTTGCGGCCATCGTTCTCTGGCTTCCTCCACCTCGGCAGCATCCGCATAGGCCGCCGCCAGATCGCGTTCGCGCTGTACGTCTTCCGGTACATTCGACAGGGCATGAATTCGCTCCTCCAGAAGGGCATGAGCTTCGTCGTATTTCTTTTCGTCAACGAGCAGAGTTCGCATGTCGGTATAGATCGTCGCCATATGGGAGCGGTCACCGCACTCGCGACCAAGCTTGAGGCCGGTCTCGTACCATTGCATGGCCGCGCCATTGTTACGAACGTGCTTCTCATACTCCCCAATCGTGATAGCCCGGTTTAATGCGGAGTCCTCATAATCCTTGTTTTCCGGCTTTCGATGGTGCGCATTGATCAGGTCATGAAATGAGTCCTCGTAGGATTGAATGGCTTCGGGGTCTTTCTTCGAAACCTCAAGAAATTCCCCGTACCATCGATGCACTTGACTGAGACGGTCCCAATCGCGGTCGTCGAAATCGTTGGCGCTGCCAGATCGAAGGTCTGCGAAAATCTTCCTCCCTTGCTCGGCGTTCGCCTTCGCCTTCTCCTCATCAATGGTCGCCAATTCATAAGCGGTAAGAACATAAGTGCGCGCCAAGAGAATCTTCACGCCATGGCGTTCTTTTTCCTTCTGCAGGGTGCCCGCCAAATCGACTGCGGCAGCGGAATACTTTCGTACCGCTTGTTCGTCGCCGCGTCGGCGTGCCGTGTCAGCGGCTTTCAAGGGAATCATGGCCAGAGAGTCGGTTATGTCGATGTTCTCTGGAGCAACCCCGTGAATCTTTTGGGCTGCGCTGAAGCACTCATCCGGACCCATCAGACTGAACTCGTAGATGTGAAAGAACAGGTTTCTGACTTCAGAATCATTCGCACCCATGTCGTAAAAATGCTTCGACGCACCGACGCAATGCTCCAGATATTCTTTGCTGAGCTTCTCCAGTCGCTCCTTGTCCGCTTCATCCTGACGGAGCATTTTCAGCTCATTCCCTTCGTGCTTTATCGTTTCCGCATCCGCCCTTTCTTCTGCCGCTTCCGCTCTCGCGTTCTCCGCCTCCACTCTCGCTTTCTCGGCCTCCACCGCCGCCTTAGCCTGGATCAACTTGACTTGCTCATTCAACGCTTCTTTCTCGCGTTTCTCGTTCGCTTGCGCGACCGACCTCTCATGTATGGCATATATCAGCAGAGCGGCCAGCAAAAGGCTCACGAATGTGACCACCCCGATCACTTTTTGCAGGTACCGTGCGCGACCCAGCGCTTCCTGTTCGGCCCGCCGCGCCTGAGCCGTGGCTTCGCGTTCCTGCTCCAACTGCTTTTCGCGCGCTTGCTGCTCTTCCCATTGATCGCGGCTGCGCTTGACCGGATCGGCGAGAACGTCATGGGTAAGTTCCAGGCGGGGAACTCCGCGGTGTTCCTCGACCTGGAGCAGGCGCAGCTTTACCAAATCGTCGATGTAGGAAGACTTCGCGCCGGCTTGTTCGAGATCTGCCTTGGCCTGCGCCAGATCGATGTTGTCGCGGTACCCGGCTTTGGTAAGCAGACGGTCTTCGATGAGACGCCGCACGGCCGAGTGCATTTCGGCGATGCTCTGTTTGTAGAAGTCATCGATAATGGTGACTCCCTGCGCCGAAACCAGCTCGCGGGTGATCTTGGGCAGGTTTTGCTTGAGGCGCTTCTCGTTGAGCTGACGGCAAAAAAGGCTGAGAATGGCGGGAGCGATCTCCAATTGCTCCAGGGGCAGTGGCGCACTTCGTTGTCCGCTACCTCCGTTTCCGTCGAGAGCATCGGCGTGAACGCCGGCCACAAAGCGTACGATGAATTCCGCAACGTCGCTGCCCACCAGATTCGGACTCGGTTCGGCGACCACCGAGAACGCCTGTCGCCCGTTCATTTCGGTGAGCCGCATGCGATTGTCCACGAACACCAGCGAGGGTAACGGCCCGCGTAGATTCTCCAGGTTCGCCAGGTAGTCCTCCCGGAGGGTAATGAGAATGCGGCACCCGGAGGCTTCGAAATCGTATCGTCCGGCTAAATCGCGGTTTTTCGTGAGTTTCTCAGTGAGCGCCTGCGGCGTGCGGTTCTCGATAAGGTCTGTAAGACTGACGAGGAAGTCCCCGGAGAGACGATTCGCAAATTCCTTGCGCGCACCGAGAGTGAACCATTCCTCGAATTGATCGAAGACCAGAATAGGGGTGACAACACCGCCTTCATAATTGATGAGGTTGCCGCCGCGCCGGTGCAGGTACTCCCAAACCGTCTCGCCGGGTTGAGGCGGAGCAACCTCGGCCAGGTCCGCTGAGTTGATGCCAGCTTCCAAAGCTACCTGCACCTGCGCTTCGAGGCTGGGAGCCGAGTCGAGATAGCTTAACCGTATGTACACGGGCAGAAAGGAAGCGGCGCGGAGTTGCGGAAATAATCCAGCCTGGAGCAACGAGGTCTTGCCCAGGCCGGACTTGCCGAAAAGAACGGTTAGCCTTTCCCGCTTCACGCAACGAAATAATTCTTCACTTTCGTCCTGGCGGCCGAAGAAATAATCCTGCTGCTGCTCGGTGAAAGCGGTAAGCCCGGGCCAGGGATTCTGAGAATCCAGGCGCAGTTCATCTGCCAGTACTGGGGGGCTATTTGAACTACTCATCCCTTCAGCTCCCTGTAAGAGATTCTCTCTGCGGGTAAGCTCGCAAAGCAGCGATCAGATCGGACGAGGGCTTACCCAGGGGGCAGTGATACATCTGTACCTCCCGAAAGCGCTTGGGCATTCCCTGGTAGGTTTGAGGCTGCCGGAGGATGCGATCATCCTCGTCGATGACGATTGGGACAATGGCACCCTTCGTACCACCAAAGAAGCTCTCGTCACGCTCGACTGCCTTCTTCCATTCCTTGCGAAAATAACCTTGCTGTCGTGCCAGGGAACCGGTCGAAAGCAAGGGCAGGAACCATGAGCAATTTTCGATGTTGTATTCCAGCTTGGAGTCGAATTGATCTCCCGCCTGCAGGGCAGCGTCATACCATGCGGGAATACCCGCGCGAGTGAATTCCGCGAACAGAGCCCTGGCCGCGGCTGCATCGCTGCGCGAGTAACTGATGAACACCGCTCCAGCGGGCATATTTGGAGATGGTCCTTGATCTTCGGCGCGCACGTGAGGACGCCCAACCTGCTCCGACCAGCGCCGATGCAATTCGTCCACAAAATCTTCGGGCTGGCTTCCCAGGACCGTGGTCGATTGACTAAAGTGCTGCAAAAACAAAATCAGAGGCCGGTCGTGACCGGCTTTGGGATCTGCGAGATATTCTCTTAAGTTTCGCGCCTGGTCGGAGTTGAGATTCTCCCGGTCTCTGGCCAGCCAGAGAAAAAATCGCGCCAGCCAATCGCCGAAGTTTACGCCGAGCAAAAGGAGATTGCTCTCCCGCAAGGCGTCGAAAAGCCTCTTAGGCCGATACTTCGTATCCTGCAGCTTGAGGACAAAGCGCAACAGATCTTCGTCGCAGATGGCGAAGTCCATGGTGCCCGTTTCGGCTCGGCCAAAAATGTAGTAGAGCTGCCGACAACCTTTTCTGGTCCGCGCTTCTTTAGGCAGGTCTTCTTTCTCCCTGTCCCCCCTGCGATAAACTCTGGCCTCTACGTTACCCACGCTGCGCAAAGCGTTTTCGAACAGGTAATCGCAGGATGAGGTTACAAACAGGTCGATGTCGGTGATTTCGGCTAACTGGACCAGTGCCCGGGGAGGCTCGATCGACGAATCGTGAATGATTTGATAAACGTCGTCGTGTAACTCCCACAGACAGCGATCGCCCTTTCTCTTCACCACCACCGAAACTACATCGTTGAGAGCTACTATATTAAGTGAGGTGCCGAGCGGAGCAAGGTCGGCATCCGTAACTTCGCGTCTATTGGCTAACTCCTTCGCGATGACATGGTCGTAAGTTACGTATCGCTCTCCGACCTTCACCCGCATCAGATCGGTTCCCACCATTGGGACAAGATTGCCGTTGCGGACTGCACCGATTAAGGCTCGCCAGTCCGATTCCCGCATTTCCGTGGCAAGTGCCTCACCCGTCGATAATGGTGTATTCATGGGCGAATCTCTGGGAGCGGTTCGGCAGAGACGGGTATATTACACCAGGATTTAGATTCCTTCTACTAATGGTTAAAGCGTTACAAACTGCCTGTCAGGCGGGCGCTTGCGTCGACTCCAAAGGCTGGCCCGGGAAGTTTCTCTTCTCCTGCGAAAGGCTTATGATCGCGTACCTCCTCCGTGAATTAGGGTGAAGCGAAAACGCAGCACTCACAAATTTACAAAGATGCCATCGAGAGTCGTCTGCGCACTCAAGTAGGCTTCATTCGGCCCCGCGATTTCGCGGCCCCGCACGCAGTGGAAGTTTTGAATGCAACACCCTTCTCGCACCAAAGCCCGCTGCGAATCAAAACAATGTCTGCGATATTTTCCTACGCGATCCGACTCGCTTACCTAAGCGGCGCGAATCCCGTCTGCGAAGTGGGACCGAGGGAACGCGCAGCGACCCTGAGTGCCACGCATATACGCTGGATGACGTTGAATTGCTAAAGAAGCTTCCGGAAACGGCGCGTACATTTTGCGTCGAGGCGGCCTTCGCCGGGCTTTGTGAGAGCGAGATACGTGGCTGACAGTGGCAGGGATTACACGGGTGAATTTCTACACGTGCGGCGCGGCGTATAGCGCGCACACTTGAGCGCAACGAGAACTCCCGATTGCTGGTCAAGCGGTTTCCGAAACCGTCCAATCGCCGGCATGGCATTCTTGCTCTAAGGGAGGCGGCGCCAACGGTACGGTTCGATATTCGCCGGGCCGAAGCAACTTTGCGCTACACTTGGGCGACCTGTGCCGACGCTACAGTCAACCCGTGCCAGGTGCGCGATGGCGCGGCCGGCAGGGGTTTAGACCTGAACTGACCACTGATCTATTCGAGCTGGGCGTGCCAGCAGACGTGGCCCAGACGATCCTGCGCCACGCGAATGTATCCACAACGCGCACGCATTACATCGTGCTAGAATCCCAGCAGGCGGCTGTGCAGCCATGCAGAAGTTAGAAAACGCGGTTCTAAATGCGGGCCAGATAAGGGCCAGCCGCACCGCCAAAAAACGCCGGAAGCCGCATAAACACTAGCCAGAAGCCGACGTAGCTCAGTTGGTAGAGCAGCCGATTCGTAATCGGCAGGTCAGCGGTTCAAGTCCGCTCGTCGGCTCCATTTTTTCAATTACTTACCAGCTTTTTCACTGCACCCTCAATTCATTGTGACGTGGTTTGTGACGTAGATTTCTCTGATCGATGGCTTCGCGCACCGGATCCAGCATCGGATGTTGATAGTACATGGCGGTACGCGGATCCGTGTGGCCCATGACTTTCATCACCATCGCGAGATTTCCGGTTGCTCCATATGCTGCCGTGCCAAAGGTGTGACGTGCGCAATAAAGTACCAGTGACTTCGGAAGTCCAGCTTTGCTGCGAGCGTCTCGGAACTGCTTTGCCACTGTGGTAAGGTGCCCGCCTTTTGCCCCGCGTGAAGGAAATAGCCACCCTTCTCGTTTTTCCGAACAGCGAATCATCAGCAGGTCCAGCATTCGTTCGCTGATAGGGACGTGCCGACGTGCTGCCCTGGTCTTGCCGCTCGGATTAAATATCAAACGTCGACTCCAGTCGATGTTCTCAATCCGAATGCGAAAGACTTCGTCAGGCCGCATTCCCGTGTCCTGAATCACGACTAGAATATCCTTCATTGGTTGTTTTGCGACGGCCAGCAATCTTGCCTCGGTTTCCGGATCGATGGTCAATTCGCGGCCCACTTCCTTCATCAGCTTGACAGTCGGTGCAACCGCGATCACCTTCCACTCCACCGCTTTTCCGAGCAGCCTCCGCAGTGTCCGGAGTGCCTGATTCACGTAAGACGGAGAACCCGCTAGTGCTAGGGAATCCAGTTCCTCAGTAGTGATGCGATCCAGATTCATTCCCATTAGCGGCGTAGAGGCGATCTGATTCCATCCCACGCGGTAGTAGCGGCGTGATTTCGGAGCCAGATGCCGAGCATGATCGACCCACTCCAGAAACCGTGCAGCGAAGTCACCAAGCAAAGGCGCCCGCCGCAATATCGCCGACGGTCCCCTTCTTTCTGCTTCTTCGATCAGTTTCGATTCAACTTTCCTGGCTCGTGACTCCGAGGTTTGATGGGTCGTCCCGCGTTGACGGTGACCAGCAACTGTGAAGTCATAGTGCCAGGTCTTCCCTCGCCTATATAGCATTCTTCTCCTCCATGTATGCCCGCACGGAAGGAGTTCGGCGATTGCGTTCAATGTATCGCAAAACGTCCTCTTCCGCATACCGGATGGATCCTTCCAACTTGACCCAAGAGGGTCCCAGCCCGACTTTGCGCCAATAGCGAAGCGTCCCGCCGGGAACTGAGAGCATTTCGGCAACTGCGTTAGTCGTAAGAAGCTTCATGTTTTAGAGATCGCCGGCCTGCGTCCTTTCAACGACATCGGTCACTCAACTCGCCCCAATCGAATCGACCAGTTCCGGCAAAGAGCAATCCCCTGCGAGAAGGCCTTTGCCTTCCAACCTCGCCCGCAACTCGCGAAGAGTTGCCGCGATAAAGTTGTCTAAGGCCCGCAGCGTGTGTTTGGAGCTCGTCAGGGACTTTTAGATCGAGCCACTCTGGATAATCGGAAGAGGTTTTAGAGTGCGGATTCATGTTTTGTCGGATCCTGCCTCACAGTTGTTCCAAATTATCCGGGGGCAAAAGAAAACTCCGAGCAAATCACGCTGGTGCTGGCGTGCTGCCCGGAGGTCGGTTCGTGCCGATAAGTCCGGCGAGTAAAGCGAGTTTTTGAAAACTTAAGGTTTCTAAGGCGGAACTGTCACGGCTTCATCTCTAGCTGTGCAAATCCTCCCAATGCAATCATGCGTCGAAACGTATGCTATGTCGAGAAAAAAGTGCCGCATAGCGTAGGATAGTCTAGCCTAGCAGTAGTGCCAATAAAGTCCACATAAAGTGCTGTTTCGGGGACCATAAAGTGCGTTCTTCGGTCCGATATCGACAGATTGCTTCAGCATTCCTTTCGGCCCGCATTCGACCGTTCCCATTGCCTAATATGCGGGAAAATGACAATTAAGTCGAGAACCAATTAGGCGGTAGGCTAAGTTAATCTATCTTAGACTCACCGAGCACTTCCCGTGCGTTTCCCGTGTTCTTCCCGCGACTTCCCGAACATTTATTGCTTTTGCACTCGTTTCCGAGCCATGAAATTCGGACCGGACCAGTGCCCACTAGATCAAAATTCTCAACCATGAGGTGCCGGGGGCTTTCCCCTCAAAAGGCAAATCCCAGGTTTATTGAGCCTGTCATCTGCTCCTCAGGCTCCGCTCAAAACGAGCCTCCGTAGAGGGTTTCAACAAGACGATCATGCGGGAAAATACTCAAACAAGTCGAGAACAAAATGGGCGGTAAGGTAGAGGAAATTATTATATAGTCAAGTCGCGTCTTGGGGCCTCCTTGGGGTCTTCTTGGCCCAGTGCGCCCGAGAGAATTGCGTTTGCACCCATCGAAATGGCTCCGAGACCCAGAGTCAAATGGTTCCTATATC
>Ga0208691_1000394_pt1 | contig 15915 bp, 7 predicted proteins | sample June2015DPH_20_1_FD_184719 | JGI IMG/M metagenome (GOLD analysis project Ga0208691, IMG submission 184719) | Peatland microbial communities from SPRUCE experiment site at the Marcell Experimental Forest, Minnesota, USA - June2015DPH_20_10... | ecosystem: Environmental > Terrestrial > Soil >... | reverse complement strand
TGGGTGGACGGGCAGAGTTTGCGTACCTATCGCCACGCGCCGAATACCGGCTCGCGCAAAAGCTGGGCTGCGGGCGATGCGACTAGCCGTGCCGTTCGGCTCGCATTGATGGCGCAGGCCGGCGAGATGGGCTACCCCTCGGTGCTGACCGCCAAGACCTGGGGCTTCTACGACGTGTCATTCAAAGGCCGCCCATTCAGCTTCCAACGGAGTTACTCGAGTTATGTGATGGAGAACGTTCTGTTCAAGATCAGTTACCCTGCAGAGTTTCACGCGCAGACAGCCGTTGAAGCCGCGATGAAGCTCTTCCGGCAACTGGCCGAGCGCGGGCTGAATGCGTCGGCGATCAAATCCATTACGGTACGCACGCATGAGGCCTGCCTGCGCATCATCGACAAGAAAGGTCCGTTGGCAAACCCCGCCGACCGCGACCATTGCGTGCAATACATGATTGCGATCCCGCTGATCTTCGGTCGCCTGACTGCAGCGGATTACGAGGACACAGTAGCCGCCGATCCGCTCTGGGGTCCGCGTATCGACGCCGTTCGCGATCGCATCACCTGCGTGGAAGAGCCCGGATTCACCTCCGACTACCACGACCCCGACAAGCGGTCCATCGCAAACTCCCTGCGCATGGAGCTGAACGATGGCTCTGTGCTGGAGGAGACAGTCGAATACCCCATCGGCCATCGGCGGCGCCGCGAAGAAGGCATGCCGCTGTTGATCGAGAAATTCAAAACCAACCTGCGCCGCCGCTACACCGAAGACCGCCAGGAACAAATCCTCGCCGCCTCACTCGACCGGGAGCGGCTCGCCCAAACACCGGTGAACGAGTACGTGGATCTCTACGCGCTCTAACTTGAGCGGGCCGAAGGTGCCTCCTGCAAACCACTCCTTCGGCTTCCCTTAATAAATCACAGCACACAATCGGCGGCATCCTTCATAATGGTGGAACGAAAAACTGCTTCATGAGGGAGCCGCTCTGTGCTGATTCCTGTTCGCGTGATTTCCCTGGTTGTTGCCTTCATCCTTCTATCTTTCTCCCCTGTGCTCAATGCCCAGCGCGCCGCCAACAGCAATAGCTATTACCAGCAACTGCGCAGCCTTTTGCCCGGCGGCGAAGTGATCGCGGTAAACAACCTCGAACTCCATCGCGACGCGGCCGTCTTTACTTTTCGTCACGGAAACATTGCGTTTTACGGCGAAGTCAACGGCAAGGTGACGGGCGCCGTCTTCCGTGGCGATGGCCACCTGCACATCACGCCGCCTACCGTTGAAGAGCGCCACAACCTCTCCATTGTTGCCCACGCTGAAGAGTACGGTGAGGACTTCGACCAGGTGGTGCTGCGGTTCACAGACGACACGGCCTCGGAGTTGCACAAAGCCTCGGCGGGCAAGGGTGATGCGGACTCTGCCTATGCAAGAAACGCTCAGGAGTTTCAGAGTTTCGCTCGAACCCACCTTCATCAGAATTACGATCTGCGCATCCTGCAGGACGTGTTGAGCCCCGCGCCAGGCGGGTTTTTTCTGGCCGCGATGCACGGCAAAAAGAACGGCCACCTGGTATTCACCTTCGATCCCAACGGCGTTCCTGGCATATCTCCCGAAGAGGTTGGCCTGCAGATCTGGAGCGACTGGGGAGAGACGTTTCCGCTGGCGTTTCACCGCGCCATTGAGTATGGCAACGGCACCGCCACCGGCAACGAGCACAACGCGGCCTATCGCATCCTGAATGAGAAACTCGACGTCTCCATCGAGAAGAGCGGCTTTCTCTCAAGTCTTGCCACGGTTGAGGTCCGTGCCGAGCAGGAGGGCGTCGCGGTAATTCCGCTTGATCTCTATCCAACACTGCGTGTGAGCCGCGCAGAGACCACGAAAGGCGATGCGCTCGATTGGGTGCAGGAGCGGAAGGAGGATGATCCCGAGTTTGGCGTGGTGTTGGCCCAGCCGCTCAAAAAGGGCGAGACCGCGACCCTCAAGATCACCTACGGCGGCAAGGATGTGGTCATCAACGAGGGTAGCGGCAACTACTATCCGGTCGCGCGCGAAGACTGGTATCCCAACGCGAGCCAGGGCCTGGGTGACTACGCCATGTACCAGATGGTTTTCCATGTGCCCAAGAGCCTGCAGATGATTGCCACAGGGACCAAAGTGAGTCAGAGCACCGATGGCGGCATCACCACCTCCGAGTGGAAGACGGATGTGCCGCTCGCGGTGGTGGGCTTCAGCATAGGCGACTTCACCACCAAAGAGGAGAAGTTCGGCAATCCGCTGGGCGGCGAACTCACCATTGATGCCTACGCCAACAAGGAACCTCCTGACGAAGTATCGAGACTCGCGGGCCAGGGTCCGTTCGGCACGCTGAACACAACGCCCATGCTGGCTACCGAGCTCAACGAAGGCGAAGTCGCCGCGCAGCTTTACACCAACTACTTTGGCCCGCTGTCGTTCGCGCACATCTCGCTCACGCAGCAGTCGGCCTGCAACTACGGACAGAGCTGGCCCATGCTGGTGTATCTGCCCATCTGCGGTTTCTTCGATTCAACCCAGCAGCACTTTCTGGGCTTGCGCGCCGAAGACATGTACTGGAAGGTCGTCACTCCGCATGAAGTGGCGCACCAGTGGTGGGGGCAGACGGTCGGTTTCCGCGGCTATCGCGACCAGTGGATGAGCGAGGGATTCGCCAATACTTCGGCGTCCATCTTTCTCCAGGCCACGCGGCCCAAGCCTGACCAGTTCCTCGAGTTCTGGAAAGAGCAGCGCAAGCTGATCACTGAGAAAAACGCTTTCGGCTTCCGGCCCATCGACGTGGGACCGGTCACCATGGGCTTCCGGCTCATGTCTCCCAAGGCGGGCTGGGACATCTACCAGAACCTCGTCTATCCAAAGGGCGCCTACATTCTGCATATGGTGCGCATGATGATGTGGTCGCCGCAGGATGGAGATGCCCGCTTCAAAGCCACCATGCACGACTTCATGGAGAGCCACCGCATGCAGGCCGCCACCACGGAGGACTTCAAGGCCGTGGTCGAAAAACATATGAGCCCGTCGATGGACCTGGACGGCAATCACAAAATGGACTGGTTCTTCAACGAGTTTGTCTACGGCATCGAGCTGCCGGCTTACCACTTTCAGGGCCAGGTAACGCAGGACGGCGACAAGTCGGTTTTGCACTTCACTCTCGCGCAGTCGGGCGTGTCGCCGGCATTCAAAATGATGGTGCCCATCTACCTGGAATACGCCGATGGCAAAAGCCTGCGGCTGGGTACGGTGAACATCGTCGGCGCAAACACCATCGACAAAACCGTGTCGCTGGGCAAGCTGCCCCAGGCGGTCAAGAGGGTTTCCATCAACAACAACTACGACGTGCTCTCCATCGATAATTAGGTTGAGCCAGCGCGGCGAACCATGCGGTATACTCCGGTACGCAGCGGAAAGTGAGAGGGTTACGATGCGTTTTTCAGCAATGATGAAGATGGCGGCGGTTGGGGTGATGGCCGTGGCAGGCCTGGCGGCCACAGGTTCGTCCATGGCGCAGGGCAATACGGTCTTGAAGCCGGCCGATGTGCAGAAGCTGTTGCCGGAAAAGGTGTATTACAAGGCGCAGTCGGCCACCACGCAACTCCGCAACTCCGGCGGCGTAAAGTTTGCCGATGGCTTCTACGTGCTAACAACCCTTGTAGATACAAGCGGATACGCGACCGATGTGGCTTCCAAGTATCAGGCCTACTTCATCACCGAGGTGCCCATCAAGGTGGGCGGCCAGAGCCTGCCCGCGGGCGTCTATGGCGTAGGATTCATTGCGGGCGACAAGTTTGTGGTCACCGATGTAGGCGCACACGACCTGCTCACCGTGTCTTCGGGCAACGATGCGGGGCTCAAGCGGCCCATGCCGCTGCAGGTTGTAGCCGACCCAGCTGGCGGTTTCAGGCTGTATGCGGGACGGAAGTACATTGTTTTCAGCCGCTAAGGCCGCTCCGGCGCGGCGCCGGACGGTCTCGCGTTCTACGCCAGTGTTGCAAATCGGGTTCTTTTTTCCTGAACAAGTGTGATTGTCAATACAACTTTTAGGGTAGAGTTGGTTCTAATATGTACATGGAGCCGTGCCATGCCTGATCGAGTTGTCACATTGCCCCCCGATTTGGACGATTTTGTCCTGAGCAGCATTGAGAGCGGACGCTTTGAGAGCACCACTGAACTGGTGCGCGCAGCCTTGATCGCCTTTCACCGCGAACAGACGTCCCATGAAGCCAGCAGGCTCGGCGCAGCGATCGCGGAAGGTGACGCGTTCCGCCGCCTCTGGGAAGCCTCAGCGCAGACCTCCTTCTCGCTGTCCCGCTAGCCCTTATCGGGTGCCGGGCAGAGCAGAGTGGATTGGCATCAGCCCGCGCGCCTCGTTATGAGTGCTGGGTTACTGTCAGCGCCAACATCCCTCCCCCAAACTGGATGAAAAGCGAAGCCAGCCTTTCGAGGCTGGCTTCCGCGCTTGTGGCGCCTGGAACGCGCGACGTGGTGATAACCTGGCCTGCAGGCAACCAGACTCGCCGGCATGACCTCCTTCTACAAGTCGAGTGTTGAGGCATTCCTTGCGCGGACAGATGAATACCTCATCGCGCGGTTGGAAACTGCATATGCGCGCCAGGGCTACACGAATCTCTTTACGGATCAGACGCTGACTTGGGAGCGTGATCTTCGCCTTCTTCGGGACTCCTTGGAACAGTGCTTTGAAAGATCGGGTTCTTGCAAATCGTGGGGCCTGGTTCTCGAGTTCTCGATTCCACGCAAGGAATCACGGATCGATATTGTCCTGTTGATCCGTGAGGTTATCGTTGTCCTCGAGGCAAAGACGACACTTGCGGCCTCACAGGCAAAACGTCAGGTCGAGGAGTATGCGCTTCTGTTGCATTACTTTCATCAGGCATCGGCGGAATGCCGAATAGTGCCTGTCATTGTTTCGCCTGAAGCGAAAGAGACAAACTACGACCCTATCAATCAGCGGGAACTGTTTCCACAGATGCCGGGCCATCGTGTCGCCACTGTCATGCGCAGTTCGTGGGAAGGATTACCGAGTCTTCTTCTTGAAGTTGAACGATCTTCCTCAGGGCAGATTGACTTTGATCTATGGGATAGCAGCCCTTATTTCCCAGTGCCAAGTATCTTTGAAGCGGCCTTGGCTCTACGCACCGGCCTTACAATTCGCGAGATTGCGCATTCCGAAGCTTCCGAATTCGAAATCGAAGCGGTAAGAGCTGCGATTCAAGGATTTGTGAATATTGCCCGCGAGCGGAGGCGCCACGTAATCTGCTTTTTAACTGGGGTGCCAGGTTCTGGAAAGACACTTGTTGGTCTGAGCCTCGCACACTCAAGTGAGAACAGCTCAAACGCGATTCACTTCATGAGCGGAAACGGGCCGCTCGTCAAGGTTCTCCAGCATTTGTTTACGCATGAAAGCATGCGAGGAGGTGCTGGAGCACCGCAAGCGCGGGCAGAGGCCAAAACCCTGATTGAAAATGTTCATGTTTTTGCCAGATACCACACGGACGATAATCTTGGGCCTCCATCTAATCACGCCATCATTTTTGATGAAGCACAACGCGCCTGGAATCGCGCTCAGCATATGAAAAAATTCAATCGAGATTATTCGGAACCCGAGATGCTGCTGCGCATCATGGAGCGACATGAAGACTGGGCAGTGGTCGTTGCGTTGGTGGGCGGAGGGCAAGAGATCAATGATGGCGAAGCTGGTCTGGAGGAATGGGGAAGAGCTCTCGCCGACGCTGCGAAAGATTGGGTGATTTATGCTTCCCCCGAGGTTCTGGAGGGTGGTTCGTCTACCGCCGGCCATAGGTTGTTCGATGGCACGGCTCAGAGAGATGTCCAAACGAGTTCAACGCTCCACTTGCGGACCTCGAATAGGAGTCTGCGGGCTGAAAAACTGGCAACATGGGTCAATTATGTTTTGGATGGCGATTCAGAAGGAGCCGCATCGTTGCGCATTACTGAGAGATTTCCGATCCTCCTTTCGCGAGAGTTGAACCAAACTCGCGTGATGCTGCGCGAGCAGGGAATTGGCGCAAATCGTTACGGTCTTGTCGGCTCCTCGGGCGCGGCACGATTGCGAGCGGAAGGATTGGAACCCAGTTCGACGTTTCATGCGGATTATCAATGGGAGCATTGGTATCTTGGCGAGAGGACGGATGTGCGATCAAGCTTTCAATGCGAGGTGTTCGCGACAGAGTTTGAAATTCAAGGATTGGAATTGGATTGGATTGGTCTTTGTTGGGGCGGGGACTGTGTTTGGAGTGACGGGAATGGTTGGCTCTTGCGTGCATTGCGGCAAGGCACGCAAAGCAAATGGAGCTCAATTAAAAGCAAGGACAGGCAGGAATTCCGAAGAAATGCGTATCGGGTGTTGTTGACACGTGCGCGGATGGGGATGGTTATTTTTATTCCCAAGGGTGACCCTGGCGACCCTACTAATTCGCCGGACGAATTTGACGCGACTGCGAATTATCTTATTCGGTGTGGTGTAACTCCGCTGATCTAGCTTCGCCGAACGAAAGCAGATGAAGAAGGCGGACCCGAGGGTCCGCCTTCTGGTTTGGAACTGAGTTTTAAGCTATGCCTTAGCCAGCACACCGCCGCTCAACCGTTCTTTCAGCATTTCGTGAGCATTCGCAAGGAAATCGTCCAGCGGAATCTTGCCGGCGTCTACGTCGGCGAGAATCGCTTTCTGCGCAGCGTATTCCTTGTTCACGATGCCGGCCTTGGACTGCAGCATGCGCCACGCCTTTCTCCGCTCAACGCAGAACATGACCAATTGGCGAGAGAGGGCGCGGTACTCGGTTTTGCCGTTCTCCTCATAGGTGATGTACACGCCGAAGTCGGGGATGAAGGCGCGATGGCCGGGCGTGAGATACCGCCGATAGACCACGTCCTGCTGCGTGATGCGGACCAGCATGTTGTCCAGGTGAACGAGCTTGGCTGCGGCTTCGGGCTTCAGCTTCCTCAGGTGGTTGCGGAACCGAGCTTCCGTAGTGCACCAGTGTGCGACCGTGTATCGCTGAGTTTCGCCCGTGGTCTTCGACTTGGTCTCGTACCAGTCAAGATCGATGGACGGATTGCCCTTGAGGTCCAACGCCTCCTGATAGGTTTCGCCGAGGCGCGGGTTGAAGACGAACTCCGGTGCGCCGCGGCTGTCGCGCACGCGCTGTGCCTGGTGAAGCGCCATGTCATCGGCCACGCCGTGCTCGGGCTGGCAGGTGGTGAAGGCCTGGATGAACGACGTGCCGCGATATTCCAATCCATCCAGAATGGCGCGGTAGAGTTTCGGTGCGTTGGCCATCGAGACCTGGCCGACGAAGGGCGAACCGTGGCCGGCGAGGAATGTTTCCGCCACTGTCTTCTTCTCAGTGTTCTTGCCCTGCGTGGCCGCGCCAAAGGTGTTCATGTCGCCGCCGCCGAGCATGGGGGTCGAATCAGAGTTCTGGCCGCCTGTGTTGGAGTAGACCTGCGTATCGAGCATGAGGGCCTTGATGTTGGGCCGGTTCTGCAGGATCACCTTCGACATATTCTGGTAGCCGATATCGCCCATGCCGCCGTCGCCGCCAACCACCCACACCTTGGGCAGTTCAACAATCTCCTGGTCGGTCATCAGCGCGTCCGTGAAGTGAGTGTAGTGGTAGTAGGTTTCTTCGTTGATGACATTCTCGTCCTTGGTCAAGAGGATGTCGGCGAGGCGCTCGGGAATGACGGAGCGGCGCGCGTGGTCAACAATGAAGCTCTCGCCCATCAGCCAGCCCACGGTGATGCCGTCCTGGAAGAGCGAGTTCATCCACGGATAGGGGTGCGGGTTGTTCGGCGAAGTGGAACCGTAGACCGTGTTGCAGCCGGTGTGCGCGGCCATCGCCATCACGGACATGCCATTGGCCAGGCGGCCGTCGATGGGCTGCAGGCTCTTGTGGTTGAACGCCTCAGTCAGCAGGACCGCTGCGATGGCTTCAACCAGCTGCGCGTCGGTGATCGGGCCCTCGGCGGCCTCGTGCGCGGCGATGCGAGCCTTGGTGTCTTTCACGTGCTCTCCGCCGAGCCCGAGCACGAGGTGCGCGATAGCCTGGCGAAGCAGCGCGTACTCGTCCGGGTTGCGCTCCTTGAGAGCAGCCAGCCTTGCGACGCCGTTCTTCTCGAGGTCGCCGGCCTTGGCAACGAAACGGTCGCTCTTGGCGTGATAAATGGGGCGCATGTACGCTTCGGTAACAGCGGCGATGGAGCGGAGCACAGACTTTTCACCGCAGCCAGCGCAGGCGCCGTCGCCGGCCACAAGCGCGTCGTAGTTGGTGCGGACCATCAACATGTTGCGCAGGGTCGCGGTCTTGGAGTCGGCCGGGTTGGCGGCGTTATACAAGCCGAGATACTTTTGCGAAGTGTCAGGAAGAAGGTTGAGGAAGCCCGTGCCGGTCTCGTGCTCGGCGTTGACATCTTCCGTTTCCTGGACCATGCGCAGCGCTTCGTGCTCGCCGCAGGCGGTCACGCAGGCTGCGCAGCCCTTGCACAGATCCGATACGAAGATGCTGAAGATGCCGCCGGAGCCGGGTGATTTGCGCTCGGGCGACGAGAAGATGGCGTTCACCTTTTGATAAGCCATCGGCACCTTGGCGATGATGTCGAAGAACTGCTGCTGCGCGGAGGTCGAAAGTCCCTCGTGCGCCGATACAACATCGCGGAGGATACTGGGCAGCGGGGTTCCGGTCTTGATTTCTGCCAGCATGCGCACGCGCGTGGCCTTTTCGATTTCAGGAAGCGCCTTCAGCATCCTGGTGCGCTCAGCCGGATCGGCGATGTAGTACGAAACAGCGGTGGTGAGCAATGTGCTCAAGTCCTGCGAGGTGTTGGGCAGGGCGGTATCAGGGCAGACAGAGATGCACTCCATGCACTGGGTGCAGTTTTCAGGAATGTAGAGCGGTGTTTCGCGGCGGGCAACATATTTGGAAGCCGTGTCACCGGTTGCGGCAGCGATGACGCCCAATGCCGAGAGCGGCGTTGCTGGCTGGTCATACCCGAAGCTGGAGCGGAACTCCGCGTCGAATGCGGTGATGCTGCTTACGGGTGTGCGTGGTCCCTGGCCTGCGGGAACGGGTGTGGTGCGGCAGCCGCAGGAAACGCCGCCGGCAGTGGCGAGTTCAAGAATGGGCAACAGCGCCTGGCCGCGCAGCGTGGAGCGGTCGGCGGCAGAGAGCTCGCCGATCTTGATCTCCTTCACCTGCTCGAAGCCCTGCGTCATGACTTCCATGTTGGAGGCCACGACGGCTTCACCCAGTTTCCCGAACTTCTTCACGTACTGCTTGTAGACCACTTCGCGATACTGCTCCGGCGTGATGCCGAACTCGTTCAGCAGGCTTGATACGGCGAAGAACGCGCCGAGGAATGCATTGCCCTGCATGCGGAGCTGGAGATCGCCGCGGTCGGTGGCCTTCTTGGCGATGGCGAAGCCAGGCAACGTGAAGACGCGAATCTTGTTATCGATGATCTGCTTGCGCGCCCAGAGAGGCAGACGCTCCCAGGCCTGCTCGCCTTCCTCGTCCGACTCCCAAACCAGCGAACCGCCGGGCTGGATTCCGTCGAGTGGATTGGTGTGGGTGAAAGCCTTGGGATCGCAACAGAGAACAACCGTCACATGGCGCAAATCGCAATTCACGCGAATACGGTCCTTTGCCGCGACCATGAAGTAGCTGGTGGGCGCGCCCTTCTTTTCAGAGCCGTACTTGGGGTTTGCGCTGACGTGAATCACTTCCTTGGGATTTCCGAGGTCGTCCTTCAGGCCGTCGCGCTCGTAAAGAAGATCGTTCAAGTCGCCGATGATGGCGCCGAGGTTCTTGCCCGTGGTGATGGCGCCCCATCCTCCAATGGAGTGGAAGCGGACAGCGACCGCGCCTTGGGGAAGCAGCGAGGGCTTTTCATCGCCGACAACCGCGTAGGGGTGGTCGATGCCGAGAACCATGAAGCTAACCCCGTCGGCAGCGGTCTTGCCGTCCTGGCGGGCGCGGCCGCCGGTGGCAAACTCATACGCGCCGATCACGTGCTCGGGGCGGAAGTCCCGCGAGCCCAGGCCGTAGGTGCCAGCGAAGATCCGGGGCACATCACTCAGCGAAAGAGTCGGAAGACCCTCTTGCGCAGGGCGGCCTTCGGTCTGGATGGCCTTCGAGATCGCGGTGCGGATGTCTTTGCCAAGCGGGTTGTCGGGCGAAAGGGCTTCGTCGGTGCGCTCCAATATGATCACGTTCTTCTTGCCCTTGAGCGCTTCAACAATGGCCGCTTCAGGGAAGGGACGAATCACATTTACGTGGATCGATCCGACGGTCACGCCGCGGGTCTCGCGCAGGTAGTCGACGGCAGCCTCGATGTTTTCCGCTGCCGAACCAAGCGAGACGAAGACCGTGTCTGTGTCGTCGGTCTTGTACTTGGTGATCAGGCCGTAGTGGCGTCCGGTCAGCTCGCCAAAATCCTTGTAGGCATCTTCAAGGAATTGCAGAATCGGCTCGGCGAAGTTGTTCCTGCGAGCCACGATGCCCTGCATATAGTGTTCCTGATTCTGCACCGGCCCAAGCAGGATCGGGTTGGTGAGGTCCATCATTTTGGGAACGCGGCGGCGGGTGGGCCCAAACAGAGTGCGCTGCGCTTCGGTGGGGCAGTCGATTATGTCTTCGGGCGCGCCCAGGTATTCGCGGATCAGCTCCGACTCATGTTTATAGAAGGTGCGCTCCAGGTGCGTCGTGAGGAACCCGTCCATGATATTCATGCCCGGCGTCAGCGAGAGCTCGGTAACGCGGCGCAGGATCAGCGACTGGTCGGCTGCCTGCTGCGCGTCCTTGCCCATGATCATGATCCAGCCGGTATCCAGCGCGCCGTAGATGTCGTCGTGGCCGCAATGGACGTTCAGGGCGTGCTTGGTCAGTGCGCGTGCGCCTACTTCCAGCACCATCGTCGATCCTTTGCCGGGCGCGTGGTAATACTGCTCCACGCCGTAGACAACACCCTGGCCCGAAGTAAAGTTGACCACGCGCTTGCCGCAAACGGAGTGCGCAATAGCGCCACCCTGGGCCGCGTGTTCGCCTTCGGTTTCAATGGCGATGGTATTGTGGCCGAAGACGTTCAGTTTCCCCTCGGCATAGGCCTGCTGGAAGAGCTCGCCGCCCTCGGTGGAGGGAGTGATGGGATAGAACACGCCGGCGTCGGCGATGCGGGTCTCAGTATGGTAGGAGACAAGCTGATTGCCGTTTGCAGTGATTCGGATGCCAGGATAACGAGCAGAAACCGTCATATAACCCTCTCAGTGAGCCCAGTACTTTTTGATTCGACCTGTTCGGCCCTCTTCGCCGAGCGCGCGACCGGAAACCCGGGTATGCGCTTTCATTGAAGCCTCGCAGCTGTTTGTCCGGCGGCGTTCCAATTGCTTCATTCGTTCGCGTGCCAAAACGATCGCTTGGTAAGGACCTTGCAAGTGTAATAGAGCGGAACCAGAATTACATTGCCCCGTATTTCGTTGTGCGAGGTCGCCGCTCCTTGGGGTCGCGTCGACTTATGCTCATCGACTTCGAGATCGATCAATTCTGCTTCCGCTGTAGCCATGATGGAAGACAGGGAACCCAAGGGGAGGGTTGTCCTGGCGAAATGCGGCCTATTCACCAGTATGCACCCGTGGAGGAGAGACGGTGTCCCAAGTGGTGGGATTAGTGTTTCTTATCAGAAATTCAAGGGTGGATGGGCCAACGTGAAACGGTTGAAGGCGGCGTCGACGAGGGTGGTGCCGGGTCCGGCGCAGATGCGCCTGTTTACCCTGCTGACGAAAGTGCGGACGAAGACGAAGAGGAAGAAGGCGCTGTACCCAGCGATGAAGAACCGCCGCTCGATCCCGTCTGCGCTGTTCCGGATTCGCCGGCATTCGAGGAAGACACCGAACAGTCTCTACTCGTACCTGAAGCAAATTCCTGCGATTGCGACCGGCGCTCGGAGGTGGGGAATGCGGCAGATTTCTCCCATCCTGCTGGAACGGCATGCCTTCGCCAGTGAACACTCGCATTGCACGGATATGAGTGTGCAAGCGGCCGCTGATCAAGAGCTCTGCGGTTTGATCAATAACCTCCTCATCGGAAGGGTTGCCGATCTCCCACGCATTCCCTTCCTCGGTCAGCGCAGCCCGCCGCGCATGCATCTTCAGAGCATCGGTTTTAACCTCCGCGAGGCGCTGGCCGAGGAGAAGGCGACCGTGCCGGCCAAAGTCACTACTTTGGTCTTTGCATTCGGACTTTCGGCAAAATCCCCAAACGTCTGGCCAAAGCATTTTCTTGACCGCCTGCGCGGTCCTCATATTCAGCTATCAGCCGAATCCCGCTACCAAACTGCCTTAATTTGGAGGGGCAAATTGCACTGCGTGGCAGCCCAAAATCAACCCTGCTTACCGGAGGCAATCGAGTCGCGGATGCGCTGGATGCTGGGGATGAGCTGCAGCAGATTATGGCGGGTCGCGATCGTGAGAGCCAGGTCGGCGACCAGGCGCGCCTCGCTTGCCCGTTCGGAAGAGACGTGCACCACGGCCTGGTTGGCCAGCGAAACGACGAGGCCGTCGGGATGATCGGCTTCCCGGCAGATGCGCTCCTGCTCTTTGAAGCGCGCCATGGCGCCATTGAGGTCGCCGCGGCTGGAGAGGATAGTGGCCTGGTTTCCCAGCGAATTGGAGACCCCCGGCTTGTGGCCAAGCTCACGGTAGAGCTTCTCCTGGGCGCCAAGCAGGCTCATGGCGTCCTTGAAATCGCCGTGATCCTTAATGATGAGTGCCTGGTTACCGAGTGAGGTGGCCTGCCCATACTTGTCGCCCTGCTTGCGGCAGGCGCCCTCGTAATCCTGGAGCAGCGCCAGCGCGCCTCGAAGGTCGCCAAGGGCGTGGAGAATTGAAGCCTGGCCGCCGAGCGCGCTGGAGATGCCTTTGTTGTCGCCGAGTTCGCGGCACAGGCTCTCCTGTTCCTTATACAGCGGCATGGCCCGCTTCAGGTCGCCCTGCGCGTAGAGGATAGAGGCTTGGCCGGCCACCGCGGTCTGCAGCCCGGCTTTTATTTCGCGTGTGGCTCCTTCATCGGCAGGCTTGTCCAACACGGAAGCAAGCAATTCGCGGCAGATCAGCTCCTGTTCGCGATAGTGAGTGCACGCACCTTTCAGGTCATCGCGCAAATGCAAAACGGTTGCATAACTGCCCAGAGCGGCCTGCAGGCTCCCACGGTCGCTGGTCTCCCTGAAATGCTTCACCAGCCCGAAGCGGATGCGCTGCGCGGCCTGCGGACGACCCATGGCGGACAGCAGGTCCCCAATGCGGGCAGCATGATCGGGATTGACGGCGAGCCTGCGAATCGCGGGCGCGTACACCGTCTCCATGCGCAGCGGGGAGTTGGCTTCGATCTCCGTCCAGAATGTCTTCACTTCTGCCTGGCTTCTGTCCCACAGCGCGTCAAAGAAGCCCGGCTGGGCCAGCAGAAAAGAAAGGCTGTTCCATTCGCCGGCCTGCTGCCACTGCCAGGGCAGCTCTTCAAACTGACGCTGGCCCTTGAGTTGGCCATAGAAGAAGGTGGCCAGGGTGAGGTGCGCGGCCTTTTGATTTTCTTTTTTGGGCAGATAAGCGTCGCGCACCGCCTGGCGCAAAAGCGGATGAGTAAACGTGAGCAGCCCGCCGCGGTTTAGCAGGCAATCGCCCATGGCGGCCCTGAGCGGCGACCACAGCGAAGCGGGAAACGGCGCATCCACAGTTCCGATCGATTGAAGAAGCTCCACTGTTGAAAGACCGCGTCGCGCTGCCCACAAGCGCGTGAGAGCCTCGCATGTGAGGTCTTCGCACAGTGGGTCGCGCGCGGCAGAATTCCGTTCCCAGCGCTGCATTGCTTTCAGGAAGAGCGCCAGCGCACTCGGGGCTTCGAGATAAGCTGCGAAATGCTCTTCAAAATCTTCAGATTGATCGATCTGATCGGCTCTGCCGACGGAGCGCAACTCGTTCAATAGCGTGGTCAGGTAAAGAGGGTTCCCGCTGGGACGCGCCGCCACCATGCGTTTTACAAAAGCCGCTCCGAGGGTCTTGTCCTGCCGCCCAAGATACGCGGCGATCAGCGCCTCGCGCTCTTCCCTGGTTAGCGGGTGCACAGTCAGCACCGGCCATGCCCGCTTTTGCAGGTCGGCAAAAGGGCGTCCGGGAGGTGTGGAAACAATGAGCCGGATGTTGGCGGGAATCACCGGCGGCAGCCAATTCAGATCGAGCGCCCCGCCCTGGTCTTCAAGCTGATCCAGCGCGTCGATCACCAGCACCATACGGCCGCGCGCCGCCACCATGTGCAACGCATTGGCAAAAGCCACCCGCAGCGCGTAAGGGTCATGAGGAGTTTCGATTGCGAGGTCGAAGCTGCGCCGGAACTCGCCGAGAAAGCGCCGAAGCATGGGAATCCAGCCGGCCGTATCGGGCGCGGCGCCAATGAAGTGAGTCAGCACCGGCGTTTGCAGATTGCGCTGGCTCCAGAAGTGGGTCCAGTTGGCAAGCAGCGACGACTTGCCTGCTCCGGCCTCGCCGGTTACCACCAGCGGCGGCCCGTCTCCTTCCACATGGGAAATCAGCTGGAGCGCGTACTCTTCCCGCCCGAAATAGAGTTCTCTGCGGCTGGCCGAGTAGGCTTCGTGATCGGCCGTAGCCCGGTCAAGCGCGTCGAGCGTGTCGCTCTCCGGATAGAGCGCTTCTGCAGCAGACACTTTCTCGTTCACTTCCTCCTGCAAAAGCTCACTCATGATAGCCGTTCTCCGATCAGCGTTCCCCCGCATGTATTGTGCGAGTCAGCGTCTGTTTCCACCCCCGTCAACGAAGACCTGTTGCCAGGACTCTGATTCCGGGATTCCTGTAAAGCTGTGTCACTCTTCGAAAATTGACACACTGCTCTTGACGCCCCTTTTCAGACTATCGGGAATGCAGCATTCTGCGCTGCCTCTTTGGTGGGATGGAACCTGTCACTGTTGCGCCAATCAGACCGGTGATAAATGGATCCCTATTGAGTGACAAAGATCACGATGAGCAGCTGGAGCGAATGGATTACAGCGAATCCAGAGTAAGTGTACCCAGGAACCAGCGCGCTCAAGTCGACGCGAGCAATAGAGAGCGGGGAACTTGCACAAAACTCACGAGGCACACCAACTCTGGAGTCGCTCTAGACCGCTTTCCGTGAGGGAAAAAGCTTCGGTTATGGATGACCGGATCGTCCTGGGCGGAGGCAATGACTTAAGATTACTGGCGAGGAACTTTATCCATGATTTCAGCGCAAAAGAATCGCTGCCGCATCGCTGTATTTCTGATCATTTTCGCCGCAACACTTTTGTCTTCAGGCCGCATGAGCGCGCAGAGCGCCGAGGATGCCGCCAAGATTGCCGCGAACTTTCAACCGGAGTCGCGCAAGGTGATCGATCGGCTCAGTCAGTTGCATGAGTTGCCCGATGGCGTGTGGAAGACCCACGCCGGCGATGTGGCGCACGGCGAAGCGGTGAATCTGGACGAGAACGGATGGGAGCCGATGAAGAATCCCTCCGATGCTCCCAAGGATGCGGTGTGGTTTCGCCAAACTGTTGAGGTGCCCGCCACTTTGCATGGCTATGACCTGACCGGCGCGCGCGTCTGGTTCCAGTTTCACGCGTACGCCAATGGGCCCATGCCGGAGATTCTCTACTTCAACGGCCGCCGCGTGGCCATGGGCGACGACCTGGAGCCGGTGGTGCTCTTTGACCAGGTCAAGCCCGGCGACAAGGCCGTGATCGCCATCAAGCTGCTGCACACGGTAGACACCAAGCAATTCCAGGGCGCAACCATGCGCGTCGAGTTCGCGGAGAACCGTCCCAATCCCGAAG
>Ga0208691_1000390_pt1 | contig 15956 bp, 10 predicted proteins | sample June2015DPH_20_1_FD_184719 | JGI IMG/M metagenome (GOLD analysis project Ga0208691, IMG submission 184719) | Peatland microbial communities from SPRUCE experiment site at the Marcell Experimental Forest, Minnesota, USA - June2015DPH_20_10... | ecosystem: Environmental > Terrestrial > Soil >... | reverse complement strand
TACCCAATCCAGCGCTTCGCTACGCCTCGACTCGCTTCGCTCGCTCGACTCCGCTCTCGCCGAACCGGCACACACGACACGTCGAGGGGAGCGAATGCCGCTCCCCTCGAGCACCCCAGCAGGAGCGCACCGTACCCAATCCAGCGCTTCGCTACGCCTCGACTCGCTTCGCTCGCTCGACTCCGCTCTCGCCGAACCGGCACACACGACACGTCGAGGGGAGCGAATGCCGCTCCCCCCGAGCACCCCAGCAGGAGCGCACCGTACCGAGTGCCTCGCGCCGCGCAACCGCGCCGGCGGCCCCTGCATCCATTCGCAAGAGGTCATCATGCGCGGATCGATGCCGGCGAGTCCCGTCTTGCTCGCTCTCTTCCTCGGTTGGTCGCTTCTGACATCGCTTCGCGAGCGGCTGGGCGCAAGACCCCCGAGCCCGGGCGGCTCGTCGCGACCCCCGGCCGGTCGCTCCGGCACAGGGTCGCCGCCAGTGACCGAGAGGACGACCCGAGGTGAGGTTCCTCCCGATCCTCGAACGTGGCTCAACTGACAGCGTGAACAACCCCCTGACAGGCGACGGCCCACGAGCACGATCCGGGCGGGAGCGCGGCAATCCCTGCGCGGATGATTCCTTCAGAATCAGAAACCGTAGCGACTGCGCCCCGTCAACGCGCTCACGATGGCCGCGAACATGGCGGCGCCGATGATTGACCAGACCACCGGAAAGGACTCGCCGCGAACGTGCAGAACGTACAACGCGGGAAGGTGCACTTGCGCCGCAAACCATCCGCCGAGCCAAGCACCCACGAAGCCGAGCGCGACCGAGCTGAGGCAGCCCATGTGCGAGTAGCCGGCGATGCGAGAGCCGATGCTGCCGCAAATGCTCGCGACGAGGAGCAACAACAGTGCGCCGACCAACGTCATGAGCTTGTCCTCAGATTTCCCCCACCCTGAGACTCGCGTCAAGTGCAGGCCATGTCATCCACCGCGCTCTCGCCGGCGTGCTCGAGGCGAGCGGCATTCGCTCCCCTCGACACTCACTACAAAACTTCACCCAGCGCCGCGTCGATCTCGGGCGGGTTGAACCCGACCATGATCTTGCCGCGTACGTCGATCACCGGGATCGACCCCCCGCGTAGGCCGCTCTTGACGAGCTTTTCCTGCATCTCCTGCGACGCGCCCGGGTCTTTCTCGATGTCTTTCTCGACGTATGCGATCCCCTTGTGGCGCAGGTAGCGGGCCGCGTCGTGGCATGCGCTACACCATTCGGCCCCGTAGATCACTACGACGGTTCGAGTGGCCGGCTTGCTCGGCACTTCGGCATTCGTTGGAGAAGCACTCACGGTCGGCGGCGAAGGCGCCGCGCTCGCCAGTGTAGGCCCCACCTTTTCCCGGCGCGCGACTGCGAGCACCTCGAATTGCGTACGCGTCATCGTGCGGACCGGATATGCGCCGTCGATGCCCGTCTCGCGAAGGTCAACCACGAATACCTGATCCGCAGCGAGGGCGTGGTCGCCGGCTTCGCTCTCGACCCGCACAGTATCCCGTCCCATGACGGGCACATCCGCAACGCGGGTCTCGACGTGAAAATCCCCCTTGTCGTCGATCCACGTGAGGAGCAGACCTTCGGTCTCGGGCCGGACGACGGGTAGCAACGCCGCAGCATCTTGCGTCGTCGACGACACACGGCGCGTGCACGCGGCACCGGCGCCCATCGCGAGAAGCACACTTAAAAGCGTGGCCAAGATGCGGCGCCCCTTCACTGAACCTCCTCGGACAACTTTGCCCATTCGATGAGCATCGCGTCGACTCTCTTGGTCAAAGCCCGTTCTTCCTGCGCCATTTTGCTCAGCTTCTCCCAGCCGTCTCCAGGCGCTTCTTTCAGGTTGCCGCGCAGCACGTCGAGATCGCGCTCGCCTGCCGCGATGGCGATCTCGAGTTGTTGGACACGGCGTTTCTTTTTCTCGAGCGCACGCCCCGCATGTCGCTGCGACTCGTACCTCTGCCTTGCGACATCGGTCTCCTCGGTGGACGCGAGAGTCGGAGCGGCGACTGCGGACCCTGGCTTCGCCGGTGGGTCGGGAGCTCGACGTACACGAGGGCTGCGATCAGGCGCTACCCGTCCGGCGGATTCTGCGTCTCGCACGCGACGGCTCACGAGCGCTTGCTCGTAGTCGCGAAAGCCGCCGGGATAGACATCGACTCGACCGCTTCGGATGCTCACGATGCGCGTCGTCACATTCTCGAGAAAGCGGCGATCGTGCGAGACGAGCAGCACGGTGCCTTCGAACCCGACCAGAGCCTCTTCGAGAATCTCGGCGGCCGGGATGTCCAAGTGGTTGGTCGGCTCGTCGAGGAAAAGCAGGTTCTTCGGATCGAGCAGCAGTTTTGCGAGTGCCAGGCGTGATCGCTCCCCGCCCGAAAAGCCACGGACCACACGGAGTGGATCATCCCCCCAGAAACGAAAGCGAGCCAGATATTGCCGTGCCGCCTCGACGGTGAAGTCGCCGCGAACGCGGCGCACGTTGTCCACGGCCGTCCGATCCGGATCGACCTCGCCCAGGTGCTGATCGAAATAGCCCTCCTGCAAGTTGGTCCCTCGCTTGAGAACGCCCGTATCGTCCGAAGCACCTCGGCCAGCGAGCAACTTGAGCAACGTGCTCTTGCCGGCGCCGTTCGGACCGACGATGCCGACCCGCTCGCCGCGCCGAACGAGAAGGTCGAAGTGTGAAAAGAGCGCGCGACCGCCGCGGGAGGCGGTAAGGCCGCAGGCGTCGAGGACGATGTCTCCCGTCCGCGCCGCCGGGGCGAATCGGAACGTGACGCGTTCGGCGCTTGCCCAAACGTCTTCGGGCCTCTCGATGCGGTCGATCTTCTCGAGCATCTTGCGACGACTCTGGGCCTGCTTCGTCTTCTGTCCAGCGATGTTTTTTCGGATGAAGTCTTCGGTTTTGGCAATTAAGTCGTGCTGGCGCTCCGCAATGGCGCGCTCTCGCGCCAGATCGTCCTCGCGAAGCAACACGTACTCGGAGTAGCGCGCGGGATAGAGGCGAACACCGCGTCGTCCGAGCTCAAGCGACGATTTGCAGGTATTGTCCAGAAACGCGCGATCGTGACTCACGATCAACACGGCGCCTCGGTATTCGGACAGCCATTGTTCGAGCCAGCCGATCGTATCGAGGTCCAAGTGATTGGTCGGTTCGTCCAAAAGCAGGAGTTCGGGTCGTTGCGCGAGGACGACTCCGAGTCGAAGTCGCCCCTGCTCGCCACCCGATAACGAAGCGACCGGCCTAGCGAGATCGGCCTCCGAAAAGCCGAGATGACTCGCGAGCGCCGCGACCCTGTGCTCGAGCTCGTCGCCGCGAGCCAGATGGTACCGGTCGGTCACACGCGCCAGATGATCGAGCGCCGTTTGCGTGCCGCTCGCGGCATCCTGTTGAGCTTGGCGGAGTTCGTCGCGCAGTTGCATGGCTGCCCCGAACCCGGAGAGAAACGCCCCAAGGACGTCGCCTTGTGCCGCGATCTCGTGAGACTGTCGATAATAGCCAATCGTCGTATCGCGGCGCACGACAACCGACCCCGCATCCGGCTCGATCTCGCCGGCCAGGATGCGCAGAAGGGTGGTTTTGCCCGAACCGTTGGGGGCGACCAGGGCCACGCGATCGCCCATGGCGAGCGAAAGGGTGACGTTCTCGAAGAGAGTCTCCGCAGCGTACCCAAAGCGCAGATCGGCGACCTGAAGAAGGGTCATCGCGGCGGCCTGAAGTAGCACGATGGCCCGTTTGGGTCAGTGCCAGGGACACGCTTGCCAGAAGGCCGCCGCTTAGCCTACGTCAGCGCACCGCAGCCGCCAGCTCGGCCACAGTCGTCTCAAAGGCACTGCAATCGAAGGGCTCTTGCCGCAAAAACCTCTCGATCGCGTCCATGCGCACCATGGCCTCGTCGAGCTCTTTGTCGCTTCCCTTCACGTAGGCGCCCAATGCGACCCAATCGCGTTTGGCTTCGTAGGCGGCCAATAGAGCCCGCAGGCGCCGAGCTGCTTTGCGATGCGGCTCCGACGCGACCGAGTCCATGACACGCGACAACGACGCCAGAACGTCGACAGCCGGGTATCGGCCTCGGGCCGCGATCGCCCTATCGAGCACGACATGACCGTCGAGAATGGCGCGGACCTCATCGGCGATCGGCTCGTCCATGTCCCCGCCTTCGACGAGCACCGTGTAGATGGCCGTGATGCTGCCGCGCGGTCCCTGTCCGGACCGCTCAAGCAGCCGCGGGAGCCCAGCGAACACGCTCGCCGGATATCCGCGGCGCGCCGGAGGCTCGCCCGCGGCGAGGCCGACCTCGCGTTGCGCGCGAGCGACCCGCGTCACCGAGTCGACGAGCAAAAGTACGCGCGAGCCGCGATCCCGGAAATACTCGGCGTACGAAGTGGCCACCTGCGCCGCGCGGAGCCGCTCGAGCGCCGCGACGTCGCTCGTCGCGACGACGACGACGGCCTTCTTGCGCCCCTCGGCGCCCAGAAAGCGATCGACGAATTCGGCCACCTCGCGCCCGCGCTCGCCGACGAGGGCGACGACCACGACGTCTGCGTCGCAGCCGCGGGCGATCGTGCCGAGCAACGTGCTCTTGCCCACTCCCGATCCGGCAAAGAGGCCGACCCGTTGCCCCTCGCCCAACGTGATCAATCCATCGACGACGCGCACGCCCGTCGCGATGGGGCGCGCGATGAGGGCACTCGGAGGACTGCGGTCGACGGGCACGAGCTCTCCCGCGATGACTGGACCCCCGTCGAGCGGACGACCCAGCCCATCGAGCATTCGTCCGAGGACTCCCTCGCTCGCGCGAACGGTGAGCGGGCCGCCCGTCGACTCCACCTCGTCATCGGCCCCCACCCCAACGAGTGCGCCGAACGGCATCGCAATCGCGCCGTTCGCATCGAACCCGACGACCTCGCAGACAAGCGGATCGCCGCGCCGGCACACGCGGATCACGTCTCCGACGCGAACCCCCGGCAGCGCAAGTCGCAAGCTCAGACCCGCCACCGACAGGACCCGACCGTTCGGCCGCAGAGTCGACACGTGCGCAAGCGCCGCCTTGAGCGACTCCACATCGACCATCATGGCCTACTTGCCGACCGCGGCTCGCTTTCCTTCCGGCTTTCCTTCGCGCCCGCCCGACGCCTGATTGCGCAACTCGATCACGAGCTCTTCCAGAAGCTCCCGTCCGCGCGACGTCAGGGAGGCGGGGACTTCCACCTGCACGACGACGACGAGCGACCCTCGGCCTCGTCCGTCGAGCCGCGGGATACCTTGGCCCTTGAGGGTGAACAGCGTACCCGGTTGGGTTCCGGCTGGAATCGCGAGCGCGACGGTTGCGGAGTCCTCGTCCGGCTCCAAAGCAGGGACGCGAATTTCGGCCCCCAGGGCCGCATCGGTGAACGGGATGCTCACGCGCGTGATGAGGTCGGCGCCGTCGCGCTCGAAGCGAGGATCCTCTTCGACGTCAATCTCCACGTACAAGTCGCCGGCCGCGGCCCCTGCCGGCCCCGGCATTCCCTGGCCGCTCACGCGCAAGCGCTGACCGGCATCGATGCCCGCAGGAAACGTCACGGTTACTTTCCGCGTGCGTTCGACGGCCCCGTGTCCTGCGCATGCCGGACACGCTTCCTTTATCGTCCGGCCCGCGCCGCGACAACGCGGGCAGGTCGAGGTGAACATCACAAACCCACGCGCGTTCGACACCTGCCCGCTGCCGCGGCACTGTGAGCAGGTTTCGAGCTTGGTGCCGGCCTTGGCGCCATTACCCCCGCAGTCGCTGCAGGGTGCCGGCGCGCGCACGCTCACCTCGCGCTTGCATCCGAACGCGGCATCCCTCAGCGGCAAGCGCGTCTGCACTCGCAAATCGCTACCTCGACGAGCGCGCCCCCCTCCGCCACTCGAGAACATCTCGGCGAAGAGGTCCTGCATGTGGGCGAAAACGTCGCTGACGCCGCCCTCAAATCCGGAAGCGCCGGCCATCGATCCGTCGAGCCCCGCGTGACCAAACTGGTCATAGATGCGCCGCTTCGTCTCGTCGGACAGTACCTGATAGGCCTCGTTCACCTCTTTGAACTTCGACTCGGCCGAGGAATCGCTCGGGTTGCGGTCGGGGTGATGCTTCAGAGCCTCGCGCCGATACGCCTTGCGTAGTTCATCCGGGGGCGCTTCGCGCGAGACGGACAGGATTTCGTAATAATCGCGCTTAGAGGACATCGGCGCCCGGGTTGTCTTCGCTGCAAACCCTGCAACGGGTGTGCGCTCACACGCAAGAACGCAAGCGGTAAGCTCGCGAGCCGCAAGTTAAGCCGCTGTCCGGCTGTGTCAACGCGAATCGCGGTTGGAGGGCCGTGGCCAAGCGCGAGCGGGGACTTGAACCGGGTTCGAAAACATGCTTCGGCTGCGGTCCTCGGTTCGTGGCCGGCTCGACGGTCCTCATGTAGGACTGGGGGGACGAGCCTCTTCAGAAGCCTCGGGTTCGCGCGTCGATTGTTCCAAGAGCACGGTCAAACGCTCAATGTCCGAGCGTGCACGCGCGAGAGCGTCGCCGGATTCGGCCCGGAGCCGGGACTCATGCTCCTGCGAGAGCGCCCGTCTGAGAACGTCGATCTCGTCGAGAGCGGCGAAGAGTGCGGCGTTCGACTCCGCGCGGCTCGCGTCGGACAGGACGGTCGATGCCCCTTCCGACTCGCGACGCACGCCCGCATTGTCGCTCGTGAGCTCCGCCAAGCGTCGCTCGAGCTCTGCCACGCTCCAACTGCTCGCACGAGCTTCGCCTTCTCGGCGTGCCAAGTCCAGGGCGAGCGCATCGAGGCGTTCGCGCAGACGCGCGTTTTCGGCGAGCAGGGCATGACCCTCGACCGGATCATCCCCCGTCGGGGGTTCGGGGTAAGACCCGCTCTCGTCGAGCGCACTCACGAGATCGCGAACGATTTGGTCGCGCCGAGCCATCTCCGCCTCGAGTAGGCGAATCGCCTGGGCCCTCTCCCGAAGGGCCTCCTCGAAGTGCGCCAGTTCCGCGGCGCATGCCTCACCGGCTGCACTAAGATCGCGCTCCAGCCGCGCGCTTCGACGATCCGTCTGGTGCGCATGTTGGGTGATCGCGTCGATTTCCGCCTGCGCGCTCCCACGGACGGCTGCGGCCGCGGCGCGTGCCTCGTCGACGTGGGCCAACAAGACCGACACGTGATGCGTCTCAGCCGCCAGCGCCACCTCCAGCTCGGCCGAGCGCGCCGCACGATGCATGAGCTCGCTTTCCAGACCTTCCGTTCGCAGCCGCGCATTCGAGAGTTCGGTGCGAAGGGCATCTGTGGCGTCCGCCTCCTGGTCCCGGCCGCGGGGCGGCAGTTCGACGATCGAATAGGCCTCCACGTGAGCGTCCCCTTGGCCGGCGACTGCCACGAACGCCGAAACGACTCGATCGCCGTCGGCGAGCTGCGTGTCCACGGTCACGGCGGGAGGCTCGTCGTCTTCACTGAGCGCCACGAGCGCCACGCCCTCGAACGCGAGCTCTGCGACCATTCGAACGTTGGAAAACGCAGCGGCGACCAGATCGAAGAGCTCGTAGTAGTCGAACGCCCGCCCCGACTCGTGCCCCGCAGTCTCGCGGTTGGCTGCGCGGATGAGCGCCACGCCGGCGTCACCGACCATCGCGCGAGCCCGTGCGATGACATCGGCCGGGTCGTCGAACGAGCCGAGATCCGGCACGATGACCAGGTCGAGATTGCGGGCCACGAGGTCGTGCGGGGAATACGGGAGCACCCGCACGCCCGCCGTTGCCCGTTCGGCTTGGGCAAGTGCGCGGTTTCGGTCCGGGTCCCACACGTGGACCGTGCGAGCCCCCAGGTGGACCATGCGTGCGGCCATCCCGAACGAGGCGTCGCCCAACACCGCAACATCCGCGCCCGCGGCGAGCGATTCCACATACACCGCCAGGGCCTGGTGCGGGTGAACGCGAACGGCGGACGGATCCATGGCGGCGAGAGTGGGGTTTAGCAGAGACTGGGTCCGGGCGAGGCAAGGCGTGCTGTCCGGCGCTCTCGGCCCGAACGCGAAACGAATGGCGCCGCGCGCCGATCGGTGAGCACACCGGCAAGCTCCCCGGCGAGCACCACGCTCGCACCGCACGTCGGCCATCGGGGCAAAAGGCGAACGACACGCTCGTCCGGACGACGGCCCGGCAGGCTACGCTCTCGGGGCAGCGCCTCGGTCAGACGGCTCGATGCGTCGCTCGAATCGAGAAAGCGGACGAGAACCTCGGGCGAGCCGACGCAACCCACCGGAGTCGCGCTCCACGCCAAACCCATTTCGATTCCCACGAGACCCGGGACCGCCGATTGCGGAAGAACCAGCAGTCGAAGCTCGTCGATCGATCCATCGTGCGCCACGCGAGCCCAGGGCGCCACCCGAAGCCGATCGACCCGAGACAACCGGCGGTAGCTCCGGGCCAGCCAACGCGCGGCGCCGCGACCGCCGTGGAAGTGCCCCGAACGGGAGCCTGGGCTCATCCAAAGCGGTACGAACACGACAGCGTCCATTCCGACCAGCCAGGGAGCATCGGCCGAGACGTTGCGGAGCGCGAGGATCAGGACGACCACGACGGTGCCCACCAGAAGCGCGGTGATTCGACCGGACGGACTGCCGAGGTCGAGCCAGTCGCTCGGGCGGCCCCACGCCGCGAAGGCATCGCAAGGCCGCAACACAAGCCAGCGTCCAGGGCCCCTGGCTTTTGCCTTTGGGGCTTTCGGGCGGAGCGCCGCAGCGACGATCGCGATCGCGACGCACGCGCTGCCGCCGCTCACCTCGTCGGAAACTTGGAGTGCGATGCCAAGCGCCAAACTTGCTCCGCTCAGTGTGGATCGGACCGCGAGCGGCAGTGGCAGCACGGGCCGCTCCAGGTCGGCTTCAACGCCGCCCCGATCGGCCCCGTTGGCGCCCGACTTGCGACGAACCAACCAAGCGTACGCGAGACCGACGATGCCGATCGACACCGCAAACGATGCGCCGCGAATCCGGTCCGGTTCCGAAGAGATGCGCGGATCGACAGGAGGCGGCGGGTGCAACGCCGCGACGCCCGATAACGCCCGATCGTCGACGCGCACGACCCACTTCACGCACTCGCCGCGCGCAACGTGAGGCCGCAAAAGCTCCAGCACGTCGCGATCGACTCCACGGCGAAGCGTCGCGAGCGCACCGTCATCGACGGCGCCGGTCTCCGGATCGATAGGCTGCGGAGGGTCCGGCGAGGCGGGCAGGTCGATGATGGTCTGCGCCCCATTCAAGCCTTCGACGGCGAGAGGGTCGGAAATGCTCAGCCGCCAGGTGGCTCCGTCGCGAACGAGAGCGCCGGCGGCGACCAGGTCGATTCGCCAGCGGACGTCGAAGGCGAACGTTCCGTGTTGCGTCGCGCGAGGGTCATCGACGACGACACGAAACTTCCTTGCGTCTTGGCTCCAGACGTGTGCCGTCAAGCTCCGTCCGTCGTCCGAGGCGACGTTCACCAAGGGCTCGACGACGGCCGATCCGTCGACGTTGGTGAGGTCAAAGGACTTCAGAGGACCGCGCACCACGTGCCATCGGATCTTGTGCCGAACCGTCGCCTCGCCGCTCGGCTCGACCCGCAGCTCCAGGTCGTCGCCGATCGCATGCGCCTCCTGCCAAGCGGAAGCCCGGCCCGAAACGAGCCATGCACAAAGCGCGCATGCGAACGCCGCGAGAACCCGTGGGTGCATGCAAGAGGATGTTCATCCAGCTCCGACCGCGCGGACAACTTTCAGGGCGAAGCGACGGAAACGGCGGTATGGGTTTGCACGAGGATGAAGGCTCAGAAGCCGCCGTGGTGCAACGCCCAGACGATCCCGTCCTCGACGGCCGCGCGCGGCACATCGAAGGACGTGACGACGGCGGCCGGGGCCTTCGCAGAGCTCGACGTGGACGTGAGGGTGAGCGCGCTGGCTCCGGCAGCCGGCAAACGCTGCAGCTCCGCCAAAGTGTCGGCCGCACTCTGCGGCGGCAGGCCCATGAGCGCGGCGATGCCCATCGCTTCCGCGGCGACCCCCCTCATCGTAACGAAGCCCGCTGCGCCCACTTGCGAATCCTTGAGGGGCATCAGCTCCGGCATCGAGCGAAGGGAGTCGCCGGAGCCCGCTATCGCGGAGGCAAGCTTGGCGGTGATCAACGACTCGTCGCCCCCAACACCCACCCAGGTTCGGCCCCCATCGGGTACCACGAAGACATGAAACTGCACCGATCGGGCCACCGGCTGAGCCTTCGGCCCCGCTTTCTGGTGCGCGGCAGGCGGTGGCTGAAGCTCCACCACGTAGTGCTCCGCCGTGACGGGCCATGCGCTGCCTTTCGGCATCGGTGCGAGAGCCAACCGGATCGCGGGCAACCCCCGGAATCCGGCGCGGTACACGGAGGCGACGGCTGGCCGGCTCCATGCTGCGGTCAGTGCCTTCAGCGCTTGGGACAAATCCGAGGCCGGCTCGTCTATCTCGATCACGTGCCAGCCGACCAGATCCTTGGCTAGAGACCCCATCGCACTTTGCTCGCCCTCGTCCCCCGCAGAGGAGGAAACGGCGACAGTGACCGATTTACGCGCTGCCTCGACGTCGATCCCACGCGCGTAAACCGTTGCGGCCGACAGCGGAAACCGGCGCAGCGCCTCGACGAGCGCTTGGCCGTCGGGTGGCTTTACGCCGTCCTCTGCGAGTGTCTCGCTGACGACTTTGAGCACGCTGTCTCTGACAGGCGCCAAGAGGGCCGGATCGGTTCCCCTTCCGAAGACCACGAGGTCCGCATCCGACGGCATTTGCCAGAATTGGGCTGGCGGCGGCCCAACGCGATCGGCGTTCGCGGTCGTCAGTTGCGCGAACAGCGACGTCGTGCCCGAGAAATTCTCCGTGAGAACGACGCGCGCGGCGGAATCCGACAAATGGATGTCCAGCGAAAGAGTATCGAGATCCAGTACCGAGTTCACGACGTCTTGGGCTGCAGCCATCGCGAGTTCGCGGACGCTCTGAATTCCGAGCGAGCTGCCCGTGAACGCGCCGAGAAGAACCGACATCGTCTTCCACTTGTCGGAAACGAGTGACTTGATCGGCTGCACCCGAACGTCGACGCGCACGTCGGAAGTCGAGCGCATACGCGTTATGCCGCGGGTGAGCCACGGGCCAAGCTGGGTCAAGGCCTTCGGATCTCCCAGCGCGCAGACGATCCGCGTCGCCGAGGACCCATAGGCAGGGGCAAGCTCACAGGTGCGACGAGCTTGGGAGTCGCGATCTTCTTCGTCGGCGCCGGGGTCCGCGGCTGCACCAAGTCCTTGAATCACCAGAGCGCCGTTGTCGGCGGGCACCAGCTTGTATCGCCCCGTTAGAGAGGCCTTGGCGACGTCGAGGCTCCGAATGCCCGCCGACACCGAAAAAAGCGCGGCAGCGGATGGAAGGCCGGCCCCTGTTCGGTTCACAGCGAGGGCAAAGTCGACAGGCTGATCGACGTCGATGAGCGGCCCCACGGGTTCTCCGACGACCAGCTCGCTCAACTGCTCGGATTGCGGCGTCGGTAGTTTCGACCACGCGTGTGCGATCGAAAGGGATGCGCTCGGCTTGGTGATGCGTCCGAACACGATGAGGTTGACTGGAAGAGCCACCGGGCCCAGATCCGCAGTTGTCGCGGGCCCGGGCGTCCCCAAGGAGATCGCGGCGGCGGACGGGGCATGGAGCACGGGCGACGGACCGCTGCACGCGGCTTGCGCCCAGAGGACCCAGGCTGCGACGAAATCAAGGGTCGCCTGCGCTGCGCGGCACCGGATCATCAATTCGGTCGAGCATACGCGAGCCGTCTTATCAATCTAGTCCCGTGAGGTCGCCGCGGGTAAAGACCACTGGCCGATGGCCTTCGCACCCACAGCCCCGTCACCGCCGTTGAATGACGCGCAACGCGAAGCGGTCGAGCACGGCGACGGACCGCTGCTCGTGCTCGCGGGTGCAGGGTCGGGCAAGACGCGCGTCATCACGCATCGGATCGCACGACTGGTCGCACGGGGTATTCCGCCGGGGGCTCTCGTCGCGCTCACGTTCACCAACAAGGCCGCCGCCGAAATGCGCGAGCGCGTCGGCAAGATCCTCGGCAAGGGCGCTACCGGCGGCAGCCGACGCTCCGCCACCGCCGTGGGCGGACTTACCGTATCGACGTTCCACTCGTTCGGTCTCGAGGTGCTCGGACGCGAGCGGGACGTGCTCGGTGGCCACTTCACCATTTTCGATCACGGCGACCAAAGCGCGCTCGTGAAGCAGTTGCTGCGGGCGGCCGGGGCGGACCGGACGTTCGACGCTCAAGCCGTTCTGTCGCGCATTTCGATGGCGAAAAACGCCGGCCTTACGCCGGACGAGCTGCCCTGTCGCGAGGGAGACGACTACGACGAGATCACGAAAGCCATTTTTCCGCGTTATCAGAACGCGCTCCGCCGATACCGCGCGTTCGATTTCGACGATCTCATCTGTGAGGTCGCGCGACTTTGGCGCGATCACTCCGACGTCCGAGCCCGATGGCAAGAGAGGTTCATCCACGTGCTCGTCGACGAATATCAAGATACCAACCGCGCGCAGCTCGAGATGCTTCGCCTCTTGTGCGCGCGACGTGGAAACGTGTGCGCCGTAGGCGACGACGATCAGGCCATCTACGGCTGGCGCGGCGCGGAGGTGAAAAACATCCTCGATTTCGATCGCCACTTCCCAGGCGCGCGCGTCATCAAGCTCGAACAGAACTACCGCTCCACGACGCCCATCCTTGCCGTCGCGAACGCCGTCATCGCGAAGCGAACGGACGCCAAGTGGCGCAAGGTTCTCTTCAGCCGCCGGGCCGGCGGCCACCCGGTGCGCCACGCCATTGCCGCTACACCCGAAGCCGAGGCGGCCTGGGTGGCGCGCGAGATCCGCCGTTACGTGAGCGAGGAAGGGCGGCGTCCCGGCGAAATCGCGGTTCTCTATCGGTCGAACAACCAGTCACGATTCATCGAAGAGGCGCTTCGTGAGCAGGGAATTTCGCACCGCGTGGTAGGGGGAATGCAATTTTTCGAACGCAAGGAGGTCAAGGATACCCTCGCCTACCTCAAGCTGGCGCTCAACCCCGCCGACGAAATCAGCCTGCGCCGTATCGTCAATTACCCGCCGCGGGCCATCGGGGAAGCGACTTTCGAGAAGCTTTTGACGGCTGCGCTCGTGCGCGGCTGGTCGCTCTGGCAGGCCGTCGAGCGCGTCGACGCGCTCGACGACGTCGGCGCTGCAGCACGCGACGGATGCCGTGCTCTCGCAAGCGCGGTGACCGAGGCGCGGCGCGATCTCGTGTCGTCGACGCGACCGCCGAGCCAAGTCGCGCGCACGATCGTCGAGCGCGTCGGCTTCAAGGCGGAGATCGACACCAGCGGACCCACTGCCGACGCGGCGGCCAAACGCTGGGCAAACGTCGAGGGCGTGCTGGCCACGCTCGCGAGGCGCGAGGCGCGCCATGGCGCTGCGACCGAAGGCCTCGCCGGCTTCTTGCAATTGCTGACGATGGATGTCGAGGCCGACCTCGACGACGCGCAAGACGTCGTGACTCTCTCGACGCTGCACGGCAGCAAGGGACTCGAGTTCGACGTCGTCTTCTTGATCGGATGCGAGGAGGGGTATCTGCCGCATGGCCGCACGATCGATGCCAAGGCGACCGACGGCCTCGGCGAGGATGGCTGCGCCCCCATCGAAGAGGAGCGGCGTCTGTTCTACGTGGGGATCACGCGCGCGAGAGATCATCTGGTCCTGAGCCGGGCGAAAGCACGCGTGCTGCGCGGCAAAGCGGTGCCGCGAACGCCCAGCCGGTTTCTTCTCGATATCCCCGCCGAACTGCTCGACGAACAGGAGGTGAAGAACGACGCTCCGACGACCGCCCGCGAGGCCGCGGCCAACGCGAACGCCATTTTGGCCATGCTCGAAGGCCTCGGACCTCGCAGCTGACGAGTCTTGCGCGAACGGCCCCCACTCGATCCCGACGCCGACCTCTAAATCTAAAGAGCGGCTTGGAGATCCGCGATGACGTCGCCTGCGTCTTCGATTCCGACGGAGAGTCGGATGAGGCCGTCGGAAATCCCGATGGCCTGGCGCTGCTCGCTCGTCATTTCGTAATAGCTCATGACGGCTGGCTGCTCGATCAGCGTCTCGACTCCACCGAAGCTGACCGCGATTCGCGCTAGTCTCGTGGCGTCAACGAGGCTGCTCGCCGCGGCGAGGCCCCCGCGGACCACGAAGCTGACGACTCCACCGAAGCCGCTCATTTGCGCCCGCGCAATGCCATGCGTCGCATGAGAAGCGAGACCGGGATAGAAGACCCGCTCGATCTTCGGATGCTTCTCGAGCCACTGCGCGACCGCGAGGGCGGTTGAATTCTGCCTTTCGAGGCGAAGGGCCAGCGTCTTGAGCCCTCGTCCGACCAGGAACGCGGCGTGCGGATCGCACACGCCGCCAAGCACACCACGCAGGTCGCGGATGATCGACACCAAGCCGGCCGGGCCGCAAACGACCCCGGCCATGACGTCATTGTGGCCCGCCAAGTACTTCGTCGCGCTGTGCACGACCAGATCTACGCCGAAGTTCGTCGGACGGCAGTTGAACGGTGTCGCCAAGGTCGCGTCGATCATCGATTTTACGGTGCGACGGCTTCTGCATGCGGCCGCCACTCGTTCGAGATCGATGCACGACAGATAGGGGTTCGTCGGTGACTCGCTCAGGACGAGACGCGTCTCGGGGCGGAGCGCATCCGGCAACGATGCCACGTCACCCGCAGGCAGCAGCGTGTGCGCGACGCCGAAGCGCGTCAGTACGTCTTTGACGAACTCGAGCGTCCGCCGATAACAGTCTTGGAAGAGGACGATATGCTGGCCGCTCTTGACGAGAGCGAAGAGGCCCGTCGTCACCGCGGCCATGCCGCTCGCGAAGAGGGCCGCATCCTCGGTTCCTTCCAGCGCGGCGAGGCGCAGCTCAACGGACCGCACCGTGGGGTTGCCGTAACGGGCGTACTCGCCTCGTTCGGGATCGGAGTGTTCCCCACGCGTATAGCGCGCGATCTCGGCGCTATCCGCAAACGTGTAGGTGGCCGTCTGCACGATCGGCATCGGCACGGATTCGTACGCTTTGAACTTGTCGTCGCCTGCGTGGACCGCTTCGGTGGAGGTGATTGTCTTTCGCTCGCTCATGGAACTGAGACCTCAGGGGCTACGACGGGCAATGCCCGCTCTGCCAGGGCGCGCCGCGATTTCAAGAAATGGTGGTCGAACCCTTCGAAAACTTGCAGGTCGGCGCCGAGCCCTTCGGCCAGTCTTCGGGCGTCGTCGACGCTGCAGAACTCATCTCGATCGCCGACGAAGACCGTCTTGCGAATCGTGCTCGCCCGAGTGGAGACCGACAAGCCTTCGAAATCGAACATGCGGGCGCTCGGCGCCACGAGCAGAACCCGATCGACCGCTTCTTCGCACAGGGCGGCGCGCAAGCCGACCCACGATCCGAACGAGTGACCGCATACTGCCACGTGCGCCAAAGGCACGAGGCGGCGCACGTGCTCGATCACCGCACGGGCGTCGTCCACTTCTCCCCGTCCCTCATCGTAGACCCCCGTGCTCGTGCCGACGCCACGGAAGTTGAATCGTGCCCATGCGACCCGGCCCCGGCCGGCATCGGACAGCCATTTCGCAATCACCAACGGAACCGGGCTGTGCATGCTTCCGCCGTACAGCGGATGGGGATGGCAAAGCACCACCGCGCGCAACGCGTCGGTCGGAGCATGGATGCGCGCCTCGATCGCCGACCCCGGGGCGCCGCCCAGCACGCGAGTTTCGACCTCGCCTGCGACCGTGACCGGGGGCGAACGAGTCGGAGCCGCGGGGTTCATCCCCGAAGC
>Ga0208691_1000385_pt1 | contig 16094 bp, 22 predicted proteins | sample June2015DPH_20_1_FD_184719 | JGI IMG/M metagenome (GOLD analysis project Ga0208691, IMG submission 184719) | Peatland microbial communities from SPRUCE experiment site at the Marcell Experimental Forest, Minnesota, USA - June2015DPH_20_10... | ecosystem: Environmental > Terrestrial > Soil >... | reverse complement strand
ACTCCCTCCGGGGGGGCTTCCGACTCCCTCCGGGGGGGCTTCCGACTCCCTCCGGGGGGGCTTCCGACTCCCTCCGGGGGGGCTTCCGACTCCCTCCGGCGCCCTTTCGCACAGCGAAAATACGTATGTTTTTCAGCGCTTTCCGCTAGCTCTCGCGCGTGCGCGTGCGCGCGCGCGATCGATCTAGATTTTAAGATCTGATCGATCTGTGTGGCGACTACCCCTCCCCCCTAAAACCGCGTAGGCGCGTTTTAACCCTCAGGAGCCACTGCCGCCCCGCGTCCGGCCCCAAAAGGGGCCGCACTCCCCTCCCTACTGGTTCCGGACCAGACGGCTTCGCCGGGAACGCGAAGCACGTCCGCAAAAACTCTCCCATCGCTTGGCGCCCTCCTGGCGCTACGCGGGACTGCTCCGCTCCGCCGAAGAGGCTGTGCAAGGAGAGCAAATTCGACGGCTACGGCACTAAACGTGCTGGTTCATGGGCTTTCCGGAATGGACGCGCAGGGGTCAGTGTGGCATACTTTTACGTAATTATTCGAGGAATCGCCTGTTATGGACCGCCACATCACGCTTTCCGACCTGCCCGAAGACCTCGCGCGTTTCGCCGAAGCGCAGATCGCGTCCGGGCAATCGGCGTCGGTCGAGGATGCACTCCGCGCCGGGGCCGAGGCTCTGGTCGCACAACAGCGTCGGCGGCAACGGCACGAAGCGAAGGTTGCGGCGCTCGACGCCGCCTTAGACGAAGGCGAACGGAGCGGCATGTTCGACGGTAATCCGTTTGCCAGCGTCCGAGCCGAGCTCGGCCTTCCGCCGCGTTGACGGCGTGGCCGAGTACCGATTCACCAACGCCGCCCGCTCTGACCTGCGTTGCATTGGTCAGTACACCCTGGATAACTGGGACCTACGTCAGTACGACGAGTATATCGGCGGCCTCGAAACCTACTGCCAGAGGCTTGCGGACATGCCGGTGCTTGGGCGGCCGTACAGGCGGCCTCCGTACCAGTGGTCCCGGTACGTCTCGCACGTCGTGTATTTCCGGCGCAAGGACGATGGAGACATCGTTGTCGTACGCATCCTGGGCAAGAAAATGAAGCCCGAGCTCCACTTCGACCCCTCAACCGACGACGACTTCGACGAGGACGCTTAGGCGTCGTCCATGAATTACGGACCAGTAATCTCGCGTATCGAGGAAGGTCTATCGGCGCAGGGACAAGCCTGCAAGGTACCTTGATACCATGCCACCTATGGCAGCGAATCTTGGTATCTTGGTATCTAGGCACCCATGATGGAGCCAACCGGCGAACGAGTTCGCTAGCTGCCGCTTGCGTAGGTATGTAGGTACCTAGCGAAGAAGAGGTCTAGATATCATGGTACATCGACCGCGCATCATCGCCATTGTCTCGCAGAAGGGCGGAACCGGCAAGACGACCACCGCCGTCAACCTTGCCGTGGCTGCGATGCTCGACGGCAAGCAGGTCGTCGTCGCAGACCTCGCGACCGAAGCGAACGCGGCAGGGTGGTACGGCTATCGCGGCGAAAAGGTGCCGCTGGTGCAGCCGACGCACCCGAAGGGACTGGATGCGCTCGTGACCGTGGCGACGGCGCAGCGGGTGGACTGGCTCATCGTGGACACGGAGGGCGGGGTCAACCAAGCGGCGGCAAAGGCCGTGGATCTTGCCGACTACGTGCTGATTACCTGCCGACCCGGCATCTTTGACCGCGATGCGACCGTGACGACCATCCGGCTTTGCCTTGCACAAGGCAAGGTGCCGCACGTTCTAATCACGAACATTGAAGCCGGGCCGCGTGCCTCGCTGGCCGAAGAAGTGCGTACTGCGCTTGGTGGGCTAGGCGTCGAGGTCTTGCCTGGCGGGGTCGGTCGTCGCGCAGCGTTTGTGGACAGCCTGAACGACGGCCGCGCCGTCCTCGAGTACCAGCCGAAGGGCAAGGCCGCCGATGAAGTACGCGACCTTTACGCCCTAGTTTCTCGACATGACACCATGGTGTCTATCTACCAAGATACCTTTGTGATAAGGTAGGGAGCGCCGCACATGAGCACGTCGAAGAAAAAGCCAATGCCCGCCCTCGCTCCACTAGATATGGCCGCGTTCAACGCCGCAGCGGTTGTCATTCCCGACCCGGTGCAATCTGTCATCGCGCCGCAGTCTCCTCCGCCTGTGCCCGCGTCACCCTCCAAACGAGGCAAAGCGCACGCTATCGCAAACGGCAGCAGCACCCCGCAGCCGAGCCGCGCAGGCAAGGCTCAGCTTTCTGTTTGGGTTCGTATTGAGAAGCGGAAGGCGCTCAAGCGGCGCGCTCTCGACATCGGCCGCGCGGTGGACGACATCGTGAACGAGCTCATCGACGACTTTCTCAAGCGTCAATAGTGTACCGTGATATCATGAGGAGCAGCGCCCCCTGAAGCAAGCAGCGACGCGACGACGAGCGCATTCGACGGAGCCGGGTCGGGGACTTACGACTCGTGCACGCGTCCCTCGGCGAAGGCCGAAGGCCCGGAAGCCGGTCACTCCTCGCCCGTGGTCGGCGAACTATGGCGAACGCGCAGCCGCGTCAGCGATTCCGCCGGCTCCTCGTCGCCACGCTGCTCCTCCTGATGACAATTCCTGCGCAGACGCTCACGAAGACTGTGCACGTCGATGCAGTCGCGCAGAACCGCGACCAACCACTCGTTTCGCTCCCCACGAGGGAGCCTCGCGAGGAGCTGCAGGTGTGAGATGGATAGCGGACGGCCATGGGCGTCGCGCGCGCTGAACAGAGACCGGAGGTCCTCGGGAGACCATCGCGTCGCAACAAGTGCAAACGGCTGCAACGTCTGGCGCTGCATGCCCAGGGCGCGCGCACAGGATACAAACACCCGTCCACGGCCAATGGCAGACCGCGCCAGAAGCGCGACACGGTACGCGTGCTCGGCCTGTGCGTCCCGTACGTCGGCAGTAGCTTCGATCGCATCGAGAATGCGTGAATGCAGATCCGGCGGGATGTCCGCAAGATCGACCGAGACACCGGTGCGAACCGCCCTCGTTCGCGGCTCAGAAGCCATCTTGAAGGACGCTACCGCGTAGTGTCGGTGAGAGCAATCATCGGATTGCGCTGAACTGCTGAAAGCGCTTGCAATTGACAATTCAGCGTCGGAGCCTCCGGCAAACGTAGAAGCATCGCTGGCGCGCCGTTGACGCACGGTGGGTCGTCGCGTAATCACGTCCAACCGACCGAAGTATCGGTCTTCCATTTCCGGAGAACGGCATTCTACGTTGTCAGTATTTGCATAAGGAGTGTACCCCATGCATCTGGTGCGACCGAGTTATATACTCACGCAGACCGGCGCCGCATGTCTTGCGACAGTCGCGTGCCTTACGCTCAAGCCGGCGATCGCGATGGCCCAAAACGACGGTATCGAATTGGAGGCCGTCAACGATTACAGCGGCTGTCTGAGCAACAACAACACCTGCACGTACCCGCCGTGCTTCACAGGCGGCGGCAGCCTGAGCTACTCCATTTCCAGCGCAACGGCGTTCATCAACACGATGTTGAGCACGAACAGCCTGGGCTTCACCGAGGGTGATTTCTGGGAGAACAACACCGTATACGATACCGACTTCCTGGACCCGGATATCACCGGTGCCAACTCGTACGACGATGATACATGGGATTTCGATGAGAACGGCTACGCGATTTCCTACTACCAGGGTCACGGGTTGAGCCTAGGGGGTGGCACGTCGCAGACATGCACGGCCGCATCGCAGTGCAACAACCCTCCGTCGGGCACGTCGGTCGGCACCACCGGGTACGGCACTTGCGCCATTACGCCAGCCAGCGTCTCGCAGCAAGGCTTGGGTTGGGGATACTGCATTTATGCTCAGACGCCACAGCTCGTCGTCTGTAGCCCCTACGACAGCAACGGCCATGAAGCCGCGCTGTCACCGTACATGGCGCTCGGCGAGAACAGCACAGTCGGCGCGTGGCGCGGAGCAGCGACGAACGGCGGGACGGCGCTGGCCATTGTGCGCATGAGCTGGGGCATGAGCCCCTTCTTCCCGTGGACGAACTGGGCGCCGGCGTTCGCTGGACTGCAGATCTACGCCGGCATGATGGTGCCCTACGGAGATACGAACGACAGCGCGGGCTTCGGCGGCGCGGTGGCGTCAGTATACAATAGCAATGCGAGTTCGACGGTGGCGTCCGGATATACGAACGCGATAAGCAGCATAACCGATGGAGGTGGCTGTGGGACGGGCGGACTCAGCTACCACGGCGGGATCAACGGCTGTGGCTGCCAGGTCGCTGCGACGTTTACGGACACATCCGCGGACGGCTCGGCCATCATGGGTGAAAGCTGGTCTGCGCTGCAAAGCAACGCCGGGTCGCAAACGTCGACCGATTGGCTGTATTGGACGGCCACATGCAATTACGACCCATCGACGTACCCGTGGTCGGGTGGGGGTTGAGCTGTGAAGCACCGCACTGTCGCCCGATGGAGGAAGATCATGCGCCAGCTTTCTGGAATTCGAACCTTGGAGTGCATCGCGTGTGTCGTCGCCGTGAGCTCCGTGGGCTGCGGCGCGGATCGCGCCCCGGAACCGAGCGGCACGACCGGTCAGGCCTTGGCGTCGTCTGCTGCTGACGCGCAGGCGAGCTCCGTCATTCCGGGATACGTCCATACTCTCAACGCGTCTAAGTTTCGCATCGGGCAGAACCCGACGCTGGAACTCAGCACTGGAGTACTTCAGCAGTGGCGCGGTAGCCTGGGCGCGTTCTCAACCGATCCGACGAACGGTTGGAGCATGGCCTCGCTCGATTCGACGACACCACGCGGACCGTATATCGTCAACGCGGCGACTCAGAACGCAGCTGTCCGCGACTATTTCCTTACGGCGGGTCTGCCGGCCGATCAGGTTGGTCCGGTCGGTGCCGACTTCGAGGTCGGTGGGTCCGGGCAAGCTAATAGCCAGGCAACGTTCGCCTCGGGAAGTGTGCGTAGCATCAATTCAGTGCTATCACGAGTTGTCCAAGGCATTCGCGTCGTCGAGTCTTTTGCGTGGGCGAAGATGACGACAGGCGGCGACGTTGACATGGAAGCGGTGTTCTGGCCGCCGCTCGATGGGAGCGTGGTTAACAGCGCTGTGAACTTCGCCGCAACCATGGCTGATCCGGCCATGCATGCCGCCTACCTTGCCAAACTTCCGAGCCCACCTGTCCGCGACGGGGGTGTAGTGATCCACCATACAGACTTCACGCTGCATTCGGCGTCAAGCGCCTACGTTTCGTATGACGTAACGCTAGACTCGATGTCCAGTGCGTCGATGCGACACTTCGACGTCAACGGGAACGAATTTTGGCTACCGCAAGAGCTCGCCGCAAACCCAGGAAGCATTCGCAAGCGTTGAGCTTTCAAGAACGCCGGGCAGGAGTGGCAGCCCGCGGGGCAACCGGAAAAAGTCTCGTGCACGACTTTCCCAGCGACGCCTCGGGCAAGGCCGTTCCGTAGGGCGTCTACGACATGGCACGCAACGAAGCGTATGTTTCCGTTGGGATGCGACCACGACACGCCGGCGTTCGCCGTCGCGTCGATCCGGCGCTGGTGGATGGCGATGGGGCGGCGCGCCTATCCCCACACGAACGAGCTCTTCATCACCGCAGATACTGGCGGAAGCAACGTAAGTGGAACCGCATCGAACATCGCCTCTTCTGTCACATCACATAGAACTGGCGTGGTAAGCCGCTGAGAACCTTCGAGGCTGTGGTGGAGCTCATCGGACACACTCGCACCTCGACAGGCGAGTGAAGGCCAAACTCGACACCGGAAACTACCCCACAAGGCGTGGTCATCACCAAAACCCAGATGAAGTCGCTCGCCATCCATAAGCAAGCCTTTCGTGGCGAGTGGAACTACGATGTCCAGCCACGCTGAAACTGCTCCGCGCTCTCGCCGCTCGCCCGCCAATCGCGAACCCGTTCTGACCACTTCGTTCCTGTCTCTGTCATGCGCTCATCATGCGGCGCATTTCGACCGGCTTACAGAATGGGGCTCACGCAGGAGATACCGATGTGCATTGGTTCTCACCTATCGTCGCCGAGCGCGGAGCGATGCAACCGCGGCGGACGACGGCCTCGGCAGCCGATCGGTGCCCAGGGGAACTATTGCCCCTAGCGGTCACGCGTACCGACGCGCTCTGCGGCGGGTCCCAGTAGGCGCCGCAGGAGTCGTCCTGGCGTTTGCCTTGTTGTTCAACGTGACCTTTGCACAAGCCGCGGTGCCCGCCTCGGCGCCGCCGATCCTCGTCGAGTGGACAGGGCCGCTAGAGTGCGGCTCTAGCGACGCTGTTGCCGAGGAAGTCGCCACGCTGCTTCCGCCGCGGGCGGCCCAGGTCCCCGTGCGAGTCGTAGTCTCGGTAGAGCGAGAGGAAGACAACCGCCGGCGCGCCGTCATCTCCACAAGCTGGCGCGGAGCGACGAGCCGGCGCGTCCTGGAGGCAGATGGATGCGCGACGCTCGTGTCCGCGGTGGCCGTGATCGTCGCCGCGACGGTGGGCGAAGCCACGGCCGTTGAGAAGGCGCAGCCGCCGGCGACGGATATACCGGCGCAGCATCGCGTTCTCGTTGGGCCGGACCCATCTCGCGCGCGGGTAAGCTGGGATATCGCCGTCGCGGCGGCGGTGGACGACGGCTCCCTTCCGTCCGTCGCTCCGGGAGCCGAGATTGCGGCCGGTGTTACGACGTACGCTGGCCTCGTCCGGCTGCGCGTTCACGCAGGAGGATGGCTATCCGCGCCGGTTTCCCGCTCGGCGCCCAGCGGCGAGCGGGCATCCTTTGTTCTGCTCGAGCCGTTCTTTCGAGTGTGCGGCCTTGTGGTGGCTGCTGCCCTGGAGATTGGCCCATGCGTCGGGGGTGCAGCGGACATCGCGTGGCCGATAGCGATCGCGGGATCGGGACCGACGTTTCGGGCGAAGCCGCGAGCGGGCACGTGGTTTGCGCCGTCCGAGTCTATCTATGCCTCCGTTGCCGCGGGCCGGCACTCCCGGATGTTCTTGCGGGCGGATGTCGTCGAGCCCACACCCAGGCCCACCTTCGTCGTGTCCCGCGTTCAGGCGGGCAATCTTCCCTTGTTCACGCCGGCTCGAATGGCTGTTCGCGGGGAACTAGGACTCGCCCTCGATTTTTTTTGACGAAGTCCGCTGCCGGACCGCACTAATTCTCCGGACGTATGAGTGCGGGGGTGCAGACGGCCCTAAAGGCGGCCAGACCGAGCGCGGCGCCAAGCCAAGGGCAAGCCGTGACGAGTTTCGAGGAGGTTTACGACGCACACGTCGAGTTCGTCTGGCGCACCGCCCTGCGTCTGGGGATCCCCCGCGAGCACGTCGACGACCTCGTCCAAGACGTCTTTCTCATCGTGCATCGGCATCTTCACACGTTCGAGGGCCGCTCAACCTTGCGTACGTGGCTGTTCGGGATCGTTGTTAGGGTTGCGAGGCGGCGTCGAGGTGCGCTCGGGGCCCAAGCGCGCCTGACCGACGTAAGCATCGACATCGAGACCATCCTCGACCCGCGCGAAGGGCCGTTTGAGGCGGCGCGTCGGGCCGAAGCCGCACGCGCGGTCGACCGGATACTCGACGCGGTCGATGACGAAAAGCGCTTCGTGTTCGTCGCGCTCGAGCTGGAGCAGATGAGCCCCGCGGACGCGGCTCACGCTCTCGGCATTCCAGTGAATACCGTTTACTCCCGCCTGCGCCATGCGCGGCAACAGTTTGCCGCAGCGACTGCGAGGTTCCGAACTCGCGACTCATGGAGGCATCCGTGAATCCGCTGCAGCCACAGGACCGCGAGCTCATTAGGCTCTCCCGTATCGGCCATGAGCTAAGCGACGCAGACCGCGTCCGGCTCAAGGCAGCCATTATGGGGCGTATCGCCAGCACGGGCACCGCTCCGCGCGCACAAACGATGCCGCTGGCGGCGAAGGCCATCGCCGTTGTTACGGTCGCCGGCGCGGTCGCTTCCGGGGCTGTCTGGGCCACTCGGGCGGGAGCGCCTTCGGAGAGCAGCGCGAGCCACCGGGCGCTCGAGACACCGCCGGCACTGGTTGCGGAAGCAGTACATACTGCCATCGTTGCTGCACCGCCGGCACGCGAGACGCCGCAGATACGGGGGCTGAAGGTTCCGTCAGCTGGTCGCGACGCCGTCAAACCGGCCTCGGCAGCCAGCCCCGAGGCAGAGACGCCCTCTCTTGTGGCGCTTGCCATCCGTCGGTCCCAGGCGGTCTCATCGCCTCAGGCGAGGGGAACTGAGACGACCGCGACGGGCGCAGCCTCCGCGGCGCGCGGCGACTGGAGCCCGCACCCTGGGAGCGACGTCGCCCGGGCTTCGCCCGTAGCAATTCGGGCGGACGAATTGGCGCGCGAGGCCCGGCTGCTCAAAGGGGCATTTGCCGCCCTCCGGGACGGGGACGCTTCGAGCGCCCTCACCCTACTCGACCAGCATGCGCAGACCTTTCCAGGCGGTGCGCTTGCCGACGAACGCGACGTCGAGCGCGTGGCGGCACTCTGTCGCCTGGGACGGAAAGCGGAGGCACGCTCCGTCGCAGACGCCTTTCTGGCTGGCAGGCCACCGTCTCGACTGACCGAGCGGGTCCGCGAGTCCTGCGCTGAAGTTCCGACGATTCGCTGACTTCCAACACATAGCCCCACTGTCGCCGGTCTATCCGGATGAGCGGAGATCCATCATGAAACTGACTACGAGCATTTTTGTGCTGTCGTCTGGCCTTGCCCTGATCGCATGCACGAGCGGCGCGGTACCCATCGCCAACGAAGGCGATGCGTCGCAGGCGGGCACGGCAAACTCCACGGACACCACGGCCACGACATCCTCAGCGACTTTGTCCACCAGTTCGTCCGGCGCAACGATGGGCTCGGCCACGAGCGGCTCGGCCACCTCGTCCGAGACGGATGCCGCGTCCGAGACGGACGCAGCCGCTCCCTGCAGCATTTCCGGAGCCCAGCCGATGGATGTGTACGGAGTAGGATGTTATCCGGCGTCCGATATGCCGTCCGGGAGCTGCTCCGGCGCCACCATGTGCTCCTTCTGCTCCGTTCCCACGTGCCAGGGCAGCGTGATACCTCCGCGGACGGGCTACACGTGCGTTTGCAACGGGAACGAGTGGAAGTGCAGCGTAGAGTGGCAGGACACCTCAATTTGCCTCGCCGTCCTTCCCGACGCCTCTGCCGACTGACTCGGCGCTGCGGGAAGCCGCTCAAAAGCGGGCGGCACACCACCGACAGACCTCACAAAAGGCGGGGTAGCGCACCAAAGGAAGGATGTCGCGTCGGAAGTGCGTCAAAACTGGACGCGCTCGACCTCGGATCGCTCCAACTTCTTCTTGCTGCGGTCGTAGAGGGCGGTGGTGCGCACGTCCGCATGCCCGGCTAGACGCGCGGCATCTTCGATGCGCCCGCCGTTATCTTGGTGCGTAGTGATCCCGGTCGCGCGCAGCGAGTGACAGCCGATCTCCTCGGGCAGCCCGGCGGCGGCGGAGCGACGCTTGACCATCGCGCGCATGTCGTTCTGGTGCATCCGCTTGCCCGAGAGCGCGCCCGAGCGGGCAGGGGACGACTGAAACAGCGGCGCTTTTTTGTCGCCGCCGAGCAGTCCACCCGCTTCGAGATACGCCCGGAGCGCTTCGACGACGACATGGTGCGCGGGGAGCTTCCTGGCCTTGCCGCCCTTCTCGTGGGCGACGAGGTACGCGCCTGTAGGATTATCGGCGAAGTCGCCGAGGCGCATGGCGCACAGCGCCTCGACGCGCAGCCAGTTGTAGAGCATCACGGCGATCGCGGCGCGGTCGCGGAGCTCGAGGACCGTTCGCGGCCGTGGCGTTCCGTCCGGCTGCTTGTCATCGAGCGACGCCAGGAGTTTCTTGGCTTCCTCGCGTTCGAGCACGGGTGTCTTGCCTTCCGAGACGACGAGGCGCGGCGTCCGCACGGAAAGCGCCGGGTTCGCGTCGATGCCCCCGCGTTCGGTCAGGAAGTCGAGCCAGTGCCGCAGCGCCGAAGCAGTGAGCTTGATGCTCGAGGGCTCCAGCGTGTCTTGCAGTTCGTGCAGGTGCGCGGCGACGGTCGGTGGCGTGAGCTCGCTCAGAGCCACGCCCTGGCCATGGCACCAGGCGCAGAAGCGCCAGACGGCGCGCCCGTAGGCTTTGCGCGTGTTGGGGTTCGGCACCCTGGCGGTGAAGAACTCGAGCGTCAGGCGCGCGACCTCGTCGCCCGCGTCAGCGATGACAGGCGGGAGCGTCATGGAGACGCCGCCCGGCGCGCTGACGACGGCCACCCCCTGAAGCGGCGACGCGACGACGAGCGCATTCGACGAAGCGCGTCCCTCGGCGAAGGCTCTCGCGAGCGCCTTCATCTCGGGGGTGAGCACGAAGCCAGCTTCGTCGGACGGGAGGGTCATGCGTTTCTCTTGGATAACGTCTTTTATCCACTCCAAAGCTAGACGACCGGAAGGCACGAGTCAAGCGTTCAGTGCTTGGCCATTGCCACCCCACGTCGTGCCAGTTCTTCAATGGCCCATGCGCGGGAAGGGTGCTGCCCGTACGTAAACTCGTTACGAGCGGCTATCACCGCAAGGTCGCTATCGAATGCTTTGCTAAAGACCTGGCGGCGACTGGCGCGGAAAGGCTTGACACGGTCGAAAAAAAGCGACAGGAGGCTTGTCCATTTTCGCTGTTTCATGGGCATTGCGCCGCATCTCTTTGGGACGAAGCACGAGACTGTCCTCGGTTGCGGGGTGCCCAAAAGGGAAAACGCAAAATGCATTCAGAAGACCAAGCGGCGGTACTCTACGATGAACTCGTCGCGATCTTCGGCGGCGAGTATCGGCGACCAGTGCGTCGGGACAGACCAGTGATCCGCTATTCCAGGTAGCGCCATGTGCGGATGACGTGAAACGCGAACGGCTCCCCTTCGAAGGAGCCGTTCTTTATTTCGGCTCGAAGGAACGCTCGTCGCCGGCAACGTCCACGAAGCGTGGGCCTACGGGGCTGTCCCAGACTTGTCCGACGCCGATCCGTTTTGGCGAGCGCCTCGGCGAGCCTGCGTGAGGGGCTCGACGAAACGCTCACCGTGATGCGACGACCAACGCGATCGAAAACATGAACGCCTCGTTGCGACGCATCGCGCGCAACGTCAAGCGCTGAAAGGACGAGGCGATGATCCGTCGATGGGTCGCTCTCGGCATCGCCGAGGCGCAGAAAGGGATTCCGCCGCGTCAAGGGGTACAGGAACATGCCTTCCCTCATTGCCGTCCTGCGCAAGACCAACGTTGCGATGGCACCGAGAATAGGCCAAAGGGGGGGCCTTCGGCGAGCCCCAAGGGGCGGAAAGCGACGTCCAAACGGATGGTCCGTTTTAGTGGGTCGTCGCGACAAAAAATAGTGACGGACACCGGTCGCCGAGAAGTTGGCCTTTCCGAGACCGTATCCGAGGCCGCGGCGCCGCTCCCCATGGATGGGACAACCGCCGGGGCCGAGAAGCCGGCAACCAGCTCGTGCCTGAACGAGGCGCCTCACCGGTCAACGTGAGGCGAAAGCAGCCGAGTAGACGGGCTCCCTGGCTGCGAGCGACACCCGTTCGAGAAACGTCCTCCTACCGAACCTCACGACGCTCCTGCTCGCGCCGCGCCTTCTCCTCGTACTCGACGACGAGCCTCGAGGCGCCGCGTCTCGAGCACGCGCTCGATGTCGGGGCGTTGGTTCTCCGTGTGCCGCTCGCCGCTCCCCCTTGCTCACGCGCAGGTAGATCGCCGTCCGCTCGCCCACGTCGCCGGGCGTACCACGGCGCCCCAATCGCCACGCGTATCAGGCGGCTTCTCCGGGGGACGCGCCCTTACCGCAACTTTTCGCAGCCAGGGAGGCGGAGCCCCAAGAAGGGACGCGCTACGGCACGACCTGTCTCGTCATCGAGCGCATGGGCGTTCCGGCTCCGGTTCCGCTGCGGGTCGGGAGGATACGGAATCGGATTTGGGAATCGCCCAGCAATCGCCGACACGGGCACACGCTCGGGACGGCACAAATCCGAATCGTCGCCGGCGTCGCCAACGGCGTGACGGGACCCGTCGCGATGTCGTCACCCACCCCGGGGTCGCACGCGTGAACGTCTTACCCGCCGGCACCGTCACGTAGAGGTACTCGCGCGACACATTCGTCTTCGCCCTACGTCATCGCGGGCACATCGGCGCGCGGCGTCGACGGAGAGTGCGAATGCGCGCGAGGAGCGCGACGCTCTGTCACTACTGGTAATATGCGCAGGTCGTGTCGTCAATGGCGTCCACGTCAGGGATGCGACCAACCCATCGATCGCGCAGCCGTCGACCGAATGCTGCCTGTTTCTACCCGACTGTGTTCGAGCTGTTTAGATGGATGCATCGGTGCTGTGCACGGTGCATCACCGTCGCACGCATCGGTGATGGCGATGAACGCGCACGACGATCGCAGCGATGACGAGAGCCGTGAAAATGCCGAACAGGGGTGAGGCGAAACCAGGAGCAAAGCGAAGGGCAAGATAAATGTCTGGCGCCTTAATATTGCATGTAACAGGAATCATGATTACTTTTCGACATCATCGAGACTGGCCGTGGATCCACGCGATTGGTAAGTATCGGTTTTGATACCTGAAAAGGTAGAGCCCACTGTGACTGACCCCGAAGAATTGCGTATTTTCAGGCCTCGTATGGGTCTGTGTCGCCGTGCGGCTTCGTGCGGCGGCTCGGGCTCGTTTCGCGGTGCGCTCCTCGCGCGTGTCGGGCGGGGCCGTGTGGCTCGGGGGCGCGCCGCCGGCGCCGGCCGTCGCGCGTATTCCAAAGCCCACCGACCCGATGCCCGGCAAGGCGCACGTCCAGCGTCTGACCGCGCGCGGCGCGCAGGCTGCGGCCCTGCACCTTCGGTACATCGAGCGGGACGGGGTGGAGAAGGACGGCTCCAAGGGCGTGCTCTACGACGCCGACGGACCCGTCCGGCGCGAGACCTTCGAGCAGCGCCGCGTCTCGGCGAGTCCCACCAATTTCGGCTCATTGTCTCGCCGGAAGACGCCGCGCAACTCGACTTGGGTACGTGCGGCGCTTGATGGCGCAGGTCGAGCGGGGACCTGGGGCGCCGCGTCGAATGGGCGGCGGTCAATCATTACAATACCGAACACCCTCACGCGCAATTGGTCATCCGAGGGGTGGACCGGCAAGGCCGTGAGCTGCGGTGCGACCGCAGCTACATCGCGAACGGCTTGCGTTGGCGCGCCCAGGAGATCGCCACCGAGGAGCTCGGGCCGAGGCACGAGTACGAGATTCGGCGGGCGCGCGCTCGCGAGGTGACCCGGGAGCTGTTAACGATCGCTTGATCGCGAGCTCGAGCGCTGCGCGTTTGGTCGGCCGCCTCGAGCAGCTCGAACGATTCGGGCTGGCTACCCACGCGATCTGCAGGCGCGCCGCCGCGCTGCGCAATACCCTGCAGCGCTACCGGCGTGCCGTGTGCGACGCGGCGACCCCCAGTAGCGCGCGACAGCTCTGAATCTGACGACGATATCCTGTTCTGATCGAACGTCGCCGACGTCGACCTGACTGCGTCTCCTCGAACGACCCGGGCATGGCCGCATGCCGACGGTGTGTCGCGATCCCCTTTGCTTAAAATCATTCGACCAGGGTGGGTCATCATCCGGCCGCCGGCGCACTTACGAAACGACTTCCAGGTGGGTCACGCCAGCGCCCACGAATGGATCACAAAGAAGCCGCCGCTGAAGGCTGGAGGGTCCCTCCGCTCGCTCGTACGGATGTTCGGCGCCGAAGTACGGCAAGCCCTCGAAGAGCGGCGGGCCGTGTTGCACGAACTCGGCGTCGCCCCGGGCGACCCGGACCGAGTCGCGCAGCTGCGCGAGCTGCAACGCAGGGCGGTGGGAGAGGAAGTCGCCGCTCGATCGAGGCAAAAGTTTCTTGCCCAGGCTCCTTCGACGTTTCGAGGGCGCCTTCGGCCGTTGCAGGAGCACGACGCTTACGCGGTCGTGAGCGACGGCGCTCGCTTCGTCCTGGTGCCGGCGTCGCCGGAGCTGCGCGTCCCATCGGAGTTTCGCCATGGTCCCCTCCAAAATCCGGCGCGTCCGGGTCAGCACGCGACTGAGCGTTGCGCTTCGTGACCGACTCAGCAAACACTGCGCCGCGAGTGGGCTCTCCGAGCGCGCGGTCATCGAGGACGCGTTGCGCCAGCACCTGGACGGAACGAGCGGATGGGGCGCTCATCTTGCGGCGTCTCGACCGACTCGACCAGGCCATGGCACGCGATCACCACGACCTCGAGCTCTTGTCGGATGGGTTAGGGATTCGCACTCCGGGCGTCCCCGAGGGCGCCAAGCCGGCCGCTCGGCAAGCCGCGGAGGTCCAATGGAAGCAGTTTGTAGCGCACCTCGCCGACCGTTTCTCGGATGGCCACCGCTTCACCGACGGGTTGCCGCAAGGCGGCGACGGCGGAGAGGCCGAGCGGGGGCCCGCATAAGATGGGTGGGCGTGGGGATGGCGGCTCCCCTTCTCCATTCCGTCACTGAACCATTGACTCATACGCCTGAACGCGTGTAGAGTCGTAGCTGACAGGCAACCACTCACGCGCCGGGGGACGGCATGAGCAGCAGGGCAAGCGAATGAGTGACGAGGCCCGCCGTCCGAAGACGTGCACGCGGTACACGGAGGCGGAGACACTCGCCATCCTCGAAGTTGAACGCCTCGGCAAGCCCCTGCCCCACCCGGTTCCCAAGCTCACCGCCAAAGCCGATCCTCCGGTCGGCACTCCCGAGTGGCTCGAAGCCGCGACGGCGAAGCGCGAAGCGGCGACCGTATTTCAACTTGGCTTCTGGCCCGACGACAAGCGCGCCATGCCGGGCGAGTTCATCGCCTGCGCGCTCTTCTCCTCGATCCAGGAAAAGGACTCCGAGTACCTCGAAGGCTCGCAGCTCGCGAGCATCAATGGCCTGTCCGTCACGTACACGGGCCATCGCCTGACTCAGGTCCACGCGGACGTCTGGGAAGCGATCATGCACCTCGGGCGGCAGTTCCCCGAGGGCAGCTGCGTCCAGTTCCGCTCGCGGCAGTTGCTCTCACTCATGGGCAGGCACACGGGCAAGTCGCAGCGCGATCAGCTCAAGACTTGGCTCCGACACCTCTCCGCGACCTGCGTCGAGATCACCGACACCAAGGAAAAGCGCCACTATTGGGGCTCGTTGCTCCCGCGCGGCGCGGACAAGGTCGAGGGCGACGACACGCTCTACGCGGTCGAGATCAACCGCGACCTCGCCAAGATGTTTCAGTCGGGCATCGCGCTCGTCGACTGGAACCAGCGTCAGGAGCTGCGTGGCAAATGGCTTGCCCTCTGGCTCCAGCGCCACTTCGCCCGGTTTCAGAAACCGATGGCCGTGGCCGACCTCTATCGCCTGTCCGACAGCAAGACGAAGCGCCTTGTCGACTTCCGCAAGCAGCTGCGCGCGGCGCTTGCCGATCTGCAGGCTGTCGGTGTCATCGCCGCGTGGCGCGTCGACGCCGCGACCGACACGCTGCACATCACGGCGAACAGGCGGGCTCCGGGGGGGCTTCCGACTCCCTCCGGGGGGGCTTCCGACTCCCTCCCGGCGTCGCCTGCGCCCGATCAGCCTTCGCTCCATCTCCCGTTGCCCCCGGCCGTCAACGCGGAAACGCGCGCCAGATTCCGCGCGCTCTATCCGGGCAAGGACGTCGATCGCTGCCTCGCCGACTTCACCGCCTGGCTCTCGAACTCAGGCAAGAGCGCCGACAAGCCGAACGCGGCGTTCCTGGGCTTCGCCAAGAAGTGGGGTTCCTAGATCGGCGAGCGACAGCTACGGCTTCCGCCGCCACCGCTCCCCGAGTACCTGGCCCAACCCACGCGGCGATCGCACGGACCGCCTGCTGCGCCCCGCACTCCGCGGCGTCGATGATCTCGCAGCAGCAAACGCAAAGCTGAGCTAAGGGGGGCTTCCGACTCCCTCCGGGGGGGCTTCCGACTCCCTCCGGGGGGGCTTCCGACTCCCTCCGGGGGGGCTTCC
>Ga0208691_1000376_pt1 | contig 16264 bp, 13 predicted proteins | sample June2015DPH_20_1_FD_184719 | JGI IMG/M metagenome (GOLD analysis project Ga0208691, IMG submission 184719) | Peatland microbial communities from SPRUCE experiment site at the Marcell Experimental Forest, Minnesota, USA - June2015DPH_20_10... | ecosystem: Environmental > Terrestrial > Soil >... | reverse complement strand
CCAGGAGCCCAGGCAAAACCGAAGCGGGGCGCCCAATCGCGCTTGTCGCTGATGTTGGTTTGGATCTCGTAGCGCAGGCCCAAACTTAGAGTCAGGTTGGGCTTCACCCGCCAATCGTCTCCCACGAAGGTTCCTACGTCGACTTGGTTGACGTTTACCAGAGGGATTCCGCCCGCGATGGTGAATTGCGAGGCGCCACCGCCGATCAACAGCGGATTTATGCCTAGCGACAGGGCGGTCAACGTTCGCTGATAACGCTGGATTGAGGTAATGGTTTCGCAAGCCGCCGAGTTCGGGCTGGCTTGGTTGCACACCACTCCGGGATCTACCGGTTGATTGTCGGAGTCGAGAATAGGCGCATAGCCTCCCGCGAAAGTGAACGAGCCGCCGAAATTGGTGGGAGAGATATTGTTGATGGTGACGGCGCGCACGCGCACGCCGAACTTCCAACTGTGCGCCCCACTGGCGATTGACGTGTAGTTCTGCAGCTCGTAGTGATTTTCGGTATCGATGGTCTTGCCGATCTGCGCGCCGCCTCCGCTAAAGGCGCCTGAGACGATCAGTCCCGGGGCCATACTGTTCGCGGTTTCGACGCTATCGGTGTGATAGAGCTGGAAGTGGGTTTCATTGATGACCTTAGTGCTCAGAACGGCGGTCTCGACGAGCTGAACAGTTTGATCGGTGCCCAGGCTTTGATAGCCACGCGTAAGCAGTGCAGTGGTTCCGATGCCTTGATCCTGGGCATCATTCCGCGTGTAACCATAGCGGATGGTCAAGGTGTTGTTCTGGTTAAGTTGATAATCGACGCGGGGGCTGATGCGCAGGCGGTTCTGAGGCGCTTTGAACACTGAAGTGTACGGCGTGATAGCCAGGTCGCTCGGAGACACGCCGCCGGGTGTGATGGCGATGGGATTGATGAATTGCGCGCCTCCCAGCGTAACGGCGTTGAAGACGGTTCCGCTATTTATATCGCGATCGGAGATATCGATGAAGAAAGATGTCCGCTTGTTGATGGGGCCGCTGAGCGTGCCCTGGAAATCCTTCAACAGCAGCGGGGCTTTTTCAGCAGCGTAGGGATTGCGCGAATTTAAGGCATCGTCACCAAAATTAAAGTTCACGTTCCCGTGGAACTTATCCGAGCCGGGCTTGGTGAAGATCTCGATGCGGCCGTAGCCCAGCTTGTCGAATTCCGGCGAGAAGGGGTTTTGGTTGATGCGGATCTCGCGAATGGAATCCTTGGAGGGCAATGTTCCACCGGTGAATCCGTCTATGTAGATTTGGCCACCGCTCGGCCCGGCGGATGGGCCAGCCAGAGCTTCGAGATCGGATTGCAAATCGTCGGGATCGTCCGACAGCGCGTCCAAATCAGCGCCACGCAGCACCAAGGCGCCGGCGTTTTGAGAAGGATCCGTACTCACGGTTGGTCCTACGTTTTCCTGGACGGTGACTTCCTGTTTTTCGAGTGCGACGCGCAGTTTGATATCCAAGGTGGCTGTTCCGCCGGCGGCGATGTCCACCGTGGCAGGTTGAAACTGTACCAACCCGGGAGACGCGGCTTGTACCGAGTACTTGCCCGATGGAAGGCCGGCGATGGAATAACTTCCGTCATCGCCCGCAGTGGCGGACTTAACCGGTCCGGCGGCGGTGGAAACAGTGACCTTCGCTCCGGGAACCAGCGCTCCGGATTCATCCATCACAGTGCCGTGCAGAATTCCGAGCTGCTGGGCGTGGAGCGCGAGTGAAAGGGTAAGGGGCAGTAATAGTGCAAGTAATTTCTTAGACATTCCGTTCCTGTTTTATTTAGAGATGCATGCCATGGTTTATTGCTCCGGCATGCCCGCACCGATGCTCCAGGAGCCCAGATCCACTTGGCCGGCCGTCCGCGGAGCCGCTGCGAGAAATGGCTCAACGCCCGCGACCAGAGAAAAAGCCGTCATGGAAGAGCCGTCGGCGCTCTTCGAACTCGAGATAATAAGGGCATCACCTTTTTTGAGATCGGCCAGCGCTAAGACCGGCGAGCGCTCGAGCATTTGTTGGAGATCGAACGCGCCTCCCGGACCACGTTGGCCGCCGTATCCGCCAGAAGATGGCCGGCCGCTATCGGCGCCGCCAGACCCGCCGGGTTGGGCTTGGGGCGGACGCGCGGGCGCAGCACCACCTGCGGGAGCACCACCCGCGCCAGGGGCACCGCCGGCGCCCGCAGCAGCCGCGGCATCCGGATGCATACGCAGTGCCATAAACCTGGCCATCCGCTCATCCAACTTGCGCAGCATGGTGTTCTGATTGGTCTGAATTGTCACGGGCTTCTTGGTCTTGAGATCCGTGACCACCACTTCACCCGTGGCGGCATTCACCGAGTCAACGGTTGCCGCAATAGTTTGGAACGATCCGAAAATTAGCTCTTCGGCTTTTAAGCGCGTGCCGTCCTCATTCTTGTCGCCGAGGGCGCGGAGGATGTCACCAATTTGTAATTCGGCGAAAGTACTGGGCTTGGCGTCAGTGAAACGAACCGAATCGAGAGCGTAGCGCCGGAATACTGCCGCAGATACGTCGATGACTAACGGCTTCGAATCCCGCACATGGGTGTTTATGGTTACTTCCTTGGTGTCGGCGTTCACGGCGGTCACCGTGCCGGCTGTCCCACGTTTCTGCCATTCGGCCCGGTCGCGTTCCTGTTTCTTGGCCAGATCGGCCTTGGTCATGACCACGATGGTCTTAGCGGCGATGGATTTGGTCTCCTCCGTGAACGGTCCCCGGGCGAGCAGTCTGTCCCCAACGGCGACATCCGATAGGGCGATCTTGGTGGCTTTCTTCAGATCCTTCTCGCCAGGAGGAATGTGGAGATAGGAGGTGTTATCTTCGAGCTCGATGGTATAAACGGCGCCGTCATCCGCCTTCACTTTGATTTGCTTGGCGGCGGGATCGAGCGAAGCCACCTCACCAACTACGGATTTCAAAGCCGGTGGGGCGGTTTGCGCGTAGGCCAGCGCAAGCGAAAGAAAGATCGCGAACAGTTTCACTAATTTACTTGGCGCTGAAGAAGTTACAAGGGTTACGTACGATCTGTCAAGAAACGTAAACCGCGGCTAGGTGGGGTTCCCTACGCATAGGCCTAGTATCACAATCCAGTGGACTGATCACCAGTTCGTTCACCACGCTGGTGACGCCCTTTACTTTCTTGGTTATCTTCTCGGCCTTGGCTTTTTGCTTTTCGTTTCGGACCTTGCCTTTGAGCGTGACAGCTCCCTGATGGACCGTGATATCAAATTTCATACCTCCAAGGTCCGGATCACTCGAGAGCTTCACCATTACCTGGTCAGTGATTTCATCATCGGTAGGATTCTTCTGCGCGATCAGCGGCGCTACCAGGAGAGCGAACAAAACTGTGAGCGATAAAAGTCGCATGCCTATTCTGATTCTCGCCCCCGCATGGCGCGCCAGTCAATGGCATTTAGAAATTCCGGACTCTGGCGCCAATCTTTACGAACCTTGACGAAGAGCTCCAAAAAGATTTTGCGAGAGAACATGGTCTCCATTTCCTGGCGGGCCAGCGTTCCTATTTTTTTGAGCGTTGCGCCTGCGGCGCCGATGACGATGGCCTTCTGGCCAGGCCGCTCGACGTAGATGGTGGCCGAAATTCGGAGCAGCTTCGGTTGATCTTTCCATTCGTCTACAACCACGGCGACTGCGTGAGGAACCTCCTGGCTAGTTTCGCGCAGGATCCTTTCGCGGATCAATTCCGCGGCGAGAAATCGCTCCGGCTGATCGGTGAGATAATCCGGCGGAAAATAGGCGGGACCCTCGGGCAGGCGATCGACGATGGCTTTCCGAAGTTGGTCTAACCCTTCGCCCGTGACGGCGGAGATCGGAATATAGTCCGCAAATTCACGCACCGCTTTGATCTCTTCGATGCGTGGAAGCAGCAATCTTTTGTCGGACAACCGGTCGACCTTGGTCAGCAACAGGAAGGCTGGAGTGGACAGGTCCTTAACAACTTCGAGCGCCTGCACGTCGTCGCGGCCGAAGCGCGCGGTGGAATCGGAAAGATAAAGCAGCAGATCGCGATCGGCCAACGACGTTCGGACAGTATCCATCATGCGCCGGTTCAGGAGCGAGCCGGACTCGTGAATGCCCGGCGTATCTAGAAAAACGATCTGAGCGCTGCCGGGAAGGTTCACGACGCCTTCGATGGCGGTGCGAGTGGTTTGCGGCTTCTCGGAAACAATGGCCAACTTGCCGCCCACCAGCGCATTCAGCAGCGTGGATTTGCCGGCATTGGGCCGTCCCAGGATGGAGACAAAGCCGGAGCGGAACGTAGTTGCTTCGGCCTCGCTCATGCGTGGCTCTGGGTTACGGTTTCGGGCTCGGCTTTAGATACCCGCACGCGCTCCACTTTCAGCTCGTCGCCGGCAAGTACGTCGATGCGAATCCCTTCGCGCTCCAGCGTTTCGCCCACGCGTGGAACGCGCCCCAGCCATTCTGTTACCAGACCTCCAATGGTAGTGGATTCGGTTTCTTCGCGCGGGCGGAATCCGAGCAGCTCATGCAGACGATCAAGATCGAGGCTGCCCGACACGACGAAACTTCCCTCAGTTTCTTTTTGGACGTCGCGCTCCGGCTCGTGCTCATCGTGGATCTCACCCACGATCTCCTCCACCATATCTTCCATTGTTGCGAGACCGGCGGTGTTTCCATATTCGTCGATCACAATAGCCATGTGCGCGCCATCGGTCTGCATTTCGCGCAACAGAAGATTCACGGGCTTGGTTTCCGGCACGAAACGAATAGGCCGCACTAATTCCTTCACCAGGCGTCCGCGCCGTTCCGCGGGATCCAGTTCAAACATATCGCGCACGTGGACGAAGCCGATGATGTTGTCGATGGTCTCTGCATACACAGGGACGCGCGAAAATTGCTCGTGGATGACCAACTGGCGCATATCCTCGAGCGAGCGATTGGCTTCGACGGCGACGATCTTGGGCCGGGGAGTCATCACCTCGCGAACAGTTTTGTCGCCGAACGCAACCACGCTCTGGATAAGCCGCCGGTCCTGCTCCTCTATAATTCCTTCTTCCTCGCCGGCGGTGATGAGCGCTTCAATATCGTTGGCTGGGCCGGGAGCTTCCACGGGAGCTTTTTCCGTCTCCGCGAGTTCCACGAGAGATTGGAAGAATCCGAGGACGGCCGTGAGCGGACGCACCAGCTTCGCGCTCATCCGCAGCACCGGGGCGAGCGGCAGCAGCCAATGGCCGGTGGTCTTGCGATAGAGCAGCGGCGCGAGAACATAAGTGGACAGCAGCATGGTGAGCCAGCCAAACAGCGCCGCTTCCGCGAGCGTCTCCCATGTGAGCGGCGCGCCCAAAGCAGTAGCGACGCACAGGATACCCAGCAGCATGAGCAGGGTATGCTTGATCATCGAAATTACGAGGACGCCGTGGCGGGTTTCGAGGCCAATGCGGTCCTCGAGCGTTTCCTTGAAGAAATCGAGAGCCGGCAGAGCGGGCCCGCGCAGACGGAGCGAATCCGTATACATGGTTTGAAATACGGTGAGGATGCAGAGCAAGGCCGAGACGATTAGAATGGCCGATACGACCAGGCCGATCATGCGCTCACTCTTTCGATCAAGCCGAGAGGCAGGCCCAGGCGGGCGCGCCACTTGCGTTCGGCGGCGAGCATCTGGCCGCGATCCGTTTCGTGATCCATGCCGAGCAGATGCAGCAGGCCGTGCAGCATCAGGATTTTTAGTTCTTGATTTGCGGCGTGCCCAAATTCGGCTGACTGGCGGCGGGCGGCATGGTAGGAGATGGCAATTTCCCCGAGCTGATCTGAAGGGAACGACAGAACATCCGTCGGATAATCCCGCTTGCGAAATTCGCGATTCAGGCGATGCAACTCCGCGTCTCCCGTAATCAGGCAACAGAAAGCGCGTCCGCCCGCCACTTCGGTTTCCAGGCGCTTTAGGAACGCGCGTAGATCATGGCGAGATACACCCGGCGTGGCCACCTGAAAAAGCAGAGTGCTCTGCTGGGATGACATGGGAACTCAGTTCAACGGAATTTCGGGACCCTGCACCTCGGCAAGCGCGGGCGGTTCCGAGACCGGTGTGATCGCCTCAACGGGCGGCTCGGTCAGCCGGAGCGCAAGTTGCCGGCCGGCGCCGGTGAGGTCCTGATAGCGCTCATAGGCTTTCACGATTCTTTGCACCAGGCTGTGCCGAACGACATCGCGTTCATCGAAATACACAAAACTGATGCCTTCCACGCCGCGCAGGACTTCCACCGCGTCGATCAAACCGCTGCGCTTGCCCGACGGCAAGTCGATTTGCGTGAGGTCGCCGGTAACCACCATCTTGGAGCTGAATCCTTGCCGCGTGAGCACCATCTTCATCTGCTCGGCGGTGCTGTTCTGCGCTTCATCCAGGATGATGAAGCTGTCGTTCAAGGTGCGGCCGCGCATGAACGCGATGGGCGCAACTTCGATGACGGAGCGCTCCAGCAGCTTCTCCACTTTATCCGCTTCCAGCATGTCGTACAAGGCGTCGTACAACGGCCGGAGATAAGGATCCACTTTTTCCTGTAAGTTGCCGGGCAGGAACCCGAGCCGCTCGCCGGCTTCGACCGCCGGACGCGTCAGGACGATGCGGCTGACGCGCTTGTTCAAAAGAGCCGAGACCGCCATAGCGACGGCGAGGTACGTTTTTCCGGTGCCGGCCGGGCCCACGCCGAAAACCAGATCGTGCCTCTCGATAGCTTCCACGTAGCGGCGCTGATTGACGGTTTTCGGCGCCAGGGTTTTCTTGCCGAAATTCCTTTGCCGGCCACTGTGCACCAGGCTGCGCAGAGTTACTTCCGCGTCCTCGGTGACCACGCGCAGGTAACTGTTCAGGTCGCCGTTGGCGAAGCTTTGGCCTTCCTTGACCAGCGCGACGTAATCCTCCAGAATGCTGGCGGCGCGAATGACGTTGGGTTCTTCGCCTTCGATCTCGAGCGAATCGTTCTTCAGGCTGGTGGTGACCTGGAGACCTTTTTCCAGGACACGGATGTTTTCGTCTCGGGTTCCAAAGAGGGACTCGATGCCGCGGGTGATCTGAACGCTGAGTTTCATTCAAAAATGGAGATTAGATACATTGAGGAACAGCAGGGCAGGCTGGCGTTCCAGGCGAGCAGTTAGTGGCGGGACTAAGAACCTTCATCCGCGAGCGCGGACAGAAAGCAAACATCTTCGATTATTATACCAGGGTCGTGGAAGCAGGGATGGGGGCTTAGGCGTTGGCCAGGGAACACGGCGCGCGCCGCGTCACTCGTGCCGCAGCGCGGGCAGCGGGTCCGATTTTGCGGCGCGCAATGCCGGTCCGAACATGGCGGCCATGGCGGTCATCACCAAGAGCAACGATACTGCCGCGTAAATAATGGGATCCCGCACACCCAGACCCTCGAATGCGTGGTTGAACATGCGGTCCACGCCAACCGAGGCAGCGAGTGTCAGCAACAAACCGATGGATAATCCGGCGACAATCGGCCTCGCGCCCGATGCCAGTATGAAGCGAAAGATGTCGGCCTTGGTGGCGCCGAGGGCCACGCGAATTCCCAGCTCCCGGGTTCGCCGGTTCACGTCAAACGCGGTCACTCCAAAGATACCAACCACCGCTAAGAGAATCGCCAAGCCGCCCAGTAACAAGAATACTTCGACCAGCTCTAAAAACTGAGTGGCTGTTTCCACGATTATTGATCTGAGTACGCGAGGCACGCCGATCGCGTCGCGATCCAGTTCTCGAACCGCATTGTTCACACCGCGCAGCATGGAACCGGCATCCCCGTGAAACCGGAGCATCAGATCGCCTCGCGCCGCGCCTGGGTGTTGTAGCAGATAAAAGTGCGGACCTTCGATTGAGCTGAAGCCCTCCAGCTTCGTGTCACGCGCGAGTCCCACCACCTCGAATTGGCTGTTTTGATCTAGCTCTATCCTCTTGCCTAGCGGATTCGCACCTGGCCAAAAGGTGCGCGCAAAAGTTTCCGACACAATGGCCAGGGATGCAGCCCTGGAATCCATCACATCCGCTTCTTGAAACGCCCGTCCGCGCACAATCGGAATTCGAATGATTCGGAAGAAATCGGGTGAAACGGAAGCGACGGAGGCTCTGCGACCAGTTTCCTTCGCTTCGCCCGGCAACCGGACCTTGGTCGATTCAACTCCCATAAATGGAATCGATGTCGTGTAACATGTGGATTGCACGCCCGGCAACGCCTGCACACGTTGCTCGATCGTCCGATAGAAGGACCATGCGGTATCGTTCGTGTATCTTGGGGCCCCGACATTCAGCGGGATCACCAGCAGTTGTCTGGTTTCCATGCCTGCATCGGCCGTAAACAGATTGTAGTCGGCCCGAATGAGCAGCGCCGCGGCAGTCGTCAGAAACAAGCTCATGGCGATCTGAGCAGTGATCAGAACACTGCGGGCGCCCCATCTTGGCGATCCGGAGCCGAGAACGCTCTCCTGACCTTTGAGGGCTCGCGCAAGGTCCACCTTCAAGGATTGCGTTGCCGGCGCTATACCGGCGACAAAGGCGGTGAGCAGTACGATGGCGCCGAGATACGCAAAGACCAAAAGATCGGGTTTCATCGGAAGATATTCTGCGTCACCAAACCAGAGTCTAATTATGTCGGGGACGCGCTCAGCCAGGTACGCGCTGATTAAACCGGCTGCGGTTGCGAGGATCACATTCTCCACCAGGAGCATGCGCAGCAATCTGCCGCGGCCTGCGCCAAGCGAGAGCCGGATGGCAATCTCCTGCCGGCGGCCCACCGCTCGCGATAGCAACAACGTCGCAACGTTCGTGCAGGCCATCAACAGAACGAGCGTTACACAGATCCACCAGAACAGCACGAGCCAGATGACGACAGAGCGTAAGCGCGGATTTGCAATCAGGGACCCATTCGTTACGGTCAGCGTTGTTTTCCGGCCAGGGTGCAACTTGTCCTGCTGATTCGCAATCACGCCAAGCTCGGCCTGGGCAGCGGATCGTGAAAAGCCAGCGTGGAGGCGGCCTTGCACCGTTAGCCAAGGCACATCGCTCTTCCGGAATAGATCTTCGCCATCGATCAGTGGCTGCATGGTCCAAGGCAGCCAGACACCCGATTGGAGCCGACCCGGAAAACGCGCCGGCACTACGCCGACCACGGTGAACGGATGCCGATTCAGAGTGATGACCCGGCCCAAAATATGCGGGTCCCTGTCAAACTTGAGCTGCCACATCTCCTCGCTGATCACAGCTACGGGAGCAGCACCAGGGGTGGAACATTCCTCCGGCAGAAAAAGCCTACCGAGTTTGGCACGGTCCAGCCCGTACAGCGAAAAGAAAGTGCACGTGACCAGGAGGTGATAGCTTTGCTTTGGGTCGTCGTTCAAGTTCGCTCCAGCCGTTTCCCAGGCCGCTAGGTCAGTTACGGAGCGAGCGCGAGCCAGATAGGCGCGGTAGTCCTCGACGGACGTCTTCATAGGTCCGTTGGGCTCGGTTGTATTCAAATATTCCGGAACCAACTCGATGAAGCTCTGGGGGTCCTTTTCCACGCGCGCGCGAAACAGCATGCCATTAAGCAGAGTGAAGGCGGCGGTGTTCACGCCGATCCCCAAGGACAGCATCAACACGATGGCGCAAGAGATGAATGGGCTCCGCCGGAGCGATCGCAGAGCGTAACGAACGTCCAAGAGCCAGGTGTCCGGCTGATGCATACCTTACGCGGCGCGTCTAAGATGGCACCGCTGTGGCTTCCATGATGCCAGGTTTTTGGGGTCTTGGAGTTGGGCGATGTCTGACTCTAGAGGTTGATAAGTGTGCGTTGTAATACACTAATCTTGGGATCCCAACGCAGATGCTGTTGCAATGAAGAAGCGCGCCAAGGTGGAGACCGTCCGCGCGGCAGTTCGCGATAGCCCCCTAAAAGTGGCCCCTGCCGGTTACTGGAACGTGTTCGAGTCGTTTCTGGCGCGGCGGGCTACCTGGCTGGCGGTTGGATTGGTAGCGCTCGCGAGCGCGCGGATCGTTTCCACTTACACGATTTTCAGCCATACATTTGACGAACCGGCGCATATTGCTTGCGGCATGGAGTGGCTCGAAAAGCATACCTACACGTACGAGCCACAGCATCCTCCTTTAACTCGCGTTATGACCGCCCTACTGCCCAAACTTTTCGGAGCACACGGTGCGAATCAAGAATTGATGTGGGACGAAGGGTTGGCGATCCTATTCAGCCGGGGAACGGAGGATTTCAATCTGGCGCTGGCGCGGCTGGGGATCCTGCCGTTTTTTTGGATCACTTGCTGGATCGCGTATTCGTGCACGCGCTGGATCTCTGGCAGCGCGGCCGCTGCGGTGCTGGCGGTCTTCCTGGTCAGCATGACACCAACCATTCTGGCGCACGCCGGACTTGCGACCACCGATATGGGGTTGACCGCAATGTTGTTGCTTGCGATCTACAGCGGTTGGCGCTGGATGGAAGAGCGAGTTTGGTGGCGCGCCGCGGCTTTCGGCGCATCCACGGGACTGGCGGTGCTGTCGAAGTTTTCGATGTTGGCTTTCTTTCCATCGATAGCAGTGGTCGCGCTTCTTATTTGGCTGGGTTTCGAATACAAGCGCTTAAAATTGTTGCCGGCACTCTTGCTTGAGCGGCTGCCGCAAGCGCTGGTGGCGGCGGCGATCGCTGCTGTAGTGATTTGGGCGGGCTATTTTTTTTCCTTCGGAAAGACCGTGGATTTTACGTTTCCGGTTCCCGCGCCTGAACTCTTCAGCGGCATCGATGAGGTGAAGAAACATAATGCAACCGGCCACACCACCTACTTGATGGGTGCGGTGAACAACACCGGCTGGCCGCAATTTTACGCGGTAGCGTTGGCGGTAAAAACTCCGCTGCCTATCCTGGCGCTGGGGATTCTCGGGTTAGCTTTGCTGTTTTCGCGCAAGCAGTTCGGAACCAGGGGCTGGATGGTGCTCAGTGTGGTGCTGGGAATTTTGATTTTTTCATCGTTCTTCTCTCAGATTCGCATCGGCACGCGGCACGTGCTGCCGGTGTTTGTGGCGTTTGGAATCGCGGGCGGCTGCGCGGCTGTTTGGCTGGCACAGCTTCCGAAACGGCGTGGCCTGGCGCAGGGTTTAGTCGCGCTCACGCTGTTGTTAGTTGCGGCGACGTCGCTGGCCGCGCATCCCAATTACCTGGCATATTTCAACGTGATCGCCGGTGGGAAGCCGGAGGCCTTCCTGGTGGATTCGGATCTGGATTGGTGCCAGGATACGAAGCGCCTGGCAAAGAAGCTGAAGGAACTGGGCGCAACGGAAATTTATTTCAACAAGTTCGCACCCGGGGATCCCGAAAAACTCTACGGACTTCCGCTCATCCATCCGCTGGATGTAAATGGAGCGCGGCCGGGTTGGAACGTGGTGGGACTCACGGCGCTGAAACTGGGCCTATTCGGCGATACGCGGTACGCCTATGATCCGGGATTTCAATTTTGGCCGGAGACGAGTCCGCCGACGGAGCGAGTGGGGAATAGCTATTGGTTGTTTTATAGTGATGCGGGCGGTAAGTGAACCGAGGCCATTGGCTACTAGATTCCTAATAGGCTATTATTAGGCTACTCTTCCTCATTCCAACATGTGGACCCTAGACCCCGATCATTTGGCGAAGCTAACAATCCCGATTGGGACTGGTTGGCTTCTCGGCGAGTGTATGGAGGCGCGAGGGAAACAAGACCTCTGGATTAGGCAGAAGCCTGAAGTTCTAGAAGTTTTGCGAGAACAGGCGATTATCCAAAGCGTAGAGTCGTCGAATCGAATCGAGGGCGTAACGGTCGCCGCAAACCGGTTGCGTCCTCTGGTGATCGGGCGTGCCAGGCCGCGTGACCGTTCGGAGGAGGAACTGGCCGGATATCGAGCGGCGCTGGATTGGATCTTCTCACGAAAGAACCGCTTAGCGATGACCCCCGACGTGATTCGTCGATTGCATTCGCTTGCCCAGGGCGGGTCGGGAGATTCGGGAGAATGGAAGAGGCGGGATAACGAGATCATCGAAATCCTGCCGAATGGGGAGCGCAGCGTTCGCTTTGTTCCAGTTTCCGCAAAGCAAACGCCCGCGGCCATGGTTGAGTTGTGCCGCAGGTATCGCATTGCTAGCGATGAACAACGTGTCCCACCGCTCCTGGTTATGGCGTCCTTTGTCCTGGATTTTCTTTGTATCCATCCTTTCCGTGACGGCAATGGCCGTGTTTCGCGGCTGACCACTTCGTTACTGCTTCAATTGGACGGATTTCAGGTTCCTCGGTACATCAGCCTGGAGAGGTTGATTGAAGAGACCAAGCTGGAATACTATCGCGTTCTCAAGCTGTGCTCCCAGGGTTGGCATGAGGGAAAGAACGAGATCGTACCGTGGTGGAACTATTTCCTCAGCACGTTGCGAAACGCTTACAAGGAATTCGAGCGCCAGGTTGAGTCAGTCCAGGCGCGGCCGGCCAAGAGCGACTTAGTTCGACAGACCATCCTGGTGCAAATGGAGAGGTTCACGTTAGCCGACATGGCGGCCCAGTTGCCCGCGGCCAGTCCACAGCTCATTAAGAAGGTTCTTGCGGAAATGAAAGAGGCAGGCACTGTTAAGTTGGCTGGACGGGGTCGCGGGGCGCGGTGGGAGATTATCCGCTAGCAGTATCGCGGGGCTACTTCGGTTTCGGCGGATATTTTTCGAAGGCCTTTTTGACCATGTCATCCAGCTTGGACTGGATCTTGGAAGCGTCGCTTTTTTCAACGCTCGCGATGGCGCGCCAGACCAATGCGTGAACGCTCGCGTCGCGCAGATCGATGACTAGCGTGCCTTCCGTGTATGGCACACGGACCACCTGCGTACCCAAGCCGCGCCAGCCCGCGGGATACTGTTCGAGCTCCGTTTTGCGGGCCGATCCGAAGCGGTAGCGTACATTCAGATCGGAGTGGCCGCTGACAATCTCGAGACCCTTGGCGGTGAGCAAGCGCACGATATCGGCATCGATTTGCTTTTTGACAAGTTCGCTGTTGAGCGCGGGATTTTTGCTGTTCAACTGGCCGTCGCGGATGGCGAAAGTCTTGTACTTGCTGAAGTCGACAGACTGGTCGAATTCGATGTTGATTTTTTGCGCAAACGCGGCGGCAGCAGCGAAGAAAATCAGCAAGAAGGCTCGCATGTCAGGGGACTTTATCACAAACCAGCCTGCGCTACCATAAGAGGTCCCATGCCAATCGATTGGTTCCCGCTATGGCTCAGCCTACGCGTGGCCGCGATTTCAACTGCACTCGCGTTAGGCATCGGGCTCACGCTGGCATGGGTTCTGGCGAACCGGCAATTTCGAGGCAAAGAAATTTTGGATGCAGCCGTGACGCTGCCGCTGGTGTTGCCGCCAACCGTGCTGGGTTACTATCTTCTGGTTGTGCTGGGCCGCAATAGTCCCGTGGGAAAACTCTATGAGTGGCTGTTCGGGGAGCCGCTGGTTTTCTCCTGGCAGGCTGCGGTGGTTGCGGCGCTGTTTCATTCCACGCCGCTGCTGGTGAAGTCGGCGCGGGCGGCCTTTGAGAGCGTGGACCGATCGTACGAGCGCGCGGCGCGAAACTTGGGAGCCACCGAGCTGCGGTTGTTCTGGAGGGTGACGCTGCCGTTGACGCGCCGGGCCATCCTTGCGGCGGCAGCGCTCGGATTCGCGCGGTCACTCGGCGATTTCGGCGTGACGCTGATGATCGCGGGCAATATTCCGGGCCGGACGCAAACCTTAGCGCTCGCAATCTACGACGCCGTGGAAGCCGGAAACGGCCAGACGGCGCGCGTGCTGGTGATCATTATTTCGGCCATCGCGCTGGTCGTGTTGAGCGTCGCGAACCGGCTCACATCCAGCCCGTACGGTCCGCGCCAAACCGCGCTATGATCCAGGCGCGCATTCGCAAGCAGTATGCGCCGGGCGAGGCGTCCGCCGCTTTTTCGCTCGACGTGGATCTGAAGGCGGAAGCGGGAATCACGGTCCTTTTTGGGCCGAGCGGCGCGGGAAAAACGCTGACGTTGGATTCGATCGCCGGATTTGTGCGTCCGGACGAAGGCCGTATTCTGTTGGATGACGAGATTCTTTTTGATGGCGCATCAGGCGTCCACCTGCCGGCTCGCGCCCGGCGCTGCGGATACGTATTTCAAAATTACGCGCTGTTTCCGCACATGACTTTGCGGGGGAACCTGGAGTTCGCCGTGGAACGCGTCCCTCGGCTGGAGCGGCATCGCAAGGTGAATGAGATGCTGGAGAAGTTCCACCTGGCTGAAGTTTCCGGGCGCCGTCCCTACGAGCTTTCGGGCGGCCAAAAACAGCGCTGTTCCATTGCGCGCGCGCTGATCGGCTCGCCGCGTTTGCTTTTGCTGGATGAGCCGACACAAGGCTTGGACGCTCCGCTGCGCGCTGAGCTATATGCCACGCTGCGCCAGGTGCGCCAGGAATTCCAAATACCCACGTTGTTGGTCACGCACGATTTCGAAGAGTGTTTGGAATTAGCGGATGAGATGCTGGTGCTGCGCGCTGGCCGCGTGGTTCAAAGCGGAACTCCGCGCAAGGTCTTCGAGTATCCGGCTAATGTCGACGTGGCCCGGTTGTTGGGCGTCTATAATCTGCTCCCGGTTGAAATCCGGGGATTGGATCCGGGGCGGAACGTGAGCCGCTTGAGTTATCAGGATTTTGAGTTGACCGGACCTTATTTTCCTGGGCGGCTCATTGGCGATCGAGTATGGTTGTGCATCCGTCCGGATGTGCTTACGGTGGCGCCCAAGGATGGCCGGCCGGGTACGAACCAGATGCCGGCTACGCTGTTGCGCGCGGTGGATAAGCTGGAACGCGTTCGTTTGGAATTCGCGGACGAAATCGCCGTAGAGCTGCCTCGACCCGCATTTGAAAAATATCAGAGTGTGAAGAACTGGGTGATCGAGTTTCCCTCGAGCGGCTTGCGGATCTTATGAAGCGCTACTGCATCACGGATTCGCTCGACGTGGCTGTCCGGGCGGCCGGGGACGCCGTTGAGATGATTCAAATCCGGGCCAAGCAGCTTTCGGCGCGGGATCTGATGGATCTGGTGCGGGGCGCGGTGGCGATTCCTGGTGCCCGGGTCCTGGTGAACACGCGCACGGATGTCGCGCTTGCGTGCGGCGCGGGCGGAGTCCATTTGCCGGCGGGTTCGATCGCGCCCAGCACCATTCGGCGAATCGCGCCGACGGGTTTTCTGATTGGTGTGTCGTGCCACACTGTTGATGAACTCAGGGCGGCTGAGAACGAAGGCGCTGATTTTGCAGTGTTCGGTCCGGTTTTCGAGAGTGTTAGCAAAAGCGTTGTGCCGATTGGTATTGAGGCGTTGCGGATTGCCTGCGCGAGCGTCCGGCTGCCGGTTTACGCGCTTGGTGGTGTTACGGCTGCGAATGCGGCGCTCTGTATCGAAGCTGGGGTGGCAGGGGTCGCGGGTATATCACTATTCACGTAACATGAAGAATTGCTGCCCGCTACTCCCACTCAACAGAGCAAGTATCTCGGAGTATTGCTGCGCGTTGGGGTGTTTGCGTTAATCGCGATTCTTGGATATTACATTTTTCCTTGGGCGATGATTTGGGTTGGTTCGCCTTTCGTCATCGCGGCGCTGAGCACTTTCGCAGCAGCCGGGGTGGCGAACGCGATTGTCCTGAGGATTTACGAACGGGGGCAGCTTGCCGACATCGGCCTCGGCTGGACCGCGGCGTCGCGCCGCAATCTCGCATTGGGGATTCTCGGCGGATGTGGAGCGGGCATGATCGTGCTGGTGGGGCCGATCCTGGTGCGCGCAGCCGATCTCGAGCAGGCGCCGGATTCGCATTTTCATTGGCCCAGCCTGCTGCTGGTTTCCATAGTTTTGCTATTCGGTTCGGTGGGTGAGGAGATGCTGTTTCGCGGCTACGGTTTTCAGGTGCTGGTGAAAGCCATTGGACCCTTCGCCACCATATTGCCGATGGGCGTCCTGTTCGGCCTGGCGCATAGCCAAAACCTGCATTTCACCTGGCTGGCGCTGTTCAACACGGTGCTGTGGGGAATCGTGCTGGGCTATGCGTTTATCGTCAGCGGCGACCTTTGGCTCCCGGTGGGCTTGCATTTCGGATGGAATTGGGTTTTGCCCCTCCTGGGGGCGAACCTGAGCGGGTTTACAATGGGAGTTACTGGGTACGTCCTGCATTGGAATATTGGCGTACCTTGGAGCGGAGGC
>Ga0208691_1000373_pt1 | contig 16286 bp, 22 predicted proteins | sample June2015DPH_20_1_FD_184719 | JGI IMG/M metagenome (GOLD analysis project Ga0208691, IMG submission 184719) | Peatland microbial communities from SPRUCE experiment site at the Marcell Experimental Forest, Minnesota, USA - June2015DPH_20_10... | ecosystem: Environmental > Terrestrial > Soil >... | reverse complement strand
TATGACGGTCCGATTGTGAGTCAAAGATCTTGAACACATAAGTACCGGCGGGCAACACACCCCAGCCAACGAGGTGAACCCCTGGAATCTCCACCGGATTGCTAAACGTGATTATGGTCTTCCTGTCGGATTCGTCCGCTTTTACGCTGGGTGCTATCATTGCGCTCGCGAGCGCCATACAAGAGACCGTCGTGATTATCTTAAATCGATTCATTTTCATCTTCTCCTTTTGTGGTACCGCGGTTCGCTTGGGAAACGTCCTGATGCAGATCTCTCGGCGGGCAGGTTCCACGCTCTAGCGAAAGCATTCCGAGGTCCGTCCGCGTTGGCCCGGCCGGAAACTGACGGTGCGGGGTCAGCGAGCCGAATAGCAGCCCTCCTTCTGGAGAATCCACGACGACGTGGACTCGCGGAGCCGCGCCTTTGGCGGTGGTATGCATCTTGCGCTTGACCAGCAGTCGTCAAACGACCAAATGCAGTCAAATAGCTGCTCCGAGTCAGCGGTTGCCGCGGGGCGCGTCTCTCAATGCGCCGCTGAATTTGCGGCGCGCGTGGCCGCTACAGCACCACGCTGATCGCGACTGCTTCGCCGGGATGCATACGATCGTACAGGTAATATCCGTTGTCATAGCCAACATAGACGTCGTCGGAGGCATACCAATCTTGCGACCAGTCTCCTGGCCACGGGTCAACCATCATGAACGTATAGCCGCCGTACTGGAAGCGAGGATAACCCGCAACTATCAGAGGCAGGCTGTGGATGCGAAACCAGTGTCCCGCGCCGAAATGGAGATCGAAACTAGCTAGAGGAATGTAGTAGCCTCCATAACCGCCGCGCTGCCCCCAGGTCCGGTGATCACTTCCCCAATTTGAGGAACGATCCTGCTGGAAGGTTGCTTGTCCCTGCCAGCCACCCTGTTGCCGCCAACCGCCCTGTTGTTGCCAAGTTTCCGCCTGTTGCCTGGTGCGTTGCGGAGGGGCGTAACTGCTTTTCTGTCCGGCGGGATTGCTTTGTTGTGCGGGTTGCTGGTGCTGCGCACGTTGCTGCTGTTGGCGTGGCTGCGATTGGGCCTTTTCCTTCGGCTGAGCCTGTTGCTTAGGCTGTGCTTGGGCCTTTTCCTTCGGCTGAGCCTGTTGCCGAGGCTGCGCTTGGGCTTTTTGCTTCGGCTGCGCCTGTTGCTTGGGCTGTGCTTCGGCTTTTTCCTTCGGCTGAGCCTGTTGCTTAGGCTGTGCTTGGGCTTTTTCCTTCGGCTGCGCCTGTTGCCGTGGCTCCGCTTGGGCTTTTTGCTTCGGCTGAGCCTGTTGCTTAGGCTGTGCTTGGGCCTTTTCTTTCGGCTGTGCCTGTTGCCGTGGTTGCGCCTGCTGCTTTTCAGGCTTGGCCTGCTTTTCATCCCGCTTCTCTTGCTGCCCGTAGACTTGGAGCACAGTTCCGGGAAGCGAAACAAGGCCGGCCAGGGTCAGGATTCTAAGAAATTTCATATCGATTCTCGATTCTTTGGAGTAAATGCCTAAGCACGATACAAGCACGTTTTGCGCCGATTCGGCGCCCTCTCGAAGTTTGGCCAGTGGTGTGCTTCCATCCTCGCCGGTGCCTACCAAACGGGACTGCGAGTCACCAGCACAAAAGCTGGGATCCAGCGGCCTGTGGTAGAGCTAGCCCTTTGGGCCATTGCTATCGGCGGTGGTCCGATCGGAGGGAACGATTGGTGGGGCTTTCCGCAGGGGAGGCCCTTGCCACGTTGCCGCTACGGATTGACTGACGCCTGACCGTCAGACGACCAAATGTGGTCGAAATCGGGTCTAACGCGCCCGGCGCGTTAAGTGCGCCGAGCGAAAGATGTGCTCCAGATAGAGCCTCACTCACTTACTTCTCGAACACTTTTTCAATCTGGCCGACCTTTTTTTGAACCTTGCCGGCCAAGTTCTCGGCCGTGCCGTTATCCTGTAAGTTAGGATTATTGGTGGCTTGGCCAACCTTCTCTTTGACCTTACCCTTCACTTCGTGAAAGTGACCTTTGACCTTATCTTCTGTACTTGATTTCATGCGGTTTCTCCTGGTTTGTAGCGTGCACGAGCGGTGCCAAAAGCGAAGGTCTCAAGTTTGGACTTACGTAAAGAGGGTAAACTGCAGTGAGGATCTGACGCATGTCGCTTGAAATTATCCAGCGGGAGCAGGAAGGAATTTCGATCGTCGACCTGAAAGGACATCTCACTTTTGGACCAGGAGATTTACACTTCCGAAGTGAACTGGACAGAATGGTGCTGGCGAAACAGATCCGCGTAGTATTGAATCTCGACGAGGTGGGCGAGATCGACACTGCCGGGTTGGGTACGCTGCTGTTCGCTTTAGCGAAGCTTCAGAAGGCGGGTGGAGGTTTGGCGCTGGTTAATTTGAAGCCGTTGCATATCGAAGTGGTGTTGGAAGCGAAGCTGGCCGCCATCTTCGAGGTATACAAGACGGACCAGGATGCCATTAACAGCTTTTTTCCCGGCCGGGAAGCCAAGCGCTACGACATCCTGACATTCGTCCGGTCGCAGCAAGAGCCCGCGCAATCGTAATCGCCGCAAATTGCAGCCCTCACGTCCTGGTTCCGAATACCGCTCCGACGCCCGCGGTTATCGCCATGGCCAGCGCGCCCCAGAATGTTACGCGAATTGCGCCCACCGCGACTCTGGCGCCCCCAACGCGCGCCGCCAACCCGCCGAGTAGCGCGAGGAAGAGCAGCGAAGTTCCGGAAACCAGGTAGATCAGACTCGACTCCGGAACTGTAGCGGCGACCAGCAGAGGCATGGCTGCTCCAACCGCAAAGCTGCCGGCGGATGCCAGCGCCGCCTGAACGGGACGCGCACGGAGATTCTTGGAGATTCCGAGTTCGTCGCGGGCATGTGCGCCCAGCGCGTCATAAGCCATCAACTGCTGCGCGACCTGTTTCGCGAGCGCAGGATCCAGTCCACGAGCGACATAGATTTGTGCCAGCTCTTTATGCTCGCCCTTATCGTCTGCTTTGAGTTCCTTGCGCTCCAGATCGAGATCGGCTTTTTCAGTGTCTGCCTGGGAGTGCACGGACACATACTCACCGGCCGCCATCGACATAGCGCCGGCCACCAAGCCGGCGACGCCCGCCACCAGTACATTGCTGTGAGAGGCATGCGCGGCTGCGACGCCGAGCACCAGACTCGCCGTCGAAAGGATCCCGTCGTTCGCGCCCAATACGGCCGCGCGTAGCCAGCCACTGCGTCCCGTCCGATGGCGTTCCGTGCGATTCACCGGCATTCCTGAGGGTTCCTTGTCAGAGCTACGAAACGAGGCGGTGGTTCTTCGACGTTGACATTGAGCCGAAGCGGAAGGCGTAAGCTCGCGTGAATTCGGCGCCCAGAAAAAGCACCTGCGCCGAATAGTATACCCATACCAATATAATGACCAGCGAGCCGGCCGCTCCGTATGTGTCCCTATAGCCCGCCTTGCCCAGATATACCCCTAACAAAACCTTGCCGGCCGCGAACAACAGCGAAGTGGCGACTGCGCCCATGGCGACATCGCTCCAATGCACCGTCACGCTAGGCAGCACCTTAAATATGAATGCGAACAAAACCGTAAGGACAATGAAAGTGACCACCCAATCGGTGGTCTGGATAAGCGCCCTGGGCGGCGACGATCCCGAGTTGAGATACTTGCCCGCCGCGAAGATCCAGGCATTCACGATTAGCGACACCACCAGGAACAAGCCGGAAGCCAGCACAAGAGCGAATGAAAACAGCCGATCTTTCACCAGATTGAAGATGCTCCGGACCGTGCTCGAAGCCGTGTCTTCGGGAACCTGCCATATGGTGTTCATCGCATCCCTCAGCTCGCTGACCACCGCCGAGGCCGCAAAAAACATTGTGACCAGCCCAAGTACGGTAGCGGCAATGCCTCTGGACTGACGCGCTCCATCGATCATGGACTGAATTGCCTTGGCTCCTTCGTTTCCCACTAAACCTTGGAACTGAGATACCAAGCGGCCCTCAGCGGCTGGAGCGCCGAATGCCAAACTGGCGATCGCGAGTAGGATCAAAACCGTCGGCGCGAGCGAAAGGGCAATATAGTAAGCCAGCGCCGCTCCCATTCGTGGCGCTCTGTCGTCTTGCCAGTTCCGGAACGCAACCTTAATCAAAGGCGCAACGTCTTTGAACGCAATGCTGGGTCGCCTGGCGTGGAATCCGAGCACACTCTACCCTCCAACGCAGCCTAAGCGCGCAATTGGGGAACCGCAACCTGCCGGAGCCGTCGGGAAGCCACCGCGCGACTCCGGCCATCACTTCGTCACAACAGGCCAAGCATGTAGGCGATTAGGAGAATCACCAGCACCGTCCCCAGTCCTATTCCCGCTCCGCCGCCGGGACCCCAGCGGCTATGGCCGTAGTATCCTCCACCGGCGCCAAAAAGCAACACCAAAATGATAATCAGTATCAACATTGTCGTTCCTCCTTATCCTTCGTACTCGATTTCATGCTTCCTTCTCTGAATTGTTACTCCGGAACGCGGAACCGGCCAAGAATCCTACTCCCGCGGCCAGAATCAAGAATCCCGTTGGATTCCTCCCAATCACCTGCCGGAGATTACCTAGCATGCCGCCCACGTCATGGCTGCGCACGTACTGAGCCGTGGCATCCAGCTTGCCAGCCGCTTTCTCGGATATATCCTCGATGGTCTGGGCTCCCTCGCGCCCGTTGGTTCGAACTGAGAAAGCCGCGTTTTCGAGCGCGTCGGCTGTACCCTTTCGGGCTTCATCTAACTTCTCGCCGGCGGCGAGGCCAAAATCCATCACTCGATCCTGTGCGTGAGACAGAGTTGCGCCCGCTCTTGTTGCCGTGTCTGCTAAATTCATTTGTTTCCTCCAAATTCTTATTCTCAAAACGCCCTGCAGGCGTCAGCCTCGCCTGATCGGCTACCTGCGCCATCTGTCACATAGACGTCAGGGGTCGCTCAATCTTTCAGGATTCCTTTGCGAGCCCTAATCCATCTCGTGCACGGCTGGGGCCGTTGGCTATTTGCGCAAGAAGGTAAGGGTGATCGGCTTCCGCTCCGGCCTTACGACGCTAACAATCATGGCGCCATCCGAGGCCAGGCTATAGCTTTCGATGGTAACCGCGCCGGACTGCGTCGTCGTAACTTTCAGAACGTCGTGATCCCAGCTGGTCTTGCTCTTGAGGTCTTTCGATGTGTGAAATGTGGCGTTGTGCTCGCTATCGGTGACGTCGTTGTAGTAGAACGTCTCCGTGGCGCCTTCATACACGAAACTGCGGGAGACGATAATGATGCCCTCCCGATCGGCGATGGTCACGGTGCCGGTTTGAACCACCGGCTGGCCGGCGAAGTCGCTCTTGGCGGGCACCAGCGTCCAGGTGCCATTCAGGGCGCTATGGTCACGCGCAAACGCGCAAAATGTACACAGCGTCGCGAAGGCGGCTCCGGCGATTCTAGTAGTTGAACATGTCCTCATGATTTCCTTTCAGTGGTTACCGTTGTGCGAGAGCACGCGCGGTACCGTTCCGCGGATGGCCCGCAAAGTGCCGACTCTAGCGTATGCGCCTAATTTGTCTGGTAGCTGCGAGTATTTCGATTCTGACCCTAGCCGGCGCGCCGGCTGCCCGGAGTCTTTCCGCAAATGAAATCGAGGACTCAACAAAGACTGCAGCGGTGGGGCCGGGAGCGACCGGGCCCCGTGTAGTGCGGGCGCAAATTCTTCTGGACCGCGCCCGGTTCTCGCCTGGCCAAATTGACGGTGTCTACGGCGACGATTTCGGGATCGCAGTCAAAGGATATCAGGAGAACCACGGATTGAAGCCGACCGGCACAATTGATGCGGAGATGTGGCGCCTGCTGGATATCGATGCCGGCCCTTTGCTGGTGACCTACGCGATTACTAGAGCGGACGAGAAAGGTCCGTTCCAACCAGAACCAACTGAAATCCTGGAGAAGGCGAAGATGAAGTGGCTGGGCTTCGAAACGCCGGGAGAAGAACTGGGCGAGAGGTTCCATTGCTCGCCGAAGTTGTTGGCCGAGTTGAATCCCGGCGAAAAACTGGATTCAGCCGGGGAGCGGATCGTCGTCCCGAATGTGCGTCACGCCCGGGTCCAACTCGCGTCACGTCTTGTGGTGTCGAAGTCGAAGCGCACTGTAATCGCGTACGGCGCCGGCGGCCAGGAGCTGGTGCAGTATCCCGCCACGATCGGAGGCACGCATGATCCGCTGCCGATCGGCAACTGGACTATCACGAGCGTGCTCCATTATCCGTGGTTCAACTACGATCCCGATCTCTTCTGGAACGCGGACCCGAAAAAAGCGGCTGCCATTCTCCCGCCCGGCCCGAGAAACCCCGCCGGCGCCGCGTGGATCGGCCTCTCGAAAGAACATTATGGAATCCATGGAACGCCGGATCCGGGACATGTCCGGCACGGCGACTCAGCCGGGTGCATCCGGTTGACGAACTGGGATGTGGATAGTCTGTCGCACATGATTCGACGGGGCACACCGGTCATCCTGGAGGAATAGCGTTTGAAGCTCCGCGTTAGCATTGTCGGGCTGTTCTGGATGGTTCTCGGCGTTGGCGCGGCCTTTCCCTTGCTCGATGGGAGTCCACCCATCCGCGGACTCTCGCTCGCTGATCTGCGGGATTCGTTCGCCGAAGTTCACAACGGACATCCGCATGAGGCCATCGACATCGCGGAGCCGAGAGGGACACCCGTGCTCGCGGTAGTATCCGGAACCGTCCGCAAATTGTTCCTCAGCAAACCGGGCGGCAACACGATATACCAGTTCGATGAAACGGGAGTGTATTGCTACTATTACGCTCACTTGGACGGGTACGCAAAGGGATTGCATGAGGGATTGCACGTCGCGCGGGGGGACGTGATCGGCTTCGTGGGATCGACGGGAAACGCGGATCCGCGCGCGCCGCACTTGCATTTCGCGATCTTCGAGTTGGGGCCGGAAAAGGTGTGGTGGAAGGGGAAGGCCGTTAATCCTTATCCTGGCCTAGCAGAGGCCGTAAAGCGGGCGAAGTAGCGGAGGATCTCAAGCGTCAGCGCATGCCTGGCCCGACGATTGCTCTGATCTCCTTCATGAGAATAATCATGCCCCGTTTTTGCAGTGCGGCCCTGCTGGGCGCCGCTCTACTCGTCCCACTAGCAATCGCACCCATGGCACTGCGAGCCGATGACAAGACCGCTCGCAGCTACCACGACAAAAAACATAACGACGATCATGAATGGAATGCCCATGAAGATCAGGCGTATCGCATCTATGCAAAAGAGAACCATCACAGATATCGCGATTTTTCTAAGCTCCATGACAACGACCAACAAGCATATTGGGGCTGGCGCCACGAACATTCAGACGCCCTGCTCAAGATCGATATCCGCTAGCCTCACTGGTTCGTCTGAACAGCTCTGGCCTTCGGTAGCAAATCGTTCCTGCATGTTTGGGGGTTGCCTCCAGAACGTGAGTTCGCTAAAGCTGCTGAGGGCGGAGCTCTCTCAAGGCCTCCGAAGCCCCGACCACATGCAGTCACCTGACCGCATCTGGTCATCTATGCGAAATCATGGATATATGCCGGCGGGCGCCGGACCCTTTACTGCGCGTCCGCAGCCTTGGCCATTAAATCACCAACTCCGGCCGGCAGCTTCTTCGCATTTGCCAACAACTGACTAACCTGCCAAAGCTGTTCGTCCGTTAACGATCCGACGAATGCGGGCATACCGGTAAGGCGGATGCCATTCGCAACCTTCCAGTAGGTCTCGCCAACCGGATCGTCCGTTACACCCTTGCCATCGAATAGCTGCGGTGGCTTCGGAAACATTCCCTTGGCAACTGCGCTGGGGGGCTTTCCGCTCAGACCGTGGCATTCGGAGCAAAACCGGCGATAACTTTTTGCGCCAGCCATTAGATTCGGTTCGGCGGCGGCAAGAGGGGCCTGGGTGGGCGCTTCTTTCGCAACCCGCGTGTCTAGCGCCATTCGCGTAATCGTTTTCTCCAGGGGAAGCGGCGGCGCGGCAGTGGCGACCGGCGCATATCCCAGCCGGAGATAAATGTAAGCGAAAGCTGGCACGATAAGCAGCCCAACCACGACTCCAAACAGAAATTTCATTGTTGACTCCAGTCTTGTCTTAGCAAGGTAGGGACCGCACAGCAAGGCCCGCACGGAGACCGTCGTAGAATGTGATTGGCGCAGATCATGGGCGGAGTCTCTTAGGGTGAAGCACGCGAGTTCTGTTGCTCAGCCGAACCGGCGCGGGTTAGTAGGGCGCTTCTTTGCCAATCTCGGGCCGGGACTGGTTACGGGCGCCGCGGACGACGATCCTTCGGGGATCTCCACTTACTCGGTAGCGGGCGCCGTTTTCGGCTATTCCTTCCTCTGGACCGCCCTCCTTTCGTTTCCGTTGATGGCAGCGGTGCAATTGATGTGTGCGCGTCTGGGGATGGTGACGGGACGCGGACTCGGCGGAGCCATCCGCTTGCGGTATTCACCCTGGGTGCTGTGGCCGGCGTGCGCGCTGCTGATTGTCGCCAACGTGTTCAATATCGGCGCGGATCTGGGCGGCATGGCCAATGCGATGCAGATGGTCACGGGAATCCGATCGTACTATTGGACCCCTTTCTTCGCATTGCTGATCACAGGCTTGTTGATCTGGACCTCCTACAATCTCATTGCGCGCGTCTTCAAGTGGCTGGCTCTGGTGCTGTTCGCTTACGTGATCACAGCGTTCCTGGCGCGGCCGGACTGGGCCGCCGTTTTCGAAGGAACTTTTGTGCCGCACGTGGAATGGACACGATCCTACATGTCCGTGCTGGTGGGGATTCTGGGGACCACGATTTCTCCTTATCTGTTTTTCTGGCAGGCGGCGCAGGAAGTGGAGGAAGATCGGAAGCATGGGAAGATCACCGTGGCCCAGCGGCGCGGCTCCACCAATCTGGAGTTGAGCGGGGCGACCGGCGACGTGTTCACTGGAATGTTCTTTTCGAACCTGGTGATGTTCTTCATCATTCTTACAACTGCGGCGACACTGCACGCGCATGGAGTGCAGAACATTGAGACGGCGAAGCAGGCCTCTGAAGCGTTGCGCCCGTTGGCCGGCCAGGGTGCGTATTGGCTGTTCACACTGGGATTGATCGGGACGGGCATGTTGGGAGTGCCAGTGCTGGCCGGATCATGCGCTTACGCGATTGCGGAAGCGTCCTCGTGGAAAGGCATGTCGCTAAGCCAGAAGCCGGGCCGTGCACCGCGATTCTACGCTGTCATGGCGGGAGCGATGGTGGTGGGACTGGTCCTTGATTTTGCAGGCTGGAATGCAGTGAAGATGCTGTTCTGGTCCGCTGTTGTGAATGGTGTGCTGGCGCCGCCGCTAGTGGTTTTGGTGGTGCTGCTTACGAGCGACAAGAAAGTCATGGGCAGCCGGATCAATTCCCGGGGCGCGATGGTGTTGGGATGGGTCTGCGCAGCGTTGATGAGTGCGGCGGCTTTGGGGCTACTGATTACGTGATGCGACTACGTAGCGTGATTACGTAATGTGGTTAGACGCGCGCGATCGCAATTCTTCCGCGGCACGGAACCAATCTTCCTGCGAAGATCCGTCGGGACGGCCTCGAGCTTCCCACAGTTCATAAGCGAGGGCCGCGATCTCCGCATGTCCGAATGTTCGGATGCCATGGCCAGCCGCCGCCTGCGTATGCTCATTCAGGTGCGGGGAGTGTTCGAGAGCCTGCCGTGATTGCTCGTGCCCAGTCAGGTGATCCGCGTTTCCCTGCTCCACGCCGGCACGATGCGCGTGTGCGGCGCCGTCGCGTAATTCATCTTCTCGCTGGTGGTTCTCGAAGTGGGATCCGCTGTTCTGGCGAGTGGACATAATTTTAAGGATTCACCATCTGTCCTGACTTGTTGTGCGCTTCCTTGGAGAGCTTGTAGGCGCGGTCTGAGTATTCCAGCGCTCGCTCAGAATGCCAGATTGCCGCTGAGTAATCGCCTTTTTCGTTATGTTCCGCGGCTGTGCGATGAGAGTTGGCAGCCAGTTCGTGCTGTTCGGCGGCTTGCCTGTGTGTTTCGTGCATGCTTGGTTTCCTCGCAATCAAATGATTCGGGATGGACGGACAGTCCCAATTCTATCGCACTCTGGAACTGTCCGAATCCTATAACCTGTGCTACTAGTTGCGGTCGGCCGAGTCGCGATGCAGGGCTCTTTCAAATCTTCTCGCGACCTCCGGCGTCTTAAAGTCGCCGGTCAGAATTTCACGGTTGCTTGAGTCGTGACCGTAGAGTTCGTGGTTGGTTTCCGAATCCGGACGAAGGGTCGCGCCTTCCAGCGAGATGCCTGCAAATAGCCCGTGCGAGCGGGAATATGACAGCATTTCCGCGCTCAACATGGCGTCCGTCTCAGCGCTAGCGTCGCGGCCGATTGGGCCCGCAGCCACGGTGGCCTCTCCGCCGAGCGTAAACTTGTCAGATAGCAGGTGCTTCATTCCGCCATCGTTCATCACCAGCAACACAACATCGGTGTCCGAAAGTCCAATCTGAAATCCGAAACTGCCGCCTTCCGAGCGCATCGCGGCCGGAGCGCTCCAGCCCGACCCGCCTGCGCGGCGGCATACCGCGAAACCGCGGCCATACTTCGCGCCGAAGATGAATCCGGCCTTTTTCATACCCGGAATTACAACGACGCACTTCGCCTTATCCAGCAGATCCTGGGGGATGCCTTTATCGGCGGCCCTCATCATATCGGTCAGCGCGTCAGCTGATGCGTCCAGCCTGTCGTCGACCTTGACTTCTCGGTCCGCCGCGAACGCGACGATACCCATGGTACCGGCAATTGCCAGCATGGCTACCAGTGTTTTGCTCATCTTCTAGTTCTCCTATGGCTTTCGATAGAGCAATGTGACTTCCACAGTGCGAAAAGGCACATCAAAGGGTTGGCTGGTCAATTGCATCTCAAGAAGCCGTAACAAACCGAAAAGGCTCAAGGAGCGCCGGTTGATCCTCTCGATGCCCCAGTTTAGATCACAACTGCCGCTTGAATTACGGTCCGAAGTAGAGACCGCCCGCCTGTTCCTGCTTCAAAAACCGGTTCCTTGGGCCTGAAATGAACGCATTCTCTTGTGACCATGCTTGGTCAAGTGACCACATATCGTTACTTAGAGAATTTAGAAATGCTCCGAGCGAGCAGAAGAGGGTAAAACAATGCTTTGGACAATAGTCGCGATCTTTTTGATCCTATGGCTGCTAGGCTTCAGCCTGCACGTAGGAGGAAGCCTGATCCACTTGCTGCTGGTAGCGGCGCTCGTGGTTTTCGTTATAAACGTGGTGAGCGGACGCCGCGGCACCGCATGAAGGAGGAAAGAACGTGTCGTTCCTACTCTACATCGTTGGGTTCCTGATCGTCATTGGCGGCCTCATTTACGCAGCCGCCATATTGCATGTGCCTCTGCATTGGATTGTGGTGGGGTCCGTTGTACTTTTGGGCGCCGGGATTTTGAGCGCCGTCAAAGCCACGAAGCAGAGGGACGCGGTGAAATAATCCAGCGGCCGCGCCCGCGAGAATCGCGCGGCCCCTCAATTAAGCGCTTGCAGACTTCGCCAATGCTACCGCCATGGTGGGCCGCGAACCGGCGGTTAGTGTTTTGGCGATGCCACGCCGCGCGCGAAGCAATCGGAGACGGATCGCCGTTACCGTCGACCCCTGCGCGCGAGCGATTTCCTCAGGCCCGCAGTCTTCCAGATAGTAACTCTCTAAAACAATTCTGTCCTTTTTCTTACAGGTCTGTAGTATGAGATGAACATCAATAGCGGCCAGGTGTCTTTCGGGCGGTGCGGCGATTTCCGGAACGTCCTGCGAGAAAGGTTCGCGTCGAAGACTACTGCGATAGATGTTCAAGGCGATCGTATTTATCCATTTCATAAGCGTGGTTCGATCGCGCAACTGAGTACGTTTCTCCCACCCTCTGACCCAGGCTGCCTGAGCCGTCTCCTGGGCATCATCCCACGACAAACCGCGCGTAACAAGAAGACGTGTGGTCCGAACAAAGCCATTCTTGTACGCGCTTCCGTATTCCTCCGTTGTCATTGCGCTCTTACCAGCCGGTGCAGCTTCAGAATTGCCGTGCTACTCATCGCGCTACTCATAGTGATACCCTCCAGGGTGCTCATTGGCAGTGGCTTCTCGGTGCACCAATGGCGGAGAACAATTTCGGATTCCTCCTTGCACTTTTGGCTCCTTGTGGTCATTGAAGGTGTTCCACGAAGGTGTTCCACAACCATCGGCTTGTTCTGTGGTCATGGCCGCTGACCATATGCGGCCATGCGACTGCATATGGTCGCCACGGACTTCTTTGGAACGAGCTCCCGAAACCGAAACAGCGGAACCCTCGGCGAGCAATATCGACGGCCACGGAAGTGCTTTCAGTAGCCGTAGAAGTCGGTAAGATCGAGGAGCAATAAAATGTCTGAACAAAACGCAGTGGTAGCTGTTTATGCGACGCATGTCGAAGCAGAAGCAGCAGTCAAAGAACTTCAGCGCGCCGGACTCGACATGCGCACCTTATCCATCGTCGGCAGGGACACCCACGCTGATGAACACGTGGTGGGTTACTACAATACCGGCGACAGGATGAAGTACTGGGGCAAGACCGGCGCTTTTTGGGGAGGCTTCTGGGGATTGCTGTTTGGCTCAGCCTTCTTTGCAATTCCGGGTCTCGGTCCCGTCCTTGTGGCGGGTCCTCTGGTTGCGTGGATCGTGGGAGGGTTGGAAGGCGCCGCGGTGGTTGGAGGCTTAAGCGCGATCGGCGCGGGACTCTATGGCATGGGTATTCCGAAGGATAGTGTCGTTGAGTACGAGTTGGCGCTCAAGACGGACAAGTTTCTGCTGCTGGTGCATGACAAGGCCTCGGAAATCGAGAAAGCCAAAAGCATCATCGCAGCCACGCGGCCCATCAATGTGACACTGCACTCACCCGAAGCGGTAGGAGCGGCCGCAAGATAGCGCATCCGATCGGGAGGCAAGACAATGCTAACGAATGCGGCATTTTTGAAAGGTCTCACCATCCAAGCTACGGATGGAGAGCTTGGAACTGTGAATCAGTTCTACTTCGACGATGAGACGTGGGCCATTCGCTACCTCACGGTAGAAACGGGAGGCTGGCTAGGCGGCCGGTCAGTGTTGATCTCACCATTCTCCATACTCCATACGGACTGGCACGCCAAGCGGCTGGATGTTTCGCTAACGAAGAAGCAGGTGGAGAATAGCCCCGACATAAACACACATCAGCCGGTCTCTCGGCAGCACGAGGCTGAATACAATTTGTACTACGGATATCCCTATTATTGGGGCGGTGCGTTCCTGTGGGGTCCTGCGCGCTATCCGGCGGGCTTGACGAATCCTTCCACAAAACCTAACGCACGCAGGATTGAGAGAGAGTCGACGGATTCGCATCTCCGCAGCACGGAAGCCATCACCGGCTATTACGTGGAAGCGACTAATGGTGAAATCGGCCATGTGAACGGATTTGTGATCGACGATGCAGCCTGGGCTATCCGTTACGTTGAGGTTGCAACGCGGAATTGGCTGCCGGGTAAGAAGGTACTGATTTCGCCCGCCTGGATTAAACGTGTGAGCTGGGAGGAATCTGAGATCTACGCCGGTCTCTCGCGCGAAGCCATCCAAAGCTGCCCGGAGTACCTGCTCTCCAAGCCGCTTACGCGAGAGTACGAAAACCGGCTCTATGCTCACTATGGCCGTCCGCCCTACTGGGTGCACGAAGTCGAACACCAGACTTCCTTTTCCCTGAGCAGCGTTTGAGTTCGGGTGCAGCAGCATGATTCGCTGAAGCGGCGAAAGTTTAACTGGTGAGCCGGGCGGGGATCGAACCCGCGACCACCGCATTAAAAGTGCGATGCTCTACCAACTGAGCTACCGGCCCGGAGCTACTGCAGGAAGGTCTACTTACTCACGATAACATACGGGTCGTGGCACAATAACGACAAATGAGTGAACCTGTCTTTCTGATCGCCAGCGGCGATTTGCGACTGTCCGCCAACCAGAAGTGCTGGCCGGCGCAAGAGTCGGTGGAGGCGTCCGTGATTGCGGCTATTCGCGGCGCTGGACGCGAGGTGAAGCGTGGGCATCCGTTCGACGCGGCCAAGGGGCATGGATTTATCGACAGCCAGAAATACGGGATGCAGATTTTTCGCGACATCCCGCGAACTGCGCCGCTGATTGTGGTGGAAGCGGTGTGGCAATACAGTCATCACGTGTTGCATGGGCTTTTTACGCATCAGGGTCCTATCCTTACTGTTGCCAACTGGAGCGGCGAGTGGCCGGGGCTGGTGGGAATGCTGAATCTCAATGGATCGCTCACTAAGGCGGGCGTTCGGTACGAGACATTGTGGAGCAGGGATTTTACGGATCAGTTTTTTTTGAATGGGTTGAAGAGATGGCTCGGCGGAGAAGGCATTGGTCATGATGCTACTCACGTGCATTCGCTCGCGAGTCTTCGATTGCCGGCCGCGGAAGAGGCGCTGGCGCGAGAAATTTCGGAAACGCTGCAGCGTGACAAGGCCATTCTCGGGGTTTTCGACGAAGGATGCATGGGGATGTACAACGCCATCATTCCGGACGAGCTGCTGCATCCGACGGGAGTGTTTAAAGAGCGGCTGAGTCAATCGGCTCTCTATGCTGAGATGCAGAGGACGCCGGATTCGGAAGCGCGAGCGGTGCGCGAATGGCTGGATAAAAGCGGCATGAGGTTTTTGACTGGCCGGAATCCGGACAGCGAGCTTACCGACGAGCAGATTCTGGAACAGTGCAAGATGTATATCGCGGCGTTGCGCATTGCCGATGAATTTGGGTGCGATGCGATCGGGATTCAATATCAGCAAGGGTTGAAGGATTTGACGCCGGCGTCCGATCTGGCGGAGGGGTTGCTGAATAATGTTCAACGTCCGCCGGTTCTTGCGCGGGATGGACGGGAACTTTATGCGGGGCGCGCGCTGCCGCATTTCAATGAGGTGGATGAGTGTGCTGGTTTGGATGCGCTGGTGACGAATCGCATCTGGACTAAGCTTGGGTTCGATCCGGAGACGACTTTGCATGATATCCGGTTCGGCGAGGATTACAACGGCGAATTTGTTTGGGTGTTTGAGATTAGCGGCGCGGCACCGGCGCAGCATTTCACGGATGGGTACCGGGGAGCGGTGAGCGAGCGGCAGCCGCCGATGTATTTTCGATTGGGCGGCGGCACGTTGAAGGGCATCAGCAAGCCGGGTGAGATTGTTTGGAGCCGGGTTTTTGTGGATAGCGGGAAACTGAAGGCCGATTTGGGGCGCGCGGTGGTTAGGGAGCTTCCGCGTGAAGAGACCGAGCGAAGATGGCGCATTACTACGCCGCAGTGGCCGATTATGCATGCGGTGACATACGGGATTACGCGCGACCAGATGATGGGGCGGCATAAGTCGAATCATATTCAGGTGGCGTATGCTCCGGATGCGAGTTCGGCGAATCGGGCGTTGGCTGTGAAGGCGTCGGCGTTTCAAAATCTTGGGTTGGATGTGAGTATCTGCGGAACTCGCAACGGTCTCGTACAATAGGGCGAGACTATGCGGGTGGGAATGATTGGGACTGGAGCGATTTCGCATAAGCATGCGCAGGCTTACGCGAATATCGGGTATGAGCTGGTGGTTTGTACCGATATTAACGCCGAGAGTGGACGTGCATTCGCCGATAAGTATGGATGCCAGTTTGTTCCGACCTATGAGGAGGTTTGCCGGCATCCGCGGGTGGATTATGTGGACGTCTGCACGTTTCCGGATTTCCGGTTGCAACCGCTCGAGATTTGCGGGGAAACGAAGAAGCACGTGCAGGTGCAGAAGCCGATGTCCACGAATCTGGAGACGGCGCGAAAGATGATGGATGTTGCGCGCCGCACCGGAATCCAACTCAGCGTGGTTAGCCAACATCGCTTCGACGATTCCACGCAGTTTTTGCGGCGTGCTTTGGATGCGGGTCGGTTGGGACGGATTCTGCAAGCGGATGCGTACGTGAAGTGGTTTCGATCGGCCGCATACTACTCGCGCCCTATTAAAGGGAGTTGGGCTACCGAGGGAGGTGGAGCGCTGATCAACCAGGCCGTCCATCAGGTGGATATTCTGCTGTGGCTGGCGGGTCCGGTCTCGGAGATTTTTGGTTATTGGCAACTGGGGGCGCTGCACAAGATCGAATCCGAGGATGTGGTGTCGGCGCTGGTGAAGTACGCGTCGGGGGCG
>Ga0208691_1000365_pt1 | contig 16470 bp, 12 predicted proteins | sample June2015DPH_20_1_FD_184719 | JGI IMG/M metagenome (GOLD analysis project Ga0208691, IMG submission 184719) | Peatland microbial communities from SPRUCE experiment site at the Marcell Experimental Forest, Minnesota, USA - June2015DPH_20_10... | ecosystem: Environmental > Terrestrial > Soil >... | reverse complement strand
CCTACCCGATGGTTGGAAGGTACTCTACCTAATGGTAATCAACCGTATAGTTACTGTAGAAGTAGTTGAAATTAAATGGCTTGCAGCACTGTCTCTTGAGCTCCGGCTGACTCCGCTGCTAACCGATTCCGGTAGGTCAGCAGCACATCGGGTGGCACGGGCAATGCATTGAGCAGGGCGAGCGTTGCTGCGTGGCGTGCCTGGCCAATCTCGGCAACAGGAAGAGTCTCGACGATCGTTCCCGCATCCAGCACCGCGATTCGATTGCTGAGTTGCAGGACTGAAATCAAGTCATGAGAGATGTAAAGAAGCGTCGTGCCGTGCTTGTGACTTAGTTCCCTTAAAAGGTCAACGACCTGGGTCTGCGTCACCGGGTCAAGAGCGCTGGTGGGTTCGTCAGCAATGATCAGCGCGGGCCGATGTAGCAGGGCAAGCGCAATGAGCACGCGCTGCGCCTGGCCAACGCTGATCTGCGAAGGCCTCTTGCGCAGGAACTCCGGATCGTAAGGCAGTTGCACCTCAGGAAGCAATGTCTGCAGTCTTTGCGTGAGTGCCGTTTGCCCACTGTTTTCGTGCGCTTTCCAAGCCTCGTTGAAGTGAGTCTGCAGGCTGATCGCCGCGTTGAGTGCAGTCATCGGGCTTTGCGGAATCAGGGCAACTTCACGTCCGCGTAGTTTGCGGAGCTGGCGATCGGGGAGTGCGAGTAGATCTTGTCCATCCAGCATCACTTCGCCCGTCACACGCCCTCCGCGCCAGGGCAACAGGCCGAGCAAAGCTTGAACCAATGTGCTTTTGCCCGCTCCGCTGGTGCCGACAAGCCCGAGCACTTCGCCCCGCTGTAATTCAAAGCGAACATTGTGCAGTACCGGCTTGCCAGCGTACCATGCCTGCAATCTGACCCGAAGAAGAACATGTTCGCTCATTTTGCTCCCTCCAGACGGAGGCTTTCGATGTTCCACACCAGTCCTGGTTCGAGCACAGCAGGTTGGACACCCAGCAGGCGCGGTGAAACTGCGAACAACGCGTTGGGATAAACCAGGTAGATGAATGGCTGCTGGTCGGCGACAATCTGCTGCACGCGGTCAACTGCCCGCTTCCGCTCCGCATCATTCGGACTACTGGCCTGCAAGTTCATGGCTTTATCGATCTCCGCTTCCCATGCTGTAGCAGGTGTCTTTTCCGATGGATTCCACTGGTGATTGGGTGAGGAGCTGAGCCACACGTTCATCATTGCGTTCGGGTCCGGATCCACGTTCTCCAGACCCAACAAACAGGCCTCGTAGTCCTGGGTGTGCATGAGCCGTTCAATGAGGGCGGGGAAGTCGAGCGCGACCACGGTGACCTGTATCCCCAGCGATTTGAGGTCTTCCTGGATCAGCGTTGCCATCTTCAGACGCGCTGCGTTCCCGGCGTTGGTAAGAATGGAGAATTTCACCGGATGACCCGTTGCGTCTTCAAGTTGTGAACCATTCAAACGGAAACCTGCATGCGCTAGCGCTGACTTGGCCTCTGCCGGATCTTCATGCGGTACGGAGATGTTGTGGTTGTACCAGGCGCCGTTGGCGGGAGAGATAGAACTGTATGCGGGCGTCGCGTGACCCTGGTAAGCAATGCGGGCCAGATCGGCGCGATGGATCGCGCGCGACACTGCAACGCGAAACGCCTGACTCTGGAACCATGCTTTTTCCCACGCGGGTAACGGTGCACCGGGAGACTGGTTGAACCACATCTGCTCAGTATTGAGCGATGGCCCAAGATCGCGCACCGCGGCTGGCGTCTTCTGCTTCAACATTCCAAAATAGTCAGGAGGGAGGCCGTCGATCAAATCGTATTCGCCGCGTGCGAAGAGATTGATCTCCCGCTCGTGGTTGTCAAGAACATCGAGCCGGACACCTGTGGCGTAGGGAAGAACCGAGCCCTTGGCGTCGCGGCCCTGAAAGTGCGGATTTCGACGAAGACGCACATATTGGGAGCGCCGGTAATCTGCAACAACGAAAGGCCCAGCGGTAACGCGGCCTTCGCTTTGGTGCTCCGCAGGCTCAATAGCGATTTCATCGAATACCTTTCCTATGCCGATGACTCGCTTGGGAAGATGGACGATCACCGTGCGTTCATCCGGAGTTTCCACGGTCACATCATTTGCTGAAACGAACTCCTCCGCAACCGGTGCGCCGGTGGCCGGAAGAAGAACGCGCCGAATCGACCATGCGGCATCCTTTGCCGTCAGCCGGGTTCCATCTGAGAATTGCAAGCCGGGACGCAATTTGAAGATCACAGTCTTGCCATCTGGCGAGAGGCTCCAACTTTCTGCGAGTTGCGGTTCCACCTTTTGTGTGGAGCGATTGAAGCGAAGCAGAACGCCGGCCGTGAGATAGCGCACCAATTCGGATTCCTGGTCATCCACCTTCGCAGGATCGAAAGTCTTCGGATCGTATCCGATGGTCCAGGCGAGTTCGCCCGGGAGGCGCGGCGCGGCCTGCCCCGCGCACATCATCGCGATTGCGGCACAGAGAACAGCGGAGACGGATCGGATGAGACGCGAGCAGCTACGCATGGTCAAGCCTCGACGGCGATTGCTTCCAGAAGAAGCAGAATCAGAATCAAAAGAGCGATAGGGAGATAGACCCAGCGAGTCTGGAGCAGCATCGCGGAGTTGTCTAGTTCGAGTAGCATCCCACCCCATGAAGGAAGTGGCTCTCCAATGCCTAGTCCAAGCGCACCCAGATTCGCCTCGGCAATGATGAATGCAGGAATGCAAATCAGGAATTGAGGTATCAATAGGGGGACAAGATTGGGGAGGACATGTCGTGCAATCTGCCTACCGCGCAGTCCGCCCGCACGAACTTGTAGCACCCACTCCGCATTGCGCAGGTCGCACGCTCCCCGATACACGGCACGCGCACACGCCGGCCAACCCAGCGTCGCGAGAACCAGGAATGTGATAGCGGCAGAATGTGCCGGAGAAGTCGTCAACGGAAGTGCAGATCGAACCATCATCAGCAGGAATAGCCATGGCAGTGCAAGAAACACATCGCATACAAGCATTCCGAGTCTGCCAAGGCTTTCGGGGCTAAATGCCGAAAGAGTTCCCACTCCAGCTGCGGCAGCGGTCGTTATCGCGGAAGCGCAGATTGCGCCTGCCAGGCAGAGCAAATAGGCTGCGGCAACGCGCACCATGCGATCACGTCCAAGCGCATCCGTTCCTGCCGGATGGTGCGCGGACGAACCTGCGAGCGGCAGATCGCGATCCTGATTCGAGTAGCTACTTCCAGGTGCAGCGACCACAGCAATGGCGATCAGAACCATGCCCAGCAGCAGCCAAGACGCTAGAACCCTGCCTCTCATGCGCCCTGCCAATCGGCGCTGCGGTCTGACGCCATTCCGACGCAGGTCACCGCTATCGCCATGATCATGGTTACCGCGAGCAGCACGGGAAGGTCACGGTTCATCGCCGCGTTCCACGCCAGTTGTCCCAAACCGGGGACGCTGAAGATCACTTCCACCGGGACCAGCGCACTGAGCGCAGTAACGATCGATAATGTTGCGAGTGCAAGTAGCTGCGACGCAACGTTAGGAAGGATGTGTGCGCGCACGAGGTGAAGCGTGGTTAGCCCCTGAGCTTTGGCCTGCAGCAGATGGGGACTGCGCCAAGCCTGACGCAATAGCCGATCAAGAAACTTGAAGTCCCGCGCAGCGAGCAGCAGGGTCATTACCAATACAGGGCCGCCGCTGCCGGCAAGCAGGCAAATGGTCGCTATTGCCGAGGTTGGAACGGCCAGCAGAAGAGTAGTGGGGGCCTGCCATAGCAAACTCGGATTTCGTCCCGCGTTGGATAGCAGGGAAGCGCCCACTGCAAGGGACCAGGCGAAGACGATCGCCCGTAGCATGAGGCTGCCCGTTACAGCGAGCCGGGGAAGTACAAGTTCGAGAACCGGAACATCATACTGCCTCGAAAGCCCAAGGCTTCCGTTCGCCCATGCGCTCATTTCCGTGGATAGCATCTGTCGCACTGAGGAGCTCCGTGCTGCCTCCGCGGAAAGCTCGGTTCGCGCTGCGTCTCCATAGCGCGCGTCCATCTCGCGCACATCGCTGAGGTATCCAGGCGCGAAGCGTATGAGGACGGTGGAGCCGAAGACAACCAGGAAAACGACGAGGACAGTCCTGGCGAGCCGCCTCAACAGAGAAACCGCGGACTTCATTGCGCTGCCAGACTTTCTAGAGCGGGATCGCGATTGACCCTGGTCTCCACACCATTGAAGCGGAGAGCCTTCTGTAAAGCACAAGAAAACCTGGGCTCGATCGCCTCAAGAATCTGAAGATGATCTTTCGAGAAGGCCGCACTTGCGCTGGAGTATAGTGCAAGTACTCCAGAGACGACGCCGTCCGGCTCATGTAACGGGATCGACAGAGCTGAACTGGACTCTGTGAGCAGGCCAGAATCAGAGAGGTAGGTTGGTTCCATCGTCGGATTTCCGTTCACGATGGGCCGTGCATTCTCTGCGACCCATCCTGAGAGCCCCGCCCCGATTGATATTGCCCCCTTTGAAAATGCTTCAAGGCCGCCACCTTCGATGAACAGCGGTAGAAGCGATTTGCCCGACTTTATGTAGACCGCAAAGCAGTCGTACGAGATGAGAGGCCGCAGACAACTCGACATCACAGCGCTGATTTCGCATGCGCTGATTGAGGAGCCAAACATCCGGCTCACTTCCGCTATCGCTTCTGTTGCACGGCTTGCATCGGCGATCAATGTTTGCGATCTCAGCTCCGGTTTGGCTTCACCTCTATTGGTCACCGCAGTCTTGGCTCTCTCCGCTAGCCCCATCGCACTTTGCTTTGGCTCGAATCCTGCGCCAGGCGCTGCACCGCGATCGATGATCAGATCAGTATTGAGCGGCGCAATTTCCTCGATCTGTTGGCGCGCCTTCTCTTCCAACTCGAGATAATGCTTGTCCAGCAATGCAACAATCTGCGGGTCGAACTGTACTCCGGCTCGCCCCTTCACGAATGCCATCGCTTCGTCCAGCGGCATAGCCTTGCGATACGGACGCTCAGAAGCAAGCGCGTCGAAACAGTCCACTGCGGTAAGCAGGCGCGCTCCAATGGGTATCTCCTCGCCCTTCAGTCCGTCGGGATACCCGCTGCCGTCCCAGGCTTCATGATGTGACCGGACGATAGGCACCACGGGATACGGGAAGCGAACCCTCTCCAGGATGTCAGCGCCGACCACTGGATGGATCTTCATCTTGTCGAATTCTTCTGGTGTAAGCTTGCCCGGCTTGTTGATGATGTATTCCGGTACGGCAAGCTTACCGATATCGTGGAGAAAGGACGCGATTAAGAGCGCCTGCATCAGGGGTTGGTCGAGACCCATCAGCTTTCCTAATTCCGCGACATAGACTCGCACGCGCAATAGATGGCGATGCGTGCCCCGGTCCTTGGCTTCGATGGCCATTGCGAGACCTTCGATCGTTCGCAGGTGCAGTGCCTCAGTATCTTTTGCATGCTGTTCTCGGTCGCGCACAATGGCCATCTGTGAGGAATACGTTCGATAGACCGTGTAGACCATGGGAACGAGCAACAGCGAAGTCATCCACCCGAAGTTGGCGCCGATCAAATAAGCGCTTACGGCGAGAATAGCCCCAACAATATAGAACGGTAGAAACCATAGAAAATCCCGGAGCCAAAGTGCAAAAGGATCGATTTCCTGGTCCCAGGCGATAACCAGCGCGACCGGAATGGCGCTTGAGAAGAAGTAGATCGTTGCCGCGACGGCAAGTGCGGGCGCCGTCTCGCAATGCAGGTGCAGTAATCCTGAAAAGCCATGCCATGCCAGCGCAGTGGCTGTACTAACGTTCGCGACGTTAAACAGGGTTTGCATTAGAGTGAATGGGCGTATCACCCGGATGCGGCACTGGGCAACAACACTGCAAATTGCCAGACAAGCAGCCTGAAGCGGTGAGAGTTCGAGGATTCCCAGCAGGATGAAGGGGAAGTTGAGCGACATCGTCCCTTCGCTCTTGGGCAAACCCACTTTCATCCCTGAACTGAGAAGGATCGCGGCGAGGTACACGAAGAAATGCAGCCAATGATGGCCTGTGTATCCGCGGATCGACCAGAGGCTGGCGACTCCTCCAGCTACTGCCAGGCACACAAGAGCTTTGATGCGAAGCGCCATGATGTGTTCTCGAATTCCTCTCGATGCCGGACGAGCCGTTTTCCGACTTCCTCCTTACTCGTATTCCGGGGACCTGGAGGTGTCGGAGCGAACGTACGCTCAGGATGTAAGTTACCTTCGTTTCTTCCAAAACCCAATGGGACTTTCGTGGGACACCTCACCACAAATGGTGATAATCAGATCAATCGAATCAGGGAGTTTCGCTGGGCGACGCGGAACAGGGAGCCATCAAAGATGAATTGGCGGCAGAGGGCGACCTCCCGCCAAAAATTCATAGACATACCGACTCCGGCAGGATCCGCACTGCGGCCGATCAGTAGGGACTTGGTGCAGGCCATGTCAGTCAGGCGGCACCACCGAAGAACACTCTTGCTGTATCTGCCAGATCTATGAACTCAGCCTGCCGCTTCAAGACACTTCAACGGCCTCATCCATCGTCTACGGATGCGATTGCGGTCAACGCAGAGGTTGGAAATCGATGGAATTCTGCTCCTATCGTCTGCGGGATGCTCGCGGATTCAGACGTTCAGCCTTCTAATCCCGCTTGAACTGCTGCATACAGACAAGCAAGAAACTCAGCCGCGTCATCGAGTCGTGCATTGATCTGATCGTCCTCGGTATTCCTGTACCAAAGAGAGCTTTAATCCCAGATGTTTGAAGATGCTTTTCGGACTGCGACTTGTGATTGAAATAGAGAAGTCTCGCAAGGATGGGGTTGGGGATGGGAGCGCCGACTGAGCTGTTCGAACATTTATTTCGTGGAGACGCAAGGGAAACCTTCGTTGCGCGATGAGCGCTGTGGAGCGCAGGCCAAATGCTCCCGATGATCGGTAGTACAGTTCGATAAGAAGCGAAACTCCATCTGCAGAGTGAAGTCGGAACCAACCGATAGGGGGAAGACGCTGGTCTTCTATATTGCAATACTTGAAAGGACGACAGGAAGAACCCCGTGAGCCATAACCCACGTGGATCAAGGAGAACGTCGACCTTGAGGAGCCTAATGGTCCATTGGTCTCCCCCAGAGGTTGCCGCAATACTTCTTGCGAGTGCATCGCCGGGGAAATTTTTCTGACTTCTAACTCAATACCTGACGGTTCCTCGCCTTTACAGGAAGACAGATTTAGGGGGTCTTGAGAAACGGGCTTGTGAACCCCAAGATGTCGTGGAGAGCCATCGAGCGACAAGACATGAGGTCTTCCGAAATGGACAAAGTTCTTCGCGCTGTCAAATTGACATTTCGCGCCTACTTCATTTGCATACATGGACCCGAAAGTCATTCGATGGTGCGAGTCTTGTTGGTAGAGGCAAGAGGCGCTCAAGTCATCTATGACGGCCTCGGATCTTGGTCGCAATGCAGGCGATGGATCGAACAACTTTCGAGCGACATAGTGTCCGAAGATGAGGTCGCCATCGTTCGGAGACGCCTCGGCCGGAAGCGATTGGCAGCAATTAAAGAAGTCAGAGCGTCTCAACTCGATATCGAGTCCCTTGGACTCTGCCGAGTCGATAACTCGGAATAGAACATCAAGTTTCTCCATTTTCCCCAATCTTAAACCCGAACGCGGCCACATAGTGCCCTTGCATCAGAGACTTGGCAGAATGTGCGACCGGGGCTCCTTGCCCGTGTGCATTGTATGACAGTGAAAGAACGAATTACACGGGCATCGCACCTGCAGGTTGCAGAGCGAGAGTCGAAATATCCACGTACCAAGATCGAAACACAGCCAATAGAGAGGTGAAAAGGAAGAATGCACTTGCTGCGAACGCTTCCGCATTGCTGCCTCTGCCACGTTCGACTTTCGGGAAGGCTGCAAAAACCATGCTAAAGATCGGCGCTTGAGTCATTCCTTCGGATGAGCTGAACTGGAACTCTTGCTGAGAAATTCGCCGTCAATCCCTGCAGCGGTTCACGTTGCAAAAAGTCAACGGACAAGTGCCACTATTTTTGTCCTTCAATGGGATGAGGACTGGGTCCTCCTACAGAATGAAGACAGTTGCGACTTTGCACGCAACAATCCAGTGCTATGGGTCATTCTCCACCCGTGAGGTCGCAACTTGATCGATACTTGTGTGCATCCTGTAGTTCGGTGCCGGACCGTAGCTGCCGCTGCGATGGCATTTTTTCTAGTCTGCGGAGCAGGCTTTTCCCAGGGATCTACGCCTTCACAGGCGCCGCTCTATGGCGGCAATGGACATTCGGCTCCTCCACAACAGCAAGCCGGCTCGGCCACCGCGGGCGTCTTTGCGCCTGTCCTTGACTCCGAGAAGCGTCCAATTACCGCTGGCGGCTTTGTGAAAGAGGGTCCTGTGATTTTTCAGGATATCTCGGAGAAGGCGGGTCTCACGGTTTGGCAACACAAGATGGGCACGCCGCAGAAGCCATACATTCTCGAAACCATCGGATCCGGCGCGTGCCTTCTTGACTACGACCACGACGGGTGGCTCGACATCTATCTTGTCAACGGCTCAACCTACGATGCAGAGAACGGCAAGACCGATCCGCCTCATGCCGCTCTTTTTCACAATAACCAAGACGGGACCTTCACAAACGTTGCTAACATCGCGGGCGTCACGAATGACAGATGGGGATTTGGGTGCGCGGTTGGGGATTATGATAACGATGGCTGGCCCGACCTCTACGTAGCCAACTACGGCAAGAATCGTCTCTACCACAACAACCACGACGGAACCTTTACGGACGTTGCTGAGTCGGCCGGGGTTACACTCGGAAATTGGTCTACTGGCCCGAGCTTCGGCGACTATGATGGCGACGGGCGGCTCGATCTCTTCGTTCCTGGTTACATTCACTGGGATATGAATAATCTACCGGCATCTGGGTCGCAAGCCGTGGGCTTTGCGACTTGCCAGTTCCGCGGCGCGCGGACGATGTGCGGGCCGCGCGGGCTGGAAGGTGAGCCGGACCACCTGTTCCACAACAACGGAGACGGCACATTTACCGATGTCAGCGCAAAAGCGGGCGTGGACGACAAGCGCCGCTACTACGGCTTCTCCTCCACTTTTGTAGATATAAGCAATCACGGGAAGGTGGACCTGGTTGTCACGGACGACTCCTCGCCCAACTACCTCTACATAAACAAAGGTGATGGGACTTTTGAGGACGCGAGTTTCTACTCCGGATTTGCCCTCAACCAGGACGCCCGCGAAACCGCATCAATGGGCCTGGCCGTCGGCGACTACATGAACAATGGGCGCCTCGACCTGTATACGACGACGTTTTCCGATGATTACAAAACGCTCTATCGCAATGACGGCGACGCCAACTTCGTGGACATCACGCCCCACATGGGGATGGCCGAGCCCACCTATCCGTTTCTGAGTTGGGGCACGGAGTTCTTCGATTACGACAACGACGGTTGGAAAGACCTGATGTTTGTTGCCGGCCATGTTTACCCGCAGGTCGATCAACACGAATGGGGTACGTCGTTCGCGGAACGCCCACTCCTTTTTCACAACTTGAATCACGGCAAGAAGTTCGAAGTGGTTCCTGCGGTTGAAGGCACAGGGCTGGCCGACGTAATTCCCGCGCGCGGAGCGGCTTTCGGCGACTTGTTCAATGACGGCAAGATTGATGTGGTCATTAACTGCCTGGATCACACGCCTGTTCTGCTAAAGAACGTGAACAACGATCAGAACCATTGGGTGGGACTCATGTTGATTGGCGGGCCCAAGAGCCCTCGCGATGCGGTGGGGGCGACGGTCTATTTGACAAGCGGCGAGGTGCGCCAGCGCGGCGATGTCATGAGCGGGGGCAGCTTCGAATCCTCCAACGATTTTCGGCTTCACTTCGGACTGGGCGAAAGCACAACCGTGGACAAGGTTGAAATCCGCTGGCCGGACGGCGCAAAGGAGACGTATGCTCTGCCCGGGGTGGACCGCTATTTCGCAATCGAAGAAGGCAAGGGGCTGGTGCCGAGCGTCTACGATGCAATCGCAGCAGATCGCCGCGCGAACAACTCGAGTGGGAAGCATTCGGGCAAATAAGCAGAAGTCGGCAATAGGAATGAATCGGCAGTTCTACCGTGAACGAGAAACTGTGACGCAAATAGCATGAGAATGACAGCGAGAACAATCATTGCGATTACCGGCCTGATGATTGCCGGATACTCGACGGAAACGGCGCTGGCTCAGCAGAATGCGGCCCAGCAGAATGTGCCTCAACAGCCTAGTCCGGAGCAGGACGCGGCGGCGTTGACTCCCCCACCGGCGTACACTCCCCGGCCCAAGGGAGCGCCACCAATCGAGGACACCCCGGCGCAGCGCGAAGCATTGGCAAGATGGAAAGCCAAGGCGGAGCAGGCGACCGCTGCGGACCGCAAAGAGTTCAACGCAATGGTCACTCCAAGCTATAACTTCCACTACGGGCCCAAGAACCCCTTTTTGCCGGGAAACGTTCAGGTTCAGGGTGAGGGGTTTCTTCAGCCGGGTGCGTTTCCGAGCGCGGAGTACTGCGGCACCTGTCATCAGGAAGCCTATAGCCAGTGGCGGCAAGCGCTGCACTCGAACGCATTCCGCACGCCGTTTTATCGAACCAGTGTGAACCTTCTGATCCGCGACAAGACGCGCGGCATCGCGTTCGCCCGCCATTGCGACGGTTGCCACAATCCGATTGGCGTGCTGGGTGCAGCACTCACCGAGGACTCAAAGGTGGATCGCGCCAAGTTTGATTCCGACGGATTGACTTGCACCACGTGCCACTCGGTGGTGAGCCTGGACTCGACCAACGGCAACGCGAGCGTAAGAATGGGTGTGCCGGCCGTGATTGTGGACGAGAACGGGGAGCGCATTCCCGGCGAAGTTCCGTTCGACATGATCCTTCGCCATCCCGAGCGGCATTCGAAGGCAGTAATGCATGACTTCCTGCACACGCCGGAGTTTTGCGCGGCCTGCCATAAAGCCAATTTACCCGCCCCGTTGAACGACTACAAGTTCATACGCGCCTTCACGGCTTATGACGAATGGCAACAGTCCAAGTTCTCGCAGCGCAATCCGCTGACTTTCTACACCGCGGATTTCACAACATGTCAGGGTTGCCACATGAAGCGCGATCCGATTTCACTGCCAGACTACGGCGCGAAAAACGGCACCCTGGTCTCTCACCGCTGGCTGGCCGGCAACACCGCCGTCCCGTTCTATTATGGCTTCGACGAGCAACTCAACAAGACGATTGAGTTCCTTCGTTCGGGCAACTATCTGAATGTGGACATCTTTGCACTTAAGAAGGCAGGCAGCGACAACTTGATTGCACCGCTGGGCAGCGTCGCCTATAGCCTTGTTCCAAATGACACGGTCGAAGCCTACGTGGTGATCCAGAACAAGAACATCGGCCATTCACTGATTCCCGAAGTGCGTGATCTCTACGAAGCCTGGGTGGAGTTCACTGTAAAGGATGTCGGCGGCAAGGAGATTTATCATAGCGGATTTCTGAAGCCAGACGGCATGTTGGACCCGCGTGCGCACAGTTTTACCAATCGGCCAGTCACTGACGAAGGCGAGTTTGTCGACAACCACAAGGTGTGGACTATTCACTCGGTCGCTTATGACAACAGCGTACAGGCCGGCCGCTCTGTGCTGGTGCGCTACGAGTTTCGCCTGCCCAGCGACCTCAGTGGCAGTGTGACTGTTACCGCCAAGGTTAACTATCGGCATTTGAGGCAGAGCTACCTCAACAATATCTTTGGAAAGGATCACCCGGCGTATCCGATCGTGGAGATCGCATCGCGTAGCCGCATTTTAAAGATTGGTGACAACCAGCCCGAAGCAGCGGATCCGGCGGACAATCCCGACTGGATGCGCTGGAACAATCTCGGAATCGCCTTGCTCGACCAGTTCCAGTACCAGGAGTCTATCCAGGCCTTCACGGAAGTGATCAAGCTGCGGCCTCTCTACGCGGACGCGTACACCAACATCGGCCTCACGGAAGTTGTGTGGGAGAAATACGACTCTGCCCGCAGGGCCATTAACAAGGCGCTTTCCCTCGACCCCTGCAGCGCACGGGCGCTTTACTATGACGGGCTGCTGCAGCGGCGCGCCGGCAATACGGCGGCGGAGATCGCAGATTTTCGCAAGGTGGTTGAAATGTTCCCGCAGTCACGCGATGCAAGACGCGAACTCGGAATCACTTACTACCAGCAAAAGGACGAGCACGCCGCTTTGGAGCAATTCGAGGCGCTGCAGAAGATCGATCCCGATGATCTGGCTGCGCACTATAACCTGTCCATCCTTTACCGCCGCATGGGAATGCCCGACAAGGCCGCGGAACAGCAGGCAATGTTTGCGGACAAGAAAGTCGATCCCGGGGCGCCTACGTACGGCCTTAACTTTCTTCGCCTGCATCCAGAGATATCCACGGAAAGCATTCCGTGGCATATCCACTCCGACCTTGAGGGTGGTGGAGGCTCACTGAATGGCAAATAATCCGGCCCGCCGCAGAAGAGTGCTGCGACGTTCAGCGATCAGCCTGCTCTGGATTTGCCTTCTTGCGGTACCCAGGGTCGCCCAGGGAGCAAACAATTGCGCATGGCTGAATGAAGCGACCGCCTCGGGCCTGCTAGGCGGTGATTCGGTAGGCAACGTGTCCGCGGTCGTCGGAGAGCCGACGGTCTGCACGTTTACTCAAGTGAGCGCGATTGCGAAGCGTACGTTGCGTGTTACCGTGGAGATCGCCGCAGACGCGCATGCGCGCCTGGTCGTCCTTGCAAAGGGGTGCGGAACTGATGCCGCGTCGTTGAAGGCCATTGGTAACGAAGCACTGGTTTGCGTCATTTACGATCGAATGGCCGGGTTGGGCGAACGGGTAGTGGGAAGGGTGCGCGATCAGGTTTTTACGATCACGATCTCCTCCACGTTAAAGATCGACTCCATCCTGAATCGTGATGCTCTCAAGTCGCGCGTTTATATCGCAGCCGAGCAGGTCGCGGGCAATCTTTTCTGAGTTTCATCCTGCGGCTGAGAGGCAGCGTCGATTCTTGAGATGGCGCGGAGGTTTATCAGTATGGTGAGGGAGGCGCGGGCGCAGCGAGACGCCTGAAACTCCCTATTCCAAGGTTGGCATATCTGAAAGTCCGCTCTCATGGACCGACTTGATTCGCACCAAATCATCAAGTTACGCTCCTGGCCTCGATTCGATATGCCAAACGAATCCTGACTGAAGCTTACTAATAGGTAGTTACCCCAATTCTCTCCAGATCGTTGTCCACCTTTGTCACAAACCGCACGGTTGAGAAGGCCCTTTTCATCCAAACCTAGCTCTTGTTTTCCAGCGAGATAGAACTCGCGGTTGCCAAGGTGTTTCGGAACGGAGATGACGGCTGTTGACGGAATAGACGTTTCAATAGGCTCGAGCGGCAGCTCGATTTGTGACACCGCATCTGAAACATAACGCGTGAAGATCCTGCCGGAGTTTGGATTCCAAGAGTATCACCAGCCAAAAGTCCAACCAGGAGTCATTATCTGTGCAACAGCTGAAACGGCCTACGCGCGTCTGAAACAATTGGAACCGAGATAACGATGCGGGATCCTGGGGTTCCGTTGGACGCACTTACCTGCTGGAATCCAATTGAGGGAAATGTCGGCGACTCGGACAGGTGACAAAAGGCCAATGCGCTTCGCCGACTATTTAGCAAGCGATAACGTCCTTTATCATTCACAAAATTGGTCGGCAAGCCCGAATCGGATTTTGGCTCGTTTGTCTGATATGGCGCCCATCCGCTCGCGTAGATTGCAGCTACGAAGTGCGCTAAATGTTATTCCTAGACCCTGCGGCGCTTATTAGGAGAAATTCCGGAATTCGGATTCGCAATTCGATTTTCGCTGCCCGCACCGTGCGCGAGCTGGAGCAAGCAATAGATCGTGCGCTGGCGATGCGGGTGGCCGACCGGACATTGCCCGAGGACCTGCCGGCTGAGATTCTCAAAATGGTCTCCACCGAACCCGGCTCATCTGACAAATATGATCAATGTCAGAGCGGCGTCAAGGAACCAAAGAAGCAGCTCGTCCTTAAAGCCATGCAGCAATTTAGCGGGAACTGCATCGAAGCAGCAAAGATGTTGGGGCTTCGCTCCGCGCTTCACCCGAGGGTCACTTTAGGGAGAACCAGGCGAGCAGCCTCAGCACAGTGGCGAGAATCATTCTGAGCGATTCCGGGCTGAAACGATCCAGAAACATCGTGCCCGCTTTTGGGCTGGGGTGATCCACACGGCCCTGAGCGAGAATTGTAGTGAGGGGGATGTGCACTCCTTTTATGATTCACATTGCAGCCGCGGTGTGCGGGGCCACGGTGAACGTCAGAGCGAGCAGGATTGTTGCGGTTGCGAAATTGCGTGTGCTTTTCATCGTCCCCTCCTTTTGGGATGGGCGCATCGGCTCGCGATGCGCCCGGTCTTGGTTCGGTTAAGGCTACGGATGCAGGGGGACGAGGGGCAGGTCAGAAGGGCCTGAGGACCAGCCTCTGGATCGTGGTAAGAATCATTCTCAGCGATTCCGGGCTGAAACGATCCAGAAGCTGGACGCGCTGTGCTGGGCTGGCGATGCGCTGTGCTGGGCTGGCGACGCGCATTTCGGTGCTGATTCCCATTGCAGCCGCGGTGCGCGGGGCCACGGTGAACGTCAGAGCGAACAGGATTGATGCGAGTGCGAAATTGCGTGTGCTTTTCATGGTCCCCTCCTTGTGGGGTGGGCGCATCGGCTCGCGATGCGCCCGGCTTTAGCTGCGGTGAAGGTCGCGGATGCAGAGGACCAGATGTCCCGCACCCCGTTCGGGAAACTTCGAAGCGGCCTTGATGACCGCCTTCACTGATGAGTGCGCAGCGGCGCGGAAAAAGGGGCAACCTGAAAAGATTATTTTTATGAGGACTGCGGAGGGGAGATGCCGTCTGGGCCTGGGATCTAATTCACTGCGTCGGAATCGGGCTGGCCGGAGACATTCCCCGGGTTGAGTTCGCGGGCGAGAAAGATACGTGCGAGGGACCAGTCGCGCTTGACGGAGCGCGGGGCGACTTCGAGGATTCGGGCGATTTGTTCGACGGAGAGTCCACCGAAGTAGCGCAGCTCGACGACGCGGGCCTGGCGCGGATTGTTGGCGGCGAGGCGAGTGAGGGCCTGATCGACAGAGGCGATTTCATCGAGCCGGCTGGGGGAGACGGCGAGGTCGTCGTGCATCTCGACGCGGTTGAGGCCGCCGGCGCGGCGTTCCGCATTGTGGCGGCGCGCGTGGTCCACCAGGACCTGGCGCATGGCGTGAGCGGCGAGGCCGATGAAGTGGGCGCGGTTATTCCAGTCGATGTCTTCGCCGGCCAGGCGGAGATAGGCTTCGTTGATGAGCGCGGTGGCCTGGAGCGTGTGGTCGGGGCGCTCGCGGCGCATGTAGGCCCGCGCGAGGCGGTGGAGCTCAGAGTAGATGAGCGGGAGCAGGCGGTCGGCGGCGGCGGGGTCGCCGTTGTGCATGGCTTTGAGCAGTTGCGTAACGTCGCCGGGAGGGTTGGATTCCATGGTCTAAATCCTGTCCTTTCATGGTACTGTAGAAGCCAAGTTTGTGCCTGAGCGCGAGTGATGGAAAAACCGATTACGGACGCGGAACAGATTTTCGGGGAAGCTTTGGAAGTGCCCCGCGCAGGGCGGAAAGCCTTTCTGGATGCGGCATGCCGCGCGACGCCGGAGGTGCGGCGCACAGTGGAGGATTTGCTCGCCGAGAATGACCGGCTGAGCGGATTCCTGTCTGAATCGCCTTACGAAAACGCGGAAGAAACCGCGGCAACGGCTGGAGTGGCAGGTTCGCCCGTAAACATGATTGGCCAGACCATCTCGCACTATCGCATCGTCGAAAAGCTCGGCGGGGGTGGCATGGGTGTGGTCTACAAGGCCGAGGACACCGAACTCCGTCGTTTCGTGGCATTGAAGTTCCTGCCCGATGAAGTGGCGAGAGACCCGCAAGCCCTGGAACGTTTCCGTCGCGAGGCCCGCGCTGCCTCGGCCCTGAACCATCCCAACATCTGCACCATTTACGAGATCGGCAGGAGCAACGATCAATCGTTCCTGGTGATGGAGTTCCTGGACGGGATGACGCTGAAGCAGCGGATCGCCGAGCGGCCCATGGAAACCGAGACCATCCTGTCGCTGGGGATCGAGATTGCCGACGCTCTAGAGGCGGCGCATGCGGCTGGGATCATTCATCGCGATATCAAGCCCGCAAACATCTTTGTCACTGGGCGGGGACGCGCAAAGCTTCTGGATTTCGGCTTGGCGAAGGTGACCCAGAAGATTCGCCAGCCGGGCAG
>Ga0208691_1000362_pt1 | contig 16593 bp, 14 predicted proteins | sample June2015DPH_20_1_FD_184719 | JGI IMG/M metagenome (GOLD analysis project Ga0208691, IMG submission 184719) | Peatland microbial communities from SPRUCE experiment site at the Marcell Experimental Forest, Minnesota, USA - June2015DPH_20_10... | ecosystem: Environmental > Terrestrial > Soil >... | reverse complement strand
GACGTTCAAAACGGAGAAGCCGAACTCTACAAGAGCCTAAACGATTATGCTCACGCCGAACCGCTTCTTGTAAACGCGCTCGCATTGCGCCAAAAGCTGCTAAAGGAAGGCGATCCCGACATCGCCAGGGTGAAAACGATCTCGGCGAACTCTATACCGCGACCGGAGCGTTCGATAAGGCAGAGCCTTTGCTTCTGCAGGCGATGGCAAGCCGGCAGAAAACTCCGGGACAACAAAGCGCCGAAGTTGCGCAAAGCCTTCAGGCGCTAGGCGCGTTGTATTCGAAAACCGGCCGCGCCAAACAGGCGGAAGAGTCCTATCGCGAAGCCGTCAGCATCTTCGGCAAAACGATCGGCGGAAACCATCCCGACTATGCCAGTGCGCTGGAAAATCTTGCTTTGAGCTACGCTGCGCGTGGAGACTTCGCGAACGCGGAACCCTTGCTCGAACGCGTTCTCGAAATTCGCCGCACGGTTTTCGGACCGGAGCATCGTGATGTAGCTGCCAGTCTGGACAACCTGGCAGCTATGAAGCGTTCACAGCACCAACCGGAGGAGGCCGCGGCGCTTTACGAACAGGCGATCGCAATCTGGGAAAAGGTTCTGGGACCGGACAGCCCTGATCTGGCGCCAGATTTGAACAACCTTGGCGAGATCTACGAAATGAGCAAGGACAAGCCGCGCGCCGAGCCCTTGTTTCTACGGGCGGCCGCGCTCGACGAAAAAGCTTTGGGCGCGGAAAGTCCGGAACTCGGTACGGATCTCCACAATCTTGGTCTGCTGTATTTGTTGACGAAAAGATACGACGAAGCTCAAAAGGTATATCAACGAGCCTTGGCGATTCGAATCAAAACGCTGGGGGATCAGGACCCGGCCGTAGCACAAACCATGAGTAGCTATGCCGTCGTGCTGCACAACCTGCATCGCGAACAGGAGGCACTCGCGCTCGAAAAACGCGCGCAGTCGATACAGGCAGGACAAAACAGAATGAGATCACAATAATGAATCTCTCAAATCCCTCCCATCAGCTTTTTTAATTGTCGCGAGCCAAAACTCGCGATATCCTTTCCGGTACAACCCCCAGCCGTCTCAACCCATGTTTCCGTGCCGTTGCTGGCTGAAATCATTAATTTGCGACTACGAATAGGAGAATGACGAACCACCATGTCCACTGAACTGCGCAATTTTCTGGCCCTCACTTACGACGAACTGGAAGATCTGAATCTCAAAGCCAAAGAGCAGCGCAGTAAGCGTGTCGCCATCGGCAAGATTCAGGAAGAGCGCCTGAAATATCTGACCGACGAGAAGCGGATCAAAGCTGTGACCGTCCTCTTCAGCGATCTCGAAGGCCGGTTGCACATGCTCGATTACGATAAGAAATTTCTGGTCAAGAGCTGGGACAATCTAACTTTCGACGGCTCCTCCATCCGCGGCTTTACCGCGCAGCGCGAGAGCGATCTGCGCCTCGGCATCGACTGGGCTGCCTTCTACTGGGCGCCGTCAGATGTATTCGGCTCGGGCAAAGTGCTAGTCTTCGGTGAAGTCATCGACAAGGGCGGAACCCCTTATTCCGCCGATATTCGCGGCGTCCTCAAGGGGTACGCCGAGGGCCTGCACAAAAAAAAGGGCTACACACTCAACGCCGCCAACGAGATCGAGGGTTTCCTGTTCAAAGGGACGGACGCCGAACGCCGCTACAACGAAACAGGAAAATTCGAATACGTAAACACGGGTGGATACTATCACTCGCTGCCCGGCGATGCACTGCGCACCTTCATCGATACCACGGCCGAGGTGCAACGCTCCATGGGCTTCCAGAATGAAAAAGATCATCCGGAAGTCGCGCCCTCGCAGTTCGAAATCAATTACGGATACGGCGAAGTAGTCGCCGCAGCGGATCAGATTCAGCTGTATAAACTAATCTGCCGCCAGGTCGCCACGAACATGGGCCTCACCGCGTCGTTCTTGCCCAAGCCGGTCGTAGGCGTGAACGGTAGCGGCATGCACACCAATGTGTCGATAAGCGAAAACGGCAAAAACTTGTTCTGGGACGCGAAGGGCGAAGAAAAACTCAGCAAGCTGGGCTGGGCCTTCCTCGACCGCATTCTCACTCACGGCAACGACATCTGCCTATTGCTGAATCCCAGTGTGAACGCCTACCGGCGCTTAGATCCGCACTTCGAAGCGCCCAATCAAATCAAAGCCTCGCCGGTAGATCGCGGATCGATGATCCGCATCCCGATCGGCAACGAAAAGAGCATGCGGGTCGAAGTTCGCTCGGTCGCGCCGGATGCAAATCCATATCTGGTGATGCTCTCAATCTTCAAGAGCGGCATCGACGGCGACACCTCGAAGATCAAAAACCTGCGCCAGGCCGAGCGCTATTTACCGGACAACATCTATACAGCCCTCGACGATTTCCGCAAAGCCGACTGGACTACCGAACTTCTCGGCGAAGACGTGAAGGGCCGCTACGCCGACCTCAAACAGGCAGCCGCCGACCGCTGCCCACGCCTGCTCGGAACGTTCGTGAAGGCGCCTGAAGTGCAGTACCATCACGACGTCTACAACCAATTCCTCTGGAACCTGTTCTAAGACGCTGCAGTTCTGCCGAACGAGGTGCCCCGGCTGGCCGCCGGGGCATTCTTACCTCCGCCGGTTTTTCCCCCAAGCACCACCACCACGGCAACCCACACCTTCTGGAAATTCGTCCCGCCACGTGTATTAAGATTCATTAGCTTCATGAACCCAGTCCCTGCCATCTCGACGGAACACCTGACCCGCCGCTTTGGCGGTCTCGTTGCAGTCGACGGCGTCAATCTATGCGTGACCTCGGGACAATTCTTCGGTTTTCTCGGACCGAACGGCGCCGGCAAATCGACCACCATCAAGATGCTCACCGGATTGCTCGCACCTAGTTCGGGACGAATTGAGATTCTTGGAATTGATCTTGCGTCAAATCCGGTCGAGGTGAAGCGTCAGATTGGAGTTGTGCCAGAAGGCATGGCGCTTTTCGGAAGGCTCACCGGTTCAGAGTTCTTGAACTTCGCCGGGCGGATGTACGGGCTCGATCGCGAAACGGCAGCCAAGCGCACTGCCGAACTTCTCGAGTTTATGCAACTCGCCGACCAGCCGAAAAAGCTGGTCACCGATTACTCGCATGGCATGCAAAAGAAGCTGGCGATGGCCGCCGCGGTGATTCATGGGCCGAAAGTATTGTTTCTCGACGAGCCTTTCGAAGGGGTAGACGCCATCGCCTCCGGGACGCTCAAGGCCATGCTGCAAGGCATGATCGCACGCGGAGCCACAATCTTCTTAACTTCGCACGTGCTCGAAATCGTGGAACGGCTTTGCAGCCACGTAGCTATTATTCATCAAGGCAGGCTGGTTGCGCAGGGATCGCTGGAAGAGCTTCGAACCGGAGTGCAGGCGCAAATCCAAGGAGCAGCCAACGACCCTTCGGGCAACGGTTCGGCACCCTCAGGCGAAAAGATGGCGCTCGAGCAGATCTTCCTGCACACAGTTGGCGGCGCACGCCGCAGCGATCAGGAACTCTCTTGGCTCGGATAGCCTTTCTGCCACAATCCCAGGACTAAATATGTCGTATACGCAAATGTCGCAGCCGTGCACGGGAGGGTCGTCGATCCAGGATCTCCATATCCTTTAACGAATAATCAAAATCCGCCCCGCAATCGCAACAAACTTTATAGGTCCGACCCCCGATCGTAAAGACGCGGCTTAGGTGCGAATGGCGACAGGCGAAGGCGAAGTCCAGCACCTTAGCGAAGGGATTTGCAAGTCTCTGCCAACGGGAAAGCTCCTCGACCGACCTCATTTCACATCTCCCTTTCCTGCATTTACATTTCTATTTTTTAATAAAAGCCTCAGGGGAACAGTGCGCGACCTCACGCCAGATTGTGACTAAAGTCACGCCCTGTTTTCTGTAGAAGCGTAAGTCTGGTTGCAGCGTTGTTTAGTCTTGGGTTTTCCGGGATCCCCCACCAGAACCCCATCGACAAAGAAGACCTCATCCTTCATTAAATGTGTGAAAAAATGAGATCACCAGATGGACGTCAGCAATCGCCAACACGGCCAACTCTCCGCGATAGCGTGGTTACGCTGGCGGCTCTTCCTCAATACCCTACGCAGCACTCGCGCCCAGTTGGAATTGCTTTCCCGCATAATCGTTTCCTTAGCGTTTCTTGGCGGTGGATTCGGCGGCGCCGCCTTGCTCGGCACGGTCGCCTATTTCTTTTTGTCGTCAGGTAAACTGGAAATGATTGCTCTACTGCTTTGGGGAATCTTTCTGTTCTGGCAGATATTCCCCATCCTGGCGACCGCCTTCACCCGCAATCCGGATTCCTCTGAACTGCTACGCTTTCCACTGGGTTACCGCTCATATTTTCTCGTTCGGTTAGCCTACGGCATGGCCGACCCGGCAACTTTCCTCGGCTGCCTCTGGTTATTCGGAATTTTGGTAGGCGTCAGTTTTGCTAAGCTGCCACTGTTGCCGTGGGCGGGACTCGTTCTCTTGTCATTCGCGGCATTCAACCTTTTGTTCATGCAGATGGTCTTCGCCTGGGTCGAACGCTGGCTGGCGCAGCGCCGTACGCGCGAGGTAATGGCCATTCTCTTTGTTGTGCTGATGCTCTGCATCCAGTTGATCGGCCCACTGACTGGAAGTCTCAGGCACGCCCCACCAGCAGTGCAAAACGTTCTCGAACTTCTCGTCTCGGCGCAACGCATTCTTCCACCCGGCCTGGCCTCCGACGCCATCGTACAAGGCATATACCCGCGATGGCCCGTGGCGCTCAGCTCACTCGGCTTGCTCTGGGCCGCTAGCCTTTTAGCCGGCTATAGCCTTCACGTGAGATTGCTAGCCCAATACCACGGTGAGAACCTGAACGAGTCGATGGCTGTTTCCACCCTGCCGAAAGATCGCAATCTTCGCCTGGGGTGGGCCCTGCCCGGATTCGCGACGCCCATTGCCGCCGTATTCGAAAAAGAAACCCGCTATCTTTTGCGCAGCGGACCCATGCTGCTTAATTTCCTTATGCCAATTTTCATGCTTCTGGTTTTTCGCTTTGGCGCCATGAATTCCGTTCGCCACAGTAGCTTCCTCAGTCGCACCCCCAGCCTGGCGTTCCCCATCGCATCCGCATACATGCTTCTTATGTTGACTAACATTGTGTACAACAGCTTCGGCGGAGACGCGGGAGGCATCCAGTTCTTCTACACCTCTCCGGTCAGGTTCCGTGAAATCGTTCTGGCCAAGAATCTGACTTACGCCTGCATTCTTGCACTAGAGACGGTCGTTGCATGGATCGCGGTAGCTTTCTTTTACGAACAGCCACGGCTCGACATCACCATCGCGACCCTGACCGGCTTGTTATTTGCCGCACCGTTAAACTTTGCCGCCGGCAACGTGCTCTCAATCTACGCTCCCAAGCGATTGGACTATTCCAAATTCGGCCGCCAGCGTGCGTCTCAGGTGACCGTACTCGTGAGTCTAGGCCTGCAGATGGTAGTTGTCAGCGTTGCCGTAAGCGCGTTCTTGATGGCTCGCTACTACGGGAGTATGTGGATCGCGACGCTCACTCTGCTGCTGCTTGCGGGATTATCGTTCGCAATCTATTTGGTGATCCTGAGCCGCATGGACGCTTTGGCCCATGAGCGCCGAGAAACGTTGGTAGCAGAACTCTGCCGGGCGTAACCGCAAACTGGTCTCCTCCCTTAGAATCCTAAGGTGCCAGAACTTCCCGACATCTCCGCCTACATCACCGCGCTCCAGCCGCGAGTCGTGGGTCAGCCGCTTGAGCACGTCCGCCTCGGCAGTCCGTTTGTCCTGCGAACAGTCCAGCCTCCAATCGAAAGCATAGAGGGCCACATGGTGCGTGAACTTCGCCGTATCGGCAAGCGGATCGCATTCGGCTTTGACCATGATCTCTGGCTCGTTATTCATCTGATGATCGCCGGCCGCCTACATTGGAAGCCAGTCAATGCCAAGATCGCGGGCAGAAACAACCTCGCCGCATTCGATTTCCCCAGCGGATCTCTCACCCTCACCGAAGCGGGGTCAAAGCGCCGCGCCTCCTTGCACATGGCAATCGGCGAAGATGGATTGCGCTCGCTCGACCCCGGAGGCATTGAAATCTTCGACGCCGATCTCGACGCCTTTCGCGCTGCGCTGATGGCCGAGAATCGAACGTTGAAGAGGGCGCTCACCGATCCGCGTATTCTCAGCGGCATCGGCAATGCCTATTCCGACGAAATTCTTCACGCCGCGCAACTTTCCCCCATCGCGCTTACGCACAAGTTAAAACCAGACGAGTGGGAACGTCTCTTCACGGCAACCCGCGAAACTCTCAAGTCGTGGATCAATCGCCTCCAGGCGGAGGCGACCATAAGCTTCCCTGAAAAAGTCACCGCCTTTCGCAAAGACATGGCCGTTCACGGCCGCTACGGCCAGCCCTGCCCAAGATGCGGCGAGAAAATTCTTCGCATTCGCTACGCCGACAACGAAACCAATTACTGCGCCCGTTGCCAAACCGCAGGCAAAGTGCTAGCGGATCGAAGCCTGTCACGACTTCTCAAGTCTGACTGGCCGCGCACGCTTGATGAACTGGAAGCGCTAAAGCGGAAGTGAAAAGCTGACCGTCGATTTGATCCGCTTACTTTTTTCCTGATTCGCGGGTTTTCCCGCTCAAGGAGAGACGGGCGACTCGTCGGTCCGCGAGCAGAGAGAGCGGGGCACATAAGCACGAGACAGCAGCCTCGGCATCCCTACTTGCCTTCCGGATTCGCCAGGAAACGATACCCGACTCCGCGCACCGTCAATAAATGCCGAGGCTCCGCCGGATCGTCCTCGATATAACGCCGCAGCCGCACGATGAAATTATCGATCGCCCGCGTGTCGGTATCTTCGTGCAACCCCCAAACCTCTTCGAGAATCTGTTTCCGCGAGACGACGCGTCCATCGTTCCGCACCAGGTGACGCAGCAACTCCGATTCCATCAGCGTCAAATGAATCACATTGCTCCCGCTCCGCAGTTCCAGCGTTCCAAAATCGATGGTCTTGCCATGAAATGAGAATGTTCCGAAATCGCTGATGCTTCCTGGGTCGGGGACAGACTGGGACGAACTGGGAGCCGATTCACGATCTCCACTCGCCTGCACACTTCGCATCCATTCACTTCGCCGGAGCAGACCCTGCAAGCGCGCCAGCAAAATCGATAAATCGAACGGCTTCGGAAGATAATCGTCGGCTCCGGCAGCAAACCCCTTCAACACGTCCTCGGGCCGGCTGCGCGCCGTCAGCATGAGCACCGGGACATAATTCCGCGCCGCGCGCAACTCGGAAACCACACTGAACCCATCCTTACCCGGCAGCATAATATCGAGCACGACCACGTCGAAACTCTCTTTCTTGCCGAGAAGACGATCCGTGGCTGCCTCGCCATCGCCAACGACTTCCGCCGAATATCCTTCCTCCTGCAGATTGAAGCGCAATCCCTGCGCCAGATGCTCCTCATCCTCCACTACCAGAACCCGGCTCATGCGTTCGCCCTCGGCAGTTCCATGGTGATCGTCGCGCCCTCGCCCTCGCCGTCGCTTGTGGCAAACACTTTGCCGCCATGTTTTTCGGCGATCGACTTCACAATAAACAACCCCAATCCAGTTCCCTTCACGTGCCCGAGCGACCGGTGTGAGACGCGGTAGAAGCGTTTGAAAATGCTCTTCAAATCGTCCGCAGGAATCCCGACGCCGTGATCTTGCACGCTGAGGACAATCCGCTTTTCATCCACCATACTCATCCGCACACATATATCCACATTCTCGCCGGAATACTTGATGGCGTTATCGAGAACATTGAAGACCGCTGTTCGCAGGTCCTCGGCATGGCCGCGCACGCCCATTCCCGCGCCATTGCTCGAGGCTTCTTCGTAATGCAAAGCGTCCGCAGCCAGATGATGCCGCGTACAAGCCACTTCCATGCACTCGCGGACAAGTTGCCGAAAATCGACCACCAATTTTTCGCGGCCCGCTTTTTTGTCGCCAGCGCGTCCCGCCCGTAGCACTTGCTCAACCGTCTCCGTCAAGCGATCCGTATCGCTCAGCATCAACCGATAGAACTCCTGCTTCTGCCCCTCGGCCAACTGTCTGCGCTGCAGAGTTTCGAGATGCAACCGGATTGACGCGACCGGGGTTTTCAGTTCGTGGGTAACAGCGTTGATAAAGCTATCATGCTGCTCGCTGCGGCGAAGCTCGCGAATCAAAAAGCTGGTGTTCACGATCATGCCCGCGATAATGAGAGCGAAGAAGATAATCCCGAAGAACAGCAGCACTCTCAACCGCCAATTGAGAATGATCCAGCCAACATTCAGTGCAACCGCCAGCGCAACCAGGCCAATGCCCAGGCAAAGGAAGAAGACGATGGTTCCGCGGCGGCTCGTGATGCGCATGGCTTTTGCGCTGATTCTACAGCGTTCCAGCCTCCAACCGGTCGCCGAAATTCCATGACCCAGAAACTTAAACCACAAACGTCAAGGACCACAAAGTAAAATCCTTCGTGGTCCTTCGTGACCTTTGTGGTTAATTTCGTATTGCCGAGCCGAATTAGTCGCCCGCCACAGCACTCTCCGGCAACGCCACCCCAATCATCTTTCCATTGGGCGCAGCCACCAGCCCGTTCTCCAAGTCACCCAGCCGCACCCGCTTGATGTCCCAAGCTAGGCCGAGCTGCTTCAGCGCCCAAATCCCATACCAATTCATGTCAACTTCGTACCAGGTGAACCCATGCTGCGCCGCGGTCGGATGCGCGTGATGATTGTTATGCCATCCCTCGCCGAACGTCAGCAAAGCCACCCACCAGCTGTTGGTGGAAAGATCGCGCGTAGCAAAACGCCGCGTGCCCCACGAGTGCGTTGCGGAATTTACCAGCCACGTAGCATGAAGGCCGACGACCGTGCGCATGAACGTCCCCCACAGCAGCCAGGGCAGACCGCCGATTGCAAACAGCACCGCGCCCAGAACGATCTGCGGTACGTAGTGATATTTCGTAATCCAGACGTGAAACTTGTCTTTGGCGAGATCCGGGACGTAGCGCGCCAGCGTCGTCGTGTCATGATGCATCGACTTGCCCATCAGGATCCAGCCCATGTGCGCCCACCATTTGCCGTCAATGGGCGAATGCGGATCGCCATCCTGATCGGAATACTGATGGTGAATGCGATGCGTCGCCACCCAGAAAATCGGACCGCCTTCCAGAGCCAGCGTCGCGCAGACCGTCAGAAAATATTCCACCCACTTGGGGCTCTTATACCCGCGGTGCGTGAGCAGTCGGTGATAACTCATCCCGATCCCCAGGCTTCCGGAAACCCACCACAAAAACATGGCGACGAACAGCGCCTTCCAGGTAAAGAAAAAGAGCGCAGCAATTGCGCCCACGTGAAACAGCATCATGAAGATCGCAGTGACCCAATTCACTTCATCTTCGGCCGCTTGTCGTTTTTCCAGGATTTCCAGTTCCATGTTGCGAGTCCCCATTCGGCTGGTTCTAACTTTGCCAACGCCTCTCACTAACCTATCAAGAGGAACAGGAATACGACTGTAATACTTGTGTAATAGCGGCAAACACGGGCATTACGGAAGTACTAGCCGACAAAAAGAGCGCGGCGGAAGCCGCGCCCAACAGACGAACAATCACGCGTCGGTTCACGCGCTCTTCGGCATCTGCTTCATGAATTCTTCCTGAGCCTCTGCCATCTCTGGCATCGACATATCTTTCTTGTGCGTCGCAATCGACCATTTATGTCCGAAGGGATCGACCAACTTGCCATAGCGGTCGCCCCAGAACATGTCAGATACCGGCATCTCCACGGCAGCGCCCGCTTTCACGGCGCGATCAAAGGCCGAGTCCACATCCTCGGTGTAAATATGCAAACCCATGCCAGCGCCGCCCGTCGACTGCGGCGACAACGATCCAAACTCCGGAAACTCATCGGCCAGCATGAAAAGGGAATCGCCGACGCGCAACTCCGCATGCATCACTTTTCCGTCCGGCCCTTTCATTACGCCTTTCTCAACCGCACCAAATGCCTGTTTGTAAAACTCAATCGCGCGAGCCGCGTCGCGCACGGTCATATACGGGGTAATCGTGTGGTACCCCTCGGGTATGGGCTTAGCGGTCATGTTCGCCTCCTGAAGCGAAAATAGGTGCACCAGAGCTTATATCAGAATAGTGAGCCGGTGTGTCAAAGGAGTGTTAGAAAGGAAAAAGTTTCAAGGTTTCAGAGTTTCAAGGTTTCAACCTGGGGCGGCTACTTTGCACTTTGAAACTCTGAAACTTTGAAACCTTGCAACTTGGTCTAGAAAAATCTTGTGACGCCCTCTTCCAGCACCAACACGCGATCCCGAATCCCCGCCATCCGCGCTTCCTGCTCGAGCAACTGCAGCGGCTCCTCCACCGGCTCGTGCGATAAACGAAAGGTTCCATAGTGCATAGGCACCATCCAGCGAGCATTCAAGTCGAGGAACGCATGTGTCGCGTCGGCGGGATTCGTATGCACATTGCGAAAAGTGGGGGGATTGTAAGCGCCAATCGGAAGCAGTGCCAGCTCCGGCGACAAACGCCTGCCAATCTCGCGGAAGCCTGCAAAATATGCCGTGTCGCCGGCGTGATAAACCGAGTGCTTCCCCGCCTTCAGCACAAACCCGCCATAACCGCGATGCGAGTCTTTCAGAATGCGCGCTCCCCAGTGCTGCGAGGGAACGTGCGTTATTGCTACGCCGCCATGGCGAGAAGTATTCCACCAATCCAGCTCGATAATCTCCGAAAAACCCAAGTCGGAAACCAAATCCGTCACATAGCTGGGAACAATAATCGCCGGTGCCCTTCCCCGCGTGCGCAAATTGTTCTGCACGATCGCCCGTAACGAAGGCCGGTGCAGATGGTCGAAGTGCGCGTGGGTCACCAGCACCACATCGATTCCCGGCAAATCCCTCACCCGCAGCCCCGGACGCCGCAAACGCTTCAGCACAAATAGCCAGCGCGCGAAGTTCGGATCGATCATCACGCTCTGTCCACCAATCTGTATGAAAAAACTCGAATGGCCGATAAAGGTAACCCCAAGTTGCCCGTTGGTCGCGAGTCGCGGTCTATGCGTCTCGCCGCATAGCGGGGTTACAGCGGAATGGCGAACTAATCGGCCGAACTGCGAGGCGCGCCTGCGCAGGGCTCGATTCTGAAGCGTTGCCTTAATCATCCGTAGTTGGCCTGCTTATTGGATGAACTTTCGAAGCGGCACGCTCTATTCTAGTGCAATTTAGTTGTCGCGATAGATAGTCAAACCCATCTAACCGATTACGTTCGAGATTCCCACCCCCAGCTCCGCCGTCCTGACGAACGGGAGCCCGCCTGTTCGAGGCCATCACAAACAAAAACCGCCAGCATCTCTGCTGGCGGTGGGATTCGGAATCTCACTTCACTGCCCCGAACTGCCCGTTATCCAACGCGATCGCGGAATTTCCCGCGTGCCCTCGTCATCGTAGTAGAAGTGCATCTCATGATCGGAATGCGCTCCTGGTACCGGTCGATCCGCAGCCCCACTGAATCGCGGCGCGCTTCCCGGAGCAGGCAATGGCGACTTGGTTGTGTACATCGCCTCAGCCAGCGTGCTTCCAGTCGGAGCCACGGCGTTCGCAAACACTCCAAACGCATTGCCGTTTATATAGGTAACGCCAATGTAGTCGGCCACCATTGGCCCATCGTCAGAAACCGGCAACCAGGCCAGCTTCATCGGACCGGCCAGCTTGACGCCCGCGGTCCAGGTCGCGCCACCGTCGGTCGACGTCGTGAATCCCACCTCAAGTTGGCAAGTGGTCGAACTGCAGTTGGACACGGGATAGTAGTAATAAACAATCGTTACGTGCGCGGTGCTGCCCGAAGTTGTGGGATCGACTCCGATGCCGGGAAGAAAATGATCCACGGTGCTCGTGGTCGGGTCAATCGGAATTCGCGTAACCGCGCTCCACGTTTTTCCATCAGCCGATGTGCTCATCACAATATCGTTCTCGGCGCAGTTCTTGCGGAAGCGGCAATCCGACCACACCACATAAACATTCCCCGCCCCATCGATCGAAGCCGAAGGCAGATCCGGATTCCGTATCCCTCCCCCATCCAGATGGCTGTTGATGCTGGCAATCTGCTGGCTCTTTCCCCAACTCTTGCCGCCGTTCGTCGAACTGAACACGTCGATACCGCCGCCTTGAAAAGGCACAATCACCGTACCATTCGGCTGTACCTGTGGCTCGCCGCCCAACCCACCAGCGTGGTCAGACGAAGCGAGGCCGGCGCTCCAGGTCTGGCCGCCGTTGCTCGATACGCTCATCAACACGTCGCCGGTCCCATACGCCTGATCCCACTCCGTGTAGCAATTGCCGTAGTACGGACTCGTCGCGGTGTTGTCGCACACCGTCCAGTTCTTGTCATCCAGATGAGTCTTGTCGATATTGATCGGACTTCCCCAGTGCAAGCCATCCGTCGAAAGGCTGACGGCCACATCGCCAATGAATTGCTGGCCGCTGCTAGTTCCAACCAGCGGCAGCGTGGAAATCATCCATTGCCCGTGCTTGGAGTCGTAAGCAACCGAAGGATCCGCGGCGGCGCCGTATGTCCCACCCTTATAGTTCACTGTCAGGCCGGGAAGATCTCCGTGCACCCAGGTCACTCCGCCGTTTGTCGAAGTCGCAAAGCCCACGTCGCCGCTGCCCCAGCCAATCGAACCCGGCCTCCGCGCCACATGGAACGCACTCACGATCGTGTTCCCCCACGCAAACATGTCCGGCTCAACTTCCGTTTTGTGCACGCTGTCGCTATTCGTCAGGTTGTCGACGCTGATTTTTGCCAATCCGTTTTGCGCACTTGCCGGTGAGCTGAGCGCCAGTGAGACTGCAAACAGTAAAGTGATCGATAATGCGAAAGCACGGTTACGAGCCGCCACGACCGGGACACCTGTGTTCATAGAATTCCCTCTTCTCTTCGGTAAAAAGGATTTAAGCCTCGCAGGGGACAGGCAGGACAGACAAACGATTCACCCATGGAATCGTCATCGAAACTATAGCGCGATAGTAGCATGATGTCGATGTGAAGGTTCTTGCACACGAGAGCATTTATTACAAAAATGTCGCTGGGCCGTCATAACAATGTGAATGTATACCTGTGAAACCTGCGGGTCAGGAAGACGAATGGAAAGGATATCCAACCCTATGCGGAATCTGGTTGCCCTTGTCCTCGCGAGTGCAATTGGCTCGGTAGCCTTTTCATTTGCTCAAGCAGCGCCGCCGCCCCGCCCGCTGACTGCGCAGGAGGTTGTGCTCAAGTGGAGGAATGCCGTCCACGCCGGCAAGCCAGGACGCACCGGCCTCGCGGTGATTGAAAGCGACTCGAACCAGGATGGAATTCCAGGAAAAATAGCAGAGTGGATCAGCACCTCCTCTGCATACCGCATTACTACCCACCGAGAGTACGACAACACTGAGATCGTTGTAACGCCGCAGTTCGCCAGGCTTCGCGACTGGAACGGCTTCGTACGCGATCTACAGGGGAAAGAACTCAGCCGCCTGCGGACGGAAATATTTGAAAGGAGCGTGAGTTTCTTTGGTCCGCCCCTGCAGATGCCCGACGCTAGGGTTTCGCAAACCGACGATAAGAAGATCTATCTGCTCCGCTCCACGCCCGCAGGCGGTAATTCCATCACGTGGTATATCGATGCGACCACGTCGTTGCCACTGAAATCGGTGCGGCCGGGCGAGGATAGCGAAATCGCCACAACCTACGAGCAGTGGTCCGATGTCAACGGCTTCAAGACGCCTCAAAAAGTCTCCGTCAGTGAGACGGACAAACCAGATTACCAGTGGCAGCAAACTTCGCTGCGATTCGAGAGTCATATCTCATCAAATATCTTCGAGGCTCCACGGCCTGGACCAACAGACGCTTTTCTTAAACCCGGCGCGCCGCCCATCCCCTTCACGATGGAGAGCGCGCATATTGTATTTAAAGCCAGCCTGAATGGGAGCGAGCCGATTGGGTTCCTGCTTGATACCGGAGCCGACGAAAACGTAATCAACACGCCGCGTCTAGCCGAGTTCGGTCTAAAGACTTATGGCCAGACGATCGCTACTGGCGGCGGAGGCTCCGCCGAGTACGACTACGCCTCGGGCGCAACATTGGCGCTGCCCGGGGTCGAACTGCGTAATCAGCATGTCGCCGTGCTCGACCAATCGGGCATCGAACGGGCCTTAGGCGTGCCCCTGGGTGGATTGCTGGGGTACGACTTCATCAGCCGCTTCGTCGTCGAGATCGATTATGAAAAGAATCTGCTCACACTCCACGATCCCAAAACGTGGGTTTATTCCGGCAAAGGCTACATCGTTCCGGTCACATTCGACGACGGCATTCCGTTCACTGTCGGGCTGATTTCCGTGGGGCCCAAAAAAAATATCCCGGCGTATTTCGCCATCGACTTCGGAGCGCAGGAAACCATGACCTTGACGTCTCCGTTTGTCAAAGCCAACGATCTGGTGAATCTCGCACAAACCAACGCCTATGTGAACCGACCCGCTGGACTGGAAAATCAGTTCTTTACGCAAAACAATGTTCGCGGCCATATCGATAAGCTGGCGCTCGGCGCACTCGTCGAGCAATCGATTCCGGTCAATATGTCGGTTAATACGAAGGGCGCTTATGCCAGCCCAAATTTTTCCGGCACGATTGGCGAAGGCATCTTCCACCGCTATCACGTGTTTCTCGATTACCCTCGCAATCGGATAATCTTCGAGCCGACCGCCGCAACTCAGGCGCCCTTTCCGGAGCGCAAGACCTACGGACTGACGATCCTCGCCTCGGGAGCGGACTTACACACATACACCGTGACTGCCGTCCGTCCCGGATCGCAAGCAGAGAACGATGGATTTAAAAAAGCCGATGTCATTTCAGCCGTGAACGGAAAGCCGGCGTCGCAATTCACACTAGCCGAACTGCGCGAGCAACTTACCCACGAAGGCGAAAGCTACAACCTGGCAATCAGCCGCGGCAATGAAACACTTACGATTCCAGCGCAGATAAAGCTGGTGTCATTGGACAAGAGCTAGAAGCGGCGTGTGCCTGAGAGGAGTCGCCGTCAAGGAATCGGCATCCGCGAATGGCGATAAAATCGATGCATGACTGAAAAATCCCTAACTCCCGACGAAAAGCTGCAACAGGAGTTCAATCGCTGGGCTGCCGCCGGCGAAGGCTCGAAGATGGAGCAGCATCATCTCGACATCACCGCGAAGACGATTCGCAAGATGGATCTGCGCCCAGGCGAGCGCGTGCTCGATCTCGGCTGCGGCTCGGGCTGGGCCACACGGCTGCTGGCGCGACTGGTGGGCGAAGGACCGGATGGCTTCGGGCAGGTGGTTGGCCTGGATGTTTCTGACGAGATGATTCGCGAGGCGCGAGCCGCCTCGAAAGATTTCGACAACGTGCTTTATGTTTGGGGATCGGCGCAGCAGATTCCCTGGGAAGAAAACTTCTTCGACAAGGTCCTATCGGTTGAATCTTTCTACTATTACGCCGACCAGGATCGCGCCCTGATGGAGTTGTTTCGCGTAATGGCGCCACGGGGAAGGTTATTCATACTGATCAATCTATATAAAGACAATCAGTATTCTCTTCAGTGGGTGGATAAGCTGAAGGTGCCGGTGCATGTGCGCTCGGCGGCGGAGTACGTGGAACTGATGAAGAAACACGCTTTCGAAAATGTGGAGGCGATCCGCATTCCGGACGACACACCCACGCCAGATGATTACAAGACGAAATCATTCAAGAGTCTTGATGATTTGAAGGGGTTCAAGCGCGAGGGCGCGTTGCTGATCATGGCATCCAAGCCCGATCTGCGGACGCCTGCGCCGGGATACACGATTTATTGAAGAAGCGGGGGAGCTAGTTCCCGCTGTACTTCGATAATCGTTTTTGCGGTGGTTTCGTGCTCCCATCTGCGAGTGATTGTGCCCTCCGCTCGGAGAAGCGACCCCTCCTTTAGGAAGACTTTTTTGCCAGCTTGAAACGCGATGCACGAATCAATTGGAAAGGCGCGAAGCAGGAGAGTGGCCTCCACGTGATCGCCAGGGTCGATCTTAGCTGGCGCGGAAACAAAGTGGACCCCGTAATAGAGGTCGCCTCCGTCGGGCAGGAGGTCAGCTCGGTAGTCCCTAGGGAAAATGGGTCCCAACCTACTATTGAATTGCAACTCTGCTTGTATCAACAGCCAGACCGGCACAGGGCCTTCTCCGATTGCACCGCAACAACGCCCGATTGTACCTTTTGCCGGGCTGTTAACCGTTAATTTCGCTCTCATCATCATCGTCTTTATCGCTCGCGCTCAAATCCTTCGCCGGACTCAGCGCCCGCCCATCCGAAGCGTGATGAATCTCAATCCGCCCATTCACATTCTCCAGCTGAATGCGCGGCCCGCCGCCGCCGATTTCCCCGCGCAAATCGTGCCCCACAAAGCTGTGATGACTTACATGCAGCCCAAAGTCATTCTCGATCCCG
>Ga0208691_1000361_pt1 | contig 16606 bp, 14 predicted proteins | sample June2015DPH_20_1_FD_184719 | JGI IMG/M metagenome (GOLD analysis project Ga0208691, IMG submission 184719) | Peatland microbial communities from SPRUCE experiment site at the Marcell Experimental Forest, Minnesota, USA - June2015DPH_20_10... | ecosystem: Environmental > Terrestrial > Soil >... | reverse complement strand
ATTTAAACGTCCCGTCCCCGTTCCCCAGAAGAATCGAGACTCCGCCATTTGGACAGCAGCCGGCGGCGACCGCTAAGTCGGGGATGCCGTCATGATTAAAATCCCCAACGGCGACGGAATACGGCATATGGCCCGCAGCGAACCTCCCGCGGGTTTCGAACTGCGCCGATGCGAGGGCGCACGCGAGGAGCAGGCACGCAAAGCTCACCCCCCTCGAAAATGCGGGAATACCGAGCATTTTGCTTCTCCTTCTCGTTCGCTAAGGACCGAAGATCGCCGCTCACTCCCAGTGACCCAGCCAGGACGAAGATTAACATTGAATGGCAGCTTTCTTCGCGACAATCTAGGTCAAGATATCAGCGCCAAAGTGCAATTTCTTGCGCCCGATCACCTGTAACTTGTCACTTCCGTTGAAGGGTCGAGTGACGCTGGACCACCTCAGATCAAGCCCCAGCCGCTACAATGGCATGAACATGATTGCGCATCTCCGCGGAAAACTGTTGTCCAAGCATCCCAACCAAGCCGTGGTTGAGACGGCCGGCGTGGGATATGAAGTCAATATCAGCGTGCCGACATTCTCTGAGCTTCCGGCCAATGGCGCAGAGGTAGCCCTGCACATTCACACGCACGTGCGGGAGGACGTGATCGCGCTTTATGGTTTTCTGCGTTTCGCGGAGAAGCAATTGTTCGAAAAGCTGATTACCGTGAGCGGCATCGGGCCGAAGCTGGCCATCACGATCCTGAGTGGAATGGCTGCGGATGAGATGACGCGGGCCATTCGCGGGAATGATCTGGCGCGGCTCACGCGGATTCCTGGCATCGGCAAGAAGACTGCCGAGCGCATGGTGCTGGAGTTGCGCGACAAGTTGCCGGACGCGGCGGGAACTTCTCAAGCAGCGGTCGCTCCGATGAATGCCGTGGAAGAAGACGTTCTTTCGGCGTTGGTGAATTTAGGGTATCAGCGGCCGGCCGCCGAGAAGGCGCTGGCCGGAGTGGCTAAGAGCGGCGGTTCGTTTGACGCGATGTTTCGCCAGGCGCTCGGGCTGCTGTCGAAGTAACGCCGCCTGAGTGGCGTCGCGAGAGTAGCGCCGCGGTCCTGGCGGCCGTTGGCGTGAGCCGGAGTGCCGGCCGGAGGCCAGTGCTTACGCCCAATCCGAGACGGAATGGTTGTCCGCTTCCAAATCCTGAGTTTCTGCTGCCTTCCCGCCGCTGTTTTGGTTTTTCTGGCGACGTGGATTTTCTTCGTCTGGGTTTTCCTGCGACTCCACTTCTACGACGAAGGCCTCAGAAGCAGCTTCTCCGGCCAATTCTGAGGCCGACTCCGTCAACTTCTTCCTGGTCCGCGCGGCGGCGGCATTGGCGGCCGCTTTCTCCGTCGACCGGAGGGCATCCAGTTGAACCGCGGGATTGATTTGGTTTGGGTGAATGTGCATGGTGTACTCCTTGGTGCGCAGTCAGGCGAGTGTTCGACCCCCGATTTTGTACCGCAATCACCCTGCCGAAGAAGACTATATAGAGGCTTAGGTGCGGCTAAACCCGGAATGCAGAGCGCCGGCTTAACGCTGCCTTCCTGAAACTGTATTATTAAAAGTTGAGCTTCACGGCCACCGAAGCATGTGCCTGCCGTGTGCTCTATTAAGGACCATTTAAATTTGATTTGGCCCGTCTCATATCTCGCGTATCTTCTCCTGACCATCGCTGTAGTCGGCCTTCTATCTTCAGGCGTATTTCTCGGCCTCGTCGTGGCTGGGGTGCTGCGATTCCGCGCCGAGGCGCGGCGGCAGATGCGGTCGATCCCGGATGATGCCCATCTGCCTCCGGTTTCGATCCTTAAGCCGGTGCATGGTTTAGAGGCTCGCCTCAAGGAAAATATCGAGAGCTTTTTTCGGCAGGATTATCCCAGCTACGAAATTCTGTTCGCCGCCGACACAGCGGATGATGCCGCCTTGGATGTTGTGCGCGAGATCAGCGCGCGCTATCCGAATGTTCCCACGCGTATCTTGGTGACCGGCACACCATGGCCGAATCCCGTGGTTTATTCGTTTCATTGCATGGCGGAGGCTGCTGCGCATGAGATTTTGGTGACTACTGATAGCGATGTAGAAGTTGGCCCCAAGTACCTGCGCGAGATTGTGCCGCCATTGCTCGATCCGCAAGTTGGGATGATGACTTGCGTCTATCGCGGCAAGAATGTGACGAACTTTTTCTCCGGTCTTACAGCGATCGGCATGTCGGTGGAGATGACCGCGGGAGTGCTCGTTGCGAATTTGCTGGAGGGAATGAAATTTGGCTTGGGGCCCACGACCGTTGTGCGCAAAGATGCGCTGGCCAGCATCGGCGGCTACACCGCGCTGCGCGACTACATTGCTTATGATTTCGCCATCGGAAATCTGATTGCGAAAGCCGGATATCGCGTCGTGCTCTCGCGCCACGTGATCGATCATGTGGTGAGCCAGAAATCGTTTCGTCACATGTGGCAAAACCAGTTACGGTGGGCGCAGACTACGCGTTATTCGCGTCCCAAGGGACATTTCGGCAGCGGCCTGATATTTGCTATGCCGTATGGCGTGCTCGGCTTTGTAGCGGCTGCAATGCTCGGGCATTGGAAGGCTGGAGCGCTTTTCTTTGTCGTGGCGGTGGTCAACCGTCTCATCGAGGCTTGGTTGGTTGGCTGGATGGTGGTTCGCGATCCGGTAATCCGGCGCGCACCGTGGCTTTATCCTTTGCGCGACTTGCTGGGATTTGCCGTCTGGTTCGCAAGCTACTTGCGGCTGCGTTACGTGTGGCGGGACAGCCGTTTCGAATTGAGAGGAACACGGATCGCTCTGCGGCAGAGCCGCAATTCTTAGGGCTCCCGGCAGTGGGGTCGCGTCCGAACGTGGTTCGTGTCAAGCGCGCGGCTTCGGGTGCCGCCGCAGCGCCTTAAGGCGCGATAGATAGACGGTCGCCTGCGGTATGCCTGAAGGCATACCCTGATACGAATCGGTTCGGTTCTCAATCCCACATTTATTAGACAGCTTGAAGCTAATGCTTTGTTTCTGAGCTAGATTTTGGAGAGTTCATTGCGCGTTTTCGTCACAGGTGCGGCTGGATTCATTGGCAGCAACATGGTCGATCGGCTGCTTTCTGCAGGCCACAACGTTGTTGGATTCGATAACTTCTCCACCGGCCAGCGGAGCTTTCTTGCCCGCGCGATGAATGATCCGAAGTTCGCTTTATGCGAAGCCGACTTGCTCGACCGACAGGCGCTTGCAAAGGGAATGAATGGCGCCGAACTCGTTGTTCATCTCGCAGCGAATGCGGATGTCCGCTTCGGGACCGACCACCCCCGCAAAGATCTCGATCAAAACACCATCGCAACCTGGAACGTGCTCGAAGCGATGCGTGAGCAAGGCTGCAAGAGAATCGTCTTCTCATCTACGGGATCGATTTACGGAGAGCCCGAAATTTTTCCCACGCCCGAGACTTGTCCCTTTCCCGTGCAAACTTCTCTTTACGGCGCGTCCAAACTGGCTGCGGAAGGGCTGATTCAAGCCTACTGCGAAGGCTTCGGTATGCAGGCCTACATATTTCGTTTCGTGTCGATCCTTGGCGAGCGCTACTCGCACGGCCATGTTTTCGATTTCTACCAGCAGCTCGCCGAACATCCTGATCGCCTGCATGTGCTGGGCAATGGCCACCAGCGGAAATCTTATTTGTACGTTCAAGATTGTATCGATGCGATTTTCACCGCCCTAGAAAAAGCCGATGGCAAAGTGAACCTCTTCAATCTTGGTACCGACGAATACTGCGAGGTGAACGACTCGATTGGCTGGATTTGCGAATACCTCGGCCTGCATCCAAAGCTCACCTACGGCGGCGGCGAGCGCGGTTGGATTGGAGACAGTCCGTTTATCCTGCTCGATTGCTCTCGCATCCGTGCTTTAGGCTGGCGGCCAAAATTAAGCATCAAAGAAGCGGTTCGGGCTACGATCAAGTTTGTTAGCGAGAACAGCGCCGCGCTGAGACCCTAGCTTCGGTACGTTATATACTTTCCGCTACGACCTCCGGCCGTGAGGGAACTGCAGTTTGATCATTACCCGAAGCCCGTTGCGAATCTCCCTTGGCGGAGGCGGTACCGATCTTCCGTCGTACTATCGAAAACATGGCGGGTTTGTTCTCTCCGCAGCCATCAATCGCTATGTGTATATCACTATCAACGAGGCCTTTAAGCCGCGCATCATTCTGAAATATTCGAAACTCGAGGACGTTGAGCGGTGGGAAGAGATTCAGCACCCGATCATTCGCGAGGCGCTTCGATTGACTGGCGTGATGGGGCCGTATCTTGAAATTGTCAGCCTTTCCGATATTCCGGCGGGTACTGGGCTTGGCTCGTCGGGCAGTTTCACGACTGCCCTTTTGCGGGCGCTGCACACCGTGAAACGGAATTTTGTGCCGCCTCAGGAGTTGGCGGAGCAGGCTTGCCACATCGAAATCGATTTGCTGAAGGAGCCGGTGGGCAAGCAGGACCAGTACATCGCGGCTTTCGGTGGCATTACTTGCTTCGAGTTTCACCCGGACGACCGCGTGATTGCCGAGCCGTTGAAAATCGCCCCCGAAACTTTGGCGAACCTTGAGGATGGCCTGCTGCTTTTTTTTACTGGAGCCTCACGCTCCGCCGGCGACGTTCTGCGCGATCAGGACACGCGAACTCGCGACAATGCGAACGATATGCTGGAGAACCTTCACTTCACCAAGCAACTTGGACACCAAAGTCGCGATGCGCTTCTGGCCAGCGACTTACGCAAATTCGCCGAAATCATGCATGTTCATTGGGAGCACAAGAAGAAGCGCTCCCCCGGTATGAGCAACGGCTATATCGATGAAATGTATGAGCTTGCCCGTTCTCACGGTGCTTTGGGGGGCAAGCTAATCGGCGCCGGTGGCGGCGGGTTTCTGATGCTTTACACCGAGGACAAGACTCGCCTGCGCTCAGCCATGCGCGGCGCCGGGTTGCGGGAAGTTCGCCTGCAGTTCGATTTCAGTGGGACGTCCGTTTTGGCACATTCTTAAGACTCATGCTGCCTGTCGCCATACTTGCCGGAGGGTTGGCAACTCGCCTCGGATCACTAACAGAGAAAACTCCGAAGTCGCTGATTCCGGTCGCGGGAGAGCCCTTTGTCGTGCACCAGTTGCGGCTTCTGCGTAGAAGCGGCATCCAACACGTCATATTGTGCGTTGGGCACCTCGGTGAGATGATCGAAAATGCGGTCGGAAATGGCGGCGGGTTCGGAATGAAGGTCGAATACTCTTACGACGGCGAAAGATTGCTGGGAACGGCCGGCGCGATAAAAGCTGCATTGCCAAAGCTCGGCGGGCACTTTTTCGTGCAGTATGGCGATTCTTATCTGCCCTGCGATTACGCGGCGATTGAGCGCGAATTCTTTCAGGGCGACAAGGTGGGTCTGATGACCGTTTTTCGCAACGAGGGCAAATGGGATACGAGCAACGTGGAGTATGAAGACGGTCGCATTCTCGCCTACAACAAGAAAAATCAGAACGAGCGTATGCGCTATATCGACTATGGGCTGGGAGTTTTTCGTGCGGAAGCGTTTGAGCGGGGTTCTGCTTCTGATCTGGCCGAGGTTTATGGTGGGTTGCTTGATGCTGGAGAACTGGCTGCGGCGGAAGTCCACGAACGCTTTTATGAAATCGGCTCGCCCGCGGGGTTGCAGGAGATGGAGACTCTGCTCGCAGGCCATGGAGACGCTCGACCATGAGCGGCTCCAGCTCTGAGAATCAAGCGTTTTCGCGGGGTTTTCTAGCGGAAGCTTCCGAAATCATCGCGAAATTGGATTTGGCCGGCATTGAAAAGGCCGCGGAAATTCTTGCGCGCACGCGTGAGTCTGGCGGGCGCTTGTTCATACTCGGCGTAGGAGGAAGCGCCGCTAACGCGTCCCACGCGGTCAACGACTTCCGCAAGATCGCGGGAATCGAAGCTTACGCTCCAACCGACAACGTGTCTGAGCTGACAGCCCGTACCAATGACGAAGGCTGGAGTTCAATTTTCGATAGTTGGCTGCGCACCAGTCGGCTCCGAGCCAACGATCTGTTGCTGATCTTTTCGGTGGGCGGCGGCAATGTTGAGCAGAACGTCAGCCCAAACTTGGTTGCCGCGCTCAAGTACGCGAAGTCAGTTGGCGCCAAGGTTATTGGCGTGGTCGGCCGCGATGGCGGCTACACCGCAACTGTTGCCGATGCTTGTGTGTTAATCCCTGTAGTGAATCCGGCGCACGTTACTCCGCACACTGAGGCATTCCAGGCCGTCGTCTGGCATTTGCTCGTATCGCATCCAGCCGTGAAGGCGCAGGCCACAAAATGGGAGTCGATGTCGCCGGAAGCCAAACAACCCGCCGTTTTCCTGGATCGCGACGGGGTTATCAATCGGGCTTTAGTGCGCGACGGGAAGCCGTACTCGCCGCCCACTCCGGAAGATTTGGACGTGCTCCCCGGGGTTCCCGAGGCGTTGCGCGATCTCAGGTCGCACGGCTACAAACTGCTGGTGGTCACCAATCAGCCCGATGTGGGGCGGGGAAAACAATCGCGCGAATCGCTTGAGGCGATGCATCAGGACCTGAGAGCGCGCCTTTCCCTCGACGATATTCTCGTCTGCACCCACACGGATGCTGACGATTGCGACTGCCGAAAGCCGCTGCCGGGAATGCTGCTCGAAGCGGCTAAAAAGCACAATATCGATTTGGCGGCCAGTTACATGGTTGGTGACCGGTGGAAGGACATTGACGCAGGATATAATGCAGGATGTAAGACAATTCTGGTCGATTACGGATATTCGGAGAGATCGCCGGAGCGAGTTCCTGGCCTAATTGTAAAGTCTCTCCGCGAAGCGGCTGATTGGATCATCCGGTCCGCGCCCAAAGGAGCCCATTCGTGAAGTCCCAGTCCGACTTGCGCGTTAAAATCTTTGCGGATGGAGCCGACAAGGCGAGTTTCCTGGAGCTCTACCGCCGGACTTATATCAAAGGTTTTACCACCAATCCCACGCACATGCGCGCCATGGGGATCACCGACTACCAGGGCTTTGCGCTCGACTTGCTGGCCACCATTCAGGATCGTCCCATTTCGTTTGAAGTGTTCGCCGACGATGAAGTTGAAATGGAGGAGCAGGCGCGGCACATCAGCGCGTGGGGAAAAAATGTATTCGTCAAAATACCGGTGATGAATACCGAGGGAGAGCCCACGTACGAGTTGGTGCGGCGACTCTCCCGCGACGGAGTTCAGATCAATGTCACCGCGCTGCTCACTCTGGAACAAGTGCGGAAGGTCTGTGGAGTGTTGCAAGGAAACGCTCCCGCGTACGTTTCGATTTTTGCTGGACGTATTGCCGATACCGGCCGTGACCCCATGCCTGTGATGCGCGAGGCTGTGGCCATGGTGAGCGATGTGAATGCGGAACTGATCTGGGCTAGTCCGCGAGAGTTGCTCAATGTTTTCCAGGCCGATGAGGTTGGGTGCCATGTGATTACCGCAACTGCCGACGTCTTGAAAAAGCTTTTTCTGATCGGTAAAGATCTGCACGAATTCTCGCAGGAGACCGTGCAGATGTTTCGCAACGACGCGCTAAAGTCGGGCTATTCGCTGCCGATTGCGAAGCCGGCAATAGCCGCTGGGTCCCCCCGCTAAAAACCTAGGAATGGTTCACGAAAATTACTTTGCCGGAAACTTCACTCGCCACGTGCAGTGGTCCCGGCAGTAGAGCCTCAACCTTCCCGCGTTCATGCTGCGGCACAAACAGATAAACGCGCTGCCGCGAATCCCAAACCTGCAGTAACTGTTGATCATCGATAAAGATCTGTGGTGCGTCGGGATATGTGGCCCCCCACCACATGGAGGTCGTATTCCCGTTGACCAGTTCAATCGGCCGTCGCAGATAAAACAATAACGAAGAACCGAATGACTGATCGCCATAGATCATCACTCGATCGTCGGGTCGCAACTCCGGAGCGATCTCCCTTGCCATGCTGCGCGAGCCTAGAAAGGGATCGAAGCGCACGAGGGCAATGTGCGCTGCGATAAGGAATACAGCCATGGTGGCCGCCGTGGCCCACGTGGCGGCTACTTGCTTGCCACGTTGTCGCAGCCAGAACGCACAGGCGGGTCCGATAAGCAGAACGATCGCCGCTAAAATCGCAGGCAGGCGTAACGCGGCGAACGATTCGCCGGTGAGGTCGAGCATGTGACCCATCGATAGCGTCTCAGCCTGCAAATTGGGTTTCGCGAGCACTGTGCCGATGTCCGGCACGAACGGCAGATTCCGCGAACTCCACAAGCCTGCTGCAAGGACTGCCGCGCTCGCGATGCAGAGCAATGCAAGCACGCCGGAAGTCCAAACCAGCCATTTTTTCGCGCCCCATTCCTCTTCGTCTGAGAGTCGTTCCGCGATCAGCAACAGGATTGGGAAGTAGGCCGGAAATGTGTAGTACTCCTGGTTCGTCGAGAAAGAGAAAAATACGAGCGTGACTCCGGCCCACAGCAGACAGAGCAATTGAGTTCGCGAGCGAAAGTTAAGTGGCTGCGCTGGGGCAGGCTGCGTCTGCTTGCGGCGAGCGATCCAGTTTGCTACCGGCCGCCGCAGAGCCACCGGCAGGTACAAACTCCAGGGAAACAGCCAAACCAGATGAAGCGTCCAATAAAGAGAGTTGGTTTGCTTGTTGTAGTCCTTTGGGATGCGCTTCCCTAAGAAGCGCATGAAGTGCTCATTCACAAAATAAAACCAGAAGAAGTGCGGATTGCGAATGCCGGCTAGGATGTGCCACGGAGCAGCGATAACGAGGAAGAGCAGTAATCCAGTGAATAAGCGGAACTCCCGCCAGCGCCGCCATTCGCTGCTGATCGCAATGTATAAGAACGCTGCGCCTCCCACCACAACCAGCACCAGCAAGCCTTTGGTGAGAACCGCTAACGCCATGCTGGCGTAGGCGGCGTACCAGCGCCATGCGACGCGGTCCTCCAGTGCAGTGGCAAAAAAATAGAAAGCGGCAGCAATGAAGAGGCTGAGACTGGATTCCGGAATAAGAATTCGCGTGAAAAGGAAACAGCCAGCCGTCGTGGCCATAAACAATCCGCCGTAAACGGCAGCGCTTTCGCCGAATGCGCGCCTACCCCATCGCATCGCCAGCAACACGAGAAGCAACATAGAAACGGCCACCGGCAAGTGCGCGGCGAATTCATTGACGCCGAAAAAAAAATAAGACAACGCTACCACCCAGTACATGAGCGGAGCTTTTTCCAAATATCGATTTCCGTTGATCTTGAGGGTGACGAAATCGTGCGTGACGTACATTTCGCGCGCGGCTTCGGCGTGGGTGGAGTCGGCATCGTCCTGCAGTCCCGGAGAGAAAAGAGAGCCGACATATACTGCGGCGAATAAAAGCAAAACACCAACAATCTGGATTTTGTTGCTCATCCTCACGCTGGAGGAGTTCAAGACAGGGTTTTTCGTTGTCAACGAATGGAATCCTCGGATCGAAGGCGAAACGAAATTGGACGGTTTAGCTGCAAGGTGCCGTCCTTGAATTTATCACTTCGGCACCAACCCTTGTCCGCCCTGCCGGACCCGCTGCATCCTTAACAGAGAGATTGCCCGATTGCTTCCCTGGAGGATTTCATCTCCATGCGATCGGATAGTTTTCCGCCCGACCATGCATCGATTATGCAAGATTTTGCAAAGTTCGGGCAGGTTTCTGAAGCTGGCAAAAATTAGTTGTCAAATCTGTGTCACGAGTGATCGAAAGCCAGCAAATCGGGTTATAATCCGGCGGCCTTGAGATTCTGCGATGAACTCGAGGGCAAGACTGCCCGTCTGCGGCGTTGCACTGTGGAAACACCGCACCTGACTTCACCTTTTCAAAAAAATAAGATTGAGGGGAACACAATGAAGGTTTTGCGTACACTTGCAGTAAGCCTTACTTGCATGACAGCGCTTCTGATTTGTTCGGTAGCTGTGCAAGCCCAAACCTGGACCACGATAACCAATGCGCCGCCAACCCTGCTGGGAACGTCTCTTCTTTTGACCGATGGAACTGTGATGTCGCAAGGCATGCAATCGGACGGATACGCCACTGGAGTCTGGTATAAGTTGACGCCGGACAGCACCGGCAGCTACATCAACGGCACGTGGAAGACTTTGGCGACCATGCCCTCCGGATATTCGCCTCTCTACTACGCTTCGGCGGTCCTGGCCGATGGCAAAGTGGTCACGATCGGCGGCGAGTACAACAACGACTCTGAAGAAGAAACCAACCTGGGCGCAATCTACAATCCCTCCACCAACAAGTGGACCTCGCTGACCGGCCCGACGGGCTGGACTCACATTGGCGATGGCGCCAGCGTAGTACTTCCCAATGGAACCTTCATGCTCGGGAACTGCGGCGTTTCGGGGACGGAATGCACCAACCAGACCTATCAGGCCCAGCTCGACGAGGCGACATCAACTTGGACGATCATCGGCTCTGGCAACGGAAAAGCCGATCAGAACTCCGAAGAAGGCTGGGAACTTCTGCCGACCGGCGACGTTCTCGTAGTCGATGTTTGGGATGTGAAGAACTCTGAACTTTTCAATCCAACCACCAACAAATGGACAACCGCGGGTAACACCGGTGTAACGCTACCGAACAGCACCTGCGTCGAGATTGGCCCGGCAGTATTGCGTCCGGATGGAACCGTGTTCGCAGTCGGAGGAACCTCCAGCACGGGCATCTACGATGTTGCCACCAGCACCTGGACGGCCGGCCCAACCATTCCCGGCAAGGACGGGGTAGAAGACGGACCGGGTGCGATTCTGCCCGATGGCAACGTGCTGATCGATGTAGGACCGACTTCTCCGTGCTATGCCGCTGGAACGAAGTTCTACGAATTCAACGGCACGACCCTGACGTCGGTTCCCGCTCCGATCGGCGCTGCCAGCGATCCGACCTATTACGGCCGCATGCTGGTCCTGCCGACTGGGCAAGTGCTGTTTACCAATGGAAGCAGCACCGTGCAAGTCTACACACCAACCGGAACGTACGAGAGCACTTGGCAACCGACCGTTAAGGCGGTCAAGAAAACTCTAACGCACGGCACCAAAAACAATAAGATCGAGGGCACCCAGTTCAATGGGTTATCGCAGGGTGCAATGTACGGCGATGACGCCCAGATGGCGACGAACTATCCCCTGGTTCGCATTACCAATACCGCCACGGGGAACGTCGTCTATTGCCGGACCCACAATCACAGCACAATGGGCGTGGCCACGGGATCGACGGTGGTGACCACTGACTTCGATATTCCCGCGACCATTGGCACCGGAGCGAGCACGCTGGAAGTGGTTGCCAACGGCATCCCCTCCAATCCGGTAAATGTAACCATCGACTAAGGCGGGGTTCCTTAACACAACGCCGCAATCTTCAATTGGAGGATTGCGGCGTTTTTCTTTCTACTTTTGGTCGCTTGATCGCGCATGCGTCTACTTGTACCAGTGGTAGCCGAGGCTGACCTGCACTCCGTTGAATTCGGGATTCTGCACGCCAAGATTGGCATTTGAGATGTGCGACCATCGACAGGCAATATCGAGCGCTTGGCGTCTTCCCGTGCGAATGTAAATGCCTCCGCCGCCTGTGGGCGTGAAGTTGAAACTGGAGGTATTTCCCGGAGGTAAATTCGAGTTTGTAGTCAAGCCGCCTCCCGCCAGCTCGATGTAGGGCGAGACGCGGGACGTGTGCCGCGCTAAATTCCAGCGCAGTATCACCGGATCGAAGCCGAAGCCATGGATATGCTGGTTGCCGTAGGTTTCGAAAACTGGCGTAAGGCCGAAAGCATATTCAAAGTTGCCGCGCAGCCAATTCTTCCCATGCTCACCGGTCAACACCCGTCCGACAAAGAATCCAGCAGACAAGATTTGTGACTCCGAGAACGAGTTGGTGTTCTCTTCGCCGGTTTCCCCCGCAGTCCAGACATCGAGGTCCCAGGCACCTTTCGTGAGAGCGGGGAGGTCTTGGGCGGAGACTGAGATTGTAACGAATAGAACAATCAGAACGGGCAGACTGAGTTGCGTTCGTGCTTTTTTCATCTTGAAAGGATTGCAACACGCGAACTTCTTGCCGAATGCCTGGGCCATGGATAGATTCGATGCGCAATCGAATAGCGTTCGTGGAGAGCTAGTTCTTCCCCGGAGGACTCCAATCGCCGCCGTCGCGGAAGCGAAACCAGGGGCGATTGCCATGCAGAATATTGGCCGCTCCACGAATCGGATTAAAGGTGCAGCGCGTGGTATCGATGAGAAGTCGGTTGTTACTGGAACGCTCCACACGACGCACGATGTTCCTGTCCATCCAATCCTCGGCCAACTCCCACCCCAACCCTCCTACGGGAGTCATCACCAGGTTGACCTTGCCCACGCCCCAGTAGCACGTCTTGGTACTGCAGGGAAAGGTCCCATTTGCATTCCACGGTTGCCGGTCATTCGAGCCATATTTCTCAACGGTCATTTCGCTCAGCGGCCCGATGCTCCACTGCGTGCTGTAAACGCCGTTCCAGAGCGTGGCCTTCACGCGGCTCCACCAATACTCTTTCGTTTTTCCGAATTCGAGATTCCGGCTCTTGGGATCGTTCTGGATCTGAATATAACCAGTGATCGCGCCCTGGATCGGATGCCCAACGTAGTTGTACATGGGGTTTTCGCCCGCGCTCCAGCCCGCTTGCCACCATCGCGAGAGCGACTGCTTGTAATCCCGCCAATAGTGATTAAACGGAACGCCGTTTTCGGAGACGACCCAACGGAAATCGGTGTGGACGACCCACGCCTGTTCGATGACAAGGAAAGTTCCCGACTCTTCCAGAGCTCGCTTCCAGTGAAAAGTCTCCGGCTTGGCCTCGGAGGCTGCGCTGTTGCCCGAATCGTTGAATATCGTGGTGGAGGGCGGAGCCTTAAAACCTGGGGCCTCAGGAATATTCGGGCTGGTATTGCCCGCCTCAATTGGTGCATCCAAAGAGTCGCTGGAAGCCGCGTCGTCTCTTGGCCGGATGCAATCTACGCTTCCTAAGTCGCATATCGAGTAAACGGATTGGCTAAGAGCTCCGCCCGACAACAGCAGAACGATGGTGAGGAGGCTACGGAAAGGCATGACAATCGGTTTCGGATCATAGCAGGAGCGCGTGTTGAAAATCTCTGTTTCCGAGAACAAAAAAATTTTCAGTTGCGGGAGACTAATGGCGCGCAACGGGGTTGTAAAAAGATTTGCTTCCCTAAAGGTGCCATCAAAGCAACATAGCGAGATGCTAGAGTGCAAATCATGATCCGGAACGCACCTGAGAAGAAATCGTCCAGCACCTTTTGCGGCTTGGAAGAATTCCTCCGAGATCTGAAGCGAGCGGGATTGCTCGCAGCGACGCTGTGCTGCCTTGCTGGGCCCGCGTCGGCACAGATCACCTCTTCCGGCGATAGCCTCGCGTCCAGCAACATTTTCGCCGGCTACTCCTTTTTTGCCGACAATCTTTTCTCCGGGCAACACGCCGACCTGAGCGGATGGCACATCTCCGCGGAAAAGAAATATTTGCCCTACTTTGGCCTGGTGGGAGATATCAGCGGTCTCTATGGCTCGACCAATAGCACCTGCGCTGGCAGTTATCAAGGACATTGCCTGGCGCACGCCAGCGTAAGCGAATATACCTTCCAGACCGGCATTCGAGGGTCTTTTGCCGCTGCGAGCGTGAGGCCGTTCGCCGAGGCTCTGTTCGGCGCAGCCCGTACTGGAGAGAACGGTTCCGGTCCTTCGAACTCGAACCTGGGTTTTGCCGCCACGCTGGGTGCAGGTCTCGATTGCCGCCTGACCCGGATGCTGGGTTGCCGTCTGGCGGTTGACTACATTGTGACCGGGAATTTTGTTAACGCCAGACAGAATAGCATCCGGGCGTCTACAGGGCTGGTATTTCGGTTCTAGTCGTGAAGGGCTGGGTTGTGCCTCTCAATTTGACGTCGGCGCGTTTTTCAACCGCGCGAAGAATCTCAGTATGCGTTCTTGCTGCTGAAGAAGCGGACGACGGTCATCGTGATGATCTGCAGATCGAAAGTGAGACTCCAGTTCCGCAAATAATACAGGTCATATTCAACGCGCTTTGCGATTGAGGTGTCGCCCCGCCACCCGTTCACCTGCGCCCAGCCCGTAATGCCAGCCTTAAACATATGCCGGACGTTATAACGATCGAATTCCTCCAGGAACCGCTCGACAAAATACGGACGCTCGGGGCGAGGCCCTACGATGCTCATATCCCCCTTCAGCACATTGAAGAACTGTGGCAGCTCGTCAAGGTTAGTACGGCGTAGAAAAGCGCCGACCGCAGTTCGTCTTGGGTCGTTGTCGCAGGTCCAGCGAGTGTCGCCTTCCTCGCGGCTTCCCACCCGCATGGTGCGGAACTTGAACATACGGAAGACTCGGCCGTTCAGCCCGACGCGGTCCTGAACAAAGAACACAGGCCCGGGGCTGCCGACCCTAACCGACAGTGCAATGAGCATGGTAAGGGGCAGAGAAAGGAGCAATATCAGGGTCGAGAAAGCGACATCAAAAATGCGCTTCTGAAAAAGATAAGGACCGGTTTCCGCCAGAGAAGGCCGCAGATCGAGCATGTGGAGTCCGCCCAAATCAATTAGCCGTTCACGCAGAACCACGCCCTCGCCAAGGTCGATGACCACACGAGTCGGGGTGCAAAGTTTTTCCAGCCGAGGCGCGATCTTCTGCACATCGCTCAGGCGAGCGGCAGGCAACGCGATGATGATGTCGTTAATCGAGTTTCCGTTGGAGAATGTGGGAATCTGGTCCAACTCATAGACTGGCCCTTCAACCGCGACCTCCTGATCGGGCAGCCGAATGAATCCCACAACTCGACAAGGGAGCACCTCGCCATGCAATAGCGATGCCGCCACGCGGCGAGCGAAGCGGTCGGTTCCCACAACTAAAATCTTCACTTCATTTCTGCCGTCTTTGCGCAGCAACTCTAAAGAAACCCGGAAGCCGATTCGCAGCAGCGTGGCCAGGACGAACAGGGCGGCAGCGCTGATCCCAATTACGATCCGCGAATAGCTGGCCTGACGGTAAAGAAAACCGGCCGCCATTACCACCGCGTAGGTAAAGGCCATTGCTTCCAGAAGTCGACGGCTTTTCCCTCCGGGAGTGTAAAGCTGCTCGATGTTCCACAGCCCCGACTCTTCCGCAGCAATTGCCCAGATAATGGTGGTCAGCAGGACGATTCCCCAGTATGAGGGCAAACCTCCCAAAGCTGTTCGCAAGACCAACAGATTGAAGCCGAAGCGAATCCGGACGGCGATAAAGTAGGCGCAGGCGGGCAACAACAGCGTGGCGATCCTTAAATACAAACGCGCAAAACTGAGCCGACTACGGATCATGCGACAACTCACCTGCGAAAGAATTGGCTATTAACACTACCGCCGTTGGGAGCCCTGTGGCGCCTTCCTTGCGCCCGTCCCCAATCGGAACTCTTGAGGACGCTAGATGGATTGCCACTTCACAACATGATTAACCCTGCTGCAATTAGATCCACTCGCACACTTGGAATATTTTTTTCATCCACGAACTGTCCCAGCGCATCAGCCTCTTCCGAAGTTTTGCCCCGCCCAAAGCGTGGCTCTATACAAACACTCCCGCAGCGGCCATAACGGCACTGTTTGCCTTCGGTTGAGTCTGGCGTTAACCATAACTGATAAGCCCGCAAACCATCGGATGTCAAGCACTTTCAATTAAATGGATCAAGCCAGCAATCAATTCGGGCCGGGTTCCACATCGCTACCCTCGAACGGCCCGCGGTCTTTTTGAGTGGACTAATCTTCGCCGCTCCACGAACAGGTGGTCAGTGTGAACTCCTTCGCCAAAGCGCCCTGGGCCAGAACGATAATTGAACCGCAGAGGTCACGTTCGACTGTCTCGTGGAGGCGATGACGGGGAAGTTCCACGTCTCATATTGCACCCACGCGGACAAGCTGAAAGTTGAGCTCGGCCAAAACTCTGCGCGAACGTTCGCGTCGCACAGGTTCCCCCCCCCCGGTGTCCCCTTGACTTTGATTAGTTGGTTGCTGTCTTCCTGGTGCCGGAATCCAAATTGGAGCTTGTTGCGCGGGGTAAACCAGTAGGTGGTCCATGCCTGAGCGCCCTGTCCCTGCCGTCCCATCCAACTGCCCATCAGATGTTTGGCATTCTGAAACCCGGTGATCCAGGTGTCGTCCCAGTAAAAAGCGCCGAAGGCAACATCGCTACCACTGCTGGGAGGATCTGTGTAGCCACCTTCGACGCGGAAATCAAGTTTCGGAATCTTGGGTAACCGGGGGATGTAAATCCCCGCGAGCCATGCGGCAACATCGGGACCAAGGATGGGTGTGATCTCGTCATGTTCGGCAAGGCCTTCGGCGTAGAAGGTCGCGTTGTTCCGCAGTCCGGGAATGCGATAGCTAAAATCCATCCCGGATCGGCGCGCCCCCGGCTTTTTTGGGTTGCCGGCTAATGTGTTGCCGGTCGAAAACAAGCTCCGCAGGAATGTATGCAGCGTTAGCGGATACCCAGGA